>ERZ795053.479-NODE-479-length-51292-cov-10.475067_pt1 | contig 51292 bp, 43 predicted proteins | sample MGYA00375137_ERZ795053 | MGnify/ENA primary metagenome ERZ795053 (study PRJEB30182, sample SAMN05720284) | activated sludge metagenome | isolation source: Anaerobic digester | place: Hong Kong | collected 2014-12-17 ...
TATTTGAAACGGATAAGGATATATAGGAAAATTACAATTAAAGCAAAGAATACCGCAATTACTGCATCACGTTTAATGTCATGAGCAATAGTTGGTCCTACTTTTAAGGAGTTTTGCTTGTATTCATGCTGAAAATCGTTGAGAGTTGCACCTTCCTTCAAAAATGGTTTAAGACCTACGTACATTAGAGAATCTACTTCATTGTCAACATTCTCGTCGTTTGATTCTATTTTATACTTTGTGGTAATTTTTACCTGATTGGCATCTCCGTATGTTTTAACTTCAGGAACTTCGTGGAATACCGATCTAAGGTTAGAAGATATGCTTTCGGTAGGAATAACTTTGTCGAACTTAACAATATACGAACGTCCTCCACTAAAATCGATACCCATGTTCAATCCTCTGATAGCAAGAGATGCAATCATTATAATTGCCATTGCTGAAGAGAATATGTAAGCATACTTGCGGATTCCGATGAAATTGATATTTAGATTGCGGAAAGCATTTTCGCTAAGTTTGGTAGCAAACTTAGGTGTTTTGTTTTTCTTCAGAATAGAAGAAACAACCAATCTGGTAATAAATATTCCACTGAATAGCGAAGTTAAAATACCAATGATTAAGGTTGTTGCGAATCCGCGGATTGGACCGGAACCAAAAACATAAAGGATGACACCGGTAAGAAGAGTGGTAACGTTTCCGTCGATGATAGCAGAGTAAGCATTTTTGTAACCTTCGTTTATGGCTAAGTTTATTCCCTTTCCGGCTTTTAGTTCTTCACGAATACGCTCAAAAATAAGAACGTTTGTATCTACAGCCATACCAAGGGTTAATACGATACCGGCAATACCAGGTAGTGTTAGCGTTGCACCAAAGGATGCCAAAACTCCCATTATAAAGAAAAGGTCGATTATTAATGCGAAATCGGCAATTGCACCGGCACTACGGCTATAGTAGAATAGCATGAATACGAGTACAATTATAAAGGAGAAAAGGAACGATTTCATTCCGGAATCGATAGATTCTTTTCCTAACGAAGGACCTACTAATTCTTCCTTTACAATTCGTGCAGGAGCTGGAAGTTTACCAGATTTTAGTACGTTCGCCAAGTCTTTTGCTTCGGATATTGTGAAGTCACCAGTAATTTGCGAACGCCCGCCTTTTATTTCAGTTTGAACTCTTGGGTAGGAATAAACGTACTTATCAAGAACGATTGCGATACATTTACCTATATTTTCACCAGTTAAACGTGCCCAAATTCTAGCACCTTCGGCATTCATTCCCATGTCAACTTCTGCTTCTCCCTTTCTGTCGCCAAAAGCCTCACGAGCGTCGGTAATGTAACTTCCATCAAGAGGAGCTTTTCCATCACGGCTGGTAATTTTTAAAGCAATAAGTTCAAAAACTTTACCGGTCTTATCCCATTTTGGAGATTTAACTCCCCAAAGAAATCTTACGTCGGGAGGAAATAGTGCTTTCACTTTTGGAGTGTTAAGCATTTTATTCACATCAGCAGTATCCTTGGCTTGTACGTAACCTACTAATGGGCCAGGGGCTGCTTGTCCTTGGTATAAATTCAGTTGAAGTAGAGCAAATAGAGGGTTATTCTTTAACTGTTCGGTTTGATTTGCACTTAAAGAATCGGTTCCTTCTGTTTTCTTGATTTTATTTAGAAGCTCGTTCTGTAAGGTGTCTTTCTTTGCTTCTTCCTGAGAAGCAGTAGCCTTTTGATCGCTTTCTGTATTTTCAACTTCGTTGGCTTTGTTAATTTCTGCGATAGTTTTGTTAGCAGCAACAAAACCGTTTAAAAGGTCTCCTAGTTCGTATGTTTCCCAGAACTCTAAACTTGCAGTTCCCTGTAAAAGTTTACGAACACGTTCAGGTTCCTTAATACCAGGAAGTTCAATGGATATTAATCCTGAGTTTTCAAGACGTTGAATATTGGGTTGTGCTACGCCAAATTTATCAATACGATTTCGTAAAATATTGTACGAGTTGTCGATAGCATCATTGGCCTGTTCTTTTAAAATTTTCAGCACTTGATCGTTTGTGGTTTCAAACGTAATTTTATCACGAAGTTCAGGTGTACTGAATATTGGAGCGAGCCTTTCGTTAGGAGCAACTTGGCTAAAAGCCTGACCAAACTTATCCACAAAATGCTCGTTTCCAGGCATCTTTTTGGCAAGTTCCATTGCTTTAACAAAAGACGAATCCTTGCTGTGATTTGCTAATACATCTATTAAATCGGTAACGGAAACTTCTAGTAAAACGTTCATACCTCCTTTGAGGTCCAACCCAAGGTTTATTTCCCTTTCCTTACACTCCTTGTACGTGTATTTACGGATAAATAGGAAGTTGTAAACAGGTTCGGACGAAATTGAATCGAGGTAATGCTGTTCCTTTGTCCTATCAACCGTGTCGTTAGCCATTGCAAATTTTTGGGCTTTGTTTTCAACCCTGTTTGTGTAAAATGTAAACGATAACTGGTAAATACATACCAGTACAAATGCAATGGCAATAAATCGAATAGCACCTTTATTCTGCATTGTTTTTTAAATTATTATTTGTTGAAATTTTGCTGTTTTCCAAATTATCGGGCAAATATAATTTTTTTTACCATACTGGCGTCCATTTTCTTGGTATCTTTTCGACCGATTATTTTGTGTTTGTAGTATTTAGTGCTTTTGTGTTCAATTTTGAAATATTTACAAAAATTTTCCTTTGACGGATATTTATACTGTTGAAGTATTCTACAATAAAGTCACAGCCAAGCAATCCATTAATTTCGAAGCCCGCGTATTCCTTGTAAACATCTTTTAAGTTTGTCATATCGGCAACGGCTGCTTTAAAACTCGGAAAGGTAATTTTACCAATTTTAACTTGCTTAAAAGCGGCAAACGTAATTTCGGTCTTTTCCGAATTAAAGCCAATTGCCTCGGTTTTTTCATTATCAATTGCCATCGATTCGTAGCCAAGACCTTTATCAATTAGCGATTGCGATGCTCCGGTATCCAGTACAAATTTAAGTTTTTTCTTGTCGAGGTAAACATCCACTACTAAATGAATTCCTCCCGGTTCTATGTTGATTACTTGTAAAGGGATTGTGTTTAGTTTTAACATGCGTAATCCTTGAAGTTTTGTTGCAAAAGTATTGATTTATATAAACTATTGTGTAAATTTCTACACAAAACATACATTTATCAGTGTCTGCTTCAAAATCTGTTAGTTCTGGCATCCTTTGGATGCTTATCCCATTAACGCTAGTGGGAACATTTGGTCTTTCTTTTTTATCCGGGTTGTATGTTTTAAATAGAATTAAGGAAAACTCAGTTAAAGAAGTTAACAATTTTGCAGACGCTTACATTAATCAGGTTTCCAATAACATTTTATCCTTCGAGTTGAGTTGCAAAGGTATTGTTAAGAGTTCTATTGTTGACGAATATTTAAAAAGTGAAGTTGTAGAGGAAAATCCGGATTCAAATTTTACCCTTCCTAATTTAGTTGCAATAATAGCACGGCATAATGCTTCGGCATTTGAAGTTCTTTACCAAAAGAACGATAGTGCTTACGGTAAAATTCTCAAACTCTCCGATTTGGGTTTGCTTTCGGATAGCGTTAAAATTTTTCCGGTGTTTACTTCAGATTCTTTACCTCTTGGGGTCTGTGCTGTGTTACCCGAAAATAGTTATAATGGGTATAAATTGAATTTGATTTTTTTTAGGCATTGGCAGGAATTCTCGAAAGCATTACTTTTTACTAACGACATGGCAGTAAGGTTCGGACATGAAAAAGAAAGTTCTGAGCATTATGCCGTAGAAGTTAAGCGACAATTAAAAGTTGGTGCTGATAAGTTATGTGTTTGTTTTTTTAAAAGTTATGCCAAACAGGGTCGTTTTACGAAAGCCATGTTCATGACCCTTGCGGCTATTCTTTCTGTTTTGTTAATTGTACTTGAGGTGTTTACCGTAAATTATAAGACCAAACCGCTGCGAGTTCTGTTAAAAAAGGAGTATATAGCCCTAGATGAAGTCAACAATAATAGCGCGACTTTTGAAGAGAAGTTGGCTCACGTTATTATGGGAATGAGGGTACAAATTAAAAATTTAACCAAGCAGGTGAATGAGCGTGATTCGGTTTTGTCGCAGTTTCATCAGGCAACAACCGATGGAATCGTTATCCATAAAGGAGGTATGCCGTTATTAATTAATCCTACTTTAGAAAAAATAACCGGACTTTCCTATAATGAACTAAAGAAAAGAAATCCCTATTCGCTTTTGCAAATCGATGAAACAACCTTACAGGATATTCAAGATAAAACCTTTACCCTTTTCGAGGCGGAATTGCGTAGGGCTAACGGTAAAAACATTTTTGTTGAAGTACAAAAAGGGCGTGTATCTTATCATGGGCAAGAGGCAGAATCCTTAGTTATCCACGATATTACCCATAGGAAGTTGATGGAAAAAGAGATTCAACAGGAGCGGGCAAGACAGGTTAGGTCTGTTATCGATGGGCAGGAGAAGGAGCGGCAACGACTTTCTCGGGAGTTACATGATGGATTGGGACAAAACCTTGTTGCCATTAAGCTTAAGTTGGAAAGCATTACGGAGGAAAAAGCCGGGGAGCTTTCGGCGATACTGAATCAGGTGAAGCAAATGTTTAATCATACAATAGAGGAGGTGCGACGGATTTCGAACAATCTTATGCCTGCGGCATTAAAAGAGTTTAGTTTGGCTGTTGTACTTCGAAATCTGATTAACGAAGTTGAGAGTAATTCGGGTGTTAGCGTTGAATTTGCCGTTGGTATTATTCCTGAGCCCCTCGATCAGCTTATTAAGACCTATGTTTACCGTATTGTTCAGGAAGCGCTTACTAATGTTGTTAAGCATTCGGGAGCTTCGCGAGTACTGGTTTCAATTTATTCCGATTATTCAAGTTTACACTTACAGATAGAGGATAATGGAGAAGGGTTCGATGCTTCGGAATCCTCATATACCGGTAATGGATTGTATAATATGAAGGAGCGAGCATACTTGCTTAATGGCAAAATAAATATCATATCGTCGAAAGGAAAAGGGGTAAAAATTATAGCACAGTTCCCTTTAAAAATGCAAAAGAATTCACAAAATGAGCAAAATTAAAGTAGCATTGGTCGAAGATCATTTGTTAGTTCGCGATGGCATCCGATCGTTACTCGAAAGTGATAGTAAAATAGATATTGTATCCGAGGCGAGTTCAGCCGAGGAATTTTTATCGTGTCTTCAGCATTGCTCGCCCGATATTGTTCTTGTGGATATTTCGCTTCCCGAAATATCGGGGATAGAACTTACACATGCAATTTCGAGTAAGTTTCCTTCGGTTAAGGTTATAATTTTGTCCATGCACACCGAGCAGGAATTCATTTTCAATGCACTTAAAAACGGAGCCAAAGGATATTTGCACAAAAGTATTCCTCGTGATGAGTTAATAGAAGCCATTAATGAAGTATATAACGGAAACGAGTATTTCAGTAAGGAGGTTTCGGGAATTATTCTGAAAAGTTATTTGAAAAAAATTAAACATCCTGAACGGGTCGATGAATTTGAAGAAAACAGGCTAACCCCAAGGGAGATGGAAATTCTTCGAATGGTGGCCCAAGGTTTTTCGAACCAGTTAATTGCCGAGAAATTGTACATAAGCGTTCGTACCGTAGAATCGCATAAAAACCATATAATGCAAAAGTTAGAGTTAACTACAACTGTCGATTTGGTAAAGTATGCTATAAAAAATGGAATTATTGATTTATAGCAACTCCGGTTACTTTTCATTCTATACAAGAATGGTTATATTTGGAGCCTTAAGAGTTGAAGATTTCGTCTTCGACATAAAAAATTTGATAGAAAACTGTATAAAAAATAGGGCTTTAGGTTGATTTAATGTTTCTGCAAATTATTAATCATTTAGTCTTATTATGGTTAAAGTGCCTGTTGAAATTTTACAGGTATTGCAATTTAACATTTGGCAAGACTGCCGTTGCATTTGTTGTATGTTAACTTGCAATTTAAGTGTTGGGACGACGTTTTATTAACGAATTAAATAACTACTAGGATGAAAAAAACGAGGAAAGATTTATTACGAGTTGGCGTATTTTACGATGGTAACTATTTTTTACACGTAAGTAACTACTATAATTATTTTCATTCACGAAAAAAGAGGTTGAATATTGGAGGATTGCACGAGTTTATTCGCAATATAGTTGCTCAGGAAGAAGATGTCGATCCTCAGTTTTGTCAGGTTATAGAAGCCCATTTTTTTAGAGGACGAATTAGCGCTCAGGAAGCCAATCAGCGTGGAAACCAACTGTATAACGATAGGGTATTCGACGATATATTAATGTCCGAAGGCGTTGTAACGCACTACTTACCAATTCGTCCGAGAGGTGGTCGAAGAGAAGATAAGGGAATAGACGTGTGGTTAGCGTTGGAGGCATTCGAACAGACTTTTTACAAAAGGTTTAACGTTCTGGTTTTAATTACTTCCGATGGCGATTATGTTCCGTTGATTAGAAAAATTAACTCTTTGGGTACAAAGGTGATGGTGCTTTCTTGGGATTTCGATTATACCGACGATCAGGGACGAGAGGTTACGACAAGAACTTCGCAGGAGTTAATTCGTGAGGTAACATATCCTATTGCCATGCACGAGTTAATTAATGATGGATTAAAGAAGAAAGATAGACTGGTCGAAAATCTATTTTCGTTACAGGACTTTAGTCAGCCGCGTGTTGCAACGCAACCCGACGACGCTGTTGGGGAAGTTAAACATGCTCGTATAATCAGCCTAAACAATGGTTACGGATTCATTCAGTATCCACCCAACAACCTGTTTTTCCATTACATGGATATAACCGATGGCGATTTCGATGATTTTGTTGAAGGCGATATGGTTGAGTTTACTATAGGGCAAAACGATAAGGGTCAGGAGGTTGCCAAGAACGTTCGTAAGTTGGTAGATTACGATGTAAATAGTTGGTAGCAGCATCTAATTTTTGATACTGTTTTGCCAAATTTACGATAATAGAAAGGATAGGGATTAATCGTCTTCTGATGATTTCTCGTACTCTTCAACAATTGTACGAGCCTTGCTGTAATTTAAGTCGGCAACTACTACTTTTACGCCGCCGGTAGGATTCCACCCAAAACTTTTCGACCCGATAAGTTCATCTTTTAAGTATGCTTCAATGCCTTCATTTTCTAAAAGGTTTTTAACCATTTGAGCCTGAAATAGAGTGCCGTCGAAAACTACAACAAGTTCCATGTTGATATATGTTAAATTGTTAAGTACAATATTAATAAAATGACAGTTTTATTAAGTGTTTAGGGAAACCTTTATTGTGTGAAATAAATAACTAAAGCGTTTTGAAAATAAAAAAACTCCATAAAAATGGAGTTTTTATTGTAGCCCCACCAGGACTCGAACCTGAATTTAAAGTTTAGGAAACTTTCGTTCTATCCCTTGAACTATGGGGCCAAATTTCGGCGCAAATATAGGTAGATTTTGAATTATATCCAAAGTGTTATTTAAATCACTGGGGATTGTTAACCTCGAACGATATTCTTTTAAAGGATAGCGTTTTATTGAATAGTCCTTTTTGAATTAACTTTCTAAAATCTGAAGAATCTGGGTCTATTAAAAAATCAGTTGTTTTTCCTTCGTTATTTTTAATTTCCTTGAATGGGGTAATGCCTTTTAACCTTATTTTAATGCTATCAACAGGAAGGTCTGTACAAATTAATTTTAGGGAGTCACTGGCAAATTGTATAAGCATTACCTGCCAAACAGGTTGGCTTTTAACGCTGTCCTTTATGTTTATAACTAAATAGTTATTGAGTTGCCTTAAGATTACATTGTCGTTTATTAACCCTTCGTTATTGTTTGAGGATTTATCTTTTAGAAGAATTTTAGTGTCCGTAATAACCAAAGTGTCGCTATCGCAACTGGAAAAGTGTCCTTGAATGGATTTGTCGAAATTTGAAATTGAATTGGAGTTTTTGGGCTGGGGCGATTCGAAGTAAACACCTGTACACGCCTGTAAGGTGAATATGACAAAAGCAAAAAGTAAAATATTTTTTGTCATTAGTAGTTTATAAGGTTACTTTTTATCCTTTATAAGATAAACGAATCCTGTAGCCGTTTCGTACTGTCCACTTTTATCTTCAATAAGGTAATAGTAAATACCATTGGGAAGCAGATTCCCTTGCGTGTTTCGTCCATCCCAACGGATAACGCTCGATTCTGTTTTGTAAAGTAAGCCTCCCGTTCGTGATATGATTCTGATGTTAAACCAACCAGTTCCGCTGGTAGGTACAATGAATTCGTCGTTTATGCCATCGCTGTTGGGTGTGAAAACGTTAGGTATGTTTTCCAAAGGAATTTTTCCGGATGTCAAGTTGGGAACAACGGTTACAGTATTGGTAAATTCTGCAATACCGGCAGAGTTAATATTGCTAACTTCCAATTTAACGCTATAAGTTCCTCCGTTTGGAAAGGTATAGTAAATATTGGGCCATTGTCCTAAACTTGTGTTGGAAAAGGAATTTCCATCGATTTTTGTCCCATTCACATACCATGAAAATCGTAAATTTCCAATGCTGTCTGAATTGTTAGGGATTTGAAAGGCGTTTAAAAATACCCTTTTGTATGTGGCCGATTGCCCTAAATCTTTATCGTATAGTAGGAAAAAATATGCAGGGCTAAGTGGAATGTTGCGTATTTTAGTTGTGTTAGTTCCATTTTCCGAATACTGTAAGGTTATTGCAACGCTATCTGCCCAGTTGGTATAGTTAAAGGTATGGGTTGGAGTGGCTTCGGTGGAAGTTGATCCGTCGCCAAAATCCCAACTTACAGGAATAATATCGGAACGAGGAATAAATTTAATAATCGATTGGGAAGAAGGATTAGTCGTTTCCTCCAACTTCCAAGTAAAAATGGAATCGGTTTCAATGGTTTGAGCATAGGTTGTATAGCCATTTCCCAATAAAAAAATGCAAAGGGTAGCAAATATTAATGTTTTGGCGTTTCTCACTGTAAGTGTTTTTAATTTGTACGTAAGCTAACGGTAATGCAATATTTCAAATCAATGTAAATTTACATAAAACCGATAAAGGTTAGATTTTTTCGGTTAATTTTTTTACAACTCTAAACTTATTAAAAAATTCTTTGGCGAAAACTCGTATAACGGTATAACTCGGAATTGCCAAAAGCATTCCTATAATTCCTGCCAAACTTCCGGCAATAAGTAAAACAATGAAAATTTCTAGGGGATGAGCTTTTACGCTATTTCCATAAATTAATGGCTGAAACAAAACGTTATCGATAAGTTGGGTTACAATAAAAACCACCAGCATAAAAATGGTAAGCGAAAGGAACTCGACGGGAACGCCTGTTTGAAGTTCGGAAGCTAAGCCAATTAGCATTCCTAAAATTGTTCCAACCAACGGACCAACATAGGGCACTACATTGAGAATGCCGGCAATCAGGCCAATAACCATGGCAGTTTTAAAATCGATGCCAACAATCGAAAGTCCAATGGTATCCAAAATTAAAATTCCAGTACTTTCAACTAAAATTCCAACGAAATATCTTCGCAATAGCTTATTAATGCTGGATAACGCGTGAGTTAATTGCGTTTCCATACGTTCGGGAAAAAGTATTACAATTCCCTTAAAAAACAGGCTGTCGTCTTTTAAAAAGAAGAAGGTTATGAACGATATGGCAAATAATGCAATTACTATACTTATTAAAAAGTTAGCCGTCGAACTAAAAAGATTGGTAACCATGGAAATACTGAAAACATTGCTTATTTTATTCGTGAGAAAAGTTTCGACGGAAAAACTGGACGCACTTGCAGGTAAGTAGTTCTGAATAAAACCTTGTATTGAATTTATAGGGGTATTAAACTTTTCTACCAGCGATTGCACATTAAAGTTACTAAGTGCATTGAACTGGTTAACAACCAGTGGTATCATTATTCGAAAAAAGGCAATAAATAGTGCCCAGATGGTTAATAGTGCAATTGTAGCTCCTATTGCTTTGGGAGGATGCCATTTATAAATACGCAAATTGCATACTGCATCAACTATGGGCTTTCCCATAAGGCTTAAAACACCTGAAATAAGGATAAAAGCAACGATGGATGAAAAATACCAAAGCAGGAAGCCAACAATGGCTATAATTGACCCAATAATAATATAACGAACTAGTTTGTTCATTAACAAATTTTTATCAAACCTACTGCATTTGCCAAAGATTTCAAAGTAATGAAAAAATTTTTTAATAATATGCAGAAAATTAAACATTGGTTAAACTTTACTCGTAACAAAAACTCAAAATATCTGTTTGTATAGATTTTTTGTTTGTAAAATTTTTAATAATCTTAATGTTTTAGGGTGCATGTTGTCGAATTTTATTAGCAGTTATGCGGGAGAGTTGTCCGCTTTGCTTACTGCTGTGTTTTGGACTATAACCGCCATTGCCTTTGAATCGGCTACTAAAAAGGTGGGTTCGTTACCAGTTAACCTTATTAGGCTCGTTTTGGCCTTTGTTCTTTTAAGTTTATACTCTTTTGTAGTTCGGGGGCAGGTATTACCTTTCGATGCTGGTAAGCACCAGTGGATATGGCTTTCGCTTTCTGGGCTGGTAGGCTTTGTTCTTGGCGATTTATTCCTTTTTAGAGCATACGTGCTTATAGGGGCTCGAATTTCAATGCTCATCATGTCGCTTGCTCCTCCAATTGCAGCGGCAATCGGTTGGGTAACTATGGGCGAAACATTGTCGGCAAAGCAAGGCGTTGGTATGTTGCTTATTTTTATGGGTATTGCTATGGTAATACTCCAGCGAGATTCCGATAAAGAAGTTGGTAGTAAAAAATCCCGAAGAGTCAGGTTTAGTTATCCTATTTTAGGGTTGCTGCTTGCATTTGGTGGCGCAGTAGGACAGGCCGGAGGTTTAGTCTTAAGTAAATACGGCATGGATGGTTACGATGTTGTATCGTCGGTGCAAATAAGGGTAATTACAGGAATATCAGGATTCTTGCTATTCTTTTTAATTTCGAATAGGTGGAAGGATTTAATCTTGGCTATTAAAAATACTAATGCAGCAAAGCGAATAGCAGTTGGTTCTTTCTTTGGGCCTTTTCTGGGAGTTTCCTTTTCGCTTCTTTCCGTAAAATATACTTCTACAGGGGTTGCTTCGGCGTTAATGTCCATTGTCCCTGTTTTAATAATAGCTCCGTCGGTTATTGTTTTTCACGAGAAAGTAACTGTAAAAGAAGTTGTTGGAGCGGTTATAACTGTAGGAGGGGTAATTACTTTTTTTATTTAGAATGTAAACCCTTGTTTAGATTTTCTGAGATTGCAGTATATTTAAGTTGATTTTTTTGAAGGTTAAAAAAACTGCAAAAATTCAATAGGCATGAAAAACAAATTACAGTTAATAGTTGCTTCCCTTACTATTTTACTTGTTTGTGGTTGCAAAGAAGTTGCAAAGGTTAGCAATACGGATGTTAAGCCAATTAATCAGCAGCAATTGCTGAACAATCCATTTGCCTTTGCCGAAAGTATAAACGAATTTCAGGCAAATATGCCTCATGGAACGCGTGTGCAAAAAATGACTATTAAAAACGATCGAAGCGTTAATGCTCCTGATACCATATATCGTTTTGCTTACAAAAAAAGTGAAGTGTTGATGTTTCGAAATACAAAAAACAGGGAGCAATTACTGGCTGCAAATATTGTAAATAAAGAAATTGTTTTAACAAATGGAATTAGGGTAGGGCTTACGCGAGAAGAACTAGCACAACATTTGGAGATTCCTGTAAATACAACAAAGGATACATTGCTTGTGAAGGTGGCAGAAATACCTCGAACAATGTGGCTATATTTTAGCAAGAATAAGTTAAAGCAAGTAAAGTTTAGCGTGAGTAAGTAACTACACCTTTGCCAGAATGGAAATATTTCCGGTTACTTTATCTCCGATTTTCACTTCAACATTAGCATTTATGGGCAAGAGTACGTCAACCCTTGAACCAAATTTTATGAATCCGAGTTCGGAGAATTGTTCAACTGCTTTATCGGGTTCGGCATAGCATACTATCCTTCGTGCAACGGCTCCTGCAATTTGACGTAGCAGCACTTTAACGCCATCTTCACGCTCTACAACAACGGTTGTCCGTTCGTTGTGTGTTGATGATTTTGGATGCCATGCAACCAAATAATCGCCGGGGTGATACTTAAAGTAACGAACAGTTCCGTTAGTAGGAATCCAGTTTATATGTACATTCCAAATAGACATAAAAACCGAAATTTGCAGGCACCGAGTGTTTAGGGCTTCATGTTCGTCAACTTCTTCTATTGCCACAACTGTTCCGTCGGCTGGAGAAAAAATGCAATTATTATCGGGTTTCGTATTGCGCTTAGGAACTCGAAAAAAGCGAAGCATAAAAAACATTAAAAGAACAGATATGGGAATTAAAAAGTAGTAACTAAGTGCAGGCGAAAAAATGTGCAAAATGAAATTTAGTCCAACCAGCACGGCAAAACTAACTATCAGTATAATTACACCTTCTTTGTGTATTCTCATTGTTGTTTTATTTCGGTATTATAACCTTGCGAAGATAGTTAAATTAACATCATAACTTCGAGGTAAGCATAAATAATTGGAATTACCATTAGCAAAGCGTCGAATCGATCGAGAATTCCGCCATGTCCGGGTAAAAACTTCCCAGAATCTTTTACTCCAATGCTTCGTTTAAACATTGATTCCACCAAGTCGCCAATTACGCCCAAAAGGGCGGTAGAAACTCCAATAACCATCCAATGTTTTAGGTTTATTATAGGGAAAACCATCGAGAGAATCCACGCAGCCAAAATGGTTAACGATACTCCTCCAAAGAAACCCTCCCAACTTTTTTTGGGTGATATTCGGGGAATCATTTTATGCTTGCCCATGCTTACCCCAACAACGTAAGCGCCAATGTCGTTAATCCAGATAAGCGAAAGTAACCCTAACAGAATATCCGGATTGTAATCCATCCTATACGACGACCCGTTTATCACTATAAAGTTGATAAGGCTAAACGGAATAGCTACGTAAAGTATTCCTAAAATAGTAAACGAAATGTTTTGTATTGGTTTATGATGATTTCGGTATAACTCAACAACAAAAATTGCTGCCATTAAAGGGAAAAAACCGTATATGGTAATTTGCTCTACATGTCCGGAAGAGTATAGAAAAGACCATACGAAAAAAGCTATTCCTATTAAAAGTCCAAGAAGTGCTTGTGGCCGTAACTTTGCTTTATGACCTAAAGAGTAAAACTCGAGTTGGGTCGCAATCATGAGTCCAAGAAACACTATGAAATATGTGATGTGGCTTATTAAGATAGCGCCAACAATTACAATAACAAAGAGCGCACCACTTATGGTACGTTTAAGGAATTCGCTCAATTCTCAATATTTTTAAGAAGTTCTTTCGCTTTTTCAATGTTGGCATTTTCAACATAAACCGAAGCTTCACCAAATAAGTAGCTGGAATCTTGTCTGTTTACAACAACGGAAGTTATTCCATTATCTTCCAGAACCTGTTTGGCTATCTCAGCTTGATAGGGTTTTGAAGTCGAATAAATTTCAGTCCAATTATCATCCATTGTTTTCGTTTTGGTTTGGATTTTGCGTTTGCGATTCTTCGTCGAGTTCTTTTGCCAGTTCTTGTTCTCTGCTAAGTTTCTTTCTTGGTCCGAAAACGGCTTCTAGGTCTTCGCTAAACAGCACCTCGCGTACCAGTAAAAGTTCAGCAATTTTAACATGACCTTCGCGATGTTCAATAAGAATCTCCTTTGCTCTTGCGTAAGCCTTATCGATTAGCTGCTTAACCTCCTTATCGATTTGTTCTGAAGTTTTTTCGCTATAAGGTTTGTTGAACGAATATTCGGATTGTCCGGAAGAATCATAGTAACTGAGGTTGCTAAGCGATTTTCCCATTCCAAAATAGGCTATCATTGCATAAGCCTGTTTAGTAACCCGTTCCAAATCGTTAAGGGCTCCGGTGGATATTTCGCCGAATGTAACCTCTTCGGCAGCCCGTCCGCCAAGTGTTGCGCACATTTCGTCGAACATTTGGTCGGTTGTGGTAATTTGTCTTTCTTCGGGTAAGTACCATGCTGCGCCCAACGAACGACCACGCGGTATGATGGAAACCTTTACAAGCGGATTGGCGTGCTCGAGGAGCCAACTAACCGTTGCGTGCCCTGCTTCGTGGTAGGCAATAGTCCTTTTTTCTTCCTTCGAAATAATTTTATTTTTCTTTTCTAATCCGCCAATAATTCGGTCGATAGCATCAAGAAAGTCTTGTTTTTGAACAACTGCTTTATTCTTGCGAGCAGCAATTAAAGCTGCTTCGTTGCAAACATTGGCAATGTCGGCACCCGAAAAACCAGGAGTTTGCTTTGCTAAAAACGAAATGTTAAGGTCTTCTTCCAATTTGATGGGTCTAAGATGCACCTTAAAAATTTCGAGGCGTTCCTTATAGTCGGGTAATTCTACATTTATTTGTCTATCGAAACGGCCAGCTCTAAGCAGTGCCCTATCCAGAATATCGGCGCGGTTGGTAGCTGCCATTATTATAACCCCTTGGTTAGAGGCAAAACCGTCCATTTCCGTTAGAAGTTGGTTAAGGGTGTTTTCGCGCTCGTCGTTACCCGAGAAGTTGGCATTTTTACCACGTGCGCGGCCAATGGCATCTATTTCGTCGATGAAAACAATGCACGGAGCCTTTTCCTTAGCCTGACGGAACAAGTCGCGAACACGCGAAGCCCCAACACCAACAAACATTTCTACAAAGTCGGAGCCCGACATGCTAAAGAATGGAACATTTGCCTCTCCTGCAACCGCTTTTGCCAGCAGTGTTTTTCCTGTCCCCGGAGGGCCAACCAAAAGAACCCCTTTGGGAATTTTTCCTCCCAATGCCGTATATTTTTGTGGATTCTTAAGAAAATCCACAACTTCCATTACTTCAACCTTAGCTTCTTCGAGTCCTGCAACATCTTTAAAATCAACCTTAGGTTTGGACTCTTTATCGAAAAGTTGAGCCTTAGATTTTCCTACGTTAAAAATGTTACCGGCGCCACCACCTTGACCTTTGCTCATACGCCTAACAATAAATATCCAAAATCCTGCTATAAGCGCAAGCGGAAGAATCCATGTGAGTATAAAATCCCAGTAGTTAGGTTCATCCTTGTATTCTGGATAAATTTTTTCGGCATCAGGCGTATTTGGTTGTGCATCTGCCAGTTGTTTCTCGAAAGTTTCTATCGAGCCTATAGTAAAGTAGAAATGAGGGCCCGATTTTGATACTCCGTTAAAACCATTTCCTAGTCGGTCCTTGTACTTTTCGAGTTTATCTTCTTTCAAGTAAACTTCAACTTTACCGAGGTTCCTGATAACAACCAACTTTTTAACCTCGTTATTTTTAAGCATTTGGTTTTTAACTTCGGGCCAACTGGAAACTACTGCATTTCGTCCCGAAAAGAAAAACTGCAAAAGTAAAAATCCGCCGATTATAATTAAGTAAACCCAATAAACATTAAACTTAGGAGGTTTAAATTTTGTATCGGGATTATTGGTATTAGGGTTTAATTTTTTATCGGTGTTATTGTCCATATAATTTTCTCAATTTTAAAATGATGGCATTTGGTGTTCTAATGTATCTTTATCGTTTTCCGAATCGTAGTGGATTGCTTTTGCATCGGCCCACAAATCTTCAATTTTGTAATAGTTACGCCATTGGTTTTGAAAAATGTGAACTACAATATCAACATAATCGAGCACAATCCATATTGCATTTTCGTATCCGGCCGACCTGAAAACTTTTTCGTTTAAATTTTGCTTTGCTTTATCTTCCACGTTTTGTGCTATTGCATCTACTTGCGTGGTCGATTCTGCGCTGCATACAACAAAGTATTTACAAACTGCATTTGGTAATTTTCCTATTTCGAGAGCAACAATATTGCTTCCCTTTTTTTCTTGTATTGCATCAACAATACATGATAACAACTTTTCCGTTTGATTTGTTTTGCTTTGTTTCTTCTCTACCATTAATTCTATTTTTTTAACCTTCAAAATTAATCAATTTTTACCTATGACTAAACAAAAAACTGTTTTACCGAAATTTTGTGCGATTTTACTGCGTTAAAAAAACTTAACGGTAATTTTCAACTTCAGTTTCAATGTAAGACTTTTTGTATGAAAAAGGGCAGCTGATTGGCCGCCCTTGTGTTTTATATGGGTTATGCCTTACTGAGCGCCTCCAACCCCCATAACCTGAAAATCGGCTATGCTGATTGTTTTACTGGTATTGGGATTTATTTCCTTAACGGTAAATTTGGAATAGGCATTGGAGTTTACATCTTTAAAGTTCATTTCCAAAACGGTGCCTAGCAAGTACGCTGTTCCTCCGGTTGCTAAATATTGAAATCCGTACATGCGCTGGTACGCATCGGCATAGTTGAACTTGATATCGTTTGTAGCCCAAATTTCGGCTCGTCCTTCTCCATATTCGTAGGCATATTCGTTACAGTTGTATCCTAAAATGGTTTTTGTACGACCGGTCTTTTTGTAAAGCATATTGTAGGCCGATAAGTCTTCGTTGCTAACTTCGGTATCTATCGAATCGTTATTGGTTTCCACCTCGGAAGAGTCGCGAGGAATTGCCATTGCCATGCCACTTTTTTCGCCATCTTTTTCACTTAAAATAAGCATGGCATAGTTCTTATAATCATAAATTATGTATGATTTTTCCGGATTTCCAGTTTCTTGGTTTAATCCCTTAAACTCAATTGCAAAGTTTTTCGAATTTTTGTCGAAGTAGATGGCGTAAGAGCCTTTGTTTATTTCGTTACCAGTAGAATCTGCCCATTCAATGTCTGTTGACATAATTGATGTATATGTGTATGCAGGATCGTATTTTACATTGTTCATGCCCATTAACCCTAGCATTTTTTGTTGCATGAAGTTATTTGCGGGATCTTGCTTTTGTTGGTTAACTTCTTGCTGAGGCTCTTCCTCAACGGCTTCCTGTTGTTGCTGCGTTTGGTTTTCTTCCTCGCCTCGTTTAAGATTCTTTACAATAGTTTTTTTTGCTTTTTCTTTTAAAAAGCCGCCAATTTGCGATTGACTAGGATTTGAGTAAAGAATGAAAAATGCTATAGATAGCAATCCAATTGTGAATTTAATTCTCATACGAATATTAGATTTTAAAATGATAAGCAAGTTACTAAATTTTATGGAAGTCAAGAGTTTTATTAATCGTTTAGTTTGTTTTTAATTGTTTTACCGATTGAGAAATAGAAGAATCTATTCAAGATTATGGGGAAATTTGTAGGTTTATAGCACTGCTTTTTGGTTAACTTTGCGCTTAAATATTTATTGGTCATGCAAAAGGGAAAAGAATCTAAGCCCCATATCGGAATTTACGGAAGAAGAAATAATGGTAAAAGTTCGTTGATAAACATGCTTGCCGGACAGGATGTGGCAATTGTATCCGATTTTGCAGGAACAACGACTGATCCTGTAAAAAAATCGTTCGAAATAACCGGTTTTGGTCCTGTAATTTTAGTTGATACGGCAGGTATTGATGATGTGGGAGAATTGGGTGAAAAAAGGGTTTCGAAAACACTTGAATCAATAAAACAGGTGGATTTGGCAATGCTAGTTGTAACCGAGAATGCTTGGGGCGAATTTGAGGAAAAGTTGGTTGGCGAGTTTAATTCTACGGACACTCCTTTTATTGTGGTTTATAATAAATCGGATATTATTCCGGCTAGCGATAGTTTTAAAAATTTTGTAGCAAACGACCATAATAGAGGGTTTATCGAAACAAGTTGTCTCGACTACAAAACGGCAGAGCCGTTAATTAACCTTATTAAAAGGGTTATCCCAGAGTCGTCGTATAAGGTACCAACGTTGCTGGGCGATTTGGTGTCCTATGGCGATATAGTGTTACTTATAACCCCGATTGATGTTGAGGCGCCTGCCGGGAGACTTATTCTTCCTCAGGTACAGGCAATAAGGGATGTGCTCGATAACGATGCCGTGGCCATTGTGCTTAAGGAGCGTGAAGTGGATGCTTTTTTACGGAAAACGAAGGTAAAGCCGGCATTGGCTGTTACGGACAGCCAAATATTTGTTAAGGCCGATGCTTCAATTCCCCGCGATATTCCACTTACCAGTTTTAGCATTTTGTTGGCAAGGTTTAAGGGCGATTTCGATAATTACCTAAAAGGGACTTCCAAAATATCGGAGTTGAAGGATGGCGATAGGGTTTTGCTTTTGGAGAGTTGCACCCACCATGTATCGTGCGACGATATAGGTAGGGTTAAAATTCCCCGATGGATTTCGAATTTTACGGGGAAACAGTTAGAGTTTGACTTTGTTGCAGGGCTTAGCGAACTTCCCCGGAGTATAACCGATTATGCGCTTGTAATACAGTGCGGAGGATGTATGATAACCCGAAAGCAAATAATAAATAGGCTTCGCCCTGCCGTTGAAGCGGGAATTCCTGTTACCAATTACGGGATGGCAATTGCTTACGTTCAGGGGATTTATCAGCGGGCTGTAGCACCGTTTACATCCGGAAATATTTCCAATACCGATTACTTATAGAATCTTAGTTGTTTGGGTTGTAAATCCTTAACTATTGAGGGTCCACATCAACGTTTATAACCAGCGCGTAAAGGTTGCGTTGCTGTTTGACGTTTTGGATGTGGTAGTTTATTAGTTCTTTTACCCTGTTAAGTTGAAGTTTTTGCGGAATTTTAATTAGAATGTTCATAATGTATAAACCTTGAACTCTGCTAACGGTTGGAGTTTCGGGTCCGAGCACATACTCTCCAAGGTTATGCTTTAACGCATTTGCAAAACTGTTTGCCGTATCGTTAAGCAGTGCTTTGTCCTTATGCTTTAGCGATATTTGCAGAAGCCGACAAAAAGGAGGGTACAGGTATGCTTGACGTTCTCCCATTTGCTGTGTGTATAGGTCGTTGTAGTCGTGGTTAACAACCTGTTGTATAACGGGGTGCGTAGGCTGCGTGGTTTGGATTATAACAAGACCTTGTCGGCCTTTTCGACCGGCTCTTCCGCTAACCTGCGACATAAGTTGAAAACTTCGTTCGAATGCCCTGAAATCCGGAAAGTTAAGCATGTTATCGGCATTCAAAATTCCAACCAGGCTAACCTTATCAAAATCCAACCCTTTGGTAACCATTTGAGTTCCGATAAGAATATTCGTTTTACCCTCTTCGAAATCGGAAATAATTCGTTCGTACGAATTTCTGGAACGGGTGGTGTCAAGGTCTATTCGTTCTATTACTGCATTGGGGAAGAATATTTTTAGTTCATCTTCAACCTTCTCTGTTCCAAATCCTTTTGGTTCCAGTTTGTGGCTTCCGCAAGCCATACATTGGCTGGGTAGGTTCATAGTGAAACCGCAGTAGTGGCAAACCAGCGAATTTGTATGTTTATGGTATGTTAAAGTTACGTCGCAATGCTCGCATTGCGGAATCCAGCCACACTCTTCGCATTCGATGTAAGGTGAAAAACCTCGGCGGTTTTGAAACAGAATTACCTGCTCGTTCCGTTTTAGAGTTTCATCTATTTCGCTTAAAAGTTGAGCCGAAAAGTGAGAGTGCATTTGTTTTCGTTGGCGGGCTTCTTTCAGGTTTACAACGTTAACTTTAGGCAGTTCCATTTCCCTGTAACGTTCCGAAAGTTCAACCAACCCGAATTTTCCGGTTTGTGCGTTGTGGTAAGTTTCTATTGCAGGCGTTGCCGTTCCGAGTAAAACTTTTGCTTTGTGAATTTGAGCAAGAACAACGGCCGCATCGCGGGCGTTATACCGGGGAGCCGGATTCATTTGCTTAAAAGTGCTTTCGTGTTCTTCATCTACAATTATCAACCCCAAATTTTGGAAGGGAAGAAATATGGATGATCGAACACCAAGAATAATGCTGTAGGCAGGATGAGTATCGTCTGGTTCCTGCTGTAAAACTCCGTTGTAAACTTCCACCCTTCGAGCATCGCCGTACTTGGAGTGGTAAATGCCCACTTTGTCGCCAAAAACTTTTCGCAAACGATGGATTATTTGCGCCGTTAGCGCAATTTCGGGCAGAAGGTACAGCACTTGTTTTCCTTGCTCAACGGCTTCTGCAATAAGGTGGATATATATTTCGGTTTTTCCGCTGGATGTTACGCCATGAAGCAGAACAACATTTTTAGTTTCGAAACTTTTCTTTATATCGTTGTATGCCCTTACTTGACTGGAATTGAGTTCTGCCGAGTTATCGGCATTTCCGTTGTCCGATTGTTCTAGTCGGGACACATTTTTTTGGAACTGTTCCAAAATTCCTTTATGGGCAAGCGCAGTGATAACACCAGCCGAAACGTCAACTTTGCCAAGTACCTCGCTTTTGGAAACTTCAACATTAAAACTCTTTGCAGGATTTTCGGACATCGAAAGCATGGCAATTATAACCCTTTGCTGGGCGGGTGCTTTGTTAAGATCGTCGAGTAACTTATTCAGGTTGTGGCTATTTCTGTATTCTTTTGTCAGTTTGAGGTAAGTCTCGGTTTTGGGTTGGTAATCGGACTCAATTTCTTCCGAAATGGTTATGGAATTCTTTGCCAGCAACGATTTTATTATGGACAGCGGATTGGCAATGCCGGTTTCGGAGGTAATTTTCTTTATCGACATCCTTTTTTTGCTTTCCAGCAAGTGCATCACAATAACTTCCTGCTCGGTAAGTTCTATGTTTATATTTTCGGTTTTTGTGATGTACGAGTCGCTTTCCATTTTTAACCCCGAAGGGAGTGCCGCTTTCATTACTTCGCCTAGGCTGCACATGTAGTAGCTGGAAATCCATTCCCAAAACTTAAGTTGCGTATCCAGCACGATGGGCTCGTCGTCGATATTTTGGAGAATATCTTTTGTTACGTATCCTTGAGGTGCGTTAGTGTGAATGTTAAATGCAATTGCGGAGTATAGTTTCTTTTTACCAAATGGTACAACCACTCGCATACCGAGTTTAATTTTTTCGTTTAGTTCCGCGGGGATGGAATAGGTGAATAACTTTGGCAAAGCCAAAGGGAGTATTACATCAACATATTTTTTAATGCTGGACGGCATTTTGTTTCAATTAAACGACCAAGATAGAAATTTTACCGAAAAGGCTGTTTAAAAACGCGGGGAAACGTGCTACATCGATTTTATAGCAGCTGCCACTTGTTCCATTAGCCATTTTGGGGTTGAGGTAGCTCCGCTAATGCCTACGCAACTTGCTTGTTTAAACCATTGAGGGTTTATTTCGGAAACTTCCGAAATAAAATGCGATTGCTTATTGGCTTCCTCGCATTCGTGAAAAAGCATTTTTCCGTTGGAACTTTTTTTGCCGCTTACAAAAACAATAACATCGTGTGAAGTTGCAAACTTTCTAATTTCGGTTTTCCGGTTTGCCACCTGTCCGCAAATGGTATTGTGAATTTTTAAAGGAGATTCCTGGTTGGGAAAATGTTGAGCCATGAGCGTTTTTATCTTCTCGATAATAGCCTGATACATTTCCGGCTCCTTTGTTGTTTGGGAAAATACTTCGACAGGCTTGGAGAAATCGATATTGTCCAAATCCTCTGGCTTTTCCACAATAACAGCATTCCCCTCTGTTTGTCCAACCAACCCTATAACTTCAGCATGGCCTTTTTTCCCGTAAATAATAACGGTTCCATTCGAAAGTGCCATTTTTTCCCAAGCATCGCGAACCCTTTCTTGCAACTTGAGTACTACCGGACACGTAGCATCGACTAAAATAACGCCATTTTCGGTTGCCAATTTATAAGTTGAAGGAGGTTCTCCGTGTGCACGGATTAGTACGGTTTTATTTTTAAGGTTAGAAAGTTCTGCATGGGAAATAACTTCCATTCCCATTGTTTTTAACCGGTTAATTTCCTCTTCGTTATGAACAATATCGCCAATGCAGTACAATTTATCCTGCTCGCCGAGTTTCTTCTCGGCAATCTCTACTGCCTTTATCACTCCAAAACAAAATCCTGCGTTATTGTCAATTTCAACTAGCATACCGTTTTTTTGATAATCTTATCGTGTACGTTCCGTTACTAAACTGTTAACCCACTCCATTTGTTCATCAACAGTCATGTAACTATTGTCCAAAACTACAGCATCGGGAGCTTTGCGTAGTGGTGCTACTTCCCGGTTTTGGTCGATGTAGTCTCTTTCTTCAATATTTTTTAAAACCTCGTCGAGGGTAATGGAAATACCTTTTGCATTTAGTTCTTTTAACCTTCGTTGGGCGCGAATAACAGGGTCGGCAGTCATGAATATTTTTAACTCGGCATTTGGAAAAACAACCGTTCCAATGTCGCGTCCATCCATTACAATGCTCTTATTCTCTCCGAGTTTTTGTTGTTGCTCCACCATTTTTTCTCGAACCAGTGGAATGGCTGCAACCAAGCTTACCTTATCGGCAACCTTCGGACTGCGTATATCCTCTTCGACAACTTCGCCGTTAAGGGTTGTTTCGTAAGCCTTTTTGTCCGGATTAAAGTGAAACCCAATGTTTATGCTCGAAAGTATTTCGGGAATTTGAGTCTCGTCAACTTTGTTTTTCGAGATAATATTTCTTCTGATAAATTCTAACGTTACAGCGCGATACATGGCCCCGCTGTCGATATAAAGATAGCCCAACTTTTTGGCAATTTGTTTGGCGAATGTACTTTTTCCACACGACGAAAATCCATCAATAGCAATAACAATACCGTTCATAGCATGTATCATCAAGAAATGTTAAGGTTATTTTGTATAAGCGAAGACAAAGGTATGGAAAAAGCCCGAATAGATTTGTTTAGTTTTTGATGAAGTTGTTTAGGTTGGTTATTATGCTAAAATTATTCGAAGGACCAGCCAAATGGTAGGTTGCACGGCTATAGTTAATGTTAAATTTCGATATACGAATTCCAATTCCCCAACTAAAGCCAACCGTCGAAACTTTCTGATTTACTTTTAGTTCGTTCCTTCGTTGGTAGTTGTAGCCAAAGCGAAGATAAAAGTTTTTAACAGGTACAAATTCTGCCCCAATAATTGTATGGCTCAGAACCTCTCTTCCTACTTTCTCGGCAATTCCTGTTTTTGTTGAAGTGTCATCCAAGACTTCATCCTGATTTTGTTGAGAGTTATCGTAGTAAATGTCGAAGTTTTGCAGTTGATGAAATGTAACGATAAACCTAAAAGGAGCATGTGCCAATTTTTGGCTTATCCCGGCAACAATCTCAAAGGGCATGGGTTCCATGTTGTTTGGGGTGTAGGCTTTAACCATGTGGCCAATATTTCGGAGTACCAAGCCGGCACTAAAAAGGTTGCTTTTTGAAAGGTATTTTCCTCCTATATCGAAGGCAATTCCGTAGGATTTGTATCGTTCTAAATGCGAAAAAACGGTTTTTGCGCTAATTCCAACGGTTAATGTAGAGTCTATTGCTCTTGAGTAGCTTAGTTGAAAAGCCAGGTCGTTTGCTGTAAATGATCCTTGTATGGTACCAACCTCGTCTGCATCGATAAACGAACCGTAATTAACAGTTTGGGCTCCTATAGCAAAAGTTCCAACTTTGTTAAAAAAGTGACCGTACGAAAATGCGCCATAGTTAATACCGGCAAAATATTTTGTATAAGATATTGCTAAGTGGTTGTTTAGGGAGGAATCGAGTAAGGCCGGATTGGCATATACGGTTGAAATGTCGCTTTCGTCGAGAGTTGCCAGTTTCCCGCCTAAAGCCGAAATTCGGCTTGTATAACTAAGGTTTAGAAACTGATATGCGGCGCTCGATGAAATCTGCGAGTAGGACTTCACCGTAAATAAAAGTAGCAAGTATAATAATATGTGTTTTATATTCAGCATGTTGAAAATTATCCCTTGCTTGCAAATATAACTATAACGTATAACTTAGCAGCAGGTTGATTATCGGGAATTTAAAAAACGTTGATATGAAAATGTTTATTGCTAACTTTGTTGGTTATTTCTCAAATTAAAAATATTAGATACGTTGGAGAAGGTACTTTTCATTGTGAATCCTATTTCGGGGTCTGGCGATGTACATAGTTTCGAAACATTAGTAAAAAATAATCTCGATGCAAAGCAGTTTGCTTCGGAAATAAAATATACCACAGCTGCAGGCGAGGCTTTTAATATGGCCAAAGACGGTTTAACAAGAGGCATAAGATGGATTGTTGCGGTTGGTGGAGATGGAACTGTAAACGAAGTAGGAAAAGCGTTAATAAATACCGATGGCGCCATGGGTGTTATTCCGAGAGGGTCGGGCAACGGATTGGCTAGACACCTTAGAATTCCTATGGCAACAGGTAAAGCTATTCGGGTGTTGAACCTTGGTAAAATTGCCATGTTGGACTATGGTGTTCTAAACGATGTCCCTTTCTTTTGTACCGCGGGATTGGGTTTTGATGCTTATGTTGGCGATAAATTTTCGCATATAGGAGAGCGAGGATTCGTCAACTATGTAAAAACAACGCTCTCTGAATATTTTACCTATAAGTCCAAACCGTATAAAATTTCTTTTAACAATCAGGAAATCGAGAAAGAAGCATTTTTGATTACCATAGCAAATGCTTCGCAATGGGGAAATAACGCATTTATTGCTCCCGAAGCAAACATGCAGGATGGAATGCTTGATGTTGCCATTCTTTCGCCATTTCCAAAGTATGTAGCTCCTTCTATTGGAATAAGGCTGTTTAGCAAGAAGATAGATTCGTGTAGGTATGTTCAAAGTTTTAAGGTAAAGAAAATTACCATTGAACGTGCTGCGCCAGAAGTTGTCCATTTCGATGGGGAGCCGACAATTATGGGCGAAAAATTAGTGGCTGAGGTAAAACCTCAGGCGTTAAAGGTTATTATTCCTTAAACTACTTTAATTAGGTGTTTGTTTGCTTCTTCAATGGAGTTGTTGCAAACGTAGCTATCGGCAACAATTACGGCAAGGGCTTTGTGTAGGATGGTAAATTTTAAAGGCGTTTCGCCTAACGATTCTCCGTCTGCTTCCAAGTTTACCCCGGGAATACTCATTATTTCAATGCTATTTCCTCTAATGCCGGTTACTTTAGAATGTTTTAAAATAGTGCCGTTATAAAGTCGGGTAACGCTTGCAAGTACGTTTATTTTGCTGATTTTCTTTATCATGGTAATGTCGAATAGCCCATCGTCCGATATTGCAAACGGAACCTGCATCATGCCGGCGCCATTATACTTACAAATGCCAACGGTGAGGCTAAAAGTCTTGTCCTGAAAATGATAACCGTTAACGTTCACGTTCATCCTGGTCGATTTGTAGCGAATTAGGGCTTTAATCAAGCTGATAATGTAGAGAAGCATACCTTTACGACCTAAATCCTTTAAGCGATTTGTCCGAAAGGCCACTTCGGCATCGAAACCGACACCGGCAGCATTTACAAAGTAACGCTTATGAAGAATGCTCGATTCGTAGTATTCCACTATTCCAACATCCTGATGAAATACATTTTTTGCTTTGATAGCTTTAATACAGGCTTCGTAGCTATGAGGAATTTCGTACATTCTAAACCAGTCGTTGCCGGTTCCCACGCCAATTACTCCCACAGTAATTTCGCTGGGCGATACAACATTTTGTAAGAAAATTCCATTGACTACCTCGTTTAGAGTTCCGTCGCCACCAACCGATATAAGTTTTGTATAACCCGATGTAATGGCATTCACGGCAAGTTCTACCGCATGGTGTTTATGTGCTGTAAAAACGTGCGTAAATGCAATATCATGTTCAGTAAGTAACCGCTCAATTAACGGCCAATCACTTTTCCCCTTTCCGCCTCCGGCCCTTGGGTTTACGATAACAAACCAATTTTTCAAAGCAGTATAGCATCGATATCCACCGCAAATATAACTCTGATATTATTATGTTGATTTTTATCATGAAATATTTTTATTAGTTCAATTTGTAACTATTTTATTATGTGCGTGTTGTAAAATGTTTTTTTAAAAGGAATACAAATTTTATATATGCAACAGTTAGTATGTCAATTTGTTAATCAATGTTTGATTCGGTATTCATAAGCTAGTAAAATTCTTATGTTCATATCGAAAGTTTTTTTATTTTTGCGATTGTCATGGTGTAAAGGCGCTGTTGATAACGTGTTGACAACTTGTTGATTTTTATTGATATTCCAAACCCTTCACCTTTGAAAGGATTTTGCGTGATTACTATTTTTGACCTTTGATAAACACTTAATAAAACATGGCAAAAGTTATTGCATTAGCTAATCAAAAGGGTGGCGTTGGTAAAACAACCACAGCCATTAACCTGTCGGCTAGTTTAGCCGTCCTAGATAAAAAGGTATTGCTTATTGATGCCGATCCCCAGGCCAATGCAACATCAGGTACGGGTTTCGACTTACGTAACATTAAAACGAGTATTTACGAATGTTTGGTTGACGAAGTAAATCCCAAGGATATTATTCTTAATAGTGAAATTAAAGGCCTCGACCTTATCCCTTCACATATCGACTTGGTTGGTGCCGAGATAGAAATGCTTAACCTTCCTAATAGGGAAAGAATGCTAAAGGGTGTTATTGATAAGGTTAAGGATGACTACGATTTCGTTTTTATCGATTGCTCTCCTTCGTTGGGACTAATTACCGTAAACGCTCTTACAGCAGCGGATTCTGTAATTATTCCCGTACAATGCGAGTACTTTGCTTTGGAAGGGTTAGGAAAACTGTTGAATACAGTTAAAATAATTCAGACTCGTTTAAATACCGAGTTAAAGATAGAGGGTTTCTTGCTTACCATGTACGATGCCCGTTTACGTTTATCGAATCAGGTTGTTGAAGAGGTTAGGAAGCATTTTCAGCAAATGGTATTCGAAACAATTATTCAACGAAACATTAAGTTGAGCGAAGCTCCCAGCTATGGGAAACCGGTTATTTTGTACGATGCAGCTTCCACTGGCTCAGCTAACTATATAAATTTGGCTCGTGAGTTACTGCAGAAGAACAACATGACCAATATGGATAACGAAGGTAAAGTTCAAGAATAAAAGTTTTATAAAGAGGGAATATGTCAAAAAAAAATGCGCTGGGTCGCGGTTTGGGTGCGTTAATTGAAGACGCAAATGTTGACAACGAGAGAGGTGGGGAATATTCTTCTTCGCGTGTGGTTAGGGAGTTGGTGAACGAAATAGAGGTTGAGAAAATTGACTTAAACCCTTTTCAGCCTAGAACAAATTTTGACGAGGATGCCATTCGGGAGTTAGCCGAATCTATAAAGACTCTTGGTATAATTCAGCCCTTAACAGTTAGGGATATGAATGGCAGATACCAACTTATTTCAGGGGAACGACGACTGAGAGCGGCTAAATTGGTTGGATTAAAAACGGTTCCGGCATTTACTCGTACCGTTGACGATCAGGCTATGCTGGAAATGGCCTTGGTCGAAAATATTCAGCGGCAGGATTTAAATGCTATTGAAGTTGCTATTAGTTACCAAAGGCTTATCGATGAGTGCAACCTTACTCAGGAAAGTTTGGCCGATAGGGTGGGGAAGAAAAGAACTACGGTAACAAACTATATTAGGTTACTTAAGTTGCCTGCAGAAATACAGTTAGGTATTGGGCAACAGGCAATATCGATGGGACATGCCCGTGCTCTTGTTGCTATAGACAATCAAGCTGTTCAACTTGGCATTTACAAGCAGATAGTTGAGAAAGGCCTTTCTGTTCGTAAAGTGGAAGAGTTGGTGAGGGAATTTCAGAATCCTTCTCCAAAAGAAGCAAAGTCTAAAAAAGAAAATTCACTCGATGCTAAGGAGTTGGAGTTAAAGGAACATTTAACCAATAAGTTAGGTTTACGTGCCGATTTAAAGCCAGGAAATAACGGCGATGGTAAAATTGTAATTTCGTATAAAACGGCCGAAGAGTTTGAGGATATATTGGAAAAATTTTACAAAATCAGCGAGTAAGATTTTCTCGTAATCAACTTTTTAATATCAGTATTTTGAAGACCATACCATTAATTAGCCATATTGGCCGGCAAGCATTTAATGTGCTGCTGGCTTTTCTGCTTTTAGCGATTACCGGTAATGAAGGGTGGGCGCAAGATACAACGGAAACCTTGAAACCTAGGAAAGACTTTACCACACGTGTATGGTTGGGTGCACATTTGCTGCCCGGTTCCGGACAGGTAGTCAATAAGCAGTATTGGAAATTACCCATTTTTTATGCAGGAATGGGAAGCATGGTTTATATGGGAATACATTCGAACCAAACATATCTTTCGAAACTTTCTGCTTACAATAGTTTAGCCGATGATGATCCTAACAAGGAAATTTATAAAGAGCAAATGGTTAAAAGGCGTCGTGCTCGAAATGCATATGTTGCTGCTGCCGGAGTGGCATATATAGCAAGCGTAGCCGATGCGGTGTTGGTTTATAATAACGAAAAACATTCGCCAGTTGCTGCTACTATTCTATCGACATTGGTGCCTGGAATGGGGCAGGCTTACAACCAAAAGTACTGGAAAATTCCTGTTATTTACGGAGGATTAAGCACATTTTATTTTATGATTTCGTGGAATAACAGAGGCTACAAGCGGTTTAAAAAGGCGCTGTTGTACGTTATGGACGATGACCCTACAACCATTGATGAGTTTAATGGAGCGCGTTCGGAAGATAATCTACGCTATTACATGGATTCCTATCGAAGAAACCGAGACCTTTGTATTTTAGGAGTTACTGCCGTTTATGTGCTAAATATTCTTGACGCAAATGTTGATGGCTTTTTGTACGATTGGAATGTTGATGATAATTTAAGTTTTAGGGTTGAACCTAGCGTTTTAAACTCTTCATTAGCGTCGCAATCGTATTCCACACCTGCATTTGGGTTGACATGCAGAGTTACTTTTTAAGGGGTTGCTTATATCAAAAAGGGGATTTCTGTTAAAAATATTCTGTTAATATTTCTCGAAAAGTTTAAATATCCTTGTTTTATAGGCATTAAACTCCAAAAATGCATATTATATTTGCAATAAAGCCTAATATGAGTAGTATGAGAAAGCATGGTAAAGCATTTTTAGCACTTACATTGCTATTGTGTGGATTTGTTACAAATGCACAGGATAACCTTAAAGTTCGCGATACGCTTACAGTTGAAGATACTCTTACTATAAAAGGATCGGACATTGAAGAAAATTATGGCGACAACCTTGATAGTTTGCTTAACCTGTGGTATGTACAACAATCGATAGATAGTAATAGTCTTGTTCTAAACGTTGAAAGCGACAGCGTAGGATTGAGTAGTTACCCGGATTCGTTTTACATTAAGAGGCTTAATAGTATAAATTCGCTTGTAGAATTGCCATATAACAATATTGTTCGAAACTTTATTAATGTCTATACACAGAAAAAGCGCGATAAGGTTGAAATTATGCTGGGACTTACCGATTACTACTTCCCAATTTTTGAAGAAATATTGGATAAGTACCAATTGCCATTGGAGTTAAAATTTTTACCGGTAATAGAATCTGCTCTAAACCCTCGTGCAGTATCAAGAGTTGGAGCTACAGGCTTGTGGCAGTTTATGTTTGGTACGGGCAGAAGGTATGGTTTGGTTATAAACTCTTTTGTTGACGAACGGAGGGATCCCATTGCATCTACCGAAGCAGCGGCTCACTTTTTAAAGGATTTGTACAGCATTTACGGAGATTGGACGTTGGTTATTGCAGCGTATAACTGTGGGCCAGGAAATGTAAATAAGGCCATACGCAGGTCGGGAGGTAAGCGAAACTACTGGGACATATACTACTATTTGCCTCGTGAAACACGTGGGTATGTTCCTGCTTTTATTGCAGCAACGTATGCATATTTCTTTTCACGCGATCACAACTTGGTGCCACAGCCAATTAATATACCTCAAACTACCGATACAATAATGGTTGGCGATATGCTTCATTTAAAACAGGTTGCAGAGGTTCTTAATATCCCTGTTGATTTGCTACGTGATTTAAACCCTCAGTATAAACGCGATGTTGTGCCAGGAAAATTTCGTAAGTATTCGTTACGGCTTCCCGTAGATGAAGTTGGTCCATACATCGATAAAGAGTCCGAGATATATGCCTACAAGGACAGCGTGTTTTTTAACTCAAGTAACATTATTGCACCTTCAAAATATACATCATCTTATAGGTATGATGTGCCGACAGGTTCCGTTAGGTTTGTTTACAGGGTTAAGAGTGGCGATGTGCTTGGCTCTATTGCAATACGGTATGGTGTGTCTATTAGGCAGTTAAGGAGTTGGAATGGGATTAGGAGTAATATGATTAGAATTGGACAACGTTTGGTTATCTATGTGCCGGAAAGCACCGCTGAGCGATTGGGTATCAAGAAGAGTTCGAATAGATCATAGGGGACAATAATATTTTTTGTTTTTTGTCATCTTATTTGGCCTTTCATCATTTAGTGGAACAAATAAATTCAAATAAATATGCGTAGGGCAAAACTTTTATTAGCTGTGTTCTTAATGATTTTTGTGAGTTGTAATGTTCTAAAGAAAAATGAAAATTTGGACAATTCACATGAGGGAATGGTTGCTTTTTTTGAATTTTACAAAACACAGGAAGGTATTGCTATTCAAGGAAATGTCCCAATGGGTCGTAGAATTGATGCTCCGAGTTATTCATACGATGAAAATACTGGTAAAATTGAAATGTACCGTTATCCTTCTAATTTTAGTATAGATACCGCGAAAGTGGTGGTTGGCTTTGGAAAGATCCTAAAAGGCGTAGCAGGACAAGGAGTGTCATCGTACTTGATTTGTTTCGATAAGATTCCGTATAGTAATAATGGTTTTGAAATAGTTAGCGTTAATAACGATTATGCAAATGTATCGGTAAATGGAGAAAAAATTAGACTAGGTGTTGGAAAAGAATGGACGAAATTGGAGGAAAATACGGATACGTTGAATAGGCAAAATATGGCAGTGGTTAAGTATAAAACCACGTATTCTGTAAAGTTTCACGGGTTTTTACCTTCGAAAGAATTTGCTAATAAGTAGAATGAAATTTTCTGTAGAAATCTAAAATCAAAATAAATATGAAAAAATTATTACCCAGCATAGTAAAAATCGGAGTAGTAACTTTATTGGTTACTTTCCTTGCTAATTGGGCAAATGCAGTGCCTAAAAGTTTTTTACCTTTTGTGATTACGCAGCCCGATGGTAAAAAAATCAGTTGCTTTGTTAGCGGCGACGAATTTCACAACTGGGTTCACGATGCCGATGGTTACACAATAATGCGTAATCCTAAAAATGGATACTGGGTTTATGCTATAGAGGAAAGCGGAAAGTTAACGCCTTCAGATTATGTTGTTGGAGTCGATAAACCTTCTGCTTCAAAAGGATTGGAACCGTATGCCAATATCTCGGTAAAAGAGTATTTGAAAAAAAGGAAAGATCATTTTATCGATAATCATTATATAAGTTTGGTGCCAAGTAAATCGGAAAAGGGTATAGCCCCGCTGAAAACAACGAAGGGAGAGGTATTAAACAACATCGTTGTATTTATAAAATTTGCGGATCAAACGGTCGATAGCGAAGATTATTCGTATTATAGTGATATTTATAATGGATCGTCTTCTTCTGTCGCCGACTATTACAATAGCGTTAGTTATGGGCAGTTTACAATTAGTTCAACTTTTTATCCTGCTCCAAGTGGCGGGTATGTAACATGGTACACCGATTCGCATAACAGAAATTACTATCAGCCTTACGATGCCACAACAAACCCCGATGGTTACGATCCCGATGCTACAAGCTCTACAAATACATCGAGCCAAACATACCGTGAGCACACACTGCTAAAAAATGCAATTGATGCCGTTAGTGCTAATATTCCAACGAGTATAAATATAGATTTAAACAATGATGATTACGTAGATGTAGTTTCGTTTATTGTTGCAGGAGCCAACGACGGTTGGAATGATTTACTTTGGCCGCACCAGTGGAGCTTGTATTCGCAGGATGCATATATAAATGGGAAGCAAGTAGGGGACTATACTTTTCAACTTCAACTTTTTTATAATGCAAGAATTGATTTGGGAACACTTTGCCACGAAATGTTTCACGTTATTGGAGCTCCCGATTTATATCAGTATAGCGATAATTCTACAATTAGTCCGGTTGGAAAGTGGGACTTAATGGAAGGTACTTTGGATTATCCTCAGAATATGGGGGCTTATATGAAATATCTTTATGGAGGATGGATTTCGAATATTCCGACAATTAGCGAATCGGGAACATATACATTAAATCCGCTTTCAACCAGCGCGACAGGCAATGCCTATATCATACCTTCGCCTAATACGTATTGGGAGTATTTTTTAGTGGAGTATAGGAATAACAACGCCTACGATCGAGATTTACCGGGAACAGGAATGTTGGTTTATAGAATAAATTTACAGCGAGAGGGTTATGGTAATGCTGATGCCGACAATGAAACACCGAATGAGGTTTATATATATCGCCCTTATGGAACAACAACTGCCAATGGAGTGCCAAACTCTGCTGCATATAGTTCTGCTAGTAGCAGAACGGCAATTAACGATCAAACTAGTCCGAGTAGTTTTTTAAGCGATGGTACTGCCGGGGGTTTAAATATTTCGAATGTAACATCTGCTTCTAGCACGATTTCTTTTGATGCTGCCATAAATTTTGTTCCTTGGGTGATGTTGAAAAATGATATTGGGTATTATAACGGTTTCAACTTTGGAACAAATACGACAACGACCATAGCAACAAGGTTTACAACAGATGATTTTACCGGATTAATAGGGGAAAACATTAGTAAAGTTCTTTTTTATTTATTGGGGAACCAAGGTGTAAATACAATGTCTAAGGTGGTTATTAAAGTTTGGGAGGGCGGTTCTTATGGCAATCCAGGAACGTTGATTTTGTCTGATAATGTTACATCGGAAGTTAAAATAGACACATGGACTACTCATGAATTATCAACCCCTATAGAGATTAAGGATGGGAAAGAATATTGGATAGGCTATGAGGTAACGTTTACAACGGGACATCCATTTGCAATAGACCCAGGTCCAATGGTTTCCGGTAAGGGTGGTTGGATTTTGGCAAGTGGACAATGGAAAGAATTAAGTGAAATAGGCCTTGATTACAACATTCTTATTAGGGCTGTTATTGGAGATGAAGCAACTGCAGTTCCTAGTTCAACAGTAAACGATTTTGGAATGAAAGTTTATCCAAATCCAATTAACCAGAATTCTGTTATTCAAATTGAAATGCCGGTAAGTGGTAGTGCTAGTGTAGATGTTTACAATATGCTCGGGCAACTTGTATGGAGTGCTCCTTCTGCGGCGTATGCATCGGGAGAACAATCTATTTCATTATCAAAAATGAATTTAAGTAAAGGTGTGTACCTTTGTAAGGTTATAATGAGTACGGGCTCAACGACAAAGCAACAAACGGAAACAATAATTGTAAATTAATACGATATAGAATGAAAACAATAAAAGCCGCGAATAGCGGCTTTTATTGTTTTATGGAACTTTGATGTAAAAAAGATTAATCTACATTGTCATGTAAAAACGAGTTGTCGGGACGAAGGAAAATGTCTCCGTCACTATCGTCAAGGTCTAGTGTTAAACGAGAAACATTTTGGGTGTTGGAGTGGTCAACATTATCGATTTCAACGTTTCTTCGCTTATAGGCAGGAATGCTTTCCAACTCATCTAAATTGGAATACGGCCCTTTCCCTTTTGTTGATTTGGGTTTTATAGTGGGCTTTACCGTCGATGATAAGTCTTCGGGTTGTGGTGTTTTGTTTACAATGGTTGGCTGAGGCGTTGATACCGTTTTAACCTGAAATTCATCGCTACCCGAAATATCGAATTCAATAACACGTTGTAACTCGTCTAAAACTTCTGTCTTTTTGGTCTTTCTTATGGACCTTTGACCGTCTTGCTCGGGGTATAGGGGTGTGCGCTCAATTCTGTTTGTAAGAGCGTTATCGTCAAGGTTTACAACATCTACTTTTTTATCCTTGATGTAAAGTTCGGGTATGGTGCTGGTTCCAAAACCTGTGGCTATAACGGTAACCTTTAAATCTTCGCCAAGCGAGGGATCGCTTCCGTTTCCCCAAATAAGATCGGCATCGTCGCCGGCGGCGGCTTGAACGTAGTCAATAATCAGACCTATTTCTTCCATGGTAATTTCGTCGTCGCCATAGGTTATGTTTAGCAGGATATTCCGAGCGCCCGAAATGTCGTTGTTATTTAGCAACGGAGATTCCAGTGCTGTTTTTACCGCCGTAATGGCTCGCTTTTCGCCCGATGCTTGACCCGATCCCATAAGCGCAACGCCACTGTTGGTCATTACCGTTTCCACATCGGCAAAGTCAACGTTAATATACCCGTGTACGGTAATAATTTCGGCAATTCCTTTTGCGGCAGTTGCCAAAACATCGTCGGCACGGGCAAATGCCTCCGTTAATTTTAAGTTTCCAAATACTTCCAGCAATTTTTCGTTGTTGATTACCAGAAGGGAATCTACGTGTTGGCGTATGTTTTCGATACCTTCAATGGCTTGGGCAATACGTTTTTTCCCTTCGTTACGGAAAGGAATGGTAACTATGGCTACGGTTAGAATTCCCAGTTCCTTTGATGCCTTAGCAATTACGGGTGCGGCTCCGGTTCCGGTTCCGCCTCCCATACCTGCTGTAATAAATACCATTTTGGTATTGCTCGAAAGTAGTTCGACCAGTTGGTTTAAACTTTCAATTGCCGCTTGTCGCCCAATTTCGGGTTTATTGCCTGCTCCGCGTCCTTCGGTTAGCGATGCCCCGAGTTGAACTTTCATTTCAACAGGACTGTTGTGCAAGGCCTGAGCATCGGTATTACATAATACAAAATCAACATCTTTTATTCCCATGCGGTGCATGTAATTTACTGCATTTCCGCCGCCACCACCAACACCAATCACTTTTATTATGGATTCGTTTACCGATGGCATATCAAAGTTAATTAGTTCATCGCCCATGGTTCTGTATTTATTTCGTTTTATTAATCAAATAGTTTGCACGCTATTAGTACTATCTTTTTAAAATCTACATTTCGGTGTCGGATTCGTCAAATAAATTTGAGAGTATATTTTTGAAGTTCCCAAACGATTTAAATGATGACTTTTTCCCGGTTGTTTCTAGCACTTCCTGTTTTTCATCTTGCTTTACATCCGTAAATTCAGCGTTGTCGGTTAAAGGTGATTTTTGGGCATTTTCCATGCCTAACAGTGCTAACCCTATACCGGTGGAATACTGGGGTAAGCTATACTCTTCGAGCGATTCGGTGCTCAAATTTTCGGTGGGTAGTCCAACCCTAACATCGTAGCCCGTGTGAAACTTGATTAGTTGAGGGAGGTTTTTCAGCAATGCGCCACCACCTGTAATTACAATACCGGCGCTAAGTTTATCGGAATATCCCGAAAGGGAAATTTCATATAAAATGAAATCCAAAATGTCCTGCATACGAGCTTGAATTATACCGGCAAGGCTTTTCATGGAAATTTCCTTATGTTCTCGTCCGCTAATTCCAGGAATGGTAATTATTTTGTTGTCCGGAGCAATGTCGGAAAGAGCGCTGCCGTAGCGTTCCTTAAGAGCATTGGCTTGTTTTAGCAGTATGGAGCAGCCTTGCTTAATGTCTTGTGTAATAATATCGCCGCCAAGTGGAATAACGGCAGTATGTCTTATGTTTCCTTCGTAAAAAACGGCTAGGTCGGTGGTTCCACCGCCAATATCGATAAGGGCAACGCCAGCTTCGCGTTCGTCTTTTGTAAGAACCGCTTCGGCAGAGGCTATTGGTTCCAATACCAGTTCGGCAACGTTTAACCCGGCACGGTTAATACATTTTTCGACATGTTTTGCCGATGCTGTTTTGCCAATAACAATATGGAAGTTCGCCTCAATTTTTCTCCCAATCATTCCTACCGGCTTGTTGTTGTCGATTAGTTCGTTGTCGATAAGGTACTCGAGTGGAAGAACATGAAGAATTGTTTCCCCTGCATCAACGGGAATTCGGTGCATCTCGTTGGTTAGTGCTTCAATATCGCTTTGCGAAATTTCGGTTTCATCGTTTTCGATTAACCTATAGCCGTTATGTTTAATGCTACGTATATGTTGGCCGGCTATACCTACATACACAGATTTGAAATCGATTCCCGTACGCGCTTTAACATCGTCAACGGTTTTTTGTATTGACTTAACCGTTTCTTCGATGTTTTGTATCATACCTTTTTTTATTCCTGTCGATTCTGCACTACTAAAACCGACAATTTCAAATTTCCCTGATTGCGTGGGCTTTCCTACCAGGGTTACCACTTTGGTGGTTCCCAGGTCGATTGCTGCAATGTAATTGTTTCCTTGTGCCATAGTACTATCGTTTTGTGCAAACTATTTGATTTGAATATTTTAAGTTTATTATGCTGTATTTATTCCAGCCTTCAACCGGAAGCGCTTTTTTGTATAAAAGTTCCAGTTTGGCCAGTTTATTTTTAAAATTAGTAAGGTTTCCAAGTAAAACAATGTGCGGGCCTACGGTTGGAACAAGTTCAATGTTGTTGCTGTTATTTACGTAGAGTTGGCTAACCTGCGCTTTCCAAAAACTGTTGCTGTTTATAAATCGGGCAAATTGGAAAATCTGTTTTATAAGCAGATTGTTCCGACTGGCAGAGTCCGGAATACTCAGAACGCTTATGTTGGGTTTAATTACAAAGGGTTCGTGTATGTTTCCATTTACAATGAGCACATTTGCGGCTAATTTCACCCTAAAAGGTAGTATGCTGCCCTCGTTATCGATGTAATAACTCTGATTTTTTGCATTGAAAACACGGACAATTGGAATTCGCTGTTCTACATTTACACATAAGGTTCCATTTGCAGTTTTAAACACTTCTACGTTTCGCACAGCGGCTATTTGCGATAGTTCGTCTTCTAAAATAGAAGTGTTTATTTCGTTCAGCGGTTTTCCTATTAAGTTGAATTCCTTTCCCAGCAACCTTTTTCTTATTTCCGTTGCTTTTACCATTTGAAATTGAGAGCTGTCTAGTACATCAACCCTGATGTTTTTGCAAACAACATCCTTTGTTTTGCCTTTAGAGAAGTTAAGTGCATAGACAAGATAAACCAGCATTGCTAGCCAAGTTAAAATGAAGAGCCATATTTTTACCTGTCTGCTCATGCGCTCGGTTGTGCGTTTAATGTTTTTTCAATGCTGCTTACCAGCCTGTCGATATCTCCGGCTCCCATGGTTATAAGGACTTCCAACTTTGCCGTCTTTATCCAATCCAATAAAGCCTCCTTGCTCAGTAGCAATACGTTGGTATTTTTCATTTTATCGGCAATGGTTTTGGAAGAAATGCCTTCGATTGGTAATTCTCTGGCAGGGTAAATGTCCAACAGGATAACCCTGTCGAGTTTATCGAGTGCCGAAGCAAATTCGTCGGCAAAGTCGCGTGTTCGACTATATAAATGGGGTTGAAAAATTCCGGTAATACTTTTATCGGGAAACAGTTCTCTGGCCGAATTAATGGTAGCTTCAATTTCTTTTGGATGATGGGCGTAATCGTCTAAATAGATGGTTGTTCCGTTGTTGTACCGTATGTCGAATCGACGAGCAACTCCCTTAAAGGTAGCCAACCCTTGTCTTAATTCGTTTTCGGATATTCCCAGTTGCAATGCTGCTGCCGATGCGGCAATGGCGTTCTCGAGATTATAACGACCTGGAATGCCAAGCCTTAAGTTCGGTATTTTGGAGGTAGGAGTAACCAGCGTGAAAATATAGTACCCGTTGCTTATTTTAATTTCGGTAGGATAAAAGTTTGCCTTATTGCTCCATCCGTAAGTAATCAGCTTGGTTTTATTTGCCAGTTTCGGGGTAAACTTAATACCCTCCTTGACTAGCAAAGTACCTTCCGGTTTTATTTGGCTGGAGAATTGCACAAACGATTCTATTACATGCTCATGACTTCCGTATATGTCTAAATGGTCGGCATCTACCGAGGTGATTATGGCAAGGGTAGGGTTCAGGGAAAGAAAACTCCTGTCGTACTCGTCGGCTTCCACTACCAACAGGTTATTGCCCTTGTTGCTTAATACCAAATTGCTGTTGAAGTTTCGGGAAATGCCTCCCAAAAACGCATCGCAGCCAACCGAAGAGTTTGCCAAAAGGTGAGTAAGCAACGTTGTAGTTGTTGTTTTTCCGTGAGTTCCGGCAACGGCAATGGTTTGCTTAACCGAAGCAATTACGCCTAAAGCCTGAGCGCGTTTAACAACCCTAAAGTTGTTGGTAATAAAGTAATTTAACTCGCTATGATTGGAAGGTATGGCAGGGGTGTAAACTACCAATGTTTCCGATGAATTTTTAAAATAGTCGGGAACAAGAGTTATATCGTCGGAGTAGTGGATTTCGGCACCTTCGTTGGTAAGATTGGCGGTTATGCCCGACGGCGTTTTGTCGTATCCGGCAACTTGCCTATTATGCAAAAGAAAGTATCGGGCAAGGGCGCTCATTCCTATACCACCGATTCCAATAAAGTAAATTCTATTATAATTTTCGAAATCCATTTTACTACTACTTATTATCGGCCAACTTTAAAACTTCTTCAGCAATAATTTTTGCTGAATTGGGTAATGCCATCTTGGCAATGTTTATTTTTAGTTCGTTTAATTTTTCACTGTTACGAACGGTTGCTAACGCTATATTTATAAGAGTGCTGACGGCATCGCTATCCTTAACCATAATTGCAGCATTTTTGGTGGATAACGCTTCGGCATTTCTTGTTTGATGGTCTTCGGCAACATTTGGCGAAGGAATCAGTATGCTTGGTTTTGCAACCAGACATAGTTCCGAGATGGTTCCTGCTCCGGCACGGGAAATAACCAAATCGGCAGCAGCGTATGCCATGTTCATTTGGTTGATAAAGTCATTAAGCCTTATGTTATCAACTTTTTCAACATCTAACTTGCTCTTTAGTTCGTTGTAGTAGTATTTCCCTGTTTGCCAAATAACCACAACGTCTTCGGCATTTCTAATTAACTCCAAGTTACCGATTAAACTTTGGTTTATGGTTCTGGCGCCAAGACTTCCGCCTAGTACTAAAATTACCTTTTTATCGGAAGGAATATTAAAAAATGATAATGCTTCGGTTTTTGTAACTGTAATATTTTCGAGGTCACTCCGAACAGGATTTCCCGTTAATATTATTTTATCAGCCGGGAAATACTTGTCCATTCCTTCGTAGGCAACACAAATGGTTTTGGCCTGTTTGGCCAACAGTTTATTTGTTATTCCTGCGTATGAGTTTTGTTCCTGAAGCAACGTAGGAATACCAACTCGTTGGGCGGCTTTTAGTATGGGGCCGCTTGCATATCCGCCAACACCAACGGCCACATTCGGTTTGAAATTTCTTACAACTTTGCGCGCTTTAAGCAGGCTGCTTATAAGTTTGAAAGGAAACTTCAAATTTGCAAGGGTTAACTTACGTTGAAACCCAACTACCGGCAAGCCGACTATGTTATATCCGGCCTTGGGAACCTTTTCCATTTCCATACGACCTTCGGCACCAACAAACAGAATGTTGATATCGGGGCGTTGCCTAACCAACTCGTTGGCAATGGAAATTGCGGGGAAAATGTGTCCCCCGGTTCCTCCGCCGCTAATTATTATCTTCAACTGGTTCTTCTCCATCGAACAGTTCCTTTTTACTTTGAGTTCTGCTTATACTTAAAATTATACCAAAAGCGGCACTGGAAAAAAACAGCGAGGTTCCGCCCATACTTACTAAGGGCAATGGTTGTCCGGTTACCGGAATTAGGTTTACGGCTACGGCCATGTTTACAAACGCCTGTAGCACAATAAGTAGTGCTAGGCCGAAGGCCAGTAGAGCGGGAAACGTTCGCTTGGACTTTTTCACAATTAATGCTGCTCGGTACAGCAAAATCATGTATAGCATAATTATTCCAATAGCGCCGATCCATCCGTATTCTTCAACAATAATTGAGTAAATAAAATCGGAGTAGGGGTGTGGCAAAAAATTTCGTTGTGTCGATTTTCCGGGGCCTTTTCCAAATATACCTCCCGTGGCAATGGCAATTTTCGATTGTTCAACCTGATAGTTCGATTCGTCATTTTCGCTGCTGGCAAAACTTTCTATTCGGGTTTTCCAGGTATGAACCCTTTTAATGGTATTAAATTGTAAGGCAACAAGAATTAGTATGGCTAGTGCCATTGCTCCAACGCCAGTAAATCCTAGCAAATGTCTTAACTTTACACGTCCAACGAACATAAGTAACCAGCATGTAATTCCTACTAAAACAGCGGTTGAAAAGTTTGCTGGAAGTATAAGCACGCAGATGAGCGCTATTGGAAGCATAAGTTTAAACGTTAATTGCTTAAGGTTTATAGGCTCTTTTTGATACTGCGATAACACTTTGGCAACATATAGAACCAGTGAAAATTTTGCAACATCGGACGATTGCAGGGTTATGCCCAACCCGGGAATTTCAATCCAGCGGGATGCTTCGTTTAGCTGAGTTCCAAACACTAGGGTGAATAATAACAAGGGAATGGATATGCCCATGAGTAGTGTTGAAAAGGGATAGTAAACTTTATAACTTATCAGGTGCGCAATAAAAACTACAACCAAGCTAAATATTAAAAACCCCAATTGTTTAAGTAGAAAGTGGGATGTATTCCCTCCATAATACTTATAGGCTAAGGTTCCGGTTGAACTGTAAACTGCCAACAACGAAATTGCCGACAGGAAGAATACAACCAGCCAAATTGTTCGGTCACCTTTTAAGTATCGTCCAAAAATTTTACCCATTTCTACTGTGCTTAATTATAAAGCTCTTACGGCTTCTTTAAATTTTCTACCTCGATCTTCGTAATTTTCAAATAAGTCGAAGCTGGCACAAGCTGGCGAAAGTAATACAGTATCGCCCGGTTCTGCTAGTTTGTAAGCTTGGCGTACAGCTTCTTCGGCCGATAGGGTTTCTACAATTGTGCTTATTTCGTTTTTAAAAGAGGTAATTATTTTTGAATTATCGCGACCAAGGCACACAATCGCCTTAACTTTACTCTTTACCAATTCCATTAGTTCCGAGTAATCGTTGCCTTTATCTATTCCGCCAACAATCCAAATTGTGGGGGCATCCATACTTTCGAGGGCGTACCATGTTGAATTTACATTGGTTGCTTTAGAGTCGTTTATGTACTTAACGCCACGGATAGTTAAAACGGGTTCAAGGCGGTGTTCTACTCCCTGAAAGTCGGATAACGATTCGCGAATTATTTCTTTTCGGATATTAAGAACATGAGCTGCAATTCCTGCTGCCATAGAGTTATAAACGTTGTGTTTTCCTTTTAGAGAAAGGTCGTTAATGGACATGGTGAAATTGCTGTTGTTATAGTCAATAATCATATTTTGATCCTGTAGCCAAGCGGTTTGATTTTCCTTTTTAACCTGAGAAAAGGGGAGGTACTTAGCCCGCAATACTATTCGGTTTAGTTGTTCCATAGTTACCTCGTCGTCCGAGCAAAATATAAAGCACTCCTCTTCGGAAAGGTTTCGTGTAATTCGGAATTTCGACTCAACGTAGTTTTGCATTTTATAATCGTACCTGTCTAAATGGTCAGGGGTGATGTTTAGCAAAATGGCAATGTCTGGTTTAAAGTCGTATATTCCATCGAGTTGAAAGCTGCTAAGTTCAATTACGTAGTAGTCGAAGTTGCTGGTTGCCACCAAGTATGCAAAGCTGTTTCCAATATTTCCGGCTAAGCCAACATTAAGTCCTGCCTTTTGAAGCAGGTGGTATATTAACGATGTGGTTGTGGTTTTGCCATTACTTCCCGTTATGCATATTTTGTAGGCATTGGTGTAACGGCCGGCAAATTCAATCTCCGAGATAATAGGAATGTTCTTCTCCTTAATTTTTTGAATGATAGCAACCTTATCGGGAATTCCGGGACTTTTAATAATCTCGTTAGCGTTAAGAATTAACTCTTCGGTATGCTTGCCTTCTTCAAAAGGAACGTTGTTACTTACTAGCCACTCACGGTATTTTGGTTTTATGGCACCGCTATCCGATAGGAAAACGTCGAAACCTTGCTTGCGAGCAAGCACTGCGGAGCCTGCTCCGCTTTCTCCACCGCCTAGTATTACTATTCTTTTATCCATATTGCTCATTTTCTATCGAATTTTAAGAGTTGCAATTGTTATTGCGGCCAATAGTATAGCTACAATCCAAAATCGGCTAACAATTTTTGGTTCGGGATACCCTTTTTTCTGATAATGATGATGTAACGGAGACATCAGAAATATTCGTTTTCCTTCACCATACTTGCGTTTTGTGTATTTAAAAAAGCTTACCTGCATTACTACCGATAAATTTTCTACTAAAAAGATTCCACAGAGAATGGGAATAAGTAGTTCCTTACGAATAAGTATGGAAAATACGGCAATAATGCCTCCCAGTGTTAAACTTCCCGTATCTCCCATAAATACTTGTGCAGGATAACTGTTGTACCATAAAAATCCAACTAGAGCCCCAATTAATGCACTTATAAATACAACCAATTCGCCCGATTGCGGAATATACATGATGTTTAGGTGGCTGGCATATATAATGTTTCCGGACAGATAGGCAAATATTCCAAGTGTTGTTACCGTTACAGCCGATACGCCTGTTGCTAGTCCATCAAGTCCATCGGTTAGGTTTGCTCCGTTCGAAACCGCTGTAATAATTATAACAGTTACGATTATAAAAATAAGCCATGTTATTATATCGCTGTGAGGCCCTTTGAACGGGTTTAGCATAGAGTAATCGAACTGGTTATTCTTGAAAAAAGGGATGGTTGTGCGCGTGCACTTAATTCCTTTGCTTGCCTTTACCGGTGTAGAATCGTTGTATTCGGATGATATAACAGTTTCCGCTGTTGGCGATTTTTGTACCTGCTCGCGGATTACTATTTCGGGACTTAACCACATGGTAAGGCCAACTATTAACCCTAACGATACTTGTCCTAGTATTTTCGATTTCCCCGATAACCCTTCTTTATGCTTTAAAAATACTTTTATGTAATCGTCCGTAAAACCAACTGCACCTAGCCACAATGTGGTAGCAATCATTAATAAGATGTAGATATTGGTAAGATTTGCAAAAAGAAGAACTGGAATTAACGTAGCCGCTAGGATTATTATACCTCCCATGGTTGGTGTTCCTTTTTTCTGCATTTGTCCCTCAAGTCCTAGGTTGCGTATTTCTTCACCAATTTGCTTCCGTTGCAGGTAGCGAATAATCCGTTTGCCAATAAGTAGGGCAATAGAAAGGGAAAGAATAAAGGCCATTGCAGATCGTGACGAAATAAAACGGAAAAGCCCTGCTCCCGGAATGTCGAAAAAATGCTGTAAATATTGAACAAGATGGTATATCATATTGCAAGCGTGTTAAACATGTTTTTAACTTCTTCCTTATCGTCGAAATGATTTTTAACGCCCTTTATTTCTTGATAAGTTTCGTGTCCTTTCCCTGCCAGTAAAATTATATCGGCAGGGTTTGCAAGCAGGCAGGCGGTTCTAATAGCCTCGCGTCTGTTTACTATGGTTACAACTTTTTTCCCGCTTTCTTTTGGAATACCCTGCTTCATATCGTTTAAAATATCCTCAGGTTCTTCGAATCTTGGATTATCCGACGTAAGTATTACCAAATCGCTATTGTCAACGGCTACCTTGGCCATTTCCGGTCGCTTGGTTTTATCGCGGTTTCCTCCTGCGCCTACAACCGTAATAACCCTTTGGGTGTCGGACTTAATGTTGTTGATGGTTGATAGTACATTTTCCAAAGCATCGGGAGTATGGGCGTAATCGACAATGGCAGTAATGCCTCCGTTGGATTTTACATATTCGAATCGTCCAGACACAGCAGTAACGTTGCTAAGGCGGGTAAGGATTTCGGTTTTGTCGAATCCCAAAGAAAGCAATGTGCCATAAATGGCAAGTAGGTTGTATGCATTAAACTTTCCAATAAGGCGAGTCCAAACCTCCACATCATCTATATTAAGTAGCATTCCGTCGAAGTGGCTTTCTATTATTCGACAGTGCACATCGGCTAACGATTTAATGCCGTACGTTTTTACTTTTGCTCGGGTATTTTGAACCATTACCATTCCATTCTTATCATCAACGTTGGTAAGGGCAAAGGCGTGTTCCGGCAAATTATCGAAAAACATTTTTTTTGCGTTGATGTAATTCTGAAATGTTTTATGATAGTCTAGGTGATCGTGGGTAATGTTTGTAAAAATTCCTCCAACAAATTCCAATCCGGCAATTCTATTTTGAACAATGGAGTGGGAGCTAACCTCCATGAAACAGTACTCGCAGCCTTCTGCAACCATTTGGCTGAGAAGATTGTTAAGTTCAATTTGATCCGGAGTGGTATGGGTTGCCTTAATTTCTTTATCGGCAATGTAATTTACGACAGTGGAAAGAAGTCCCGCCTTAATTCCAAAGTTGCTTATCAACTTGTAAAGTAGCGTGGCGGTTGTTGTTTTCCCGTTAGTTCCTGTGACTCCGACAAGTTTTAGCTTTTTCGAAGGATTACCGTAGTACTCCGAGGCCATTATGCCTAACGCATACGAAGAATCTTTAACCTTAACATAAGTAGCGCTTTCGTTAAGGTTTTGAGGTAAGTCCTCGCAAACAACTACCGATGCGCCTTTACTAATGGCTTGCTCAATGTAAGCATGTCCGTCGGATTGGGTTCCCTTTACGGCAAAAAAGCAACTTCCTTTTTCAACATTTCTTGAATCGAAAGTGATGGAATTGATAAGAACGTTAGAATCTCCAGATAGTTGGTGATTAAGCGTCTTAGGTAATATTTTTTTAAGTTGTATTGACATATATTTAGTTGTCGCTCATAGTTAGTTCTAAAAATACCGTTCCTCCCGGAGTAATTTTTGTACCTGCTGCAGGCGATTGGGAACGAACAGTTCCTCGTCCGTTAAATTTTACCCTCATGCCGGAATCCTCAATTAGGTAAACTGCATCTTTTATGTTCATTCCCCTAACATTAGGAACCAATCCTTTAATAACCCTTAAAGGTTGAATGCTTACAGCAGAGCTGTCGCGAACGGTTCTAACCCATTCGGATTTATTATTAGTTGTATTATTGTATGGTATGTCGAGTTTATTAAAAATTTTCTCGATGGACTTTCGATTAGCGTTTTTCGATTCGGGAAGATCTGCCAATTCTTCTTCTTCGTTAACCTCGCGAAACCATTCGGGTGTTGTTGCATAAACCTTGTCCGATATTTCCTTGAATATTGGTCCGGCTACAATGTTGCCGTAGTAAACGCTGCGCGAAGGAGAGTTTACCACTACAATACATGAATATTTAGGATCTTCGGCGGGAAAGTATCCTGCAAACGAAGCCTGATAGCTGATAGAACCGTTAACCTTATAGCCTTTGGCACCAACGGCTAATTGTGCTGTTCCTGTTTTTCCTGCAATTTTATACCGTGGATTTTTCAAGTTTTGTGCGGTACCATGTTCTACAACGCCTTCCAGAACTTCTCTTACTTTTTTTAAAGTTGCCCGCGAACATATTGATGAGGATATAATTTCCGGGCTATAAGTTTGAGCGATTTCTCCATGGTTTATCAATGTTTTTACCAGTCGGGGTTTTACCATACGGCCATTATTGGCAATGGCATTATAAAAGGTCAACATTTGCAACGGTGTAAGCTTAACCTCATACCCAATGCTCATCATAGGGAGCGAAATTCCCGACCAGTATTTATCGCCCGGAAACTTAATTGTAGGGTTAGGTTCACCGGGCACCGATATTCCGGTGGGCTTGTTTAATTTCATCGATAGCCAGCGTTCTACAAATTGTCGTTCTTTTCCTTTGTAATGTTCTTGAACTAACTTTATTACACCAACGTTCGACGAAACTTCGAAGACTTCCTTTATGGAAATTTTTCCATGCCCACCCTTTTTGGAATCTTGAATTGTATGGTCGTAAAGTTGAATACTGCCATTACCTGTGTTTACGCTATCGTCAAGGTTGATGTATCCGTCTTCGAGAAGATTTATGAGTGTTGCTATCTTCATTGTGGAGCCGGGTTCGGCACTTTCCCCAATGGCATAGTTAAACATTTCCGAATACGTATTATCGCTGTTACGTTTAAGGTTGGCAATGGCTTTAATATCGCCTGTTGCAACTTCCATAAGGATTGCACAGCCATGATCGGCTCCATGTTTACTTAAATTTTCCCGAAGGGCTGCCTCGGCTACATCCTGTAAATTAATGTCGATAGTGGTAATTACATCGCTGCCGTCTTCGGGGTCAACTTCGTTCATGCGTTTTACCTCAACCCATAAATTGCCGGGGACACGTTCTAGTACCTTTAACCCTGCCTTGCCTTTTAAGGCATAGTCGAAAGCACCTTCAACACCAACGGCTGTTCCGTTTTTATTTACCATCCCAATAGTTCTGGCAGCCAAATCGGAGTTGGGGAATATTCGTCGGTTACTTTGCGTTGCAATAAAGCCTCCTTCGTTGGGCTTTAACCGGAATAGCGGAAACTTTTTTATTTCCTGAAGTTCAATATAGTCAACTCGGCGTGGTGCAACGGGGTAGTAACGGTTGTTTTTTGCAAATTTTCGAGCATTTATAATTTCCGAACGGTATGAGTAGCGCGAACGATCGCCAAAGAATTTGCTTAAACAAATTGATAAGGAATCGATATTGTCCTTGAATAGTTGATCGGTTAACCCGCTTGCGCCAAGGTCCATACGAATATCGTAGTATGGAATTGACGTTGCCAGAACTCGCCCGTCGGTTGCCAAAATATCTCCCCTGCTTGGAATAACCACAACGTTTCTGTAGGTAATGGCCTTTGCCTTATCCCGAAGTTCAGGTCCATCGACAAATTGAATAACAAAAACTTTGATTAGTATGCTAATGCCAATCAAAAGCAGTATAATGTAGATAAGCGCTACTCTGGTTAATATGTCTTTTTTTATCGACATTATTGCTATTCAATTTTTTTAGGAGGGGTCGTATTTTCTTCTAAGCCAAGACCTTTTTCTTTTACCATGTTTACTACAGCCGACTGCCGGCTAATGGACATGTACTGGGCTGCAGTGGTAATGGACTCGGCACGAAGATTTTTAACCTCTTTTTTTATCTTTTGTTCTTCACGTATAAGCTTGTTGTTGTAATAGTTATTGGTAATGTAAATAACGGCAAGTATTACAAGGAAGAGCAGGTAAGGCATTTGAGCGGTAATAGTCTCGTGAGTGAGTATTTTTCCGCTTAAAAAATCCTTAACCCGAACTTTCTTTTTTTCTTGTGAAATTTCGGGTTGAACATCTACGAACTCTTCGGTATTGTTAAGAATGCTCATAGTTTACTTGCTATTCTAAGTTTTGCACTACGTGCCCTGCTGTTTTCTTTTATTTCGTCGTCCGAGGGCGAAATAACTTTCCTGTTAACCTGCTCGAAAATAACGTTTCGGTTTCCCTGTAAATCGGTAGTGTTAGTTCCCTCGAAGTTCCCAAACTTTATGAAGTTTTTAACAAGTCTGTCTTCCAAAGAGTGGTAGGATATAATTACCAATCTGCCTTCGGGTTCTAGTTGTTTCGATGCTCCCATTAGCATGGCTTTTAAAGCCTCCAGTTCGTGGTTTACCTCAATGCGGAGGGCTTGAAAGACCTTTGCCAATGTTTTATTTTGAATTTTTTGAGGAATCATTGGCAATAGAAGTTCTGCCAGTTCCTCAATCTTTTCAATTTTATGAGTCTCTCTACTTTGACATATTTTTGTTGTAAACCTCTTGGCATCGGGCAATTCTCCGTAAAGTTTCAGTATGCTGGTTAATGCGTCAGGCTCATACTCATTAATAACTTTAGCAGCGGTGAGTTTAGAATTTCGGTTCATTCTCATATCAAGGGGGCCTTCGAATCTAAACGAAAAGCCTCGTTCGGGACTGTCGAAGTGGTACGACGAAACGCCAAGATCGGCAAGAATGCCATCAACCTGTTGCACTCCTTCGTATCGCAGGAAATTTCGGAAATACATAAAGTTTCCCCGAATTAGCTTGAAGCGCTTATCGTCAAGAGCATTTTTAAGCGCATCTTCATCTTGGTCAAAAGCAAATAACCGCCCATGGCGGTTAAGGTGTTCCAGAATTAACTTAGAATGTCCGCCACCTCCAAAGGTGAGGTCAACATATGTGCCGCTGGGCTTGATATTAAGCCCATCAATACTTTCGGTTAACAGAACCGGTACATGATAGGCCATTATTCATCATTTAAAGTTGTTGATCCTAAAATTTCCTCGGCAAGGTTGGCAAAGGCTTCGGAATCCATCTGTCCGCTTTCGTACTTATTCTTTGCCCAAATTTCAATTTTGCCATTCATTCCGGCCAATACCACATCCTTGCTTATGCCTGTTAAGTCAAGCAATTTACGTGGTAAAAGAAGCCTTCCGTTAGAGTCGAGAGTTACCTCGGCAGTTCCCCTGAAAAATTCCCTGATAAACTGATTGTGATTACGGTTGTACGGGTTGGTATTTTTACGTATTATTTGCGTTTGCCGATCCCATTCTTCCGTTAGGTAAAGAACCAAACAATCCTCGTAGATGTCTTTTTTTACTACGAATCGATCGGGGGAAGCGGAATTAATCTGCTTCCGAAGCGATGAGGGGAATAGAACGCGCCCTTTATCATCCACTTTACAATCGTAATCGCCTATAAATGTTGACATCTGTCCACGGGTTTTCAATTTGTAAAAATATACAAATATTTACCACATTCAACCATAGTTTCCCACTTTTTTACATCTTGTTAATAACTTTTATGTTGAGTTTGTGAGAATTAGCTTCTTTTCTGCTGTATTTATAGGCTTTGTAAAGGATAAGTCTGTTATTCGGTTTTATTTTTTAGATGTTGATAATTAAGAATGTTTTTGTAAAAAAAATGGGCTGTCATATTTAGACAGCCCACTCTCTTTTTTTATTTAATAAATTTTATTCTTGCGTAAAAACACTAAAATTATCTACACGGAATCTTGTTGTTAAAGAGTTACTTCCCGTGTACTTATAACCAATGTAAATATCGCCTGAGTAGTTGGAGAGATTTACTAAACCTGAGTTAATCCATTTATTATAACCATCGTTTTCATGAACGATATATGCGTCGGTTAATTCTGTCCATGTAGCGGTGCCTATATTTGAGCCATCAAAATCGGATGATATATATACTTGAAGGGTGGTTCCGCTTTCCCAGTAAGAGAATTCCGTATCGAAAGTTAAAAACGTTGGGATACTTGATGTAATAGTTATTTTTGGTGATATTAACCACGAAATATTACTTGCTTCACCGGACTGGTAGGCGCTCATTTCAGCATAATTATTTCCTGAAAATTGTTTTCCTACCCAATATTTTGAGCCAGTGGTTGCCTGTGTTTGCCAACCGTCAAAGTTAATTCGGCTATTAATAGTTGCTGAGTTAAAGTTTTGATTGTAAATTCCATTACGCCAACGAGGATATATCATTTTGACATCTTTAAGGCTACGAATGTAAAGTTGATAGTTATCTAAGTATTTGCTAAGTACCGCAGTAATTGTGCCTTTATATTTGGGTAATTGTATAGACGCAAAATCTGCATAACTACTTGTATTAACTATAATTGTATTACCTGTCGTATCTTCAAGATATCTATCTGTAGGATAATTTGAAATTTCAGCGTAAATTTTACCTAGTTCTGAACTTAAAAATTCAACATTTTTTAATGTAATTATTTTCCCCACCAAAGAATCAGATAGTTTATCAATGTTTGTAATTACTGGTGTAATGGGAACGTTTGTTTCGATTGGGAATACTTTATTGTAAAAATCGGAAGGTGATAATTGACCTATATGATTGCTATATTCTCCCCCTAGTTGAAAAACCCCTTTGTAGAAACCAATATGCATTCCGTTGCAATTTATTCTAATTTTTGTTCCTATAGGGAAATCGGCATAAAGATTTTTTATGTTTACATCGAATTGAATACCTCCGGTTTCATCTTCGATAAATATTTCTTTATAAAGATTCCCTGATTCATCATTTGCATTAACAACACACTCAAGAACTGCATTTTCATTGATAAGTACGAGATCGGAAGTACATAAGGCTTTTAGTTGTTTAATGGTTGTATTTTTTTCAGGGGCTTGATCTCCAAAACGATCATTGTTAAACTGAACATCATTTAAATCCCGAATAACAAGTTGATATGTACCATCGTAATCGCTGAGAACTCCTACAATTGATCCGCTTCCGCTTGGAACTGTTTCGTTAGTGAATTTTGCGTAGCCACTAGTACGTAAAACAAGTTGGTCTCCGTTGGCATTTACTAAAATTCTGTTAGTGTTAGCACCCGGAAGGCTGTAGGTTGTTATTGAATTCCAAAATTGCACACTATCTATTTTGATTAATCGCTGAACAAGATATTCGTTGTTTTTAATTTCATCGATATTTATATCTACAGGCTCTAATGCAACTTTTTCGCCCGACATCTGAATATGGTTGGAAACTTCGCTGGGATCAATTCCTTTTACTTTAATGGTATTTTCGTCGGTATAAGCAAGCCCTATTTGAAAAAGTCCATGATAATTGTCAATAGCCAAACCATTTACCTTTACAAGAACTTTTTTCCCGGGTTTTAAACCATAGGTTAGGTACAAGTCACTAGCGTTTATTTTCAGGTCGATACCGCCCGTTTCGTCCATGATGGTAACCGTTTCGTAAAAGTTTGCGGCAGAATCGGACGAAAGCACAACTCCTTCAATAATTAGCGAAGAATCGGTTACTCCGTTTGTTGCTAAGGTTTGCCAAAAAGTATCGTCGGCAAGGGAATCGATTATCCCTGCAGTACCTTTGTAAATGGTTTTTAACTCGGCTATGGTTGTAGTTTTCGCCCATGACACCTGTTTATGTAAGGCTGGAACCTTGTCGAAATCCTCCTTTACGCAGGATTGCTGTATTATTAAAAGTCCTAGCAGTGAAATTAATGCTAATGGAACAAATATTCTTCTTTTCATATCTATTTACTTTTTATTTCTG
>ERZ795053.480-NODE-480-length-51257-cov-17.845006_pt1 | contig 51257 bp, 53 predicted proteins | sample MGYA00375137_ERZ795053 | MGnify/ENA primary metagenome ERZ795053 (study PRJEB30182, sample SAMN05720284) | activated sludge metagenome | isolation source: Anaerobic digester | place: Hong Kong | collected 2014-12-17 ...
AGCCCTGGGAGTGAACATCTTTGTTTCTTCTTCTTCTGATATCAGATCAATTTTGCACAATTGATCTTCTATTCCCATCATATTCTCCTGAAAAGCTCCATAATCTGCAGTGATTCATCCGTTTTCCATGCCACGCTGTAATCTCCATGTAACAGCTGTAGCTGAAATCATGAATCGGCTGCAATCAACAGCCATACATCCTTTTACTATTACATGCCTCAAATCCATACAGAAATACCATAAAAAAGAACAGGCAATAACATATTGAAAAATAAATCGTTAAACCAACTATCATGCCTGTACGTGTAACAAAACTGCTTCTTATTACCCTGATGTCCTGGTCATTCGGACCTACCAATGGCCAGAGTATAAAAGCACTTCCGGTATCGTTCTCAGCCAACCTTATCTATCTGAATATTCCGCTACCCGATAACGACACACTGGTCATGTACCTTGATACCGGCGGTAAGAATTTTATGTACAAATCAGGACTAAAAAAATTAGAAATAAGACCTACACGAAAGAACCTGCATTCCAGGGTCCGTTTGGATGAAATTTTCCTGCAGAATTCAATACCTGTATCGTACAAAAAAGATCTCTATTTCCTGAACGATAATGACAACACGTGCGATGGCATGCTTGGCAGAGAATGGTACGCCAACAAAATCTGGCTCATTGACTATCGTAATCAGCAGATGTTTGCCATTGAATCATATTCGGAGGAAATACTGTCCATATCTGCCACTATTCCTGTATCTTTTCGAAAAGACACTTCAGGAAGCATCTCCAATCACCTCCCCGGAGTACAGGTGGTTATAGATGGAGATACCCTGTCTATGCTTCTTGATACCGGAGCACAGGCACAATTAAGTGACCAGGCAACCAGTGCTTTCAATCAGTCAGGAACCAGTTCCATTAGTTTCATTGATCAGTCAACATTTGAAAAATGGGAACAACATCATCCGGATTGGCGGGTGGTAAAAGGCGGAGATACCTCTCTCAGAGTGGCCGAAGATATCATTGAAGTACCCGGTGTCAACATTGGTGATACAGTAGTAGGCCCGGTGTATTTTGCCAAAAGAGCTGATCAAAATTTCGTGGTCATGTCAAACAATTTTATGGATCAACAGATAACCGGTGCGTTAGGAGCCAACGCCCTGTCGCAGCTTGGTCAGATCATTCTGGATTATCCGCAACAGCGATTGCTTATATTAGAATGAACTGAACAGAACACAAAGCTTCTTTAGCAACTTAAACAACACATCACTTACAAGCACCAATGAAGAAGTACTTGCTGGCAGCACTGATGTCACCACTGATCTCACACGGACAGTCTATTGGCATATCCGTCTATGACCTGATCTCAGACGCCCCCCTTCCTTACGCCAATATTTACTTTATACATTCAGGCATCGGTTCATCAGCTAACCAGTACGGACAAACTGCTTTCTTATCATCAGATCTGCTAACAACAGACTCCTTTGTCGTATCATATATTGGTTATGATAAGCAGACCTTTGCCTTCTCCAAAGCAACTTACAAAGAACCCTATATAATAAAGCTTGCACCTTCTCAGCATCTCTTGTCTGAGATTGTAATCCATTCTGAAAATCAACAGGATCCGAAGAAAATCATTAAGCAAGCTATAAAAAATACCACAGCCAATTACACCAGTGACCCTACTCTGTACTATTCACTCTATCGTGAAACAGTTGCTGAAAACAATCGCTTTATTCAGTTGAATGAAGCCATTCTCCTTACACACTATACGGGATACCCACAAAAGAAACTGGACCCTGATCTATGGAAAGCCTATTACTATGATGACGCCTATGCCTTTTATCTGGATGGTAATCGCTTTTTTCATCCCCTCCTAAATGATCTTAATACAGCAAACGACAAACAAAGTATTATTGCTACAAGGCATTCAGACAACTGGAGTGATCATGGTATAGAAACAACCCTAATTGGAGACCCATTGTTGCTGTTTGCCCTGGATAAGATCAAATACCAGTATGATTTCTTCAACCCATCCATTCTTCATAAGTATCAGTTCAACAATGAACCTGATGAGTACATTGATTCTGCAGAGTGCTATGTCATTTCTTTTTATCCAAAAGAAACAGAAAAACACTTTGTCATAGACCAGAGTAAAAAAAACAGATCTGCCATATACGCCGGACGGCTGTATATAACCAAAAATACATTCGCACTTGTTGGTTTTGAATATGTTCTTGTTGCAGAAAGAGACTTTGGATTCTTCAACAGTTCCATGCCTCTGGAGTATCGTGTAAAAATGGAGTACCAGGAAAGCAATGGAAAATACCATATCCGCTATATCTGTCAAACAGAAACCAGGAAGGTAGATACAAACCAAAAGGGCGAATCAATTCTTCACAACGCAAAAAGAGAAATTTATGTGCTTGACACAGCAACCATTCATGTTCAAGATCCCGACAGTTTAGCCCGGTTCAAAACAACCCGATATTCTTCAGTACGGCATTTTCCAGACAACTACGATCCTGACTATTGGAAAAACCTTCCCAATGAAGAACCCTTCAGACTGCCTCATGATCTGAAAGCAGATCTGGAACTGAAAATGCCCCTTGATTCCCAATTCGCCAGCTACAAAAGCGAGTTCAGAAAAGATCTGCCGGCACCCTGTCCAGATACAGATCACTACTCATTTTATTATCACGGCGACACTATTACAGACAGTCTGCAATGGATGGCTCTGCCATCATTCGACTCGAGGTTCAGAAATTATCTGGAGGCAGAGAACAGGTATGCAAAAAATGTTATTTCCGAAGACAAAAATTATCAGAAGAAACTATTTGATAAGCTAAACTCTTTTTATAAGGATCAACCGGAAAAAGTCAGAATAAACAAAGCCGGAACCTACTTCCTTGCCGAAGACAGCCTGAGCCATGAGATTCTCTGCTATCAGATCGACTCAGGCACATACAGAGAAGTCCTTGACCTGACACAATTAATGGAAAAGCAGGAGAACAACTTTCTTAAACAGGTCTTACCAGATCCCACAAATAATTTCATCCTGGCACTTCTGGAAACCCATGGCACCCCCGGCAGTCTGGCATATGCATTTTCTTCTGGCAGCAGCAATCCTTCAGATTCCATTTCAGGGGTTTACACCATACAATGGTTCACTGATTCAACAATTCTTTATACCCAAACAAATGAGGCTGGAAGTTCCCGCGAACTTCATTTTCGCAATATTCGAAACAAAAAAGATGTGGTCATCTACAGGGAAAAAGACCCGAAATTTGATGTGGAAGTGTCACGATCCAACAAGGAATTATTCCTTACAGTACAATCTAAAACTGAAAACGAAATTTACCTGATAAAGCCCGGTCAGGAAGAGCCTGTTTTGCAATTGATCCACGGAAGAGAAGAAGGTATATTGGCTAAAGCAAAGGATCAAAATGGCATTTACCTGCTTGTTCAGGATACGCCAAACCGCAGTTCAATAAAATTCGCAACGCTACAAGACCCTTCAGCTCAGTTTGTTTATGGCCGATCTCAAAAAGGCGAATTCATTTATGACTTTCTGCCGGTTAGCCATGGTATAGTTGCTCTGGTATATGACCATTCTATACCGATGCTGAAGTACTATGAACCAGAAAATGAAAAATGGAATACTATTGATTTTAATTCAGCTATCGGATACTATCAGCTCTTGTCCTATGATAGCACTGCCAACAGTTTCAGGTTCTACTTTAGCTCTCCATCTCATCCACCTGCTGCTTATGAATATCATTTTGAAACCGATGAACTGAAGATCGATTCAGAGCCAACGAACATAGATCCCATTTACTACTCCTATACTTCTACAAAGCGAATCTGGGTAAAGAGCTTTGATAACACTATGATACCGGTAACCATTGTACAAAACAGGCTCCACGGAAAGAGTCACGCCGGGCTAATTCTGAAGGCATATGGTGCTTATGGTGCATTGACAATACCTGACTTCTCTGCCGCTGACGCAATACTGCTGGAGCAGGGATATACCATTGCATATGCCCATGTAAGGGGCGAATCTGTTTTAGGGCCTTCCTGGTATCAGGCGGGACGTGGTATGCAAAAGAAAAATTCCGTAGAAGACTACATAGCATGTGCCGAATATCTGATCGATAAAGAATATACAACTCCACAAAAACTGATTGGATACGGCAACAGTGCCGGCGGAATCATAGTAGGACAAGCGATGAATCTTAAGCCGTATCTTTTTAATTCCGTGATCCTGGATCATCCATACCTGGATGTAATAAATACCATGATGAATGACAGTTTGCCACTCACTTTAGATGAATACAAAGAATGGGGCGACCCTAATTCAAAAGAGGTGTATGACTATATACTTTCCTATTCACCTTATCAGAATATTACAAAGCAGTATTATCCCAATGTCCTGCTTATAGCAAGCTATCTCGATTACCAAACACCTGCATGGCAAATAGCAAAATTCGCTGCCAGACTAAGACAACAAAATTTATCCGATTCTAAGATACTTCTACTGACCGATATGACAAGCGGCCACAAAGGAAGCACAACCGGCAAAGAATGGGTCAAATTGTATGCAGAGACCTACACGTTCATTAAACTGATGTGTAGGCAATAAAGATCCGGTCACGACCCGGTTCCTCTACAAACTTTCAAGAACCTACAGCCAGCTGAAAGTCCTGATATGTAATAACCTGACCCTTTCTCCCGATAATAACGTCTTGCATGATTCATGCTCCTTTTAGAAGACTGTGAGTGAAATCCGGATCCTGCAGACCACAGGCGATTCATATAGTTCAGAAATAAACTGAGTCCTGCTTTATCGGCATACTTTAAGGTATAAGGCATTTAAATACAGGCAAGCCAGGCCTCCCCCCCCACCGTCTGAATCAAGCGATCAAATGATACAATTGGACAAATCAGCGGCACAAGAAATAATGAAACATTTCAGGAAAAACTACGTTGCACAAGATGCCCGTATATCCAATATCTGAAAGCCGGCCATACAAGTTGAAAAACAGGTACCTATGCATCTAACATACAGAACGGGCAATCTGCAGGATAAGGACGATCTTCAGGCCCTGGGTATTCTGTCTTATGGGCAGCACCAACACGCTATGACACCAGAGAATTGGAATAAATACAATTCCTTTATGTCAGCCCCGGATACCTTCACATACCTGATGGGAAGTTCCACCTGTTTCCTTTGCGAAACAGACCAAAAGATCATTGGAATGGCATTCCTGGTTCCACACGGACATCCAACTGACATGTTCGAAGAGCACTGGAGTTATATCAGAATGGTTGGTGTACATCCTGATTTCGGCGGTCATGGTATTGCCAGGAAACTGACGCAAATGTGTATCAGTTACGCCATAGAAACCAATGAAAAGTTTGTAGCCTTGCACACATCAGAATTCATGCATGCGGCCAGGCATATTTATGAATCAATTGGTTTCCGGGTTGTCAGAGAACTCAAAAGATATGATAAACAGTATTTCATTTATCTATTAGATCTTCATTCCTATGACCATGATCACCTACCAGATTGAAACTACCCTCAGCACAGACGAATTCAGAAGCGTCCTGTTAAGATCAACCTTAAGTGAAAGAAGACCGGTTGACGATGAAGAGACCTTGTCTAAAATGGTTGAACACGGAAACCTGATAGTAACTGCAAGAGAAAACGGAGTACTGATAGGTATAGCCAGGTCCCTTACGGATTTTAACTATTGCACGTATTTGTCTGATCTGGCAGTTGATGAGAGCTACCAGAAAATGGGAATAGGCAAAGAACTGATCAGACAGACAAAACTGGCATCACCAAAGGCTAAACTAATTCTTCTTTCAGCACCCAAAGCAGTGTTGTACTATCCGAAAATAGGCATGACCCAATGGGAACAATGCTATGTTCTGGATAATCTGGAAGATCTAAAATGACGCAATATGATTGATTACAACGGTAAGAAATTCAGGCCGGTCTCCAATACAGAAAACGGAGAAACTTCTTCTGAGACCATTTTCCTATATAAGCAGTCAGGAAATATTCTTACTTCAGAGTACTCAGGCGGGAAAATTATTACAGGACATCTGATCGGAAAGGTAGATGACAACGGATGTATAGACATGAGATACCATCAGGTAAATGATGCCGGTGAGATCATGACAGGAACTTGTCAGTCATCGCCTGAAATTCTGAATAATGGCAAGATAAGGTTGCATGAAACCTGGCAATGGACTTCCGGCGACAGATCAGCAGGAAGATCGATCCTGGAAGAAATATAATATCCTTACTAGTCCTGTTAGAGCCGGCAGTGTGTCTAACAGGAACATCCGCTTAAGAGCCAAAGCCAATAGCAGAACCTGAGATACACACATGTCTGATGCATACGACAAATATTACCAGACCGAAAACCTGTTCGGAGAACCCTATCCGGAGCTGATCAGATTTTTCACTGATCTTACGGAGAGGGGATCAGTTCTTGATCTTGGCTGCGGACAAGGAAGAAATGCCCTAGCGCTGGCAAGACTGGGTTATACCGTTACCGGTATTGATATCAGTAGAACCGGGATAGAACAAATGAACAAAATTGCCCGTTCTGAGAACCTGGCCCTGAACGGTACAGTTGACAACATCTACACTTTCAACCGAATTGACGCTTTTGATATTGTGCTTCTGGACAGCATATTTCATTTTGCAAAAAAAGACAGGGAAAAGGAAAGCCTGTTGCTACAGAAGATCCAGTCAGAACTGCAACCCGGGGGACTTTTGGTGATCTGCCTGCAAGACACCGGCAATAAGGTGAAGATCCTGAACCAGATTCTCGACTCAGCAAAGAAGCTAAACAAGACTGCAGACAAGAAATTCTCTTACTTGTTTGAAGATAAAAGCAATGACCATTCAAGCCTGACCAAATACAGAATGATCGTTGCTGAAAATAAACTGAACTGAATTCACGAACTTTATTGCAGTGAGGGCCTTAACAGCCATACTGATCCTGCAGGCAGCTTCTGTATATGCGCAGACAGATCCCGATGAACTGATCCATTACAGAATACTTCCACATGACACAGATCCGCTTATTTCAGCGTTTGCTTCCGATGTACACCAGGCCTTCTACAATCCTACCAGCCAACCACAACATACTTTGCTGGTGCACCTGGTAGGTTCAGGCGACACAACCGGCAGTACCACATTCTTTCCTGTTCTTGCCGCCAATAACGGCTTTCATTGCATTAATCTGGATTATAGAAATGGCGTGTCTGTGCAATCGGCCTGCGCTGATATTCCCGATACAACCTGTCACCTGAACTGGAGAAAAGAGGTCATAGAAGGAATTGACTACAGCGCTGAGATCTTTGTGAACGAAGCCAACTCGATCTATAACAGATTGTTTCGTTTACTGCAGTATCTGGATATACATGAACCGACTCAGAACTGGGGTCAGTTTCTAAGCGATGGTTCTATCCAATGGGATCATATCATCATATCCGGGCATTCGCAGGGTGGCGGCCACGCGGCTGTAATAGGTATTTCAAATCCTGTCAGACGTGTTCTGATGTTCGCCTCACCCAATGATCATATAGATACGCTGCACATCAATGCACCCTGGAGCAAGCTGCTGCATTTGGCTGCAGATTCAGATTATTACAGTTTTAACGCAGTACATGATGAAATTGCAGACTACTGGAAGCAATATGAACACAGTCAGTCACTGGGACTGGGGGCCTACGGCGATACCGTACCGGCTGATGACGCATCTTATCCTTACGGACATTCACGGCAACTCTATACACTGCAGGTAGCCCCTTCCGGTTTTCCGATAAAACTTACGCATGATATCATGATACGTGATTTCGAAACACCGGTTGATATTTACGGAAAACCTGTTTTTGCCTGCGTGTGGCTATACATGCTGGGAATAAACTGCGATCCGCTCGTGGCAATGACTGACATTCCTTCCGTGCAGCCTGAAAGGCAACTACTCAGAATACTGGATCTGCTGGGAAGGGAAACTGAATTCCAACCGAATGAAATTCTGATCTATCAGTTCAGCGATGGAAGCACTGAAAAGAAGATCATCATTCAATAATATATTTCCACCTTCAAAGACCTGATGTGTCTTGACCTCCGGCACACCGTAGAATTGTCTCATTTTCATGTCGTGTTTGAAGATATCAGGGAAGAAAACGGGATATTTGTCTCTTCCTCATATTAATTTCATACGAATGATTCGGTTTCCGCTGATATTGTTGCTCATGATCTGTGCAGATGCATTTGGACAAAAGATCACCTATAACTATCTGGTTGATTCAACAGATAATGATACCCGTGAGGTCATGACACTTTTTGAAAACTATCTGCATAATCGTCCGCAGGATCAGACTGAAAATCATTACTGGAACACAGATGATCAACAGAAATATCTGCAATTCGACTTCCTGGAAAGTGAATTCCAGCCATCACTATACATGGGCTTCCCGGTTCATGTTCTAAGCATCACATTCAGAAAAGAGATCTGTGAAATCAAAGCCCAGTTCTCTTCTTGCAAAGCAGATGGAAGCCCATATGTACTGGCTATTGTAAACTATATAGCCAAAAAAGAGGATGGTTCTTACAGACTATATAACGCACTAACCTGGAACAGGCAAGACTGGGAACAATATTCTGTGGGAATTGTGGATTTCTATTACCCTGACTACCACAAATTCGATCATGAAAAAGCTGAAAAACTACATACTTTCATACTTGACCTCTGCAGCCATCTGGGTGTTCCTCCCAAACCGTTGGAATATTACCTGGCAGATACTTATGATGAGATACAAAAATTAAAAGGACTGGATTATTACCTTGGCATGGGCGGTCAATCCTTACCAAGTGGCAGAGCTTCAGACAACAAGGTTTATTGCGCAGGCTTAGGTGAATACTATATTCATGAAGTCTTCCATGCAGAGACTGACAGCTACTTTCCTGACATGCACTTCTGGGCTGCTGAAGGGATAGCCACATTTTTAGGCGGCAGCCGTGGTAAAAGCCTTGACTGGCATATAGAAAGAACAGATCGCTATTTACAGAGCCACCCCGAAACAGACCTGAATGAAATGCTGAAGCTAACCAATCTGGACAGCGAAACATCTTTTCACTATGTCTTAGGCGGATTGATCGCAGAAATGATATTTGAAAAAGGCGGTTGGCCGTTGTTACTTGAACTCATGTCTGGTGGTGTTCATGATGAAGACTATTATCATACAATTGAAGTGTTGCTTGGAATCAGCAAACAAGAACTAAACGAACAGATCCGTCAGGAACTCCATAAAAGATCAAAAGATTAGCATTTACCTGTGCACCTCAAACACATATACTGGTTTGCTTACTACAATGAAGATGAACCGAGTGTTCGTTACCGCTGCATCTATCCACTCAGATATCTTGCTGAAACGCATGATATCACCTATTCCATAGTTCATCCCGGTTATGACAGGAAACATATTGCAGCCTTTATCCGGATATACTTATCTGCTCTGATCTTCAGAAAAAAGAACTCGTTGATCGTATTTCAGAAAATATTCACAGGAGGAATATATGCACATGCATTAAAATTACTTCTGTTCTTCAGGCCTACATTTACCCTGTATGATACAGATGATGCCGAACACACCCGCCGAACCACTGATACGATACACCACTTTATGAAGCATTGCTCGGCCTGCTCAGCAGGCAGCAGATCTCTGATACAGTATATCAGTCCACTCAACCCGAATGCGTTCTTGCTGACCTCTCCCGTAATAGACCATGGTGTGATCAAGCGTGAGCGGGAGAACATTTTCACAATCGGGTGGATAGGATATTATGGTGCCCATCTCGAAAGCCTGGAAACACTCCTTTTCCCGGCATTGACACAAATTCCCTTTCCGGTAAGGTTCATCGTCCTGGGAGCCAGAAATGAAGGAGAGGCAGAACATATCATATCAAGCTTCAAAAAATATGATCACATTTCCGTGGAGGCTCCGCTAAACATCAGCTGGCTTGATGAGAGGTCCGTCTATCATCAAATTGCCAGATTCGACGTGGGCGTTTCTCCACTCCTGGATACAGAATTCAATCGAGGCAAATCTGCCTTCAAACTAAAACAGTGTCTTTCCTGTGGCATTCCCGTTCTGGGCAGCAGTGTTGGCGAGAACAAGTACTTTTTGCAGGAAGGAGTAAACGGCTATTTTTGCGATAGCCCGAAAGAGTATCTGGAAAGGATCATTGCCATCAGGAACGCTCCGTTAAGTGACTACATGACCATGAGCAAAGAGGCTGCAGCATCATCCCGGTTGTTCAGCATGGAGCATTTTTCTGCCAGTCTCTTAGCAATTACAGAAAACCTGCCCATTGACCACCCATTAGACCAAACCTTATGAAGCTGTTTAAAGTTCTTCCGTTCATCATCGGGTTCATCTGTCCATTGTATCTGGCTGCACAGACATTCCAGCAAAATGATGAGAAACCGGTCAGGTTGCAGTTTCCCCTGATAGAATATCCCTACCTTTCATATGCCTCCCAAACCGTTAGTGCTCCTGATGAGCCTGTCTTTACAGACTACCTCAAAATGTTTGCTAACCCCAGCATGTCGCAATCGCTGGCACTTTCCAATGATCTGTATCTCACAACTCATTACGGAATTAAAAGACTATTCCATGAGCAAGATACCTTTAAGAGGATACTGTTCAGCTCTCTGACGGCTGCAGGTGCAGATCTGCTGTTGCTATATGCCCCGCTCGGAAACGGCTGGCTGCATGAAGAATATCACCGTTCTGTCATGACATTGTTCTACATCAATAGTTTCAATGATATGAATACCTTCCCGATCGGCAAGAGAACAGTTTCAGTTAATTCTATTGATGATGCAGAACTTGCATCCATGAAACTCCATTCCAACCCCGACTTTGTCAGGTTGATGAGCGCAGGCATCGAAGCACAATATGATCAGATTCAGGAAATGCAGAAGACCAATTTTTATAATGATCAAGATCTGCCCAACCTCTCATTGTACTGGATCTCAACAGTAAACTCCATTTTCTATGTTAACTCCTGTGCAGATAGTTCAGCAAATCAGCTGACTGATGAGATCATGCTGGAGGAAGGATCCAATACTGAAGTGAGAGACTTTACCGGACTGGATCTGGCTGCATGGACCTATGACCTGTTCAATCCTGACGAACCGTATGCAGAACGAGGAATTCACCCTTCAGGCGTAGGTATCAAAAGATATATTAAACCAGCCGATCTGACCCAGGAACAACTGGATTATCTGAAAAAGCAAGGAGGACTTCAGTTTCTGAATTTGCTTTCGCCGGCTTTATATTCATTTTACAGGATCCGGTTACGTTCTGATTCCAGCGGAACGTATTATGGAAATTTTGCTATCCGTCATATTCTCACGTCATTTGGATCTGATATTTCTACCAATATCATGCTTCAAACTCCCCTCAGGAACTTCTTCTTTGCATATCATCTGTATCAAAACTACAACCATTCATTCCACGGACTGGAAATCGAGGTCATTGATGAACAGATCGTAGTAAAGAATAAAACGCTTCTTCTTTCGCCGGGATTGATGATCTGGTCGCAACCTGAAGATCAGTCATTTACCACTTCAAAAAGCGCAATAGGAGGCCTGGCTACCCTCACCGCAAACTATCCGATCACAAGAGCGCTGTACTTTCAGCTATCTATGACAGCTAAAACACCTGGTTGGGCAATGGGGAATATGTATCTGGATGCCAACTATACCGTGTCTTCGGGCATAGCCCTTCAATTTGGGAATGACTAACCACCCTACTGATACTTCACCTACCTTAAATCCCGAAACCTCTTAGGTTTGTATCATGTACGATCTTTCCTACTTCAAGGAACCTGAACATGCAGTGGTGCTGCAGTTCATGCAGGAACATCCATTCGCCTTCCTGACAGGAAGTTTTGCTGACGGGCGACAGGCAGCCACCCAGGTACCGGTGATGCTCATTCCACAGGAGGACAGGTTGGTCATCCAGGGACATATCATGCGGAAGACAGATCATCACAAGGCCTTCATGGAAAACCCGAATGCCCTGCTGGTATTTACCGGACCCAGTACTTACGTTAGTGCCTCCTGGTACACCAACCCGCAGATCGGCAGTACCTGGAACTATATGAGCGTGCATGCACAGGGAAAGATCAGATTCATGGATGATGATGAACTCATCGACCTGATGAAAAGACTCACCCTGCATTTTGAAAAGGGCAACCCCTCCTCCCCTACCATTTATGATAATCTGCCCGATACTTTTCTGGAGCACATGATGCCGGCCATTGTGGGCTTTGAGATGAAAGTGGACGCACTCGAAAATGTCTTTAAGCTCAGCCAGAACCGGGATGAAGAAAGCTATGACAATATCATAACCAGACTGGAGGAACAGGGAGGAGATGCAGCTTACATTGCCAATGAAATGAGAAAACGCAGGACCAGATTATTTCCGGACACCTCCTCCTGAAGCCTTACTTTTACTGAACATCCTGATCTGAATAAATGCAATTTGAATGATCAACAACATATATTCTCTTGAACTGAACACGGAAAAACCGGCTGTTCAGGTGCTCCACAGGTCTGATAAGGTACAGGTAACTGCCATAGGTCTGCTTCGGGGTCAGCTGCTGAAAAAACACCTGACCAGCAATCCCGCCATGATCTGTGTGGTGGAAGGTACACTTGATTTCCAGACTGAAACCGAATCCATATCACTCCGATCCGGCGATACGATGGAAATTCCGGTTGATATTCCCCATGAAGTGACCGGAATGGATGACAGGAACGTTTTCCTGTTGATACGTGAATCATAAAACGATACCACATGCTTTCAGAAGAAACAACCAGCATGCTGCTGTCAACTCTCCAAAAACGATTCGAAAAACACATGCACCGCCACCCCGGCATGCAATGGAAAGACGTACAGGCCAGACTGGAGGCAAATCCGGACAAACTGATCAGCCTGAATGAAATGGATATCACTGATGGAGAACCGGATGTGGTGGGACAGGAAACAGATACCGGCGCTTTCATCTTCATGGATTGTGCTGCCGAAAGTCCGAAGGGAAGACGAAGCCTCTGCTACGATCCCGATGCCCTGGAATCCAGAAAGGAACACAAACCGAAGAACAGTGCCATCGGCATGGCAGCTGAGATGGGGATAGAACTGCTCAATGAGGAACAATATGCCTGGCTGCAGAAGCTGGGACCATTCGACACCAAAACATCGAGTTGGGTGAAGACTCCTGAGGATGTTCGCAAGCTGGGCGGTGCCATCTTCTGTGATCATCGCTTCGGGCGAATATTCACCTACCACAACGGAGCTGAATCCTATTATGCAGCGAGGGGCTTTCGGGGGATGATACTCATTTGATCATGTAAGATGAAAACAAAGGCAACAGTATCAGCCATCTTTCATTCCAGCCTGGAGCGTGCTTTCAAAACTCCCATCCTGGGTGATGTCACCAAATTTCTGGTGGGATACGGACCCGTGCCTGCAGTTGTAAAGATCACAGACGATGCCACCTGGGGAAAACCGGGCGGTACCAGAATTCCTCATGGAGCAAAGAACTTCGCCTCCAAAGGCGGACCCATTGGCATAGACCAGGTGTACGTGCGGGAAGAGAATACATACTGGGAATGGGGGGTGGCAACTTTCCTGCAGCCCAGCATGGGTTTCACGGAGTTTCGCGGACAGATGTCCTTTACTGAACAGGCACCGGAACAAATACGGGTGGAGTGGACCTACACCTTGTATTCCCACTCTGTATTGGCCTATCCTTTTCACTGGTTTTTCACCAAGGTATTCTGGCGTGGACAAATGAAAAAGGCCATAAGAAATATGCAGACGTATGCCGCTTCTGATGCCCCATTTCTGTACGAATAAAAAAGGCGGATCACAAAGACCCGCCTTCTATTTGCAAAACACCCGAAGGTTTATTGAATATCGAAGCGATCCTGGTTCATCACTTTGGTCCATGCAGCCACAAAGTCCTGTACAAATCGCTCCTTGTTGTCATCCTGTGCGTAGAACTCTGCATAAGACCTCAGCACGGAGTTGGAACCGAATACCAGATCCACTCTGGTGGCCGTCCATTTCTTCGCACCTGACTTGCGGTCAACGATCTCATACAGGTTGTTGCCTGCAGGATTCCAGCTGTAGTTCATGTCTGTGAGGTGGACAAAGAAATCGTTGGTAAGCGATCCTTCCCTGTCGGTGAACACCCCGTGTTTTGCACCACCGTAGTTGGTTCCCAGCACCCGCATACCGCCTATCAGGACGGTCATTTCAGGAGCTGTGAGTCCCATCAGTTGTGCCCTGTCCAGCAGCATTTCTTCCGGTTCAACAGTATAATCTTTCTTCACCCAATTGCGGAAACCATCGTGGATGGGTTCGAGGTACTGGAAAGACTCCATATCGGTCATCTCCTGGGTGGCATCTCCCCTGCCGGGTATGAAAGGAACTTTCACATCCACTCCTGCATTTTTAGCTGCCTTTTCTATTGCAGCGGTTCCGCCCAGCACGATCAGATCTGCGATGCTCACGTTACCGGAGAAGGAGGACTGAATGCCTTCCAGCACGCTCAGCACTTTCTGCAGACGTTCGGGTTCGTTTCCTGCCCAGTCTTTCTGGGGAGCAAGACGAATACGGGCACCGTTGGCACCTCCGCGGTAATCAGATGTTCTGAAGGTACGGGCACTATCCCATGCAGTAGCGATCAGCTCGCTGGCAGTCAGTCCGCTGTTCAGGATGCTCTGCTTCAGGCTGTCGATTTCGGCATCGGTCAGTTTGCCGTTACCGGCCGGGATCGGATCCTGCCAGATGAGATCTTCCTGCGGTACATCGGCGCCGAGGTAGCGACTCTTCGGTCCCATATCACGATGGGTCAGCTTGAACCAGGCACGGGCAAAGGCATCTTCGAATGCAGCCGGATCCTGGCGGAATTTCTCAGAGATCTTCCTGTATTCCGGATCCATCTTCATCGCCATATCAGCATCGGTCATGATGGGGTTGCGACGAACGCCGGGAATATGCGCATCGAAAGGTTTTTCTTCCTCCGGCATATTGACCGGTTCCCACTGATTGGCACCTGCCGGGCTCTTCCTCACTTCCCAATCATAATCGAGCAGCAGGTGGAAATAGGTATGGTTCCATTTGTCGGGAGTACTGGTCCACGCACCTTCCAGTCCGCTGGTCACCGTGTTCTCTGCATTGCCGCTTCCTTTCGGATTCTTCCATCCGAAACCCTGGTTCTCTACTTCGGCGGCCTCAGGCATCGGTCCGAGAGCGGATGCATCGCCGTTACCATGTGCCTTACCTACAGTGTGTCCGCCGGCTGTCAGCGCAACGGTCTCTTCGTCGTTCATACCCATGCGCTTGAAGGTGGTGCGCACATCGTGAGCGGTTCTGATCGGGTCTGGTTTTCCATCCACCCCTTCCGGGTTCACATAGATGAGACCCATCTGCACAGCTGCCAGTGGGTTCTCGAGCGATTCACTGTCGCCGTCTGCTCCATAGCGATTCTTACCCAGCCATTCCTTTTCAGCGCCCCAGTAAATGTCTTTTTCGGGATGCCAGATATCTGCACGGCCACCGCCAAATCCGAAGGTCTTGAAGCCCATGGATTCGTAAGCCATGTTACCGGCCAGGATCATCAGATCGGCCCAGGAAAGTTTGTTGCCATACTTCTTTTTGACCGGCCACAGTAACCTTCTGGCTTTGTCCAGGTTGGCATTATCAGGCCAGGAATTGAGAGGCGCAAAACGCTGATTACCCGTGTTGGCACCGCCGCGACCATCGGCCGAACGATAGGTACCCGCCACGTGCCAGGCCATGCGGATCATGAGTCCGCCGTAATGTCCCCAATCCGCAGGCCACCAGTCCTGGCTGTCGGTCATCAGTTTCTTCAGGTCTGCTTTCACCGCTTCCAGATCGAGTTCCTGAAATGCTTTGCGATAGTTGAAAGCATTGTGATAAGGATCGGTCTTGGTGTCGTGCTGGTGCAGGATGTCCAGGTTCAGCGTCTTCGGCCACCAGTCTGTCACCGCATGCTGGGTCTCCGTGTTCGCCCCGTGATGGAAGGGGCATTTTCCGTTCTTTGTTTCCATTTTATATAGTTTATTTTTTAAACTTTCCGGTTATCTGTAAAGTAATATTGGTCAGGTCGAAACCTTTGATCTTCTTCTTCTCAAAATACTGAGCAATGAGCTGGTCGAGTTCCGGATCTTCATAGTCTTCTATCCGGTCTGTGTCGTAGCAATAGAGGTGGTGATGCTGGTGGAGGATGGGATCATAACGCATCACATCCTTCTCGGTCTTGACCTTGCGCAGCAGATGGTTCTCTACAAAAGAGTCCAGCACTTTATAGACCGTGCCGACAGAGATGCCGGGATGATGTTGTTTGACGTAGCTGATGATGTTATCGGCTGTGGGATGGTTCTTCATCGTGACCACCGCTTCATAGATGATCATGCGCTGGGGCGTGACCTTCAGTCCCTTCTCCTTCAACTGCTCCTGAAACCCGGACTTATCCATCAGATTATTAGCGAGAATTATTCGCCAAAGATAATGATTCTTATTTAGAGTTTCTATCAGATCTTATTCCCAGCCCGAATTTCTGCTCTTGATGAGTTGCCTGCAAAGGCCGAAAATTTTGCCATTCTTACCTTACTTTTACTCACTTCAATCTCAACCAATGCATCCGGACATCCTTGGCTATCACCAGCAATTAGCTGCCACAGACCAGGCCATTTGTGAGGCCTTGCACGAGGCCATATGCAGAGCCCTTCCGGATGCCGAGAACAAGATCTGGCATGCACACCCCGTATGGTTCCTGGACGGTAACCCGATAACCGGCTACAGCAAACTAAAGGACTCTGTCAGGTTGCTTTTCTGGAGCGGGCAATCGTTCGATGAACCCGGCTTGCAACCGGAAGGAAAATTCAAGGCGGCAGAAAAAAGATATACAGAAGCAGATCAGATAGATACAGAAGAGCTGATCAGATGGCTGGAAAAGTCCAGGGCCATTCAGTGGGACTACAAGAATATTGTGAAACGAAAAGGCAGGCTGGAACGTCTTGTCTGAAAGATCTTTAAACGAACAGTACATGCTGACTGCCATCCATCCGAAACTTCCTATGCGCAACCTCAGTGCGACCCGGAATTATTATGTACAACAATTGGGCTTCGAAGAAGTAGCTGACTACGGCAACTATTTTATAGTTAGAAAAGACGATATCGAGATCCATTTTTTCCTGCATGAACACCTCGATACGAAAACGAATGATGGCCAGGTCTATATTCGCACTGATGCGATCGATGCCTTGTATGCAGACATGCGTTCAAAGACCACGATCCATCCGAACGGAGCTTTGCAGACACACTCCTGGGGCATGCGGGAGTTTTCCCTCCTCGATCCTGATCACAACCTGCTTACATTCGGACAGCCGGTCTGAGCTTACCTGTTGGCATGTATATTCGTGAAGCAACTTTATCTGATATCTCCGCAATGCAGATCGTTCGAAGAGCAGTCCGTGAAAATGCCCTGTCTGATCCCACACGCATCAGCGATGAAGATTATGTGGACTTTCTGACCAGCAGAGGAAAAGGCTGGGTGGCGATAGAAAATGGTGAGGTAAACGGATTCGCTATTGCAGATCTGCAGGAACACAATATCTGGGCTTTGTTCGTACACCCTGACCATGAAGCAAAAGGAATCGGCCTTGCTTTACATGATCAGATGCTCAACTGGTATTTCTCTCAGACCAATACTACTGTATGGCTCAGCACTGCACCAGGCACAAGGGCAGAGCGCTTTTACCACAAAGCCGGGTGGACATTGACAGGCTATTATGGTCAGGGGGAGCTAAGATTTGAAATCTCTTCAAAGGTCTGGAAAACCTTGCATCAGTAGCTTCCGAATATGGATTGCGTATCTTTAGAAAAAATTAGATCATGCAAAGAATAGTTCTGTTTGCCTGTCTGTCACTGTGGCTGTCTTCCGTGACCATGGCACAGCGTTTTGAAGGTTCTGTTACCTATGAGATCAACTATATCCAGGTTCCTGAAGACATGGCGGCCTACAAGAGCATGCTTCCCAACAGCATGACCATGTATTTTCTGGGCGAACAAGCCAGGATGGAACAATCTGTTATGGGTTCACTGCAGGTAGTTGTAAGCAATGTCAAAGACAACAGCGGATTTGTGCTGACAGATTTCATGGGGATGAAGATCGCTATGCCCATTGAGCCGACCCTTAACAATACTGAAGATGATGTGCAGTATGAATATACAGATGAGCGCAAGGAAATTGCAGGATATGCCTGTAAAAAAGCCATTGTAACTATGGAAGGAATGGAACCATCTGTTATTTATTATACCAAAGAGATATCAGGTTACCATCAGGACTACACCGGACTGGATGGATACCCGTTACAATATGAGATCAGTCAGGACGGGATGGTATTTACAGTAACTGCAAATAATGTAAGCAAAGAAAAACCTGATGCACAGCTGTTCATTATTCCCGATGATTATTCCGTCATGACCCAGGAAGAACTGATGAGGTCTTTTGGTGGCGAATGACCCGAGGTCTCCATCTGAAAGTCCGGGTAATTTATTGAATTTGTTGATGTGCAGAATCATTCAACTGATGCTTTCATTATTTCTGATCTTCCACTCAGGAGGTCAACTGGAAGCGCAGTCCTTCACTGATGAACTGACCACCGAATCCACCAGACAATATCCGGCAGGCGGTTCTGATACCGTCATCCTGGAACAGTTTGACAAACACTTTCTGGAATCAGATCAGGCATACATCGGTCTCGAACCCGACAGTCGCTGGCAGATCATGTTCACCTATTCCTACGAGTGGGAGGAGATAGTGGGTCGTCCTGCTGATATCAGCTACGACCCCGACCACAACGAAAGGAGCGGACTCACCACCAAACGCTACTACTACCAGGCGGCCGTATTCGATTCTGATGAACTGACCGATGGCCTGAATATTCCGCTGGATCTGCAGGACACCGGCAAAAAACCTTACAGAGATATGCCTCTGTTCTATGACCGGGGTGCACCACGAAATGGCGTTTGGATACCCATTCGTTCCGGCGACTATCTCATGCTGCGACTGGCACATAACTATCCGAACGGCAACATGACCAGTTTTTACAGAGAGTATCGGTTTTACTTCAAAAAACTAAAATGACCTATGTACCTCTTGCACGGAAAACTAACGGCTAAAAAAGGACAGGAAGAGGCCCTTGCAAAAATTCTACTCCAGGCATCAGAATTGGTGGCAGGTGCTGCCGGATGCAGGCTTTATGTGATCAGCAATGATGAACAGGACCCGCAGCAGGTGTATGTCACTGAAATATGGGATGATAAGACCGCCCATGATGCCTCATTACAAATGCCTGAAGTACGGCAGCTCATTCAACAGGCTATGCCACTATTGGATGGTATGCCAACAGGTGGACAAGAACTTACCATCCTGGGTGGTCATGGCGTTTGAGTATCTGTATCCTAATTTTCAAGTGACATTAATAGGAAAATGGTAAAACTCCAGCCATTGAATGTCGTTAGAAAGATCAGGATTATTCCTTATTCTAAAGCACTTTATTTCCTGTTATTGTTATCAGCAATCTACTCCTGCGATCCGGCCCGGGTGCTCATCGTTCGTTCTGCATACCCGGAACAGGCATCCGTGACCATCTATGCCGACCAGGCATTTCTGCCCTCTATCTATAGTGCTGATACCGGTCAGGTCCGTATCACCGTACCAGACGGTGCCGGCAACAGCGAACTGATCTTTATGTACGGATTAGGTGGCTGGGCCAATGACAGCCTGTTGTATCAGATGAGCGGCCAGGTAGATTCGATCTGTTTCATCGGCATACAGGGCAACCACACCCTCTACTTACAGGATGAGATCTACGATTATCTCAGGCTAAGCAGGTCGGGATTCGCCAGCCGGAAACTGACCATCACCGCACGGTAATACTATCTGAATAATCCCTGTGCAGCTTCTATTGGTATCCTGAACAGCATCGGAAACTCCAATGGTCCCTAACCGTTTTTATTATGCGGAAATAGAAATTAAGGCACCCCGGCGCTTTTCATTTCATGAACACCATGTATCTTTAGTTTGTATCTATTCATATTTCTACGCTTATGAAAAACAAGGATAAAGCATTCGACTACATTTCCAGGTGGACTTTTGAAGATGCTGGCATCGCTGAAAAATTATCTGCCGATCCCGGCATTGATGAAGAAGATAAGGCTGAATTGACACGAATGTTCAGTGTGTTTCAGACCCTGCTGAAAAAATCATCCCAGTACGATGCTATGAGTCAGGAGGAGAATAAGCGGGTAAGTATCGAAGTGAACAATATGGCTGTTGAAAATATGCGCAACACCTATGGCACCATCATGAGCATAAAGACTTCTCTGCAGGATGTCATTAAAGATGCTAAAAGAGCCTACACTTACGTACTTTGGATGTATATACTTGCCTTTCTAATGGGGGTTGGTCTGATCGTCTTGTCTGTGGTATTTGCTGTTCAGGGTAAAGACATTCTGGCCATTGCCTTTGGCGGCATAGGACTGATAGATCTGGTGACCTACTTTATCTATAAACCACCACTCGAGATCCAGAACAGCCGCAGCAATCTGGCTCAGTTGATGATCATCATCACAAACTGGTTTGCAGATCTCATGAATCTCAATACCTACATGAGCAACAGAAATGCCATTATTACGCTGGAAGAGATAGACCAGATTTCTGAAAAACAAAATCAGAATACTGCCAAGACCATTGATCTGATAGAAAAGTACAGCGAGTCAAAAGGCAAATAAGTATGTATGAAAACAATGACCTGTAAGCAACTGGGTGGGGCATGCGATCATGCCTTTCACGCAGAGACCTTTGAAGACATGGCTGCACAAAGCCAGCAACATGGCAGAGAGATGTGGCAGCAAGGTGATGCCGATCATATGAAAGCCATGCAGGACATGCAGGTACTGATGACCGACCCAAAAGCCTTGCAGGCATGGATGGAAGAAAAAAAAAGACTGTTCGATGCGCTGCCCGAAGATTGATCAGGCAATTTTATGCTTTCTTCTTGTTGCCGGCTCCGTTATGATCAGCTGCCATACATGTTCTGCTCAGTCGCCCGACAGAAAACAGGTAGCCGGGCGCTATGTACACGAGACCGGCCAACCTGCCAGAACCATCTCCGGAGAAGACGGATCTGAAGCATCCATTCAGGCAATCATATACAGCCGAAGTGTACTTCACCTTCGCAGATCCGGAACAAGTAAAGAATGTCATACACCTTTACAGGGTGATCTGCCTTACTGTTACAAAAGCAGGTGGTACCTGCAGGATGATTCTGTTGTCATCAGACATGGCGATACGATCACGACCTATTTGTGGTCAGAGAACACATTGACCGATACAAACAGCGATCAGTCCTGGCATCGAACTTCAGAGTGATCTTTTTTTATCTCCGGCCCGTCTTTCCCTCCTATCTTTGAGCAATGCAATTGCTTAACCGTCTCGTGTGCCTTTCTGTTTTATGGATACCTTCACTGAGAGGCTCAGCACAAACTGATTCCATTGACAGGCAGCACCTTTCTATAGGAGAGGTACATACCATCCACTCTGATATCCTGCAGGAAGACCGCATCCTGAACATATATACCCCCGAGGGATTCGACACCCTCCAGAACCTGCCGGTCATCTACCTGCTTGATGGCAGCATAAATGAAGATTTCATTCATGTATGTGGCCTGGTTCAGTTCTTTCACCTTATGTACGGCATGCCCCCCTGCATCGTGGTAGGTATCGCCAATGTGGACCGCAAACGTGATTTTACTTTTCATACCGACCTGGCAGAACTGACTGATAAATACCCTACCGTTGGTCATTCAGAACCATTCATTCGATTCCTGTCTGAAGAGTTGCAGCCGTATGTCAGAGAGCAATTCAATACCGGCGACACGAACATGCTAATAGGCCAGTCATTAGGTGGTTTACTGGCTACAGAGATCCTGCTAAAACAACCGGATCTGTTTACCCACTATTTCATTGTAAGCCCGAGTCTGTGGTGGGACAACGAAAGCCTGCAAAGGAGATTTGCAGAATTATCAACCACACTACAGAACAAGCACCTGTTCATTTTTATCTCAGTTGGAAAAGACGAAGACCGCATCATGGTCAGAGAGGCTCGTACCTTGCACAAACAATTGCGATCACTACATGGCAACAAACTTGACTTGTACTATCATCCGATGTCCGGCGAGAACCATGCAACTGTACTACACAGCAGTTTATATGAAGGGCTGAAGATCCTTTTTCCCTACCAGGAATAAAGTTATCGCACATTTTTTTGGTAACATTATTGCGTGAAATCAGTGACCACAGCCAGAGTGATCGGTCTGCTTACCGGACCTGCCCTGTGCCTGATCATATGTCTCCTACCCGGAGATCTCGTTTCTCCTGTGGCTGATAAGGTACTGGGTGTGGCCGCCTGGATCGTTTCCTGGTGGATCACTGAAGCAGTATCCATCAGTGTGACCGCTCTGCTTCCGCTGCTGTTATTTCCGCTTCTGGGCATCAGCACCATGCGGGATGTTTCTGTGCACTACGGCGACCCGGTCATATTCCTGTTCTTCGGCGGATTCATCATCGCCCTGGCCATGGAAAAAGTGCACCTGCACAAACGCATTGCGTTGTCCATCATCCGGCTAACAGGCACCAGTCCGAACCGTGTCATCCTGGGCTTTATGATCGCCACAGGATTGTTAAGCATGTGGATCTCCAATACCGCCACCACCCTGGTCATGCTGCCCATTGCAGTATCGGTCATAGACCTGTTGCGAAACGATGGTGATGGATTCACCAACGGCGACAGGAACTTTGCCTTGAGCATCATGCTGGGCATTGCCTATTCAGCCAACATCGGAGGTGTGGCAACGCTTATTGGCACGCCGCCCAATATGGTCATGGCGGGTTTCATCAACCAGCAATACGAGACTTCCATCTCCTTCTTCCGATGGATGATGCTGGGCATTCCGTTCGCCATTATCATGACGGCCATACTCTACGTGGTCATGGTGAAGTGGATGTATCCGAATCATCTTGGTCATGATGCCGAAGCAGGCAAGCTGGTCATCAGACAGGAACTGCAAAAACTGGGTAGCTGGTCGCCAGACGAAAAAAGGGTCATGGGAGTTTTCCTGTTCGCCATTCTTTTGTGGACCATCCGCGAGCCCATGAGCAAACAGTTCAGTTGGTTCACGCTGAGCGATACCGGTGTAGCGATGCTGGCAGCCTTACTCATCTTCGCCTTACCAACAGACCTCAAGAACATGAAATTCGTCCTGGATTGGTCTGACACTAAAACACTGCCCTGGGGCATTCTGATCCTGTTCGGTGGCGGGCTTGCATTGGCCGATGGTATGTCAGATGCAGGACTGATAGATGAGATCGGAAATTTTGTACATACACTTAACAACTGGCCACTCTGGGTCATCAGTGGTTTTCTGATACTGGTGGTATTGTTCATGACAGAACTCATGAGCAATGTGGCACTTGTAACCATTTTTCTTCCTGTAGCTGCAGGTATTGCGAGCGGCTTAGGCATTCCGTTCCAGCACCTGCTCATTCCCATCACCATGGCAGCAAGCTGTGCCTTCATGCTGCCGATGGCCACTCCGCCAAATGCGATCGTCTTTGCCAGCGGGCATGTAAAAGTGAGACAAATGGTGCGGATCGGTGTCGTACTGAATCTGATCAGTGTCTTATTGCTGGCTGTCCTTGCCGCAACGCTTATTCCATACCTGTTCGGATGAAGTGACTACACACTGACAAATCCACATCATATCATCGCCAAATGATGATCAGTGAATGACCTGCAGTGGAGCAGTAAAGAATTGTTCGCCGGTTTCGGCAATGATCCTGTAGCTTCCCGCAGCCAGAGCACTGCAATCCAACTGTACCATTCCAAAATTATCGGCAGAAACCGTCGCTTGCAATACCATGTTTCCAAGAACATCCAATACCAGCAATGAAGTGATGTCTGCCTCATCTGCTACCACAACGGTTATTATGTCTGCAGCAGGATTCGGGAACACAGAGATATCTTCCACAACGGTCAGCGCACCATCCCTGCATGATGCACCACCTGTAAAGAAGGTGCCAAAAACTGATTTCTTTTTGGAACCATCCGGACAACTCGCTCTGACCGCCCATTTATAAGTAGAGCAGCTTTCAAGGCCGGTAGCCAGATAATTCGTTGCGGTGGTGGTATGAATGGTGCCACTTCCTCCAACCTTTTTGTAGATCACACTGTACTGATCTGCGCCAACATTGGTCCAGTCCAGATAGGCAGAAGAGCTGGTGATAGAAGATGCACCCAGAATGACCGGCGATTCACAGGTGGCGGTTACAGGCTCCAGCAGAATGTCTTCCGAAAGTGTGACACCTGCACTCAGACTGACAGGAATGGAAGCGGTTGCATATCCCGCTTTACTTACTTCCAGGGTGTATATACCATCTGCCACAGCTCCGGTAATATACCCGCCATCCAACGAAGAACTTACGGTAGTGCCACTTAGCGTGAGCAAAGAAGCCGTTGCGCCAAATACCGGCAGACCGCTATCGCTGTCTGTGATGGTTCCTTCTACAAATGAAGCATGTACATAAGTGGGATGCAGCACAAAAAAACCTTCAGAGATATCAGATACCACCAGTGTTCCTGAAGGAAAATAAGGATAGCACCCCCAGGCACCACTGAAACCGCTGCCGCTTCCGGGATGCGTATCATAATATCCGGTCTTGATCATGAATTCCGGGTGTGTGGCATCTGTTATGATCACACCGTCCTTGTACCAGGCGGTCACCACAAATCCGTCAAAATACCAGGCATAATGCGGGATGGAACTGGTTCCGGGGTTAGCCCTGAACTCCGACTGATACTGTATATCACTCAGATCACTTATATCATAGGCTGCCAGTGAGCCATTGCTTTTTTCATCAGTGGTGAACAGAAACTGACCGTTATCAGAAGGAACCACATTATGGGTAAAAGTACCGGGAGTTTCCTGGGTGGCCAACAGTACCGGCATGGACTTGTCAGAGACATCCCAGACAGAGAACCATCCCTGGTATATATTAGATTCATATAAGGTATCTCCTCTAGCAAATCCATGGTGTACATACCAGGTATCTGTACTTCCTACCATTGGTGGGTCCATCGGGTCAGCATTGGCATTCAGAATAACAGAAGAACCTCCATCCAGATTAGAACCGAACACATATACATAACCATTCTCATCTGCCCAGACCTGGTGAGCAGTTGTCAGACCTGCTCCATCAGCATCACTGAATGCATAGGCAGCAGTTCCGGGTAATCCGCTCAGATCAATACACAGCAAGCCGCCACCGGATTCATTCACCACATAAGCATAATGATCCCATACTGCTATCTGTCGCCAGGTACTGTTGTTCCCGTCAATGAACTGCAATTCATCGGGTGAAGAAGGATCTGTGATATCGATCAGATACGTACCGTCAAAACTTCCCAGAATAACATATTCCTCACCACCCGGAGCGGTCCATCCCCAGATATTGGACATGTTTTCAGGATAGTCATTTTGGTAGAGCAGATCTACATTCAGTTGAGCCTGTGCAGACAATACAGACAAACCCAGGCAAGCAGTAAGGACAATTTTTTGCATCCCTGAAATTAGGAAAAAATGAGTAATCGGCTGTTTCGTTTTGCTCCGTTGATCAGGTATAAAATATAGACACCACGAGGCAGATGACGCACATCTAGTTCAGATGATGACCTGCTGTTGTCAATGGGCCATTTGCCAACCATCTGGCCCTGTGCGTTGACCAGCATCAGCTCTTCTCCGGCAGTAAAAAAAGGAAGCCATTCTACATATATCAATCCATTTTCATAATAGGCCTGGAAATCCTGATACTGTGGTGAGTTCAGATCTGTAGGAAAGGGACATGCCAGTACTTCTTCAGCCACCCGTGCACCACTTTCCAGTGCTCCGTGTACAGTGGCGGGATGTTGCAGACTTGTGGCTTCTCCGGCAAAGAATAATTTACAGTCAACCGGGGCCGCCAGATCGATCCTGGCAGATTCTGATTCAGACATATACGTTCCCGGCGAAGGATAGCTGTAGGCTCCGCCAATAAATGGTTCAGTTGCCCAATCCTGAATGAAATGATCCAGTAACAGCGGACTTGCAGCTCCGTCAAACAGTGAATCCAGTTCACTCATGACCACATCAATGGCACCGGCATCCAGAGAGCTCAGATATTCAGCCCTTTCACCCATGACAAAACACACCAGTACGTGATCAGTAGCACCGGTCTTCCCCATTCCGGGCGCCCAGATAAAAGTGGAGTATCCATCAATGGTAATATCCTGCACATCATCTCCCCAGAAGTTCTCGCTGAACTTCAGAAAGATCTTCATGCCGGCATCCATCCCGATGATTTCTATTGCAGAAGTTTTCAGTGCAGGAAGTGGTGGTTCAAAAGTGATGCTGTTCTGCTTCAGAATGGTGAGTGGAACGGTTACGATCACTTTATCTGCAGTAAAAACACTGCCATCTTCGCATTGCACCGAAACCTGATCGCCGCCGGTATCAATGCCTGTTACTACCTTGTTGTATTGAATATCTGACAGAACAGGACCAAAGAAAAGTGTATCAAGCAGGTCACGGTATCCGGTGTCCAGCAGAAAATCTTTGGAGCCTGTTTTCCAGAGCAACTCACTGATGGCAATGCTGTTCATTCCGATCCGCTTGATGGAGGTACCAAACTCTGCACCAATCCAGGCTTCGTAAAAATGCCAGTACGGGTGGCTTTCATCTATCCCGTAGGTATCGAAGAGGTAGTCGCTCATTAATACATCCGGTCCGGAATAGGTGTACATGTCCAGGTAAAACTGCCAGCACTGTTCCAGCTGCATGTCCCAGTAAGGAGGAGACAGCTTAGGAACACCAGAAACATCATATATTTCTTTGTATGCTCCATACTCCTGCAGCAGGTCGCTGTTATAGTCGTTGATACTGCTCCAGAGAAATGAAGGAGGATCTCCAGTGGTGTTGCCTTTGCCATGCACAAATTCTGCGCCGGCCTCTACATGGAAGTCTGCAAATCCATCAAGAGGGCTGACCCTGCCCCCGTGCTGTGATGATGCTTCCAGAATGGTAACTGATATTCCCTGATCTGCAAGCTGGCGGGCAGCATACAAACCTGCGCTGCCTGCACCAATGATCAATACCTGACCCGTTGCCCCGGCTGAGAGAAACGAAGGCCATGCACCCAATGCCCTGGATGTAAACAGAGCCGGAACTGCCAAACTGACCTGGCGTATGAACTTTCTTCTTTGCATGCAGATAAATTATACATGCAAGACTACCTGATATAATCAGAAGGTTGCAAACGATCTGCAACTGATTGTTACACAAATATCCTGAACCGTTCGAAACAGGCTTGGTGCAGCTCTTCCCGGTCATCAGGATGCGAGATGTTGATCAGTGCTTTTGCTCTCTGGCGAAGATTCTTCCCAAACAGATAGGCCACACCATATTCCGTTACCACATAGTGCACATGTGCTCTGGTGGTCACTACACCTGCACCTGCTTTAAGCGTATTGACAATACGGCTTTGTCCTTTTTTCGTCCTGGATGATAAGGCAATGATGGGCTTCCCTTCCGGACACATGGCAGCACCTCTGATGAAATCCATCTGACCGCCCACACCACTGTACTGCCTGGTGCCAATGGAATCACTGACCACCTGTCCGGTAAGATCTACTTCTATGCAGGAGTTGATGGCCACTACTTTCGGGTTGCGACTGATGACCGCAGGATCATTCACAAAGTCAATATCCAGGAAAGCAAATGCCGGATTATCGTCCACATAGTCATACAGCTTTTTCGATCCCACCGCAAATCCGGTTACGGTGCGGTTGGGTTCAATGACCTTGTACCTGTTATTGATCACATCACTCTCGAACAGCGGGATCAGCCCGTCGCTGAACATTTCTGTATGTGCCCCCAGATTCTTGTGGTTGGTGAGGAAACGCAACACCGCATCAGGAATGGCTCCAATGCCCATTTGCAGCGTACTTCCATCCTCTATCAGTCCTGCTATATGTTTGCCGATGGCCAGTTCTTCCTCCCCTACTTTATCGCCGAAGGTGACCTCCTGAAGCGGTTCGTCCATCCAAACCATGCTGTCAAAACGAATGGAGTGTATCAGACTATCTCCGTGGGTTCTGGGAACGTTGGGATTGATGACAGCTATGACATGCCTGGCCTTGTTGACCGCTGTGCGGGCAATATCCACTGAAACTCCCAGAGAACAGTAACCGTGCTTATCAGGTGGCGATACCTGAACGATGGCAACGTCCAGCGGAATGATATCACGCTGAAACAACAGGGGTATCTCACTGAGAAAAACAGGAATATAATCTGCACGCCCTTCTGCTACTGCATTGCGCACGCTGCCCGATACGAACATGGCGTTCAGATCAAAGGCATCATCATACTCCGGACGGTCTAATATGATATCGCCATACAGACTGATGAATACCAGCTGTACATGCTCCAGCTCGTTTTTTCTTTCTGCCAGATAAGGCATGATGCCTACCGGCGTTTGTGCACTGCCGTGAATGAAAACAGTATCTCCGCTGTGTATGCAGGATAAGGCTTCCTGCGGTGAAACAAAATGAATATCGGGGTTCATAACTTTTTGAATTACTTGTGCCACAAAGGTACATGCACACAGGAGCCAATGGTAGAATGAAAGTCACCGTTTTCAGAAATGCAGAATGCGGAATGCGAAGGACATCACTCCGCATTCCGCATTCCGCACTTAGTAATTCCTTACGCTTCCATATACGACTCCATCGGCGGACACACACAGATCAGATTCCTGTCGCCGTGGGTATTATTGATACGGTTCACAGAGGTCCAGAACTTCCTCTCCCTCAGATACGGAACAGGATACACCGCTTCCTCTCTGGTGTAGGCATGTGTCCAGTCGCTCACGATCACATCGGCCAGGGTATGAGGTGCATTCTTCAGCACGTTGTCACTTGCATCAGCCTTACCTTCTTCCAGTGCCCGTATCTCTTCGCGGATAGACAACATCGCTTCGCAGAAACGATCCAGTTCTTCACGGCTTTCGCTCTCTGTTGGCTCCACCATCAGGGTACCTGCAACCGGGAAAGACACCGTAGGTGCATGGAAGCTATAGTCCATCAGTCGCTTGGCCACATCTTCCACTTCCAGTCCGATGGTATGTTTCCATTTCCGGAAGTCAATGATGAATTCGTGGGCTACGCGGCCTGATTGCCCTACATAAAGAATATCATAGGCGCCTTCCAGCCGGCTCTTCAGATAGTTGGCGTTAAGAATGGCGGCCTTGGTGCTCATGGTGCAGCCTTCGCCACCAAGCATCTTGATATAACCGTAAGAAATAAGCAGGATACTGGCGCTGCCAAATGGTGCTGCACTTACAGGGGTGATGGCTTTGTCGCCGCCTGTTTTCACCAGTGGGTGACCGGGCAGATAAGGAGCCAGTTTATCGTTCACACAGATGGGGCCCATACCGGGACCACCACCACCGTGCGGAATGGCAAAGGTCTTATGCAGGTTGAGGTGACAGACATCTGCACCGATATGCGCCGGCGAGGTCAGACCTACCTGGGCATTCATGTTGGCGCCGTCCATATAAACGAGTCCGCCATACTGGTGAACGATCTCACATACCTCGATGATGGTCTCTTCAAACACGCCATGTGTGGAAGGATAGGTGACCATCAAAGCACCCAGTTCATTCTTGTGCTGTTCTGCCTTGGCACGCAGATCATCCATATCAATATAACCGTTCGCATCGCTGGCAACTACCACTACATCCATTCCCGCCATCACAGCAGAAGCAGGATTCGTTCCATGTGCAGATGCAGGAATAAGCACTTTGGTTCGCTGGGTATCTCCTCTGTCAAGGTGATAGGCACGTATAACCATCAGTCCTGCATATTCGCCCTGTGCACCGGAATTGGGCTGGAGTGAACAAGACGTAAAACGGGTGATCTCACACAGGTCTTTCTCCAGTTCTGCGATGATTTCCAGGTAGCCCTTCACCTGATCTGCAGGCACAAAAGGATGCATGGCAGAGAAGGCCGGCCAGGTAATGGGTAGCAGCTCTGTGGCTGCATTGAGTTTCATGGTACATGATCCGAGCGGGATCATGCTGGTAGTGAGCGACAGGTCTTTGTTCTCCAGTCCTTTGATATATCGCATCATCTCACTTTCACTTCGGTAGCGGTTGAACACCGGATGTGTCAGGTATTCTGTTTTTCGCAATGCATCAGCCTTGAGACCGGTTGATTCATCAGAAAGCTTCGCCTGCTTTCCTGATACTTTTTCAAAGACTGTAAGGATGTCTTTCAGATCCTGCTCACTAACTGTCTCATCTAAGGAAATACGCACCACCTCAGCATCATAGTAGAAGTTGATGCCCATAGATACAGCTTCCTTGCGGATGGCATCAGCCTGTCCGCTGTGGCGAATCGTCAGCGTGTCGAACCAGTTTTTATTGACCACTTCAAAGCCCAGGGCTGCGAGTGTTTCCTGCAGCCTGCCTGCATTGCGGTGGATGTTGCCTGCAATATTGCGAATACCCACCGGTCCGTGCCAGGCGGCATACATACCGGCCATGATGGCCAGCAATGCCTGGGCTGTACAAATATTGGAGGTCGCCTTTTCACGGCGAATATGTTGTTCTCTTGTTTGCAGTGCCATGCGCAGTGCAGGCTTGTCGCGACGATCTATGGACACCCCGATGATACGGCCGGGAATGACCCTCTTGAACTCATCTTTGGTAGCGAAATATGCAGCGTGTGGCCCGCCAAAACCCATCGGCACACCGAAACGCTGTGAGTTACCTACGGCACAATCGGCACCCATTTCACCCGGGGTCTTCAGCATGGCCAGTGACATGATATCGGCCGCCAGGGTGACCCATACTTCATGCTGGTGACAAGCCTCTATCAGCGAAGTATAGTCACGCACATCTCCGTTCACACCTGGATATTGCAGCAATGCACCGAAATAGTCATCGGCAGGCCGGAAACTTTCTGCAGATCCGATCACCAGTTCAATTCCCATAGGAGCAGCCTTGGTGCGCAGTACATCTATTGTTTGCGGGAAACAGTCATCGGCCACAAAGAATTTTGGTGCTGTGATGTCTTTCTTGTTCTTATGGTGGAAGAACATGATCATGGCTTCACCGGCAGCAGTTCCTTCATCCAGCAATGACGCATTCGCGATCTCCAGTCCGGTCAGGTCGCTCACCATGGTCTGGTAATTGAGCAGTGCTTCCAGTCTGCCCTGGGCGATCTCTGCCTGATAGGGCGTGTACTGGGTGTACCATCCCGGATTCTCCAGGATATTCCGGCGGATGACCGACGGTGTGATGGTATTGTAATATCCCAGTCCGATATAGGAACGGAAGACCTTGTTCTGAGACGCTTTCTGATCGAGCGCACGCAGATACTCATACTCGCTCAGCGGGGCACTCAGCTCGAGGTCTCTTTTCAGACGGATCTGCTGTGGTATGGTCTTGTCAATAAGTGCTTCCAGAGAAGGTTCTCCGATCACGGCCAGCATCTCGCGGATATCATCCATGGAAGGGCCAACATGGCGGTCAACAAAACGGTCTGTGTGGGACATATGTGTAGATTAAAAGTGAATGCGGTGCAAAGGTACGATGCCGGTTGCTGAAATGAATGTTTTCGGTCATTGTTTGCACAGGATATACACCGGTCATTTTCGCCAGGAACCCGAATGCTTCGCAGCGATCTGCTCGGCTTCCTCCAGTTTCTTCCGGAGCCAGATGACATCTGCAATGGGTTTGGTGCGTTCGATCTCTGAGGCGATCTCCTGAAGATTATTCCGCGGACTGAGCTTCCATTTGTACAGTTTGGTAACGAATCTGATCAGGTTGTTGTAGTTATTCTTTTGGTTGACAGGAATGAGTTTGTTGCGCTTGATATAGATCTTGAATGCCTCTACCAGCGACAAAAACGCTTCCGTTTCACCCAGTTCATAGTAGGTCTTGAGCAGCAGCGACTTGGAATCGAGGTGGTAATAGACATCCGTAAACTCTACAGAGCGAAGCATGGTGAGGGTCTCATCATATTCGCCCAGGAAGAAATGGTAATAAGCCATATTATAGGTGTAGGCATTCTTCCTGTAACGGGGATCCAGCTGGTCATTGTACTCTTCTATAAAGGACTTCACCCAGCCGAATTCCTCGAGTCGCAGACCGAGGTAAATGATGTTCTTATAATCCCGCTGCGACAGGTAATTCTCACGGAAGATGATGCGATTCTCCAGGATGATCTGATACAGACCGAACAGTTCCTTCATGTATTCTGTGTGGCCGTTGTTGATCTTCCTGATGCAAAAATTCTTGGCATACACGTACATATCAAAAAGCTCTTCCCGGCTGAAAATGTTCCGGTGTTCTTCCAGCAACAACAACAGGTTGGAATAGTGCAGTTTGTTCTCCGGCTCGGTAAGCGTGAGGATGACATTATAATAGATCTTGGCAGCCGGCACATGGTCAAGAGGATTGTTGCGCAGGTGGTTCATGATCTCCTCATACAGGAAGAGGCGGTAGTTGATGGCCACCACATTCCGGTTGTTGATGATCTCTGCACTGTACCGCATTTTGTTCAGAATAAAATACTTGTCCAGGTTATCAACTACTTTCTGGAGGTTGGTTTCCGGCAGGTGTTCCTTCTGCAAGGCACTGAACTTGTACTTATCTTCTTCTATCAGATACTCATAGAATGCATGCGACACATCGCGGCGAGGCCAGTCTTCCAGGGTCTTTTCTGCTTGTTTGAGCACACTCATGAACGGCTTGTCCAATCCCCGTTGCCGGTAACTGTACAATAACAAATGGTATTTGAACAACACCTCCTCTTCTACCGCTTTCCAGCAGATGTATTCCTCCAGCAGCTTGGTCAGGTCTGTCAGCAGGTAACGCAGCTTCTGCTCATCATAGGCTGACCCCGGAAATACGGCCTCGAATAAACGTTGCCGCTCTATGACAGGGGCATCAAAATCAGGGTGACTATCACGAATTACCAGGTACAGATCAGCTACCTTCTGGTTCTTGTTGAAGAAGGGCGACAGGACGAAATCATCCATCTGACGCATTTCCTGCGGAGTGAAGGTGCGAAGGATGATGATGGCCTTGTTCTGGTACATAAGAGGGTCTGTAAAAGTATGCAGTTACAGGAACCCTGCAAGCCTTTTTCATGTCCTTTTTCCGATAAACAGCCAATTTCCGATTTATCACAAATAGATTAAAATCTTGATTTACAGTGTGTTATATTAAAAAATGCTAAAAAATGCTGTCCGGCACGAACCGATAAAGCACCTTTTTTGTAGTATATATTGTAAAAAGAGCTGAATAGTTTTAACTATTCAAACCCTGAAAGTACTCAACCACTGAACACCTGAACGATGAAGAACCTGTTTACATTTCTGCTGACAATAGCTACAGTTTCGCTGTTTGCACAGGGAAGCAACACAGGCACAGGCGGAACAACGATCAATCCTGAACTGGAGAATCTGGGCGGATTCAAGCCGGATATCAATAACTTCAATCCGAATAATAGTGGTGTATTCGGGCCATTTGGTAACGCAGATGCCACCGAAGGCCCATCTCATGTAGCCAACTATACAGACAGGCAGGAAAGTGAAGGTGCAGGCCCCAGAACACTTGCCACTGTTACTTACAGTCTGTATCCCAACCCTGCAACAGACTATGTAGTGATAGAACTTTCTGAAAAGATCACAGGTACCCTGCAATTACTGAATATTGTCGGACAGGTCATTCAAAGTGCCCCGATCGACCAGAGCCTGATTCGCCTGGAACTTCGTGACGTGGAACCCGGTGTCTATTTTATCAGCATCATGTCAGGTGACGAGAAGATCGTCAAGCAACTAAAGATTCAATAGTCAGTTCCCATAGCTTTTAGCTATGCCAACCCGCCTTACTCCTCGAGGCGGGTTTTTTTTCCCTTTCGCACTGACAGTAATAAAGGGGCTGTTCCGATAACCGCCTGAATCTGTCATGAAAAAATCATCTGAATGACACGAAATCCTTAATAATTCTTAAATAATGGCGTTTTATACCTGAAAACAGCACCCGATACGCAGTAAAATCTGTAGTTGTCGGGCAGTGTGGACTGAAATACCTTGCATATTGTTAACCACATCAAAGCGGTATGCAGATCAAAAAAACCATCGGCACCAGTCTCCTGATCAGCGTGATCGTCCTGCACGTGACCGTCCGTATCATGGCCAAAGATGCTTATGTGATCTCCACAGCAGATTATTCCTCTACTAAAGAGGTCACCCCTGCTGCTATCAATTATGTATCTGCAGATCAGTCTGATATTAAGATGTATCAATCGGCACTCGGCTGGAATCTCAGGCCCCAGCAAAACCCTATTCCCTACTGATCAGTAAAGTACCGTGCTGTCGTTCATTTGACAAATGCAATGTAGCTTCGCAGTTGCATGAAACGCTTCTCTTTTCTGGTACTTCTTCTCCTTCCGCTGTCGCTCTTTGCCCAGGATAAACGTATTCTTCAGTTCTCCGGTCTGGTCATGACAAGCGACAGCCTCCGGGCCATTCCCCTTGTTAATATCTATTCCAAGACCAGTGGTACGGGAACCTTCACCGACTGGAAAGGATTTTTCTCACTCGTAGCCAGAGAAGGCGATACCATCATTTTCTCCGCTATCGGTTTTGAAACCGCTGAAGCTGTCATCCCTGACTCATTACCTGAAGACCGGTATTCCATGGTGCAGCTCATGACCGGCGATACTATATTCCTGGCTGAAACGGTCATCTTTCCATGGCCCTCGCGGGAAGATTTCCGGGAAACTTTCCTGTATGCCGATATTCCGGCCGATCAGTATGAGATCGCAGCCAAGAACCTGGAAAGGGAAAAACTCAAGGAACTGGGCGAAGCATATGGCTATGATGCCGATGCCAACCAGGATTACTATACCAAGCAGATCGCCAGAGAATTGTATTATGCCGGACAGAATCCACCCATCCGGATCTTTGATGTGTTTGCGTGGAAAGCCTTCATTGAGGCCTGGCAACGTGGCGATTTCAAAAACCACTAACGCTGCAGAAAACGCATGCGGTAGTTCACATCGATCTTGCCCTTGCTGATATTATCAAGCTTGCCTTTGAGCAGACTCCTTTTCAGCGGACTCATGTGGTCGGTCAACAATATGCCTTCCAGATGGTCATATTCATGCTGTATGATTCGGGCGTTCATGCCGTCATACGTTTCTTCGATCTCTTCGAACTGTTCGTTCACATACCGGATGCGCACCAGTTCCTTCCGGCTGATCTTTACCCGAACATCAGGAATACTCAGGCAGCCTTCCTCATAGTTCCAGGGTTCGCCGGTCTCTTCTATGATCCGGGGATTGATGAAGGCCTTTTTGATACCCTGGGTGACCCGGTATAATTCTTCATCTTCTTCGGCTTCTTCATTCTCTTTGACCAGTTGCTCACTATCCACCAGAAAAATACGGATGCCCAGACCGATCTGCGGTGCAGCAAGCCCTACTCCCCGACCATTATACATGGTCTCCCACATGTTGGACAACAACTCCTTCAGTTCCGGATAGTCTGATCCGATGGGCTCTGCCACCTTCTTTAAAACCGGATTACCATATGCAACAATGGGTAAGATCATGCTACAAATTTTGCAAATATTCCTGTAAAATGACCGCTGCACTCACCTGATCCAGTGCTCCTTTCTGCCTCCTGTCCTTCTTCTTCACTCCACTCTGCACCAGCGTTTGCATGGCCTTCCTGCTGGAAAACGATTCATCCCAGGTGCGAAGTTCCAGCGACGGGAATTTTTTTCTGCACTGTTCGATGAAGCGATCCACCAATGGTGTGGCATCAGTGGCCTCACCCTGTATGTTGGTCGGATAGCCTACCAGCAACAGATCCACTGTTTCTTTCTGAAAGTAATCATGCAGGAATTCGAACACCTTTTCGGTATCTACTGTGGTGAGCGGAGAACCGATCATGCGCATAGGATCGGTCACCGCGATACCGCAGCGTTTCTTTCCATGATCTATGGCAAGGATTCGACCCATCAGAACAATATATCTGCAATGACCAGTATGCCGAATGCCACACTTGCCATTCCGTTGGTTGTGGCGAAAGCCAGATTCACCCGGCTGATATCATCCGGTTTGACCAGCATGTGCTGGTAGATCAGCATGGCGGTGAAGAATCCTGCACCGATCCAGTACCAGGTGCCTCCGTCTGCGATCTGCCCGGCCACGATGACCAGTGCAGCCGTAAGCACATGAACGATGATAGATAAGCTCAGGGCCTTTCTCCTGCCCAGCCATTCCGGAACACTGTGCAGGTGATGCTCACGGTCAAAGGTCTCATCCTGCAAAGCATACAGGATATCAAAACCACTCACCCAGGTCAGCACGATCAGGCCGAACACGATCGGAAGCCAGGCGAACTGTCCGGTCAGCGCCAGCCAGGCTCCCACCGGTGCGAGCGACAAGCCAAGACCCAGCACAAAATGACAGAGCCAGGTGAATCGCTTGGTATAGGAATAGCCCAGTATGACCAGCAAGGCAACCGGAGAGAGGTACAAACACAGCTCATTGAGCAGACCGGCACACACGATGAAAGCGATGCTGTTGAGTATCACAAAGATCAGGGCCTGCGGGCGACTGATCACTCCTTTTGGTATTTCACGCACCGCGGTTCTGGCGTTCAGTGCATCAATGTCACTGTCCAGGTATCTGTTAAAAGCCATGGCTGCACTGCGGGCAAAGACCATACATCCCAACACCAGCAAGAGATCTGTCCAGGGGAACGGTCCGTCCAGCGTTTGCAGTGCCAGAAAGAACCCGATCAGGGCGAATGGCAGGGCAAAGACAGTATGAGAGAATTTAATGAGCGACAGGTAGTGACGCATAGACCGCAAAGTTAGTCAATACCCTTTGCAGCACGCCTGTCAGATACCCATTTTTCAAAGGCCTCTAATGGCAACGCATTCAATGTCTGTGCACGGAGCAGTCCGCCTTTTCGGGCAGCACAGACACCCCAGTGCATATCAGCGATGCCTTCCACACTGTGTGCATCCGGATTGATGCACATGAGCAATCCTTTTTCCATGGCATAGGGTATCCAGTGATAGTCCATATCCAGTCGGTAAGGATTCGCATTCACTTCAATGGCCACTCCGTTGGCCACGCAGGCATCAATGATCTTTTTGTGATCGGGCTGATAACCGGGCCGTGACAGTAACAGTCTGCCAGTCATATGCCCGAGGATGGCAGTGTATTTATTTTCAATAGCAGCCATCAGCCGGCTCGTGGCCTTTTCCGGATCCATGCGCAGGTTCTGGTGCACCGATGCGATGACCAGATCGAACTGCTGCAGAATGTCATCGGGGTAGTCCAGCGAACCGTCGTTGAGAATGTCGCTCTCTATACTTTTGAAAATGCGGAAAGGTGCCAGCTCAACATTCAGCTGTTCGATCTCTTTGTGTTGCTGTATCACCCTTTCCACCTCGAGGCCGCCGGCGTACACTGCTGTTTTGGAATGGTCGCTGATGACCAGATACTCATAGCCCAGTTTCATGCAGGCTTCTGCCATTTCTCTGAGCGTGTTCCGGCCATCACTCCAGGTGCTGTGGTTGTGGACCACTCCTCTCAGATCTTCCAGGCAGATGATCTCATCCAGTTTATTCCCTGCTGCCAGGTCCCATTCGGCCAGGTCTTCCCGAAGCCAGGGCGGAATGAACGGCAAGCCGGCACCTTCGTAAATGGAAACTTCATCTCCTGATAACGGAGCCTTGCTTCTCTTCTCCACTTCCGCCACATGATCAGGTGTACCTGTGGTGCGGAACTGCACGATGCCTTTTTCTTCAGGTGTGACCTGAATGAGCCGCATGGGAATACCATGGGGAGAGACAGCAGCCCATCCATCGGCCGAAGGTGTCCACCCCTCCGGTACCGGCAATGTATCGTCCGTTCCGGTGGTGATCCATTCCAGTTGTTCTACGATGAGGTCTTCCCGTCTGAGAATTCCGGTACGTTCCCAGCTGCCATCGTCAGGCCATCCTGATTCTATCGCACGGGCTTCGATATCAGCCACGGCAAAATGAAATTTTCCCCGATTGGACTGGAAGTATTCTATGGCATCGATCACGCTCTGCTGGGTCTTTTCGCCAAAGCCCTTCAGCTTCGCCAGGCGGTTCTCATAACAGGCATACAGCAATTCTCCGGGTGTTTCCACTCCCAGCTCCTGCCAGATGACCGCCACTTTTTTCGCTCCCAGCCCTTTGATCTGCAGCATCTCCGCAACGCCTTCCGGTGTTTGTGCCAACAGGTCGTCCAGGGCCTGTATGCGACCGCTCTGCGCCAGTTCCACGATCTTGCCGGCCACTGACTTGCCTATGCCTTTGGTATTCTCCAGCGTGGTCTTGTCCATGGAAATGACCGGCTCCGGCACCCTGCCCACCTGAAAGGCGGCATTGCTATAAGAACGGGTCCGGAAATCATTCTCACCATGCAGCTCCATCAGCGAAGCCAGCAGTTTCAGCACCTTGCCTACTTCTTTGTTACTCAATGTTTCGGGCATGCTTCAAATGTATGGAAGAATGCGGGAACAGCGATGTTGGTGAAGCCCGTACACAAGTTTTAAGATCTCTTCACAAAAAAAAATTTGGAAAAACGGATCAGACAAAGTTCCTTTGCACAAATGTTTAACAATATTGTTAAACCAATGGGTAAAACGACCAAAACGATACCGGCCAAAGACCAGAACACAGAGCAGCTCATTTTGAATGCTGCCAGAAGGGTGTTCACCAACAAGGGATTCGCGGCTGCCCGCATGGAAGACATTGCAGCGGAAGCAGGTATAAACAGGGCTCTACTCCACTATTATTTTCGCAGTAAGGAGAAGATGTTCGACATGATCTTTGAAGAGAACCTGCAGTTGTTCTACGGGAATTTCCTGGCAGTACTGCAACAGGATGTGCCCTTCAAAGACAAGATCGCCATGCTGGTCAGCACAGAGATCGATACCCTGCTGGAACATCCGGAGATACCTCTTTTCATTGTGCAGGAGATCGCCCGCAAACCGGAACAGCTGAAGGATAAGATGAAGACCATCCGCATCCACCGATTTGTGGAGGAATTTGGCAGACAGCTCACAGAAGAGACGCAGCGTGGCAATATCAGAAAGGTCGATCCACGTCAGTTCTTCATGTCGTTCATGGGCATGTGCATCTTCCCCTTTATAGCCAAACCCATGCTGAAGGTGGTCATGCAGCAGAAAGACTCCGAGTTCGCTCGTCTGATGGAAGAACGAAAAAAAGAAGTGACCCGCACCCTCTTACTATCATTGGAAAAATAGGCATATGAAGAAACATGCTATATGGAACTTTTTGCTGATCATCCCCATGCTGGCATCGGCTCAGGATCCTGCTCTGCTTGATCTGCAAAAATGCTATCGGGCTGCTGAAGCAAAGTTCTCAATGGACGAACAGCATAACCTGATCAGCCACAAGAATGAAGCGCAACAGAAAGTGGCAGGCAGCTACTGGCAACCACAGGTGAACCTCAATGCCCAGGCCACCTATCAGAGTGACGTGGTGGGCATTCCGCTGGAGTCGCCGCTGTTCGAGATACCTACACTCAGCAAAGACCAGTACCGGGCTACGATAGATGTTACGCAAACCTTGTATGACGGCGGACTGGTGCACCAGAAAAAGACCATGAGCGACCTGCAGGCAGCAGTAGAATCTGCATCCGTGAGTTCACAGTTCTATTCCATCTATGACCAGATAGACCAGTTATTTACCGGTGTGCTCCTGGCCAGGCAACAACAACTGCTGATCTACAGTACGAAGAAAGACCTGGAGAACCGCAAGGGACAACTGGAAACAGCGTATAAGAATGGTACAGCCACAGCAGCACAGGTAAAAACACTGGAAGCAGAGATCCTGCGGCTCAACCAGCGTATGGATGATGCCCGATCCATGGAACAAGGTGCCATCCGGGCCCTGGGGCAACTGACAGGACTTGCCATTCCTGACGATACACAACTGATCCCTCCCGGTAATGCCATGCCCGGAAGTGCCGAACTGCACCGGCCGGAACTGGATCTGATCGACAAGCAAATAGAGCTCGCTCAGGCCGGCGAAGGTTTCAGCGACGCACTGGTACTTCCCAGAGTGAGCGCCTTTGTACAGGGCGGATACGGAAGACCCGGGTTGAACTATCTGGTCGATGAATTTGACACCTTTTATATGCTCGGTGTAAGGCTTAACTACCCGTTATGGTCAGGAGGAAAAAACAGGAATGAAGCAGAAACCTGGCGCATACAGCAGGAACAGCTTGCCCTGCAAAAACAAAACATGAGCAGCAGCTTCCAGGTCTTGTCGGTGAGACAACACGAAGAAGTGAACAGGCTTCAGGGCGTGCTCAGTACAGATGACCAGATCATTGCGCTTCGGGAAGAGGTGCTGAGCAGCAGCAAAGTGGCGATGGACAACGGCACCATGACCGCAGCAGATTACGCCCGGGATGCCAATGCAGTTCTCCAGGCGAAGCTGGAAAAAGCTACCCACGAAGTGCAGCTTCAACAGGCCATTCTTACCTATCAACATACATTAGGAAATCACTGATCACATGAAAAAATATCTCATTTTATTTGTTCCCTTCTTCATCGCCTGCAACGGCGAAGAGAAAGCATTTGATGCCACTGGCACCTTTGAAGCCAGAGAGGTGATCGTATCTGCAGAACAGACCGGCAAACTGATCGACTATGCTGTTGACGAAGGACAGATGCTGGAAGCCAATGCACGTGTGGCAGAGATCGACTCGGCCCAATTGGTGCTGAAAAAAGCCCAGCTGGAAGCCCAGATCAAGGCGGTACTGAGCAGACAACCCGATGTGCAGACGCAGCTTGCTGCCCTGCAGGAACAGATCAAGACCGCCAACTTTGAACTGAACAGACTCGAGAATCTGGTCAAAGGCGGAGCTGCCACCCAGAAGCAACTCGATGATGCGAATGCACAGATCGATGTGCTGGAAAAACAACTGGCCGCACAACGCTCAGCACTCCAGACCACGACCAGCAGCATACAATCAGAGGTAGCACCACTCAGCCTGCAGATAGAACAGGTCAACGACCTGCTCAACAAATGCCATGTGGTAAATCCCATCAATGGAACTGTTCTTACCTCCTATGTGGAAGCAGGTGAGATCGCGGTGGCAGGGAAACCACTGTACCGCATCGCTGATCTGAGCCACATGGAACTGCGTGCCTATGTGACCGGCGATCAGCTGGCAACTCTGTCCATCGGACAGAAGGTGACCGTATCTACCGACAATGGCAGCGGAGGCTTCAACCAGCAGGAAGGTTCCATCATCTGGATCAGCGAAGAAGCAGAATTCACGCCCAAGACCATTCAAACCAAAGATGAACGAGCCAACCTCGTGTATGCCATTCGTATCAGTGTGCCCAACGATGGCAAACTGAAGATCGGTATGTACGGAGAAGTCAGCTGGTAATGAAAAGCATCACTGTACATAACATCATTAAAACCTTTCCGGGAAAGCCCCCTGTGCAGGCATTGCAGGGTGTGAACCTCGACATTGAGAAGGGAGAACTGTTCGGACTGATCGGTCCCGATGGAGCAGGCAAGTCCACCCTCTTCCGGCTCATCGCCAGCCTGCAGTTGCCTGACAGCGGCAGCATCACAATGGAAGGACTGGATGTGCTGAAAGATTATATGAAGGTGCGGAAGCTCATCGGTTACATGCCCGGCAAATTCAGTCTTTATCAGGATCTCAGCGTGGAAGAGAACATTCGTTTCTTCGCCACCTTGTTCAACACCACACTGGAAGAGAACTACCACCTGGTGAAAGATATCTATATACAGCTCGAGCCTTTCAAAAAGAGAAGGGCGGGAAAACTGTCAGGTGGTATGAAACAGAAGCTGGCTTTGTGTTGTGCACTCATCCACAAGCCGGAAGTGTTGCTGCTCGATGAACCCACCACCGGTGTGGATCCGGTGAGCCGCAAGGAATTCTGGGAGATGCTGCACCGCCTGAAAGCCCTGGGTATTACGGTGCTGGTCTCCACACCCTATATGGACGAAGCCATGCAGTGCGACCGGGTTGCGCTGATGCAGCACGGCACCCTGCTGCAGGTGGATACACCCGATAACATCATCGCCTCTTACGATAAACCCATCTATGCGGTGACAGGAAACAACAGTCCGGAAGTACTGCATGCACTGCGTGAATGGGAAGGCAGCTATTCCTGTTTTGCTTTTGGAGAAGCCCTGCACCTTACCCTGCAAAGTGAGCAATACAGCGTGGAAAGTGTCCGGAAATTCCTGGACGAAAAAAACATAAACGGCGTAGAGATGGAAGCCATCACGCCCGGTATTGAAGATTGTTTCATGGCCTACTTATAAGATATGAAACCAGTTATCACCGTTCGCGACCTCACCCGCCAGTTCGGCACCTTCACTGCGGTAGATCACATCAGCTTTGAAGTGCATCCCGGCGAGATCTTCGGTTTTCTCGGTGCCAACGGAGCGGGCAAGACCACAGCTATGAAAATGCTCATCGGCATCCTGCGGCCCAGCAGCGGAGAAGCAAGTGTAGCAGGCTTTGATGTGTACCGTGAAGCTGAGCACATCAAACAACATATCGGGTATATGAGTCAGCGGTTCTCCTTATATGAAGACCTGACCGTGATGGAGAACATCCGCTTCTACGCCGGCATCTACGGACTGCCCATCACATCCATCAGAAAAGAAGCCAAAGCATTGCTGGATCGGCTCGAACTGACCCATGAAGCGAATACCCTGGTCAAGGCATTGCCTCTGGGATGGAAGCAGAAGCTGGCATTCTCACTGGCCATCATACACAAACCGGCCATCGTCTTTCTGGATGAGCCGACCGGAGGGGTGGATCCCATCACCCGGCGACGGTTCTGGGAGATGATCACCGAAACAGCACGCACCGGTATGACGGTCTTCGTGACCACACACTATATGGATGAAGCAGAGTACTGCGACCGTGTCAGCATCATGGTGGACGGTCGCATAGAAGCACTCGATCATCCTAAAAAACTCAGAGAACAATTTGGTGCCCAAAGCATGGATGAGGTGTTCCGCATCCTGGCCAGAGGCGCCGTCAGAAGTGAATAACATGAAGCAGTTCCGGACATTTGTTTACAAGGAGTTCCTCCACATCATCCGCGATCCGAAGTCGCTGCTCATCATCATGGCCCTGCCCATTGTGCAGATCATCATCTTCGGATTTGCCCTCACCAACGAGATCAAGAATGCCGACATCGGGATACTGGTCACCGAACCGGATGAAGCCACCCGTCAGCTGACGGAGAGACTGGATGCCAGTCGCTACTTCAACCTGGCACTGGTGACCGACGATATGGCCGAAGCAGAACAGGCCTTCCGCCGCGACAAGATCAAGCTGCTGGTGGTCTTTGAACCGGATTTCGCACATAAGCTGGAACACGAACATGTGGCAGGACTGCAGTTGCTGGCCGATGCCACTGATCCCAATACCGCCACCACTTTGCGCAACTACGCCGGGGCCATCATCCAGGATTATCAGCAGGAAGTGTGGGGCGAACAGGTGCTGCCCAATCGCATGGAAGTAGAAACCCACATGCTGTACAATCCACAGCTGATAGGTGCTTACAATTTCGTGCCGGGTGTCATGGGTATGATCATGCTGCTCATCTCCGCCATGATGACCAGCATCGCCATCGTCAGAGAGAAAGAACTCAATACGATGGAAGTGATCCTGGCTTCCCCGCTCAAACCATTTCTGCTCATCACCAGCAAAGCCGTTCCGTATGTGGTACTGTCGCTGGTCAATGTGAGCACCATCCTTCTTATATCCACCACCCTGCTGGACCTGCCCATCCGCGGAAGCCTGCTGCTCATCTATGCAGAGAGTTTCCTGTTCATCAGCACAGCCATCAGCCTCGGACTGATGATCAGCAACATCACCGATAAACAGCAAACGGCACTGTTCATCAGCCTCATGGGACTTCTGCTGCCCACCCTCATTCTGAGTGGTTTCATGTTCCCCATAGAGAATATGCCCAAACCCATGCAGGTGCTGAGCAACATAGTGCCCACCAAGTGGTTCTTCATCATCATCAAGAACCTCATGATCAAAGGGCTGGGATGGGAAAGCGTCTGGAAACAGTCGCTCATCTTACTGGGCATGACCTTCTTTTTCCTGGCCGTATCGGTCCGCACCTTTAAACGCAGACTGGCATGAGAAAACTGATCTTTCTGCTCATCAAAGAGTTCCAGCAGATCTTCCGGAACCCGGCTATCATCCGGATCATCTTCGTGATGCCGGCGGTGCAGCTGCTGGTGTTACCCCTCGCTGCCGATTATGAAGTAAAGAATGTCTATGTGACCGTGGTGGATCACGATCACTCTGATTATTCACGGCAACTCATTGAACATATACGCTCGTCCAATTACTTTTTGCTGACCGGATATGCAGATTCCTATCAGGCAGCATTGAAAGATGTGGAAGACGACCGTTCCGATATCATCCTGGAAATTCCGGATGGTTTTGAACGAGATCTGGTGCGGGATGATGAGGTGACCCTGAACCTGTCGGCGAATGCCGTGAACGGTGCCAAAGGTGGTATCGGTGCGGCGTATGCAGCCAGTCTGATCAGGCAGTTCAACAATGAGATCCGTATGGACTGGGCACAGCTACCAAGGTACAGTCCCATCGCCATGATCGAGGTGACCGGCAGCAACTGGTTCAATCCCGATATGGACTATGCCTTGTTCATGGTGCCCGGTATTCTCGTGATACTGCTCACCATGGTGGGTAGTTTCCTGACCTCCATCAACATCGTGTACGAAAAAGAGACCGGTACCATCGAGCAGATCAACGTATCGCCCATCAGGAAGTACCAGTTCATACTGGGTAAACTCATTCCGTTCTGGCTGATCGGTTTTGTGGTACTCACCATCGGGCTGGCCATTGCCCGGCTGGCGTATGGCATCATACCGGAAGGCAGTTTCGGATTGATCTACCTGTTTGCGGCGGTCTATCTCCTGGCATTCCTGGGCATCGGTTTGTTGCTTAGCACCTACGCAGAGACCCAGCAGCAGGCCATGTTCATCGCCTTTTTCCTGATGATGGTCTTCATACTGATGGGGGGCTTGTACACCAGCATTGACAGCATGCCCGAATGGGCTCAGGTAATTGCCCGGCTCAATCCGGTGTCATACTTTATCGAGGTGATGCGGATGGTAGTCATGAAGGGCAGCACCATAGCAGATACCGGCCGTCATTTTGCCATCATCGGTGGCATGGCGGTGTTCTTCAATGTCTGGGCGATCGTGAATTACAGGAAGAGGATCTGAATTGGTTGTTGGTTCCTGGTCTTTGGTTTTGGGTTATTAGTTTTTGGTTCTTGGTTATTAGTTTTTAGTCTGCCTGGTCACAGGGAGGGACATCCACCCTTTACCCCGATTACAATCGGGTTCTACCCTTTTACCAAAAAAAAGCCCCGACCATCTGGTCAGGGCTGTATATCTTGTTCCGGTGAGCTTTATGCTTCTCCCTGTGCTTCAACAGGAAGTACGTGCACGATGGATCTGTCATCCTTACCACGGGTGAACTTCACTTTGCCGTCTATCAGGGCAAATATGGTATGATCGCGGCCCAGGCCAACATTCTTACCGGGATGGTACTTGGTACCACGCTGGCGGATGATGATGTTACCTGCGATCACATCCTGACCACCCCAGAGTTTCACACCGAGGCGCTTGCTGTGCGATTCGCGACCGTTCTTGGAACTACCTACACCTTTCTTATGAGCCATGATACTGGAATTTTATTTGATCTTCTCGATTTTCAGTTTGGTGAAGGACTGGCGGTGACCATTCTGTACCTGGTAGCCCTTCCTTCTTTTCTTCTTGAATACGATCACCTTGTCGCCTTTTTCATGTGACAGGATGGTGGCAGATACCGAGGCGTTCGGTACGGTAGGAACCCCTACCTCTACCTTTCCGTCGTTGTCTTTCAGGAGCACTTCACTGAATTCCAGTGTGTCTCCTTCCTTACCTTCCTGGCGGTGGACGAAGATCTCCTGGTTTTCTTCCACCTTAAATTGCTGTCCTGCGATGTTGACGATAGCGTACATAGGTTCCCTGTTTCAAAAGAAGATGCAAAGTTAATAAGGAGTAGCTGAATTCACAACAAGGTCAATTGAAATTAATATTGAACAGCTACAAAGGTCGATTTTAAGCTATTTTTGGGGGTTGGGCGGCGGATGTTTATTTTTGCCTCCCCTCCTGCCGAGGTGGTGAAATTGGTAGACACGCCGGACTCAAAATCCGGTTGGGGTAACACTCAGTGTGGGTTCGAGTCCCACCCTCGGTACATGAGCATCGGAAACCCTGCCATTTTGGTGGGGTTTTTTTGTGGAGTAAGGCGGAGGGCGAAATGCGGAGGACGGAAATCGGAAGGCGGAATAGGGGAAAAGGTCAACTGCCAGCGCAGCGAACTGCCAACTGTCAACCGCCTACTGCAGTCAAAGCTGTTCCAGCAACCTTACTAAATACCGTTGCTTGTGGTAGAAGTCGACAACCTCGCTGAGTTGCGATTCATCGCCGTTCTGATCAAAGGCGTCCAGGGCAGGTGATACGATCTCCAGCAGTTCCTGCCTGATGCCTTCGATCTGCTTGCGCAGTGAATCTTTTTCATCTTCCCCGTCAGCCATGGCCATGGCTTCATTCAGGTCCATCATCTCCATCAGAAATTCCGGTCGCAGCTGCACACGGGCCTCCTCTTCCAGTAACCCTTTCTGCATAAGGATGTACTTCATGCGTTTTTCTTCATCACGCAGCACGTTGTAGGCATTGGTGATGCGGGTGGAACGGTCAAGTGCAGCAGCCTGTTCCAGGTCGGAAGAGAGTGAATGAAAGTCAGGATGGGTTTCCCGGCTCAGTTTCAGATATCGTTTGCGCAGATCTGCCGTGTCTATGTGAAAGGAAACAGGCAGGCCGAACAGCTCAAAATATTCCATCAGTCATTGTCTTTCAGCACCTGGCCCAGCAACTCTCTCTGGATGCCGGCCGTGATCTGCGGCAGGTATTCGCCGATGATCAGATCCAGGCGGTTATCGTTCGAACCGAACAACACAGACACCACACTTCCCTTGAGCTGGTTGCCATGCCGGTCGTAGATCGAATAATGTACCAACACCTCCCGCTGGAAATTGTGCGATGCCCGGTCCAGACAGGTCTCATAGTTGGTCTTGAGTTCGAACTGGTTGAGAAAAATGAAATAATCCACGCCGTAACGGCCACTCATATCTGCCAGCACGGTAGGATCTTTTACCACTGCATTCATGTATTCCTTTGGCAGCTCCACTTCATCTTCATCGGGTTGCCCCCAGCGTTTCCGCTTTTCCTTTTCTTCTTCGTTGGTCTGGTGGATGCCAAAGATATCGCCGTCGTGGGTGTCTTTTCGTTCTTCGACCTTGTCGTCTGACAGCAGATCAAAAGGCTTCTGGTATTTGTAGGTGATACCGGAATACATGCTGCGCAATTCAGCATCCGCCACCTCTGCCGTATCCCGCAGAAAACTGTAGGCCTCGAACTGTTGCTGCACCTGCACCTGCATGCTGAAGTCCAGACCGTAGCGGAAGATGCGGCTCAGTTCGTCCGGTTTCTTCTCATTGATCTCGGCCAGTTCCTGATCGGCATCACTCAGGTAATAGTTCGGATGGTATGGTACAATCATGACCCGTACAGGCCGGGCATCGATCAGCTCACCTTCTGTTTGCGCCGATACAGATAAGATCGCAGCAGTAAATACCAAAAATAAGATCTGTTTCATGGCTACACATTTGCAATGCATGCCCGAAAATACAGGGAAGTTCCGGGGCGGCACCCGGAGTTCTGCACACTACTGGAAGATTTTGAACAGATCATTGCCCACTGCAAACACCATGAGCGACAGCAGCAGCACCATACCCACTACCTGGGCACGTTCCATGAACTTGTCTGACAGTTTCCTGCCGATGATGCCTTCCACGGCAATGAAAAGTATATGTCCGCCGTCCAGTGCCGGAATGGGCAACAGGTTCATGAATGCCAGTACCATGCTCAGCAGGGCGGTCAGTCGCCAGAAGGAACGCCAGTCCCAGATCTTGGGAAAATACTGGGTGATACCAATAGGAGATTGGATGCTTTCGGTCGCCTTGATCTGGCCTGTCACCAGCTTCCACATACCCACTGCCTGGTAGAAGAATACTTCAAAGGCATCGCGGGCTCCGTAAACAAATGCACTGCCGAGTTTGTAATCGGTGGTTTGATATTTATCCAGCAATTTGATCTGTGCTACAAAACCAAGTGCCCCTGCAGTATCAACCGGGGCATCTATGGTGACGGTATCTGTTCCTCGAAATACAGTTACCGCAACCTGACCGCCTTTGGAAGCTGCCATCTTTTCCTTGAATTCCCCATAGCATGAAATTGGCTGGCCATCAACAGCGATCAACTTGTCTCCTACCTGAAGTCCTGCATCTCTGGCAGAAGAAGTATCCGGAAACTCATCAATCACGACAGAACTGAGTGGTTCAATAAAGCCATAGCCTGCACGTACCTGCTGGAAATAATCGTTGGGCACGTCGATGACCACATCTTTGCCATTGCGCTCTACGGTCACCTTTGCCCCGAACAGCACCTTCATAGAAACGTAGTCATCGTAGCGGTCGAAATGTTTTCCGTTCACCGCCACGAGTTTATCGCCCGTCTGGAATCCCATATCGCGGGCACCGGCTGAAGCATAGATACCATCCTGATTGATGGTACCTACGGAATAATAGCTCTTATCGAAATGGTTGTGGATGATTGTATAGATGATGATGCCCAGGATCACGTTCATGACGATACCGGCTATCATGACGATGAATTTCTGCCAGCCCGGTTTGGAACGCAGTTCATATGGCTGGGGTTCGCCCTTCATCTGCTCCTTGTCCATGCTCTCGTCTATCATGCCGACGATCTTCACATAGCCGCCCAGAGGCAGCCAGCCGATGCCGTATTCGGTATCGCCTCTCTTGAAGGAAAAGAGCTTTTTGCCCCAGGCATCAAAGAATATGAAGAACTTCTCCACCCGGACCCCGAACATGCGGGCGGCCAGAAAGTGGCCGAGTTCGTGAATGAACACCAGGATGGTGAGGGATAATATCAGCTGAGCTACTTGTATAATGACCATAGGAGTGCAAAATTCGTCAAATAACGCCGGATGGCGGATGGTATTGGTTTAAATCTTGTTAACGGCTTCTCCAGCGAATGAGTTCATCAGCGATCTTCCGGTCGTTGGAGAGGCGTGGCACCTTGTTTTGTCCGCCCAGTTTCCCCTGTGACTTCATGTATTCGCGGAATCCGCCATTTTCTATAGGTGTGATGACCAGGGGCCGGAGCACAGCACCTGTGATGAGATCCTTATAATAGATGTTCTTCTCCTGCAGGTGACGATCCAAATCGGCAGCAAATTGTGCCATATCAGACGGAGGTACATCAAATTCCACCAGCCATTCGTGGTAGGGAAGGCCTTCTGCGGGATCGACCTGCGGGGCCACGGTGAATTCACTGACGCGGACACCTGCTACGGCAGCTGCCTGTTGCATGGCGTACTCCACTTCTTCACCGATGACATGTTCGCCGAAAGCGGAGATGAAATGCCTGATGCGGCCGGTCACCACGATGCGGTAAGGATTGAGGGAGACGAAGCGCACAGTATCGCCGATGCTGTATCCCCACAGACCGGCATTGGTATGCAGCACGAGTGCATAGTTTGTTTCTGTGTCCACCTCTGCCAGCGACAATCTCTTCGGATGTTCGTTGTGGTATTCGCTTACCGGAATGAATTCAAAATAGATGCCGCTGTTCACGTTGAGCAGCAGACCCGGTTCTTTCTGACTGTCCTGAAAGGCGATGAATCCCTCCGATGCCGGATAGGTCTCAACGCTGTCTATGCGTTTGCCCATCAGCTCCTCCATCTTGTGGCGGTAGGGTTCGTAGTTGACACCACCATAGACGAAAAGTGAAAAATTCGGGAATATGTCTTTGACGGCTTCCTTACCACTGAGCTCTCTGAGTTTCTCGAAATACATGATGACCCATGGCGGGATGCCGGAGATGAGGCTCATGTTCTCTTTGATCGTTTCACGGGCGATGGCTTCTACCTTTTCTTCCCAGTCTTCTATGCAATTGATCTCATATGACGGGAGGCGATTGCGCAGCAGGTAATTGGGCACGTGGTGATAGACCAGACCTGATAACCTGCCCATCTGAATGCCATGCATCTCCTGCAACACCGGACTGCCCTGCAGGAAGATCATCTTACCTGCGATGAAGCCGGTCTTTCCCGTCTCGTGGATATAACTCAGCAAGGCATTCCTGGCCGAAGTGATGTGGTTGGGCATGGACGCCTGGGTAATTGGAATATACTTGGCTCCAGACGTGGTGCCGGAGGTCTTGGCGAGGTAGAGTGGTTTTCCCGGCCAGAGGATATCGGGTTCACCATTCTTCACCCGGTCGAACCAGGGCCTGAGGCCTTCGTAGTCACGCACCGGCACACGTTTCACCAGATCTGCATGAGACTTTACTCCCATCAGATCATGTTCCTGCCCGAACACGGTCAGCCCTGCCCGGAAACAGAGGTCCTTCAATATCTGTTCCTGATGCCAGACGGCATTCTTCTGCTCCGCATACATCCTTCGAACCACCAGGGCGGCAAAGGGTCTGGAAAGGAGGCCTTTGAAATTCACGTTGCAAAGATAGAATACCGCTGTGGACGATTGAATAGTTAGTATGTGGATCGCTTTTCGTCGTTCGATACGGGCAAATGGTCATGTGAGATCATTTTCCTCACTCTCCACTCCGCATTCCGCATTCCTGTCTTTCCACTTTTTCCATATATTTACCTCCTTCATGCATCGCT
>ERZ795053.481-NODE-481-length-51211-cov-9.796016_pt1 | contig 51211 bp, 42 predicted proteins | sample MGYA00375137_ERZ795053 | MGnify/ENA primary metagenome ERZ795053 (study PRJEB30182, sample SAMN05720284) | activated sludge metagenome | isolation source: Anaerobic digester | place: Hong Kong | collected 2014-12-17 ...
AAACTAGTCTTCATTTTGAGAAGCGAGAAGCGAGAAGCGAGAAGCGAGAAGCGAGGCTGGCCGCGGCACCTCTCACGACTCAGGACTCACGCCTCATGGCCCCCGAGAAACGAAAAGGCCCCCGGTTCGCACCGGAGACCTTTCCGTTCCTGCCCTGAGGAGAGGGTTCAGGGCAGGCGTGCACTCACGGTCTGCTTCTGCTTGTCGCGCATCACCCCGATGGCGATCCGGTCGCCGGACTCGTAGCTCCGGAGCACCCGGCCGAGTTCGCTGGGCGAGCGGATGTCGCGGCGATCGATGCTCATCACCACATCGCCGGCCCGGAGGCCGAGCGGGTTCTTCTCCCCGGTCTTGACGATCAGGACGCCGGAGCTGGTGCCGAAGTAGCTCTCGAGGCCAGGGTTCATCGCGGCGAGCTCGGTGTCGCCCAGGACGCTCCCGAACGAGTAGCTGAAGCCGTTGCCGCGCGGGGCGAGGGTGAAGGTGCCCGAGGCGATTCCCTCCGGCGGCCGGACGGCGGGGAGACGATCGCCCTCGGGGGTGTACACCATGAACGGGGGCTCGGACGGCGGCCGCACCCAGGCCACCCCATTGCCATCGGGTTCGACGTTGAAGGCGAAGACGCCTTCGGTCGCCCTCGGCGTGACCCGGGTCGTCCGGTTGGCGTCGCCGCGGCGGTACTCCAGCGGCACTTCCTTGTCGGCCTCCAGGCCGGCGACGATCTCGATCAGCCGCACCGCAGGGCGGGACTCATCGGCCCCCACGGTGCGCTTCGTGGCGCCCGAGGTGGTCGGCTTGCCGTCGATCCGGACGATGATATCACCGGCGCGCAGCCCGGCCTTGTCGGCTGGGCCCGACGGCGTGACCCCGGAGATGTAGGCGCCGTACCGATCGGTATCGCGGGCCCTGGTGTCGAGGGTGACCCCGATGATCGGCCTGGCGGTGAAGATCGAGTCGAAGGAGAAGACCCGCATCGCGTCGGTCATGTCGCGGCTGCGCAGCGCCAGGCGGCTCCCCTCCTCGCTCAGCGCCCGCGACTTCGCGAGCAGCTCCTTGGTCAACTCGGCTGAGCGCTTCTGGAGGGTCAGCAGCCCGGAATCGCCCTGCATGGCCATGGCACGGCTGCGGATCGAGTCGAGCCGGACCATCAGGCCGCGCGCGTCGTCGCCGCCCCAGCGGATGTTGGTCGACTTGGCGTCGCAGACCTTCTGGGCCTCCCGTTCCGGGAGTGCCCGGCCGTCGACCTCGACCTGACAGCTGGTGGTCCGACCCCGCTCGATGGTGACCGTGGTGTCACCGGTCAGGATCGAAATCTTCTGCTGGGACTGGGCCGCGAGTGGTCCGGTGACGGCACCGAATCCCAGGGCGACGAGTGCGAGAGTGCGCATACCTGCCTGCTCCTTGTCGAACGGACCCATCACAGGTCCACGTTGGTGGCCTTGGTGAGGTGCACGTTGACCAGTGCATTCATCAGGCCGACCCTCTCCTGCCACAGCGATGCCTCATGGGCGAGGCGAGCCTGCCGTTCCAGCATGACCGCGTCCTGCAGTCGCGCGTCGACCTGGGCGATCCGGTCCTCGAGGTCGATCACGACCTCGACGGTCCAGCCATCGAGGACACGGTTCTCCGCGTCATAGGCCCGTAGCGTCTGCTCGAGCAGCTGGGACCGTGTCATCAGCGAATCGAGCTGCTGCTCGGCGTCGAGCGGCTGCGGCCGGGCCAGGTCGTTGCCGACGAGCCCGACCGCCAGCAGCGCCGCGGCGGCGATGCCCACCGCGCCCAGCCGCCACTGCACCCGGTGGCGGCGCTCCCAATGGAGCCGGGCGCGGACGGCGGGGAACTGGTCCGTGGTCGGTTCAAGGGTGGGGAGCGCCTTCAGTCGGGCGGCCACCTGGTGCAGCCGGGCCACTTCCGCCCGGCAGGCCTCGCACTGCTCGACGTGCCGATGGGCCTCGAGGTAGGCCGGCTCGCTCCGGTCGCCGTCGCGGACGGCGAGGAGGGAGTCCATGCCCAGATGCCGGTCACTCATGCCGTCACCCCCTCGTCCAGCCAGAGCCGGAGCCGCTGGTGGGCCCGGGCGAGCTGCGACTTCGAGAATGAGGCGGTCTTCCCCATCTGGGTCCCGATCTCCTCGTGGGTGTACCCCTCGACGTCGTGCAGCCAGACCACGGCACGGGCCGTGTCGGTCAGGCGGTCCAGGGCCGACTCCAGATCCATCCGCAGGGCCGGACTCGCGGCGCGAGCGGGCGAGAGCTCGTCATTCAGCTCGTCGGTGTCGCGGTACTTGTTCCGCCGGAGCCGCATCAGCGCCTTGCTGGAGGCGACGGTGCGGATCCAGCCCCAGATCGAGCCATCCCCACGGTAGTTGCGGATACTACGACATACCTCGAAGAAGGTCTCCTGGAGCACATCTTCGGCGTCTTCCGCCGTTCGACATATGCGCCGAGCGAGGTTGAAGACCGGGGCGTGGTAGGCGCGGTAGATCTGCTCCAGCGCGGCGGGGTCGCCCCGCTTGGCTCGGGCGATCACCGTCTCGGCATTCGGGAGGGACATGGCGTCCATGGTCGTCGCTTTGGTCATCACGTCGTAAAGATGCCGACACCGGTCGGAGGGTCGCATCCCCGGACGACGGGAGTTCTACGAGTGTTTCAGGTGGGAACGGCACTGGAAGAGAGAAGAGAGAAGAGAGAAGAGAGAAGAGAGAACCGAGAGGCGGATCCCCGTGCCGTTGAGGCGCGACCGTCAGGTCGAGCCCCGCGCACCAGCGCCCATCGCCCATCGCCCATTGCCCACCGCCCATCGACCATCCACCATCCCGCCTTAGATTCCTGCATCTCTCAACCCAGGACCGCACCCGTGCTTTCGCAGAAGATCCAGGATGCGCTGAATGCGCAGATCAACCTCGAGCTCTCCTCCTCCTACGCCTACCTGGCGATGTCGGCGTTCTTCGAGTCGACCTCCCTCCCGGGGATGGCGCAGTGGATGCGCGTCCAGACCGACGAGGAGCGGCTCCACGCGATGAAGCTCTTCGATCACATGAACGACCGGGGCGGCACCGTGGTGCTCCAGCCGATCGAGCAGCCGGCGCTCAAGTTCGACACCCCGATCTCGGCGTTCGAGGCGGCGCTGGCGCACGAGCAGCTGGTCACCCGCGCGATCAACCGCCTCTACGCCCTCGCGCAGGAGGAGCAGGACTATCCCTCGCAGGTGCTGCTGCAGTGGTTCATCACCGAGCAGGTCGAGGAGGAGAAGACGGCCCAGCAGGCGATCGACCAGCTCCGGATGGCGGGCAGCGATCCGAGCGCCCTGCTGATGCTGGACCAGCTCTTCGGCCAGCGGGCAGCGGCGCCCGCGGTCGACTAGTCCCCACCCCGCACGACGGACGGCACCATGCTCAAGTGGATCCTGATCATCCTCGGCGTGATCATCGTCGGGTTGCTCGGCACCTGCTTCTGGGGCTACAAGCAGCTCACCGGGGGCGGGGCGACGGCGGAGGTGATGGTCGCCACCACCCCGGAACGGGCATGGGCCTGGCTCAACACTGGCGACTCGGTCGCGGCGCTCTCCGACAGCGTGACGACCGTGTCGTGGACCGGGACCGGGACCTTCGCGGTCGGCGACACGATCCGGATGCGGAGCGTGGCCGCGGCCGGTGCGGCGCAGTCGAACTTCGAGTGGATCGTGACCCGGGTCGACTCGCCGTCGGTGCGGGTGCTGAGCGCGTTCCAGGACACGCTGCCGGCGCCGGTGCTCCAGCGGATCGACTCGCTGGTGCCCCGGGGCGACTCCCTGCGGATCAGCAGCACCTTCACGCTGCCGCTCTTCGACGAGGGGAACCGGCCCGATTCGGTCGGTCGGCTCGGCGGGGCGATCCTGTCGGGAACCGGCAAGATGATGCAGGGGGCGATGCGGTTGACCACGCAGATGGAGCTCGATCGCCTCAAGGCCCGGTTGGAGCAGCGCTAGAACAGTCGCCCGCCGAGGGGGACGTCGTGGGTGGGTTCGAGGAGGACCACCGCGCCGTCCCCGTCGGGGACGCCCAGCACCAGCACCTCGCTCTTCACGCCCGCCACCCGCTTCGGCTCGAAGTTCATCACCGCGACCACCAGACGACCGACCAGCTGCTCGGCGGTGTAGTGCACCGTCAGCTGGGCGCTCGACGTGCGCGTGCCGAGGTCGGGGCCGAAGTCGATGGTCAGGACGAAGGCCGGGACGCGGGCCTTGGCGTTGGGCACGACGGCGGTGATCCGGCCGACCCGGATGTCGACGGCGAGGAACTGGTCGAAGGTGATGGGCATGAACGAAGGTATGAGGGGTGAGTCCCGAGTCGTGAGAGGTGGGGCCAGTCCCTCGCGACCCCTCACGACTCGGGACTCACGCCTCACTTCTCCCTACACCACGAAATTCACCAGCCGTCCCGGCACCCAGATCACCTTCCGCACCGTCTTCCCCTCCAGGTGCCGCGCCACGCTCTCCTCCGCGCGGGCCGCCGCCTCCGCCGCCTCGGCGGTCGCGTCGCGGGCGATGGTGACGGTGCCGCGCGTCTTGCCGCCGACCTGCACGCCGACGGTGACGGTGTCCTCGAGGGTGAGCGCCGGATCCCAGGTCGGCCAGGTGGAATCGAACACCGAGCCGTCGTGGCCCAGCCGTTCCCAGCATTCCTCGGCGAAGTGCGGCGCGAACGGGGCGATCATCTGCACCAGCTCCGCGACGACGTCGGGGTTGCTGCAGTTGCAGTCCCGGAGCGCGTTGAGGAACTCCATCAGGGCGGCGATCGCCGTGTTGTAGTGCAGCGCCTCGATCCCCTCGCCCACGCGCTGCTTGGTCTGGTGCCACTTGACCAGCACCTCGTGGCGGATCTCCCCATCCTCGGCGTCCGGGTGGGTCGCCTCGCCCACCAGCTCCCAGACCTTGTCGAGGAACCGCCGCGGCCCGCTGATCCCGGCGTCGCGGAAGTCGCCCCCCTCCTGGAACGGGCCGAGGAACATCAGGTAGGTGCGGAAGGTGTCGGCACCCCACTTCTCGATGTACTCATCCGGCACCACGACGTTGCCGCGCGACTTCGACATCTTGGCGCCGTCCTTCACGATCAGCCCGTGGGCCCGGAAGCGGCGGAACGGCTCCTCGAAGTCGAGCATCCCGGCGTCGTGCAGCACCATCGTGATGAACCGGGAGTAGAGAAGGTGGAGCACGGCGTGCTCGTTCCCGCCGATATAGCTCGCGACCGGGAGCCAGCGACGGGTGCGCGCCGGGTCGAAGGCGACATCCTCCCGCTCGCTCGAGGGGTAGCGCAGGAAGTACCACGCCGAGTCGAGGAAGGTGTCCGAGACGTCGGTCTCGCGGCGGGCCTGCCCGCCGCAGGCCGGGCAGGGGACGAAGTACCACTCCGCGTGCCGGGCGAGCGGCGAGACCCCGGAGTCGTCGGGTCGGAAGTCGTCGATCGCCGGCAGCTCGACGGGCAGCTGGTCCTCGGGGACCGGGACCGTGCCGCACGCATCGCAGTACACGATCGGGATCGGCGGACCCCAGTAGCGCTGGCGCGAGATGCACCAGTCGTAGAGCCGGTACTGCACCTTCACGGCACCGTGGCCCTGCTCGGCGAGCCAGGCGGTGACGCGCGCCTTCGCCTCCGGCACCGCGAGCCCGTCGAAGGCGCCCGAGTTCACCAGCACGCCGGCGACGTTGTCGACGTAGGCTTCCTCGAGGGGGGCGTCCGCCTCCCCACCCGCGGGGGCGACCACCCGGACGATCGGCAGGCCGAACTTCGTCGCGAAGGCGAAGTCGCGCTCGTCATGGCCGGGCACCGCCATGATCGCGCCGGTGCCATAGTCCATCAGCACGTAGTCGGCGATCCAGACGGGGATCTGCTCGCCGGTGGCCGGGTTCACCACGTGGCCGCCGGTCGCAACACCGGTCTTCTCCTTGTCGCCGGTCTTGCGGGCCACGAGGTCCTTGGCCGCCGCGGCCGCGCGATAGGCCGTGACGGCCTCGCGTTGCGCCGGGGTCGTCAACCGCTCGACCAGCGGGTGCTCCGGGGCGAGCACCATGAACGTCGCGCCGAACAGCGTGTCGGGACGCGTCGTATAGACGGTGATCCGTTCGTCGAGCCCGACGACGTCGAACGTGATGTCGGCGCCCTCGGAACGACCGATCCAGTTCTTCTGCGCGAGAACCGTGCTCTCCGACCAGTCCATCTTGGTCGGATCGTCGAGGTTCTCGAGCAGCCGCTGGGCGTAGTCGGTGATCCGGAAGTACCACTGCTCGAGCACGCGCTGCTCGACCATCGCCCCGCAGCGCTCGCACGCCCCGGCGATCACCTGCTCGTTGGCCAGCACGGTCTTGTCGTTCGGGCACCAGTTCACGGCGCCCTTCTTCTTGTACGCGAGCCCCCGCTTGTGGAGCTGGAGGAACACCCACTGCGTCCAGCGGTAGTAGTCGCGGTCGGTGGTCGAGAGGACGTGTTCCCACGAGAACATCCCGCCGACGCGGGTGAGCTGCCGGGTGAAGTTCCGGATGTTGCTCGGGATCAGCTGGGCCGGGTGCTGGCCGGTCTTGATCGCGAAGTTCTCGGAGTGGATCCCGAACGCGTCGAAGCCGATCGGCTCGAAGACCTGGTACCCCTGCATCCGCTTGAAGCGGCCGAAGACGTCGGCGCCGGTGAACGCGAAGAGGTTCCCCACGTGGAGCCCCTCGGCGGAGGGATAGGGGAACATCATCAGGTTGTAGAACGGGTTCGTCGCGCCGTCGAGGTCGGGCTCGTTGGTGCGGCGTTCCCGCCAGCGGGCCTGCCACTTCGCCTCGACGGCGGCGGGCAGGTAGGCGGTGGTGTCGGTCGGATCGGCCATAGGGGCCGAATATACAGGCGTCGCGGACGCCGCCGCGTCTAGTGACGCCCGCCGGGCACGTCCCGCACGATGCGGTAGATGCGCAGCTCCGGGAGACCGCTCACCGAGTCCTCCACGATGGCGTGGACCAAGTCGCGGCCCCAGTACGCCCTGGCGTCGGCATCGAAGGCGGTTGGAACGGCGCCCAGGAGCTGGCCATCGGGGGTGAAGACGTCCCAGTGGTCCTGGGCGCCGCGTGTTCCGGGGACCTGTACCCAGACATGGCCCGTGCCGTCGACCTGGAGCGCTCCCCATGCCGGGTAGGCGGTTGGCACGTCCTCGAGGCGCGCGATCGGTTCGAGAAACGGTGCCCGTCCGACGATCGCGTCGAACGCCTCGCGGCGCGCGGCCTCGGGGATCGGCACCCGGCTGGTCGGGGCCGTGAGCGCCCAGACCGTATCGGTGCCATCCCGGGAGGCGAAAAGGGCATAGCTCGATTGCTCGCCCCCCACGATGAGCCCATCGGGGGTCAGGACGTTTCGCACGCTCGCCCCGAACGGGACCGGGACCGCCTTTCCGTCGATCTCCCATGTCGGTCCGGTGGCGCGCCTGGCGGGCAGGCGGATCGAGTCGACCAGGTTGCCGGCAAGGTCGAACCTGGCGTAGCCAAGGCCGGAGAACGGTCCCTCGTCAGGGGTGGGTCTGAAGAGCATCCCGGGGACAGGGAGCCGGCCGAGGCAGTCGGCACGGACATCGAGACCGATGCAGCACCGTGATGGCCAGCTCCCCAGCAGGCTGCCGTCCGGGTCCCAGAGTTGGACCCTGGTGAGCTGTTGGTCCTGGAATGCCAGGGTATCGCCGATGGTCATGAGGAGGCCGCGATTGCTCACCTCGCCTGGGCCAGCGCCGCTCCGCGCCAGCACCCGCGGTGGTGCATCTCCGGCGGGGAAGCTGAGGATGCGCGGTGGCCGCGCGTCGAAGACGTGGACCATTCCACTGGCGTCCACCGTGATTGATCGCGGATCGCCGAACTCCGTCTCGGAGCCAGATGACGGCACGATCGTGCGTTCCAGCACGAGGCGCCATCCGGAGGTGTCGGGCCACCCCGTCGGCCCTTGGTTGCGAACCAGGAGGCCACCGCTCGGGAGGGTGTCGATGACGACGGATTCCTGAATGGCGTGGTCGCTGCACGCCAGCAGGGCGAGGCTGCCGACGAGGGCGAGGGGCAATCTGGGCATCGTCTCGGGTCCGTGTCGAAGTGGGGCTCGGACTCCAGATGTGCGGGTCGGGCCTCGGGTCGCAACCCGACCCGCGCACTCCGCCTACCCCTCGACGCTCCCGCGTGTCACGCTCCACCCGCCGGCCGTGGTTCGACTCAGCTCGACCCGGAATCGCCCCGAACGCTTGCGGGTGGCCCCGAAGGCCGAGCGCACCTCGAGCTCGGCCGAACCGGTGGCGGTCGCGCGCGCACCGTCGAGATTGACCGACGGTGTCCCGTGGCTGGCGACGGCGAGCCGTCCCTCGCGCACCAATCCGGCCGCGTCCTGCCCGTCGACCGTGCCGCCCGGCGCCGGGCCCTCCTTCCGCGCCAGCCCGGCAAGCCAGCTCGCGACCGCCGCCCGCGCGGCGCGCAACTCTGCCGCCTCGTCGACCGCCTTCGGCTCGGGCGTCGGGGCGGGGTCCACCGCACGCTCCTCGCGCGGGGCGGACCGCTCGGGCGCGGCGGGGGGTGGCGTGGCGGGCGCTGCGGTCCGTCGCCGCGGCGGCGCGGCGGGTGGCACCGGGGCGGGTGCCGCGGGTGGGGGCACGACCACGATCCCCTCGCTGGCCGGGGCCGGCGCGGTCGCGGCGCCCGGGAGGACCGTCGGCCGCTCGGAGGTCGGGGCGGGGACCGACGACGGGGCCGGTGGTGGCGCCGGCGGCTCGGGGGCGGGGTCCGGGCGGAGGACCAGTCCGGCCGCGAGGGCCAGCATCGCCACGGCGGACCAGGCCCGCCAGTCGAGCCAGATCGGGGTTCGTGCGGCGGTGGCCTCGTGCTCGGCGGTTGGCGGCGGCTCGGGGGGACTCCCGGCGGCGATCCGGGTCTCCGGGGGCGTCAGCGACGGTGCCGCGGGGCCGGCGAGCCGGGTCGGTGGGGTCTCGTCGCTCCGCGCGGCGAGTGGGACCGCTTCCGTGACCACCGCGGCCGCGGCGTCCATCAGCGCATTGCGCATCGCGGCGGCGCTCGCGTAGCGGTCCCCCGGCCGCTTCGCCATCGCCCGCAGCACGGTGGCATCGACGATCGCCGGCAGCTCCGGATTGCTCGCGCTCGGGGGAGGCGGCGGGTCGTTGAGCTGCTGCATCATCAGCTTGTAGTCGCTGTCGGCCTCGAACGCGACGCGTCCGGTCACGAGCTCGTAGAAGACCGCTCCGAGGGCGTAGAGGTCGGTGCGGCCGTCGCACTCCTCCCCGCGGAGCTGCTCGGGGGCCATGTAGGCGGGGGTTCCCACCGAGTGGCCGTGCCGCGTCTGGCGGCTGCTCCCCGCCATGCGGGCGATGCCGAAGTCCATCACCTTCACCGCGCCGCCCGGGCCGATCATCACGTTGGCCGGCTTGATGTCCCGGTGGACCACGCCGTGGTCGTGGGCATGGTCGAGGGCCTCGGCGATCTGGGCACAGATCTCCGCCGCGCGTCGCCACGAGAGTCGGCCCTGGCGCTGCACCAGCGCCTCGAGGGTCTCGCCCCGCAGGAACTCCATCACCATGTAGAGCTCGTCGCCGTCGCGCTCCAGTCCGTAGAGCGTCGCGATCCTCGGGTGCGCCAGGCGGGCGAGGGCGATTGCCTCAGTGCGGAACCGCTCCACCAGTGCCTGCTGCCGGACGAGGTCCGGGCGGAGCACCTTGATCGCGACGTCGCGGTCGAGCATCTCGTCGCGAGCGCGGTACACCGTGCCCATCCCCCCCTCGCCGAGGCGCTCGAGCAGCTGGTACTTGCCGAGGCGCGTGTCGCGGCGGTCCATCAGGAGGCCACCGGGATCGACCGGGTCGAGGCGAGCGCCTCGTCGTCGGCGGGTGGGACGGCGAGCAGCACGATGCTGACGTTGTCGGGGGCCCCGCGCTCGCGCGTGAAGGCGACCAGCTCCCGGCAGGCGACGTCGGGTGGCCCCTCGGCGGCGAGCCGGACGATGTCCTCCTCGCGCACGACATCGTGCAGCCCGTCGCTCGAGAGGAGGAACCGGTCGCCGGGGCGCACCACGAACGGTCGCGGCCAGAGGGTGACGTCGATGTCGGGATGGCTGCCGAGGGCGCGCGAGATGACGTTCTTGTCGGGATGGTCGCGGGCCTCGTCGCGGGAGATCTCGCCGTCGCGCACCATCGCCATCACGGCGCTGTGATCCTCGGTCATCAGGAAGATCTCGCCGCCCCGGATCAGGTAGCAGCGCGAGTCGCCGACGTGGGCGCACCACGCGAGTCCCCCGCGGAAGACCAGCGCGGTGCAGGTGGTGCCCATGCCGCGCAGGGTGGCATCGTCGCGGGCCGCGTCGTGCACGGCCCGGTTGGCGCGACGCACCGCGCGCGCCAGGGCCTGACCCGGATCGCCGCCCTCGCCGTACTCGCGCGCGATCACCTCCACGGCGAGCTGGCTGGCGCGCTCCCCGGCCGCGTGACCGCCCATCCCGTCGCAGACGACCGCCAGCAACCCCGCCGATTCGGCCGCCTCGTCGCGTGGCCGGACCACGCGCACCGCGTCCTCGTTGTTGTCGCGGACGCAGCCCGGATCGCTCGCCGTCCCGATGACGATGCGCGCCTCGGTGTTGAGGCCGCCGCCGTGCAGGGCCGGGCGATCCTGCGTTTCGGTGACGCCGGCCGGCGGGCGCGCGCGGCGACGCCAGGGGAGGGAGAACCAGGCGAGCCCGAGCAGCGCCGGGATCGGCAGCCCGGAGATCGGTCGCGGCTTCGGGGCGGCCTGCAGGACGTAGTTGTACTCCGAGCGCCCCTCGGTCACCGTGAACTGGACCGGCTCGTTGCGGTAGCCGTCGCGGCGAAGGACCAGGTCCACCTCCTCACCCAGCGGCACCTGGAGGACGTACGGCGTCGAGCCGACCCGGGTGCCGTTCTGCCAGACCTCCGCCGGGCCGTTGAGCGTGTTGATGGTGACCGCCCTGGCGTTGGGGGCCGCGGCCGGTCGGTCGGTCGCGAGCGATTCGCTCGCCACCGCGGGGACGGGAGTGTCTGCCGGCTCCGGCTCCGTCGGTCCCGGCGCGAGCTGCGCCACGAGGAAGACGATCGCCGCGCTCGCGGCGGTGAGCGCCCCGATGAGCGGGAGCTGCGCCCGCAGGCGAGGCCAGCGCGGCACCGCCACGAGGTGCGGTCCGGTGGACCGCTCCAACTGCCGGAGGTCGTGGCGCAGCGCCTCGCAGGTGGGGTAGCGCTGGCGCGGGTCGACCCGCAGGCAGCGGCCGACGACGGTGTCGATGCTCGCCGGCAGCGACGGCACCACCCGGGTCGGGGCCGGGTAGCGCCCGGCCCGGATCCGGCTGGTGATCCCTTCCGGATCGCCCTCGGCGAACGGGTGGCGCCCCGTCACCATCTCGTGGAGCACGACACCGAGGGCCCAGATCTCGGTCTGGAGGTCGGCGGGGGAGCCGGCCAGCTGTTCCGGCGCGAGCGCCTGGAGGGTGCCGATGACGCTGCCGTCGGCGGTGAGAGCCGGTGAGCCCGGGCCCTTCGCGATCCCGAAGTCGAGGAGCTTGATCACGCCGTCACCGCTCACCTTCACGTTGGTGGACTTGATGTCGCGATGCACGATCGTCCGGCGGTGGAGATACGCCACGGCCTCGACGAGTGCCGTGGCCCATGCCACGGCTTCCATCACGGGAATCGGTCCGGTGCGCCGGATCCGCTGTTCGAGCGTCTCGCCGTCGACGAACTCCATCACGATCGCCGGCGTCCCCTCGTGCTCCAGGTACTCCAGCATCCGCGCGATGTTGGGATGGTCGAGCTCCGCGTGGATGCGCGCCTCGTTGCGAAAGCGCGCCCTGAGGGGGGCCGAGGCCCGCGCCCCCGTCAGGATCTTGACCGCCACGACCGTCCCGGTGCGCTGGTCGGTCGCGCGGTACACCTCCCCCATGCCGCCGGCGCCGACGAACTCGATCAGGCGGTACGGCCCGATGGTCGCGTGGAGCCAGGCGCCGGTCGACATGGTGGGCATCCGGTCCTAGTTCGAGTTCGGGGCGACCGACATCAGCTCGAGGCCGTAGCGGATCGGCAGCGCGAAGCTGATCTGCGCATCGGTCCGCCGGCCGGCGAAGTAGATCCCGATCACCCGGCCGGAGGCGTCGAACATCGGCCCGCCGCTGTTGCCGCCACCGGTGGAGTTGATCGTGAGCTGGTACGTGTCGCCGCTCGAGAACTCCAGCTGCGACTCGCTCACTGGGCCGTCGGCCGCGCGGAGGATCTTGCCGATGTTGCCGACCGACACCGTCGGGTCGGGCACCACCCGCTGCTGCGCCTCGCGGTTGAACATGTCCCGCGACCGCAGCACCGCGATCACCACGCTCGAGACGCCGGGGTAGCCCATCACGGTGACCTGGTCGCCGACCTTGGTCATGTCATAGGAGTCGTAGAGCTCGACCTTCGGGAGCGAGGCCGGCGCCGAGACCTTGATGAGCGCGACGTCGTGCTGGTCGCTCACGCGCTGGCTGGTCGCCTCGAGGGGCGTGGTGTTCTTGCGGAAGCGCACCATCATGTACTCCTGGCGACCGCGGAACACATCGAACTCGTCCTTGGGCCCGGTCTGCTTGGTCTCCGACGGGATCCAGCGGGACGGCGGCCGCACGAGGATCGGCTGGCCCTGCTCGTCGAGCGCGATCTGCCCCTGCTGGAGCAGGACGCCGACCGCATTCGGGTCGAAGCTGTACGGCGCGCGCCAGTTCGCCGCGACGTGGCGGTTGGTCAGGATGAAGCCGTCGTTGGTCACCACGAACCCGGAGCCGCTGCCGGTCACCGCGATCGGGGCGCCGCTGTTCGGGTCGAGGGTGAGCGCCGGCTCGAGCCGGCCGCCGCTGACCTCGACATACGCCGGGATCATCGCCCCCGCGCCCTCCATCAGGGTCACCTTCTTCTTGTTGATCTCCACCTCGTTCGGGACGTAGCGGTGGAAGACCTGGGCGCCGGTCGGCGCGTAGACGAGGTTCCAGGAGAAGTCGATCTGGACCACGGCACCGGCATTGGCGTCGGCGATTTCGGCCGGCGTCATCATGGTGCCGAGCGCCTGGGCCCGCTCGCCCGCCTTGCCGATCGAGTCGGCCCGCGCATTCGCGGCCTCGGCGGCGCGCCGCGCCTCGCGGGCCTCGTCGCCCGAGGCCGACTTGAGCCAGGTCCCGCCGGCGACGGCGAGCAGGACGACCGCGGCGACCGCGGTGTACATCGTCCGCCGCCCCTCGGAGCGGGTCTCCCCGATCATCCGCTCGACGGTGGCCTTGCCGACCGTCCCCGCGGGCTTCGCGGCGGTCGCCGGGGCGGTCGCCTCGCTCGCGGCGGCACCGACCCGGGTCTCGCCCGGCGCGGCCGCGCCCGCGATCCGGGTGGCCTTCACGTAGGCCGCCGGCAGCGGATCGATCTCGAACTTGATCTCCGGGCCGCCGGCACCGAGCTGGATGACGTCGCCCGGCACGAGCGGGACGTTGCCGGTGATCCGCAGCTTGTTGAGGAAGGTGCCGTTGCGGCTGTTGAGGTCGGTCAGCGTGAAGCGGACCGGGTCGTTCGGGTCACGGACGATGCGGGCGTGCTGGCGTCCGACGAGATCATCCTTGTCGGCATCGAAGCGGACCTGCGCGATCGGGTCGCGGCCAAGGGTCAGCTCCGAGACCGAGGCGAGCGGGAATTCCTCGGTGGTGCCCGTCTTCGAGCCCTTCAGGTGTCGCAGGATCACGCGTTCCATGGGTCGAGCCTCCAGTGGGTGGGATCAGCCGCGCTTCGGCCTGTCGATCCCACACGCGCGGACGGACGCCCGCACGGCTCATCCCGGTCAGCCGCCTGCGGCGCCCTCCTCCAGTCGGGCCCGCCAGCGAGCCACCTCCGCCGGCTTCCCCCACGCGGTGTAGAGCCGGATCAGCCGTTCCCGGGCATCCCGCACCTGGGGCGACTGCGCCTCCCGCGTGGCCGCGAGCTCTGCCTCGCTGCCGAGCAGGAGCCGCTCGGCCTCGGCGTAGCGGCCGGCGCGGGTGTAGTGGTCGCCGAGGACGCCCTCCCCGCTGGCGATCAGCCAGTGCCCCTCGGGGAGGGTGTTCCGGCGCAGGGCGAGACTCGCCTTGAGCTGGCGCTCCCCCTCCTCCACCTGCCCGAGGTGGCCCAGCGCGATGCCCAGCGACTGCATCGCCGTGGAGACTGCCGGGTGGTCGTCGGAGAGGGTCTTCCCGCGCAGGGCGAGGACCTCGCGGGCCCGCTCGGCGGCCCGCTCGTAGCGACCGACCCGGACGAGGAACTGCGCCGACTGGAACAGGGTCCAGGCGTAGTCCGGGTGCTCGGGGCCGAGCAGGCGACGGCGCATCGCGAGCACGATCTCGTTGAGCGAATCGGCCTCGGCCACGTGCCCGTTCAACTCGAGCGAGTAGGCGTACTGGCCGAGCGTCGAGGCCACCAGCGGATGCTCCTCGCCGAACGCGCGACGGGCCGCCGCGACGGCCTCGGCGTGCAGCGTCTCGGCCTGGGCGATCTGTCCCAGCTGGGTGAGGATGGTGCCGAGGTTGTTGTACGAATAGGAGAGCAACTCGTCGTTGTCGGGTTCGACCCGCCGCCGGAACTCGAGCGCCGCGCGATGCAGCTGCTCGGCGGCGGCCAGGTCGCCGGCCTGCTCGCGCATCCGCCCGCGCGAGTCGAGGATGCTGGCGCGCGAGGGATCGTCCCGGTCGGCGTATCGTGCGATCAGGGTGTCCGCCACCGCGAGGATCGAGTCGGCGGTGGCGTAATCGCCGAGGAACTCGTGCGACCCGCTGAGCTTCGAGAGCAGCACGCCGGTGGCGAGGTCGCCGCGCGGGGCGACCTGTCGTCGGAGATCATAGGCCCGCGCGAACTGGCCGATGGCCAGCTCGAGTTCGCCCAGTCCCATGTAGGTGTCGCCGATGACCTCGCGCACCTCGGCGCCCAGCTCCGGTTGGTCGTCGAGGGTGTCGGCCCGCGCCGCGGCGCTGTCGAGCACCTCGCGCATCGTCACCTCGCGGCCGAGCTGGGCGGGGTCGGGAGCGGCGAGCATCCCGGTGAAGAAGTCGGTCACAGCCGTGGCGCGTTCCCGCTGCCGATCGGCCGCGCGCGCCTGGCGCGTGGTCATCACGATCCCGGTCACCAGGGAGAGCACCACCAGCGCCCCGGCCGCGACCTCGACCCGCCGTCGCCGAAGGAACTTCGCGGCCCGGTAGCCCAGGCCATCGGGTCGGGCCGAGACCGGCATCCCGTCGAGGTAGGCGCCGAGGTCCCGGGCCAGCTGCTCGGCGGAGCCGTAGCGTCGATCCGGTTCCTTCCGCAGGGCGGTGAGGACGATCGCGTCGAGGTCGCCGGCCACCCGGGCGCGCAGCTGGTGGATCGAGCGGGCACCGATCGCCTCGACCATCGCGGGCTCGAGCACCGTGCTGGGTCGGGGTGGCGGCTCCCCCGAGACGACCTGCTCGATCTCCGAGATCAGCATCCCCTTGAGCATGAACGGGCGGCGGCCGGTGAGCAGCTCGAAGAGGACGACGCCGAGGGCATAGACGTCGGCGGTCGTGCCGACCGGCAGCCCGCGGACCTGCTCCGGGGCGGCGTATTCCGGGGTGAAGAGTCGCGCGCCGCCCTGGGTGGGCGGCAGCTGATCGGGGCCCTCCTCCTCGCGGAGCAGCTTCGCGATCCCGAAGTCGAGCAGCTTCACGGTGCCGTCGGAGGCGACCAGGATGTTCCCCGGCTTCAGGTCGCGGTGCACCACCAGGTTCTGGTGGGCGTGCTGCACCGCGAGGCAGACCTGCATGAAGAGGACGAGGCGGTCGCGGATGCCGAGGCGACGGGAGGCGCACCACTCGGTGATGGGGACGCCGTCGACGTACTCCATCGCGAAGTAGGGCTGGCCATCGGGCGCGACCCCGCCGTCGACCAGCGCCGCGATGTTCGGGTGGCTCAGGTTGGCGAGGATCTGCCGCTCGTAGCGGAAGCGGCGGATCGCCAGGTCGCTCTCGGCGCTGCGCCGGAGGAACTTGATCGCCACGCGCTTCTCGAACTGGGCGTCGGCGCGGACCCCCTCGTACACCGCACCCATGCCGCCCATCCCGATCCGCCGGACGACGTCATAGACCCCGACCCGCTGGCCGGTCCAATCGGCGCGGTCCTCGCGCAGGTCGTCGCTGTCGGAGAGCGGATGGACGAGGGTCGCCCCGGTTCGCGCATGCGCGGCGAGGAGCGAGCGCACCTCGTCGCGCAACCGCGCATCGTCGGGGGCCGCCGCCGCCAGGAAGGCATCGAGATCGTCGGGCGCGGCCTCGAGGGCGCGCTCGAAGAGGTCCCGGACCTGGTGCAGCCGGGTCGGGGTCCACGGGGAGTCAGCCATGCACCGACACGCGTGATGCGGGAGCGACCCGGCTCATCGCGTCTCCGGCGGGGCGTCGTCGAGGGCGCGCAACAGGAAGGCCCGCGCGAAGGTCCAGTCCCGCTTCACCGTGGCGGGGGAGATGTCGAGGGCCGTGGCGGTTTCCTCCACCGAGAGCCCCGCGAAGAAGCGGAGTTCCACGACACGGGCCTGGCGAGGGTCGAGGGTCTCGAGCTGGGTGAGCGCCTCGTCGAGCGCGATCAGGTCGAGTTCCCGCTCGTCGGACGCCCCGATCCGCTCGTCGAGCGTCACCCGGATGCCGTGGTCGCGTTTCGCCGCCCGGCGTCGGCGGGCGTGGTCGATCAGGATCCGGCGGATCGCCTGGGACGCGATCCCGTAGAACTGCGACCGGTTGGCCCAGCGGGTGTCGCGTTGGCCGACGAGGCGGATGAAGGCCTCGTGGACCAGTTCCGTCGGCTGCAGGGTGTGGCCGGCGGATTCGCGCTGCATCGCGAAGGTGGCCAGGCGATGAAGCTCGTGGTACACGATCGGGGCCAGTCGATCGGCCGCCTCCGGGACCCCTTCACTCAGGTCGGCAAGCAGGCGCGTCACCTCGTGATCGGTGGGGTCGGACATCGCGGCTCCAGGGTGGGATCGGGCAGCACGGCGGGGGCGGTGCGCACCGGGCAGAAGGTACGCCCCGAACGGCCGACTGACGACCCCCCGGTGGCGAATGAGCCGTGTTCGACCGAACCGGCGCGTGTGAGAGGAACCCGCTCACGGAGCCCACACCCATGCGTCACCCCACGCCCGTCCTCGCCCTCCTGGCGACCCTCGCCCTCCCCGCCCTCCTCACCGCCCAGTCGGCCCAGCGGTGGTCGGTGCAGGGCTCGATCCTCAACGTCTCGACCTCGGGCGACGCCTACGAGGGGCTCGACGCCGGTCTCGGCGTCGAGGCGCAGGTGCGCTACACCCCGAGCGCGTTCTCGATCGGGGCCGGCTACCAGCGCTCGTCGCACGATCTCACCTTCGATGACGGCAGCACCGAGACGGTGACCCTCTCCGGTGTCTTCGCCGAGCCGCGTTACGTGATCGACGTCGGCAGCGGCTCCTATGCGCCGTACCTCGCCGGGCGCGTCGCGTTCCTGACGCAGAAGATCGCCTTCGAGGGTCTCGAGGCGAGTGCGAGCGGGACCCAGCTGAACGTCGGTGGGGGCGTCCTGGTGCGACTCTCGCCGCGGGTGAACCTCGACCTGGGTGCGACCTACGGGGCGATCGACTTCGACGACGTCAAGGTGGAGTTCGAGGGACAGTCGGCCACGATCGACGGCTCGTCGGGGAGCGGCAAGAACCTCGTGCTGCGGGCCGGGGTCACGGTCGGCCTGCGCTGACGCGGGAGATGACGCCAGCGGGGGGACGGCGGCACTGCCACCGTCCCCCCGCGAGCGTCTCCGGCAAGACTACCGGCGGCGGGCCTGGCGCGCCGCGAGGTCGATCTCGAACGGCTCGCCGTTCACGGTGGCGTCCGGGGTGCTGGTGCCGTCAAAGGTGACGAGCACGGTCCGGACCACCGGGTCGCCATTGCGCGGGGTCACCGTGCAGGTGCGGGTGATGGTGCCGGAGAGTGGCCAGGGGTCGATGCCCTCGCCAGGGACGGGGACGACCACGTCCACGATCGTGAGGTCACAGGTCAGCTCGTAGCCGCGCTCCGGGGAGTTGCCCGCCCCGACGCGGGCCCGCGAGATCTCCTCGTGACCGGTCCCGTTGACGGTCCGCACGGTGTTCGCGCCGAGCAGGCCGGTGAAGACGAGGTCGCGCTCCCGATGCGTCGAGGCCGACCAGGGGCCGCGCGTCACGTCGCCCTCGATCGTGACCTCGACCAGGATCGTGGCGGTGAGGTCGGCGTCGTAGGCTTGCATCGACTCGCCGGCGCCGTCGAGGAACTCGACGGACCGGGTGACATCGAGCCCGTTGGCCCGGTTGCGCGGGCAGGTCCAGCGGCCACCGCCGAACCCGCACCCCTCGACGTTCCCGGGGCCGTGGGGCGGATCGAGGAGGGCCGCGCCGGCGAAGCTGACGGTGCCGAGCTCACCGTTGGCGCCAGCCATCAGGTCAACGTCCTGGGCGACCCCGTCGGCGGCGACCGCGGCGATGTCTTCGTTGAGGGCCGTCCCCAGCGGGGTTCCGGAGGTGGTGGGGGAGTCGCTGCACGCTGCCGTCATGACGAGCAGGAGCGTGGCCGCGAGGGAAATTCGTCGCATCGAGACCTGCCTTGCTGGGGTTCGTCCGGGGCAGGGGGCCCCGGTGCCACCCCGGGTGACGCGCCGAGGGTGGTCCCGTTAAGTCTCGGCCGGGTGACCCCCGCCCTTCGCCACCCCGCCCGAGACGATGAAGGCCATCAGGTCGGCCGCGTCGACCTCCACCGGCACGACCCGCTCGGTCGGGACCAGGACCAGGTTGCCCGCGATGTTGTAGGACTGTGGCAGGTAGACCGCGACCCAGCCGGGCAGTCCCATTCGGGCCATGTCATCGGCGGTCACGAAGCCCAGGAACCAGAGCTCGAGCGTGGGGTCGGGTTGGACCCGGACCGCGCGGTTGAAGCGTCGCTTCTCGCCCGCGAACGCCTGCATCAGGTCCTTTGCGGCGGTGTACAGCAGCCGCACTAGTGGCAGCTTGGCCAGGATCGCGTCGAGGGTGCCGATCGCCGCGCGCGTCACGACGTTGGTCGCCAGCGCACCGATCAGCCCGATGCCGAGGATGACGATGAGCAGGCCGACCCCCGGGATCGGCAGGCCCAGCAGTCCGTCGATCCACGTGACGGCCGCGAGCGCCACCCAGATCGTGAGCACGACCGGGAGCGTGATCACCGCGCCGCGCAGGAAGTAGGTCGCGAAGCGCCGGAGCGGCGACGGTTCGTCGGGAAGCGGGATCGGTGGGGTCATGCGGCCAGGCTCCGGTCAAGCGTGACAAGGAGGTGATCGAGCTGGTCGGCGGTCGCCTCGCCGAGGTGACCGATCCGGAGCAGGTGGTCGGCGTCGGCATCCATCCCGGTGCCCACGAACCAGCCGTCGTCTTCCAGGCTCGCAACGAGCGCCCGGGCCGACCGGCCGGGCGGCAGTCGCAGCGCGGAGACGGTGTCGCTCCGCCGCCCCGCCGGCATCTGCCAGGTGAGGTCGGTGCGGTCGGTCATCCAGGCCTCCAGCCGCTCGCGCAGGCCACGATGCCGGGCCCAGCGATTCTCGAGCCCCTCGGCCTCGATCCGGTCGAGCTGACACGCCAGCGCCGCGGCGACCTGAAGCGGCGGGGTCTGGGGGAATCGGGCCGCCTCGGCATCGTGATGCAGCGAGACGACGTCGAGATACCGGCCGCGGCCATCGAGCGTGGCCGCCGTCGCGAGGAACCTGTCACTGGCAACGCCGAGGGCGAGCCCGGGCGGGGCGCCGACGGCCTTCTGCGACGAGGCCACGAGGAAATCGGCTCCCCAGCGATCGGCCTCGACCGGCATGCCGCCCAGCGAGCCGACGACATCGACGATCACCAGCACGTCGGTCATCTGGCGCAGCAGCGGGAGCAGCGCCTCCACCGGGGCCACCGCCCCCGTGCTGGTCTCGACATGCACGAGCGTGACCGCATCGACGGGCGGGCCGTCGAGCATCGCCGCGAGGTCCTCCGGTTCCAGGACGCGATCCCGGGGCGTGTGCAGCCGGATCACCTCCTTGTCGCAGGCCTCCGCGATGCGGGCGAAGCGCTCGCCGAAGTGGCCATGCACGATCGAGAGGACCCGATCGGTGACCCCCGAACGGACGGCCGCCTCCATCATCGCCGTGGCGCTGCCGCTGGTGAGCATCACCGGGCGGGTGGTGCGGAAGAGCCGGCGCAGCCCGGCCTGCAGGCGGGCGGCGAGCGCCTCGCCAGCCCGGGTGCGATGCCCGGCGGGCGCGTCCGCGAGTGCCGCGAGGACGGCGGGGTCGACCTCGACCGGCCCGGGGAGCCAGTGACGGCCCGACAGGGTCATGGAACCAGGTCGAGGCGGCGCGCCTCGCGATAGCGCCGCCCGACCTTGGCGCACGGCGTCCCCTCGTGACGGACGATGTCGGCGGTGAAGTCGAATCGCCCCCCGAAGAGCGACGAGCCGACCCCGTACGCATCGACCGGGACGCCAAGCGCCTCGAATTCCCGGATCTTGTGGACGGTGAAGCCGCCGGAGACCACGATCTTCACGTGCGGGTGGCCGGCCCGGTCCAGCGCCTCGCGGACGTTGCCCACCAACGTCGGGTTCACCCCGGTCGGCTTGAAGCCGCCCATCATCGGGACGACCGAGGCATCGACGAGCTGCTCGCTGGTGTCGAGTCGCACGCCGTACAGTCGGGGACCCAGTGCCTCGGCCAGCTCGAGCGAGGTGCGAACGCAGTCGTTCTCGAAATCGACCAGGGTGACGAGTCGGGTCTCATCGGGCATGTGCTCGAGGTACTTGCGGCTGGCGAGCACGGTGTCGCCCCCGTAGGCCGCGATCAGCCCATGCGGTACCGTGCCGACCCCCTCGCTCCCCCACCATGACGCCTGGGCGTCGGTCGAGACGCCGATCGCCCCGGCCACGTGCGCGGCGTAGCCATCGCCGGTCTGCACCATCCAGTGGTCGTGGCGGGCGGGGAAGAACATCACGTCCTTCGGCTTTGCCGCCTCGACCACGCGACGGGTGTTGGTGCCGACCCGGGTGCGGCGGGCGAGGACGCCGAGGTAGAGCGTCTCGAGGTGGGCGAACTGGTCGTACGGTCCCTCGATCTGGAGCACGACCTCCCAGGGCGTGATCGGGTCGCCGTCGTGCAGCGCGCGCACCTCGAGGGCCGACCAGTCGTCGCTGCAGAGCTTGAGGATCGCGATCGCCTCGTCGATGCCGCCGAGGAGCGCGTCATGCTTGGTGTAGACCTGCACGGTCACGCGCGGCGAGGCCCCGTCGCGGCGCAGCACCTCGCGCGTGCGGGTGAAGTACTTGTCCGAGTAGTAGCCGGCCCGCATCTTCTCGACGGGCAGGTTGAAGATCGCGGGGTCGAGGCGGGTTCGGGACATGCCGCGCAATCTGTCGCCGCGACCGCCGTGGCGTAAGCCGGGGGTCGGGCCGCCCCGCCGCTAGATTCCCTTCCGACCAGCCACCCAGGAGCCCTCGTGTCCGATTCGTCGCTGACCCGCCGCACCTTCCTCGGCGCCGCCGGCGCCGCCGTTGCCGGTGCCTCGCTCGCCCCGCGTGACGCGGTCGCGGCCCCGTGGGTGCGCCGCGGCGGCCGCAGTCGCCCGATGGCGGTGGCGAGCGCCAACGGCCTGCGCGGCGTCGCCCGGGCCATCGAGCTCGTCGGCAAGGGGAGCGACACGCTCGATGCGATCGTCGAGGGCGTCAAGATCCAGGAGCTTGACCCGAACGACATGTCGGTCGGCTATGGCGGCCTGCCGAACGAGGAGGGCGTCGTCCAGCTGGATGCGTCGTGCATGCACGGCCCGACGATGCGGGCCGGCGCGGTCGGTGCCCTCGAGGGGATCAAGACGCCGAGCGAGATCGCGCGGCTGGTCCTCAAGTACACCAACCACATCATGCTGGTCGGGCAGGATGCGCAGCGCTTCGCCGTCTCCTACGGCTACAAGGTCGAGGACCTGCTCACCCCGCGGGCCCGCGAGGCCTGGCTGCACTGGCGCGCCAATCGCGGCGCGAAGGACGACTGGATCGACGTCGCCGGCGACGAGAAGCTGATGCACACCACCGGCACCATCAACATGAACATCGTCAACGCCGCCGGCGACGTCTCCTCGATCACCACCACCAGCGGGCTCTCGTGGAAGATCCCCGGCCGCGTCGGCGACTCGCCGATCATCGGCGCCGGGCAGTACACCGACAACAGCGTCGGCGCGGCGGGCTCGACCGGTCGCGGCGAGAGCAACATCATGGTCTGCGGCGGCTTCCTCACCGTCGAGTTCATGCGCCAGGGGATGCACCCGAAGGACGCGGCACTCGCGACGCTCAAGCGGGTGGTGGCGATGACGCCGCCGCGCCTGCTCGACGAGCGCGGTCGGCCCACCTTCGGGCTCAACTTCTACGCCGTCAGCAAGGCCGGCGAGCATGGCGGAGCGTCGTTCACCCCCTCGCGCTACGCGGTCGCCGACGAGAACGGTGCACGCCTCGAGGACTCGGCCGTCCTCTACGCGTGATGCCTGCCCCTTTCCTTCGCACCGCGCTGGCCCTGCTGGCTGGCGCCGTCGCCACGACGCCGCTGGTCGCCCAGGACGCCGCTCCCTGGCGCCTCTCCTACTTCCCGTACCTCACCGCCAGCCCCAACGACGGGGTCATGGGGGTCGCCCGGGCCATCTGGTTCCAGCAGGCGGGCTGGGGCGAACGGGTCACCCTCGACAAGTACGTCGCGGTCGAGGCCGGGTACTCGACCCGCGACGCCTGGATGGCCTCGATCACCGCCGGCGCGCCGCGGCTCACCGACGACTGGCGCGTGATGGCGCGCGCGGAAGTCGGGCATGAGCCGCGGTTCGGTGCGTTCGATGGCGGGGTGCCGGGGGTGGCGCAGGAACGCGATCGGGCGGTGGCGTGGGTCGATGTCACTCGCCGGCTCAACGGTCCGCTGCATCTCGCGGTGCGTCCTGCGCTGCGGCGGCAGACCCTCGGTCTCGATGTCGGTGATGTCTCCCTTGAGGCGCAGGAGACCGACCTCTCCGTCCGCGGCGCCCTCGTGCTCGACCTCCGCGACCGCGAGTACGAGGTCAACTCCGGCGTACTGCTCGAGATGGGGGCGATCACCGGCAACGGTGGGGAGGGGCGAGGCTATACCGTCCCCTATGCCCATTTCCGGGGCTACGTCCACCCGATCCTCCCGCTCCGGCTCGCGGGTCGGTTCGCCTGGCGCGGAACGGGTGGCAATGGCGCGCTTGCCCCCGCCTACGAGTTCCCCGGTTGGGAGGGTGACTTCACCATGCTTGGCGGCCCCAGGAGTCACCGCGGGCTGCCGGTGGGTGCACGGGCTGTCGAGGGCGTGATGCTCGCCGGACTGGAGGCGCGGTTCGACGTCATCAACGTCGGCGAACTCGGCGCGGTGACCCTCCTCGCCTTCGTCGATGGCGGGAAGGAGCTCTTCAAGGACGACGTCTTCCTGGCAGGCGCGGTGCAGCCGCGCCGCGAACAGGCGACGACGTCGAGCATCCGCGATTGGGTCTGGGCCCCCGGGGGGGGACTCGCCATCCGCGCCCTCCGCGCCGCAACGCTCACCATCACCGCGGCGCGCGCCGAGGGTCGGACCCGGTGGTACGTCGGGAGCGGCTGGAGCTGGTAGCGTTCGAGAAGCGAGCTGTCACCCCGAGCGCAGCGAGGGGGCGGAGCCATCCGTCAGGCTCCGCCCCCTCGCTGCGCTCGGGGTGACAACTTCTTCCTGTCGCCTCACGACTCCTGGATGTTCACCCCGCGCTCACCGAGCGCCGCGACGTAGCGATCGTACGGCATCCCCTCGTCCGGCGTCGTCACGCCGAACCGGATCACCTGCCGCTGGGCCTGGATCAGGCCGGTGATCGCCAGCGAATACCCGGTGGTGCGCATCATCGCCGAGATGCCGTGGGTCTCGTCGGCGTAGTCGATCAGGTCGAAGGTGGTGGTCTTCGGTGCGCCATCCTTGGTGCCGCTGACCACGACCCGCAGTGCCACCAGGTCCTCCCCCTTGGGGTTGGTGAGCTTCGGGCTGACCGTGGCGATGAAGACGTCGCGCGGCACGACCTTGTGTCCCTTGACGGTGATCGGCTCGTTGCCGAGCAGGCCCAGCTCGCGGATCGGCCGCATGATGGCGACATGCCCGGGGTAGCGCAGCGTCTTGTACTCCATCTCGCGGACCTTCCCCTCCCACGCGAACGGCATCGTCGAGATCCCGCCGGCGGTGTGGAACGCCTCCAGCTTGCCGACCGGGGCGGGGAAGCTCACGTCCTCGAGCTCGCTCAGGGCATCGACCGTGACCGCCTTGCCGTCGCGCAGGATCCACGACGGGGTGGTGTAGTAGTCGAGCGCGCCCTCGAGCGAGTAGACGATCTGGTAGTTGAGTGGCGGCTTCGGGTGCTGCGGCAGCCCGCCGACGTAGATTCGGACCCGGTCCGCCGCGTCGAGGCGCCGGATCCCCTCGGCCGCGAGGATGTTCACCATCCCGGGCGCGAGGCCGCAGTCCGGCATGATCGAGAGGCCCTTGGCGCGGGCGGCCTCGTCGAGCTTCTTCTGCTCCATCACGATCTCGGTGTTCCCCCCGAGATCGGCGAAGTGGCAGCCGGCCTCGACGGCGAGCTTCGCCATCGGCCCGTTGAAGTAGTAGGGGATGGCACTCATGACGGCGTCGTGGTCGGCCATCACCCCCCGGACCGCCTCGTGGTCGGTGACGTCGAGCCCCAGCAGCACGAGGCGCTGGTCGTCGTCGAAATTGGAGAGGAACGAGGCCACGCCATCGGGATGGAGGTCGGCGAGGGTGACCCGGGTGACCTCGGGGTGGCGGAGGAGTTCGAAGGCACAGGCCGAGCCCTGCAGGCCGGCCCCCAGCACGAGCATCTTCATGGGGCAGCTATCCTCTTGGATGAGACGTGGCAGCGCGTCCGAAGATAACTCGCCCCCGTTCCCCCTGTTCCGATCCTCCGAGGCACCATGGCCGAGGCCGCCCAGACGACCCGTGACCGCCTGCTCGATGCGGCCCGGGAACTCTTCACCACCGCGGGCTACCACGCCACGACCACCCCGATCCTCGCCGGGCGGGCCGGGGTGGCGGAGGGGACGATCTACCGGCATTTCCCGAGCAAGCACGCCCTCCTGAACGCCGCCTATCAGGACGTCCAGGCGTGGGGACTCGCCCTGGTCGAGACCCAGCTCACCGGGCTGGGGCAGGCGGCCGAGCGGTTGGCGATCCTGGGCCGCAGCTGGCTCGACCTGGCCGAGCGCGACCCGGCCCGGATGCGGATGCTCCTCGGCTGGCGCCTCCCGGGAGAGCTCGACGAGGCGTCGGTGCTCGCGGCCCGGGCCTTCCACCAGGGGATCGAGCAGTTGCTGGCCGTGGGGAAGCAGGAGGGGAGCGTCCGCGCCGGCGTGGTCGAGCTCTGGGCGACCGTCTGGCTCGCCCTCGTCGGGCTCGCCGTGGAGCGGATCACCGCCCGGGAGTGGACCCCCCGCCACCCGCATGCCCTCGCGACCCTCGAGGCGGCCTGGGAGGCGATCGCCTGGCGACCGATCGCCCTGGCCCCCACCGAGCCTCCCGCCGACGACGCCCGCCCCACCGGGACCGACTGAGGCGTGGACGCGGGGCACGGCTTCCTGCTCACCTTCGCGGCGGTGCTTTGCACCGCGGCGGTGACCACGGTCGTCTTCGAGCGGCTGCGGCAGCCGGTCATCCTCGGGTACCTGCTGGCCGGCCTGCTGATCGGGCCGCACGTCCCGCTGGTGCCGTTCGTCGCCGATGTCGAGACGACCGAGATTCTCGCCGAACTCGGCGTCATCCTCCTCCTCTTCGCGATCGGGCTCGAGTTCTCCGTGCGGCGGCTGCTGCGCGTCGGCGGCAGCGCGGCGGTGACCGCGATCCTCGACATCTCGCTGATGGCGTGGCTCGGGTTCAGTGCCGGACGCCTGCTCGGGTTCACGCCGCGGGAGGCGCTCTTCACCGGGGCGATCACCGCGATCTCCAGCACGACGATCATCGCGAAGACCTTCGAGGATCACCGGGTCACCCGCAAGCTGCGCGACCTGGTGTTCGGCGTGCTGATCGTCGAGGACCTGGCCGCGGTGCTGTTCCTCGCCGGCCTCGCCACGCTCGGCGGCAGCGCCGACGAGTCGCCGCTCTGGCTCACCGGCGTCCGGCTGGTGACGCTGCTGACGATCTGGGTGCTCGCCGGGCTGCTGGTGATCCCGCGGCTGATGCGCTTCGTGGTCCGCCTCGGGCGTCGCGAGACCACCCTCGTCGCCTCGCTCGGGCTCTGCTTCGCCTTCGCGCTGCTTGCCCTGCAACTCGGCTACTCGGTCGCGCTGGGGGCGTTCATTGCCGGGTCGCTGATCGCCGAGTCGGGGCGCTCGCACACGGTGATGGAACTGGTGCGGCCGGTCCGCGACGTCTTCGCCGCCGTGTTCTTCGTGGCCGTCGGGATGCTGATCGACCCCGCGCTGATCGCCGAGCACTGGGTCGCGGTGCTGGTGCTGACCCTGGTCGTGCTGGTGGGGAAGGTGATGGCGGTGTCCAGCGGGGCGTTCCTCGCCGGGCAGGGGACCCAGACCGCGGTGCGCGCCGGGATGTCGATGGCCCAGATCGGCGAGTTCTCGTTCATCATCGCCACCCTCGGCCTGACCCTCGGCGTGGTGCGCGAGTTCCTCTACCCGGTGGCGGTCGCCGTGTCGGCGATCACCACGCTCACCACGCCCTACCTCGTCGGGAGCGCGGACCGGGTGGCGAGCGCCTTCGACCGGCGACTGCCGAAGCCGCTGCAGACCTACGCCTCGCTCTACGCCACCTGGGTCGAGGATCTCGCGAAGGCCTCGCAGCGGGGCGGCAATGCCCAGCGCGCCCGGCACCTCGTGCGCTGGCTGCTGGTCGATGTCGCCGCGCTCCTCGCGGTGATCATCGGCGCGTCGCGCGCCGGACCGGGGATCGCGGCGGCGATCATCGCGCGCCTCGGGTTGCCGGGGGAGCTGACCGAGGGCCTGCTGCTCGGGGGGGCCGCGCTTCTCTCGGCCCCGTTCCTGCTCGGGATCTTTCGCGTGGCGCGCGGGCTGGCCGAACTGCTCGCCAGCATGGCGCTCCCGCGGGCCGCACGGCTGGACTACGCGCAGGCGCCGCGGCGCGCCCTCGTCGTCTCGCTCGAGATCGGGATCGTGGTGCTGGTGGGCCTGCCGGTGCTGGCGATCACGCAGCCTTTCATCGCCTCGTACCAGGGAGCACTCCTCCTGCTGGCGATCCTGCTCCTGCTGGCCATCGCCGGGTGGCGCAGCGCGACCAACCTGCAGGGCCACATCAGTGCCGGCAGCGAGGTGCTGCTCTCGGCGCTGCGGCACACGCTCCCGCCCGAACAGGCGACGAGCGAAATGTCGACCACGATGACGAGCGAGATGGCCGCCGAGCGCTTGATGACGGCCACGCACCTGCTGCCGGGGATCGGGAAGCCGGTGCGGTTCGCGGTCGAACCGGGCCACCATGCGGTCGGGCGGTCGCTGCGCGAGCTGGCCCTGCGCGGGCGCACCGGTGCCACGGTGCTGGCGATCACCCGCGGGACGGAGGGGATCCCGGCGCCAAGCAAGCTGGAGGTGCTGCAGGCGGGCGATCAACTGGTGCTGGTCGGCACCACCACCGCGATCGAGAACGCCCGCCGCATCCTCGAGCGCGGGGCGCCGTGATCAGCGGCGGCCGAACGTCTGCACGGCGTAGCGCGCGGCCGCGCGCATCGTGACCATGTCGTCCGGGTCGATCACCGTCGGCAGCGGGTTGGGATACCCGGACGGATCCTGGTCGAAGATCGTCGCCGCGATCACCATCCCCGCGAGCGCCGCCCCGGTGGCGGTGGGGTGGAAGTTGTCGCTCGTGGTGAGTGGCAGGGTCGGATCCAGGCGACGCGCCTCCCGGAACGCCTGGGCGACCGGGTAGAGGGCCAGCGAGTTCTGGTTGGCGGCATCGGTGTAGTTCATGATGCCGGCCTCGAGGTCATCGCCCAGCGGCGGCCACACCGCATAGAGCCCGCCACGCGAGCCGGCATCCACGATCAGGTCGCGCAGTCGCCCGCTCCAGAGGATCAGGTGATCCCGGCTGGAGGAGAGGGTCGATGGCCCCTGCTGCATCACGACGACGTCGAAGCCACCCCCGTCGATCGCACCGCGGCTCGCGTCGTTGTTGAAGTGCTCCTCCAGCGACCAGTTCGCGAAGGCGATCGATGCCACGACCGGGCGCGGGGCACCGCCGGCGGCCGCGAAGTCTGCCACCATCCCCGGGACATCCTGGGTGTAGGTGAGCGAATTGCCCAGCATCAGGATCGAGGTCGCATCGGGCGAGGGCGGCGGCGGGGGCGGCACGATCGGCGTGCCGGGCCCCGAGCCGGACGCGCAGGCGATCGTCGTGGCGAGAAGGGTGAGGAGGAAACGGGGCATCACGGCGTCCTTGTCGAGTCAGGATCAAAGCAATGTCGGCGGCTGTCGCGGCGCGAGCGCCGGCGACGTCAGGGGCCGGTAAGGCGGCTCACTCGATTCGGTCGAAGCGGAGATCGACCACCCGCGAGGTGGTGACGATCACCGCCTCGACGCGGCCACCGGCGCCCCGCACGAATCGGTAGGCAGTTCCTCCGCCGGCAAACTCGTCAGTGCCCACCGCGCGAAGCGCCACACGGTCACCCGGCTTCCGCGAGACGCTCAGTCCGCCGTTCCGGAGTCCGACCGTGAGGGTCGCCGGTACTTCGTCGCTGTGGAACCGACCGGCGTACTCCGGAAGGCGGGCCGGGTCGACCCGTGGCACGACGGCGGCCGCGGACGCCGCGGTGGGCTGCTGGGGCTCGAACGGCACGACGGGGGCGAGCAGGTCGAGCATCAGCCGGGTCGTGTTCGCGTCGGCCCGGTTGCAGAGAATCGCCACCATCACCCGCTGCGCGGGGAATGTGCCGAGAAAGGCGCGGTAGCCCGCGGTGGCACCGCCATGGTTCACCGAGGGGACGCCGCGCATCGGCGAGAGGAACAGCCCGCCGCCATAGCCGACCGGGCGACCGTCATTGAACCGTCCCTCGGTGAGCATCGCCCGCGAGATGTCGGGGCGCCCGAGGCGTCCGTCATGGAGCGCGCGCGTCCAGGTCAGCAGGTCCTCCACCGTGGTGAGGAGCCCGCCGTTGCCGATCGCGTTCTCGAACGGCATCGCCAGTACCCACGTCCCCGCCGACGGGGCGTAGGCCTGGGCCCGCCCGGGAACGAGCCGGGTGTAGTCGCCGCGCCACGAGGTGTGGCGCATCCCGAGCGGCTCGAAGAACTCGGTGCGCATGAAGTCCTCGAAGGAGCGTCCGGAAACGCGCTCCACGAGGATGGCGAGCAGGTTGTACCCCGAGTTCGTGTAGCTGAACGCCTCGCCGGTCGGGTGATTGAGCCCACGCTGGCGCGCGATGATCGCAAGGGCGTCGTCCTGCCCGTAGCTCGCCGTCCAGCGGCCCCAACCGGCCAGCCCCATGACGCTCCCCCAGTCACGGAGCCCGCTGGTGTGGAGCATGAGATGACGGATCGTGATCGGTGCCGCGTACACCGGGATCTCGGGGAACCACCGCTGCAGCGTGTCCTCCAGCGAGAGGAGGCCGCGGGCCTCCAGCAGCAGCACCGAGGCCGCGGTGAACTGCTTGGAGACCGAACCGGCCTCGAAGATCGTCCCCACCGTGATCGGTGCCCCGAACTCCAGTTCCGCGAGGCCGGCCGCCCCGCGGTAGGCCACCGACCCGCCGGTGTCGATCGCCGCCGCGCAGCCGGGAGCGTCGGAGCCGGCATACGCCTTGAGGATTGAGTCAGCGCGCGCGGCGAGGTCCTGGGCGCCGAGGGGCGTGACGAGCAGCAGGAGGGGTAGCAGGGCGGAGCATCGACGGCTCATCGGGCGTCCTCTCGGAGGGGTCCAGGCATGACATTTGGCTCGCTTCTCGCTTCTCGCTTCTCGCTTCTCGCTTCTCGCTTCACGCTTCTCGCTTTTCACCTGAGCGTCCCCGTCACCTGCTGCACCGCGTCCCGCAGCCGACCGCTCACCAGCAGCGACCGCACCGCGGCGAGGTCGCCGGTCATGATCCGGTCGGCGTCGAGCGGCGGCACCACGGCGCGCACCTCCCGCACCGCCGCGGCCACGGCAGGACCGGGCTGGAGCGGGGCGTGGAAGTCGAGGGCCTGGGTGGCGTTCATCACCTCGACCGCGAGGACCCACCGGGCGTTCTCGAGGATCATCGCGCACTGGCGCGCCGCGATGGTGCCCATCGAGACGTGATCCTCCTGGTTGGCGGAGGTCGGGATCGAGTCCACCGAGGCGGGGTGCGCGAGCACCTTGTTCTCGCTGACCAGCGAGGCCGCGGTGTACTGGGAGATCATCAGCCCGGAGTGGAGGCCCCCCTGGTGGGCCAGGAACGCGGGCAGTCCGCTGACCGCCGGGTCGAGCATGTGCTCCACGCGTCGCTCGGCGATGTTCGCCAGCTCGGCGAGGGCGATCTTGGCATAGTCCATCGCCACGGCCACCGGCTGGCCGTGAAAGTTGCCGGCCGAGATCACCAGGTCGTCGTCGTGGAAGACGAGCGGATTGTCGGTGACGGCGTTGATCTCGCGGGTGAGGACCTCGGCGACATGCGCGAGCGCGTCGCGCGACGCCCCGTGCACCTGCGGGACGCAGCGCAGCGAGTAGGCGTCCTGGATCTTGTCGCAGTCGGCGTGCGACGCATGGATCGGCGAGTCGGCCGAGAGGGCCAGGAGATTCGCCGCCGTGGCCATCGCCCCGGGATGCGGCCGCACCCGGGTCACCCGCGGATCGAACGGGGCGCGCGTTCCCTTGAGCGCCTCGAGCGACATCGCGGCCGCGATGTCGGCGTCGACCGCGAAGCGCAGGGCATCGTGGACGACGAGGGCCCCGATCGCGGTCATCGCCTGGGTGCCGTTGATCAGGGCCAGCCCTTCCTTTGCCTCGAGGACCACCGGCTCCAGCCCCGCCGCGCGCAACGCCTCCCCCGAGGGCATCGGCGTGCCGCGGTACTCGGCCGATCCCTCGCCGATCAGGGTGAGCGCCATGTGGGCCAGCGGGGCGAGGTCGCCGCTGGCGCCGACGGAGCCCTGCGAGGGCACGATCGGATGGACGCCGCGGTCGAGCATCGCGAGCAGCAGCTCCACGACGGCCACGCGGATGCCGCTGCTGCCCTGCGCCAGCGACTGGGCCCGCAACAGGAGCATCGCCCGCACGACCTCGGTCGCGAGCGGATCGCCGACCCCCATCGCATGGGAGACGATCAGGTTGCGCTGCAACTGCTGCACGTCGGACGGCGCGATCCGTTCGCTCGCCAGCTTGCCGAACCCGGTGGTGACCCCATAGACGGTGCGACCGGCCGCGACGAGCCCCTCGATGTAGCGGCGCGAGGCGGCCATGCGCTCGCGCGCCTCGGGGCTCAGGGTCGGCACGGCGCCGCCGCGGGCCACGGCGACCACGTCCTCGAGGGTGAGCGGGGGTCCGACCGTCACGGCCTGCTCTGTCACAGGGAGATCTCCTTGCCACCGAGGAAGAGGCGGGTGATCGGCGACCGGCCCAGAGTCCAGGCCACGGTGCGCCAATCGGCATCATCGAGCACGGCGAGGTCGGCACGCTGCCCGGCGGCGATGGCCCCACGATCGCCGAGGCCGAGGGCCGCCGCCGCATTGCAGGTGGCGGCGATGAGCGCCTCGGCCGGGCGCAGCCCGTTGAGCCGCACCGCGAGCGCCAGCGCCTGCTGCGTGCTGAACAGCGGCGAGGACCCCGGGTTGCAGTCGGTGGCGATCGCGACCGCCGCGCCGGCATCGATCAACTCGCGCCCGGGTGCGGCCGCGATCCCGAGGTGCAGCGTCACCCCCGGAAGGATGGTACCGATCGTCGAGCTGCCCGCGAGGAGCGCGATCTGGTCCGGCCCGCTCGTCTCGAGGTGGTCGACGGAAAGGGCGCCGTGTGCCACCGCCGCCTCGAGGCCGCCGATCGCGTGGAATTGATCCACATGCGCCTTCACCGCGAGGCCGACCGAGCGCGCCGCGTCGAAGAGATGGTTGGCCTCCTCGGGCTGCCACGCCTCGCGTTCGATGAAGATGTCGACCGCGGTGGCGAGCCCCCGCTCTGCGACCTGCGGGACGAGCCGGTCGCATGCCATCGCGAGGTAGTCGCCGCGCATGGCGGCCTCGAGCGGCGGCACGTGGATCAGGAGGGTGGAGTGGAGGTCGGCCGCGACGAGCGGGCGCAGCGCGGCGATCGCCTCCAGCGAGGCCAGTTCGGCGTCGGCGGTGTAGCCATAGCCGCTCTTGATCTCGATCGTTCCGGCACCGCTCGCGACCAGCGCCTGCACCCGGGGGAGGGCGAGGGCGACCAGCGCCTCCACGCCCGCGGCCGCCGTGGACCGAATCGACGACCGGATCCCCCCACCGCGGGCGAGGATCTCCTCGTACGCGACGCCCTGGGTCCGGGCCTCGAAATCGGCGAAGCGGTCGCCGGCCCAGATGAGGTGGGTGTGCGGATCCACCAGTGCCGGAATGACCGCGCGACCAGCCACGTCGATCTCCCACTCGGCCGCGCCGTGCCAATCGCTGCGCGATCCGACCCACGCGATCCGGCCCGCCGCGATCGCGATCGCGGCATCGGGGATCAGCTCCAGGTCCGACATCGCGCGGCCGCGGTGCGGTCCGCCCGGTCGAGGGGTCACGGCTTGGCTGATGCCGGTGAGCAGGAGGTCAGCGTCGGGCATTGGAGGAATCTACCGCCCAGCCCCGCGTGTCGCGGGACCCGATGGGCGGCGGAGCGCGTTACCCTCCATGAACCCTTCCGACGGGAGCCTCGATGACACGCCACACCCACGACCTGATCGTGATCGGATCCGGCCAGGCCGGTGGCCCGCTCGCGGGCGCCTTCGCGAAGGCGGGGCGACGCGTCGCCCTCGTCGAGCGCGAGCACGTCGGCGGTACCTGCGTCAATGAGGGATGCACGCCGACGAAGACGATGATCGCATCCGGTCGGGTCGCGCACGTCGTGCGCCGCGCCGGCAACTATGGCGTGAACGTCGGCCCGCCGTCGATCGACATGGCTGCCGTGCGTGAGCGGACGCGCGGGATCGTCGCGTCGTTCCGCCGCGGCAGCGAGCGCGGACTCGACGACGCCGGGGTCGAACTGGTGCGCGGCGAGGGGCGCTTCACGGGGCCCCAGTCCGTGCGCGTCGGCGCGGCGGGAGGCGAACGGGAGCTCTCCGCGCCCCTGGTCGTGCTGAACACCGGGTTGGTCCCCGTGATCCCGAAGCTCGAGGGGCTCGCCGAGGTGCCCTACCTCACGTCGCGTTCCATCCTCGAGCTCGCCGAGGTGCCCGAGCACCTGGTCGTGCTCGGCGGCGGGTACATCGGGCTGGAGTTCGCCCAGCTGTTCCGGCGCCTGGGCAGTCAGGTGACGATCGTCCAGCGCGACGACCAATTGGTGCCACGCGAGGATGCCGACGTCGCCGACGCCCTCCTCCAGATCCTGCGGGAGGATGGCTGCGCGGTCCACCTCGGCGCCGAGGCGACGCGGGTGGCCGGGCGCGGCGGCGAGATCCGGGTCACGGTTCGCGTCGACGGTGCCCTGCGCGATGTCACCGGGACCGCGCTGCTGGTGGCGATCGGTCGGCGACCCGAGACCGCGACGCTGGATCCCGATGCCGCCGGGATCCGGCGCGATCGGCGGGGGTTCATCCGGGTGAACAGCCGACTCGAAACCAGCACCACGGGGATCTACGCCATGGGCGACGTCACCGGGGCACCGGCGTTCACCCACATCTCCTACGACGACTTCCGGATCCTCCGCACCAACCTGCTCGAGGGCGGGCGGGCCTCCCGGCGAGGCCGCCTCCTCCCCTACACGCTGTTCACGGACCCGCAACTCGGCCGGGTCGGGATCACCGGGCGGGAGGCGGTTGCGCAGGGGATCCCGCACCGGGTCGCGACGCTACCGATGACCCGCGTGGCGCGCGCCCTCGAGACCGACGAGACCAGAGGCCTGATGAAGGCGGTGGTGCATGCCACCACCGACCGGATCCTGGGTGCCGCGATCCTCGGCCCGGAGGGCGGCGAAGTGGCCACCGTCCTGCAGGTGGCGATGATGGGCAAGTTGCGCTGGACGCAGCTGCGCGACGTGGCGATCTCGCATCCGACCTGGAGCGAATCGCTCAACAACCTGTTCATGACGCTGTGACGAAAAGAGAGAAGAGAGAAGGGAGAAGAGAGAAGAGAGGGGTGCGGGGTCGTTTGTCTCTTCTCTCTTCTCTCTTCTCTCTCACTCGAGCATCGCCACCCAGAAGCGCTCGTCGTCATCACTCCACAGCTCGCGCACGGTGAACCCCGCGCTCGTGGCGAGGTGGTCCACCATGACGCGATCGTACTTGTACGAGGATTCCGTCCAGATCGTCTCGCCCTGCGCGAACGGGATCGCCATCCCCGCTACCGTCACCACCTGGTCCCCGAGCGAGACGAGGTGCATCTCGATCCGCGAATCGGTGGGGTTCCAGCGGGCCTCGTGCGCGAAGTGCTCGACGCGGAAGTCGGCACCGAGCTCGCGGTTGAGGCGGACGAGGAGGTTGCGGTTGAACCGGGCGGTGACGCCCTGGGCATCGTCGTAGGCCGCCACGAGGGTGGCCGGGTCCTTGACCCGGTCGAAGCCGATGACCAGCGCGCCATCGTCCCGGATCGTGTGCCGCACGCCGCGGAGGAAGGCCGTCGCGGCGGGGGGTTCGAAATTGCCGATCGTGGACCCGGGGAAGAAGGCAACGTGGCGGCTCTCGCCCGGCAGCTTGGGCAGGTCGAGGGGCCGGGTGTAGTCGGCCCGCACGGGGTGCACGGCGATGTCCGGATAGTCCGCGCGCAGCGACGCCGCCACCTGCTCGAGCTGCTCCCCCGAGATGTCGATCGGGACGTACGCCACCGGGTGCTCGAGCGCGTCGAGCAAAAGGCGCACCTTCCGCCCCGCGCCGCTCCCGTATTCCAGCAGGGCCACATCCGGTCCGGCGAGCGCGGCGATCCGGTCGACGACGCGCTCGAGGATGCCGAGTTCGGTGCGGGTCGGGTAGTACTCCGGCAGCGCGGTGATCTCCTCGAACAGCCGTGCCCCCTCGGCGTCGTAGAAGAACTTGGGGCTCAGCTTCTTCGGCCGCGCGCGCAGCCCCGCGAGGATCTCCTCGCGCATCCCCACCGCGCGGGTCTGGCCATGGGCCGGGCCGCGCCGCATCCCCGGCCGTCGACTCGGTGCGGTCATCCGCGCTCCGCGAGTCGGATCCCGGTGAACTGCCACCGGGCGGCCGACGGGAAGAAGTTCCGGTAGGTCAGTCGGGCGTGGCTCCGCGGGGTGGCCACCGACGCCCCGCGCAACACCCACTGGTCGGCCATCCACTTGCCGTTGTACTCGCCCAGTGCGCCCCCTGCCGGCTGGTAGCCCGGGTAGCCGAGGTAGGCGCTGCCGGTCCACTGCCAGACGTCGCCGTAGAGCTGCTCGAGGGTGCCGCGACCGTGCGCCGGCGCGGGGTGCCCACGGCCGGATTCCACGAAGGTGCCCTGGATCGGCTGGGCCGCCGCCGCGACTTCCCACTCCATTTCCGTCGGCAACGAGTGCCCCGCCCAGCGCGCGTAGGCATCCGCCTCGTAGTGGCTCACGTGACAGACCGGGGCATCGGGGAGCAGCGGCAATTGCCCGCCCAGCGTGAACTCGGTCCAGTCACCATCGCGGCGCTCCCAGTAGAGCGGTGCCGTCCACCCCTCCGCCTGTGCGGTCGCGAACCCGGCCGAGAGCCACAGCTCGGCGCGGGAGTAGCCGCCGTCCGCGATGAACGCCGCGAACTCGGCGTTGGTCACCAGCCGGTTCGCGATCCGTGCCGGCTGCAGGTACACCTTGTGGCGCGGGCCCTCGTTGTCGTACGCGAACCCCGGTCCCGCGTGGCCGATCTCGTGCACCCCCTCCGGGATGTCGTGCCATGCCAGCGGGCCGGGGGTCGTCGGGGCCGTCGAGGCGAACGGGCGATAGGTCGGGCGCAGCGGGTTGGTCCAGAGGACGTGCTTGATATCGGTGAGCAGCAACTCCTGGTGCTGCTGCTCGTGCTGGAGGCCGAGGTCGATCAGGGCACGGGCCGGATGGTCGGCGTCGTCACCGATTCGTTCGAGCAGGTCGAGCACCGCCTCGTCGACGTGGCGTCGGTAGTTGAGCACCTGGACCAGGGTCGGGCGGGTCGCCAGGCCGCGCTGGGCGCGGCAGTGGCGCTCGCCGGCCTGGACGTAGTACGAGTTGAAGAGGTAGGCGTACCGCGGATCGGGCGATCGGTAGTCCGGGGCGTGCTCCGCGAGGACGAACGTCTCGAAGAACCAGCTGGTGTGGGCCAGGTGCCACTTGGTCGGGGAGACGTCGGGCATCGAGCTCACGACGCAATCCTCGACCTCCAGCGGCTCGACGAGGGCCACGGTCCAGGTCCGGATGTTCCGGAACCTCGTGACAAGCGGTTCGGCACCGGCTCGGTGGTCGACGGGAAGCGGGGCGGTCGAAGTCGTTGTCATGATTGCGCTTGGCACGGCCCGGGCAGTGGGTGGCGTCGCCACCGCACGCGGGCCGACGGGAGGAATGATTCCGATTGTACGGCGGATGGGACGCCTGCGCCACCGCCGTGTACCGACTGATACGTTGACGCCACTCGGACGGTTCCCTGACACGCCGCGCGAGGCGACAGGATTCCTTTCGGGCTCCACCTCTCGCCGGAGTTCCGATGTCCCGTTCGCTGCTGGCCCTCTGCGCCCTCGCCTGCCTCGCCACCGCTCCCACCGTTTCCGCGCAGGCGACGCCCGACTCGGCGGCGCTGCGCCAGTCGCGCGACGAACTGCGACACGTGGTCGGCACCTGGGACGTGACGACCCACATGCAGAACCCTGATGGCACGCTCGCCCGGGAGGTCCACGGCACCTACGTGTTCGAGTGGGTCCTTCCCGATCGCGTGGTGCGCGGTGTCGCGACGCAACCCGACCTCGACACGGTCTCGGGGATTCTCTTCTACCTGCGCCCCGGCACGGCGGAGGTCGAGATGGTCTCCGTCGGGCCCGACGGGCGGCTCTGGGTGATGACCGGTCCCCTCGGCGGCGACACGCGGGTCAGCCAGCCCTATCCGACGACCAGCGGCGGCGAGGGCCGGCTGCGGTTCACGCGCTCGGACGTGACCGCCGATCGGTTCGAGTCGACGATGGAGTGGAGCGAGGACGCCGGCGCCACCTGGAAGCCCGGCAACCACCAGATCTTCGTGCGGCGGAAGGGCTAGTCCAGCGACGGCAGGTCCAGCCCTCGCGTACGCGCGACGTCGATGGCCTGCTCGTAGCCGGCGTCGGCGTGGCGAAGCACCCCCATCGCCGGGTCGTTGACGAGGCAGAGCGAGAGCCGCTGCTCGGCCTCCTCGGATCCGTCGGCGACGGCGACGAGTCCGGCGTGCTGGGAGTAGCCCATGCCCACGCCGCCGCCGTGGTGGAAGCTCATCCAGCCGGCCCCGCTGGCGGTGCCGACCGCGAAGTTGAGCAGCGGCCAGTCGCTCACCGCATCCGAGCCGTCGCGCATCGCCTCGGTCTCGCGGTAGGGTGACGCGACGCTGCCGGCATCGAGGTGGTCGCGGCCGATCACGATCGGCGCGCTCACGCGGCCGTCGCGGACCATCTGGTTGAAGAGCAGTCCCGCCTTGTCGCGCTCGCGGTACCCGAGCCAGCAGATCCGGGCCGGGAGCCCCTGGAACGCGATCTTCTCGCCCGCCCAACCGAGCCACTGCTGCAGGCGATGGTCGTCGGGAAAGAGCTCCAGCAGGGCGCGGTCGGTCGCCGCGATGTCGGCGGGATCGCCCGAGAGCGCGACCCAGCGGAACGGGCCCCGCCCCTCGCAGAACGAGTCGCGGATGAACGCCGGGACGAAGCCGGGATAGCCGAACGCCCCCTCGAGTCCGCCGAGGCGCGCCTGGGCGCGCAGGTTGTTGCCGTAGTCGAAGGCGATCGCGCCCCGCTCCTGCATCGCCAGGATCGCCTGGACATGGGCAACCATCGCCTCGCGGGCCCGCTGCAGGTAGGCCTCCGGTTGCTTCGTGCGGAACTCGTCGATGTCCTCGTCGGGTCGGGTGATCGGGATGTAGCCCCACATCGGGTCGTGCGCCGAGGTCTGGTCGGTGACGAGGTCGGGGGTGAAGCCGCGCGCGACCATCTCGGGCACCAGCTCGGCGGCGTTGCCGAGGAGGCCGATCGAGAGCGCCCGGCGCGCCGCCTTGGCGGCCTCCGCGCGGGCGATGGCGTCGTCGAGCGAGGTCGCCACCTCGTCGAGGTAGCGGGTCTCCAGGCGGCGCTCGATCCGGTGCGGGTCAATCTCGATGCAGATGGCGACACCTCCCGCGAGCGTGACCGCGAGGGGTTGGGCGCCGCCCATGCCACCGAGTCCCGCGGTGACGGTGATGGTCCCGGCCAGCGTGCCGCCGAAGTGCTTGTCGGCCGCCCCGGCGAACGTCTCGTGGGTCCCCTGCAGGATGCCCTGCGTCCCGATGTAGATCCACGAGCCGGCCGTCATCTGGCCGTACATCATCAGGCCGGCCCGATCGAGCCGATCGAACTCGTCCCACGTCGCCCAGTTGGGGACCAGGTTGGAGTTGGCGATGAGGACCCGGGGGGCGAGGGCATGGGTGCGGAGGACGGCGACCGGCTTGCCGCTCTGCACCAGCAGCGTCTCGTCGTTCTCGAGCCGGTCGAGCGTGGCGACGAGTCGATGGAAGCTCTCCCAGTTCCGCGCCGCCTTCCCGCGTCCCCCGTACACGATCAGCTCATCGGGCTTCTCGGCGACGTCGGGATCCAGGTTGTTCATCAGCATCCGCTTGGCGGCTTCCTGGATCCACCCCTTCGCGGTGCGGGTGGTGCCGCGCGGGGCACGAATCGTTGGTGGCATGGTCAGCTCGTCCTCGATGTCGATCACGATGGTGTGCGTCCCGGTGCCGAGGCCGGTGCACGTCATGGCCCGGCGCGGTACGCCCGCGATTCCCTCGTGCCGCCCTCCGGGCGGCATCTCAGGAATCGCGAAATCGCATGCGGTCGGGGCGTCCCGCGCCCCGGGCCATTCCTCGCACCGACCTCCGCACCGATCTTCGGCACGGAGGGCAGGTGCCCTTCCGAGGTGGCGACCGATGTCCGAGCCGCGTCAGCGGCGAGTTTCGGTCGCCACCAAGGAGGGGCCACCTGCCCCCCCAGGAGTGGCGTCAACCGTTCCGAACGCTGCGCTCAACCAGGGCCAGGATCTCCGCCTCGAGCTCCTGCGCCTGTCGCTGGAGTTCGGCCCCGCGTGCGACCAGGTCGGCCGCGACCTCGTCGTCCTTCAACTGCGCCGCATTGATCTGCACGTTCAGGTAGGCGCCCATCACGGCCGACCGCGCGCAGAGCGCGCCCACCCCGGCATCCGAGGCGCTCGTCTCCTGCCCGATCTCGGCCATCGCGCGGATCAGGGTCATCGACGCGAGCGCCTCCTCCATCACGCGGAACGGCACCCGGGTCGCCTCGCGGGTGGCGTCGCGGATGGCGAGCGTGCGCGCGGCCTTCTCCTCGGCGGTGCCCTTCGGCATGCCGAAGCAGGCCATGACGCGCTCGAAGGCACGGGTGTCCTCATCGACGAGCTGCAGCAGCGTCGCGACGTGCCCCTGGCCTGCCTCGGCGTGGGCGGAGAACTCCTCCCAGCGCGCGTCCCAGCCGCGGCGATGCGACGAAAGGTTGGCGACCATGGTGCCGAGCGCGGCGCCGAGGGCGCCGAGGGCGGCCGCGATCGAACCGCCCCCGGGAGCGGCGCTCTCGCTGGCCGTCTCGGCGGTGAACGCCGCGAGGGTCATGTCGACCAGGCGGGTGTCCGTCGGGTCGCGCAGCAGGTACTCGATGATCCGCTCGTCGGGATTGAACGGGGCGAGCTCGTCGAGCCCGAGGGAGCGCACCGCGATGCGCACCAGCTCGCGCTCGCCGACCCCGGTCGAGCGCTGCTGCTTCGCGAGGAAGTAGCGCCCCGCCTCGGTGAGGCACGCCAGTGGGACGAGGCCGACGAGTTCCGAGCCGGTCACCCGGATCCCCCGCTCGCCCGCCGCCCGCACCACTTCATCGAAGGCCACGTGCACCGGGGTCACGCCGATGTCGGTGAGGTTCATCGAGACCTGGGCGACGCCGTACTCCTCGATGAACCAGCCGATCGCCTTGACCGCCTTGAGGGTGCCGGGCGTGTTCGCCGGCTCGCCGAGGGGGCCGGTCGTCGTGCGGCCCGCCTCGCGGACGTCGAAGGCGATCGCGTTGGCGCGCCGCGTCGAGGTGGTGTTCAGGTTCACGTTGTAGGCGACCAGGAAGTCGCGTGCCCCGATCACGGTCGCACCGCGACGCGCATCGAAGCGGGCCGGGCCGAAGTCCGGCGGCAGCGCGACGACCTTGTCGGGAAGCCCCTCGTACTCGCCCGAGCGGATGACCGCGAGATTGCGCCGGGACGGATCGGGCTGCGCCGCCTCGTAGAGGTACACCGGCAGGTCCAGCTCCTCCCCGACCCGTCGCGCCAGCGCCGTCGCATACTCGGCCGCCTCGGCCATCGTCACGCCGCTGATCGGCACGAACGGGCAGACATCGGTCGCCCCCATTCGCGGGTGCTCGCCGTGGTGCTGCGACATGTCGATCAGCTCGCCGGCCAGCTTGATCGCCTGGAACGCCGCCTCCATGACCGGTTCCGGCTCGCCCACGAAGGTCACGACGGTCCGGTTGGTCGCCTTGCCGGGGTCGACGTTGAGGAGGCGCACCCCCTCGACCGCCTTGATGGCGTCGGTGATCCGCGCGATGACGGCGGGATCACGGCCGTCGGAGAAGTTCGGGACGCATTCGAGAAGACGCATGGTGGCCACGAGTAGCGGGAAGCGAGAAGCGAGCCGTATCGGCCCAAAGCTAGCGCATCACTCCCGCCGCGCCTCCAGCACGCGCCGCGCCAGCTCGATCGGTCCCATGCTGGGCGGACCGTGGATGTTCCACTGGTTGATCACCACGACCATCGAGTCACCCGGGAAGAGCATCGGGAACTGGCCACCATAGCCCGACCCGGTGGGGAAGAGGCTCCCCTGCTCGACCGGGTTGGGATAGAGCCACCACTGGAAGCCGTAGCCGCTGCCCCGGCCGGGTCCCGGTTCGGCGGGGGCCAGCGACTGCTCGACCCAGCCGCGCGACACGACCTGCCGTCCCTGCCACTCCCCGCCGTCCAGGTAGAGCCACGCGAGCTTGGCGAGATCCTCGGTCCGGAGATAGAGGCCGCCCTCGGTGTCCTGCTCGCCGCTCGGGGTCTCCTTCCAGTGGAATGCCGTGATGCCGAGCGGGCCGAAGAGATGCTCACGGGCATAGTCGGCGACGGGGCGCCCGGTCGCCTCCCGGAGGATGGCGCCCATCAGCACGCTGGCACCGGAGTTGTAGCCCCAGACCGTCCCCGGTTCGGCCGCCATCGGCAAGTCGAGGACGTAGCGCACCCACTCCCGACTCGCCTCGAGCTGGATCGCCGAATTGGCGGGGTCGGTGTAGGGGACATTCTCGTTCCACGCGATCCCCGGCGTCATGGTGAGGATGTGCCGGAGGGTGATCCGCCGCTTGCGGTCGTCGAGGTTCCGGATCCGTGTCGTGTCGAACCAGGTGACGATCGGCGTGTCGATCGAGGTGATCTCGCCCCGATCGATCGCGATGCCGACCAGGATCGAGGTGATGCTCTTGGTCACGGACTGGAGCGTGTGCAGGTCGCTGCGCCGGTACCATGGATGATGCTCGGGATGATCGTAGTTGAACTGGTGATCGACCGTGTCGGCCGGATTCACCGCGCGATAGACCGAGTCGTAGTCCCGGCGCCACTGTTCGGACCAGACCAGCCGGCCGTTCCTGACGACGGCGAACCCGTCGACGAGGCCGTAGCGGCCACTGGCCAGGTCGGCGCCGAGGGCGGCCAGTCGGGTCGAGTCGAGTCCGACCGCCACCGGCGAGGCGGTTGGCCATTGGGCGGCGAGGGGTGCGGCAATGACCGGTGCAGCGGTGAGCAGAAGCGCGAGCGGGAGACGACTCTTCATTGCGGGACCGTCCTGATCGTGAGGGGAGTTGCCCAGTCCTCGACATCGCCCTCGACCAGGAGCTGAAAGGACCCGAGAGCATCGATACGAACGGCAAAGTCCGCGGTTTCCCCGGGCCCGGCGATCCACGGCGTCAGGGTCGGTGCGCGCCGCGCGACGGGGATCGTGGCAGCGTCCTTCGCGATCATGGTCCACGGGAGTGGCTGCTCGCCGTCCATCAGGCGGACGCGGATGCGCCAATCGGGTGAGATGCTCGCCAGTCGGAGGCGCACCTCACGGCCCACCGGGATCTCGATGGGGTCCGGCGTGCGCGAGCCGTTGATGCGACCCGCGGCGCCGAAGTAGCCATCCCCCCCGATCACGATCACGCGCTCGGGCATCACGCTCGGCTCTGCCGGATCGACCACGATCAAGGCGCCGTAGAGTCCCGCCCCAATCTGGTGCATCTCGTTGCTGTGGGCGTGGTACATGTAGGTCCCCGCGCGTGTCGGCGTGAAGCGCGCGGTGAACGAGTCGCCGGGCATGATCGCCGGTGCCATGTCGGGCAGTCCTCCTGACAGGCCCGGCACACCATCACTCCAGCTCGGCAATTCCATCCCGTGCCAGTGCACAGCCGTGGGGGCACGCAGGTGATTGACGACCGTGATCGCGACCGGTTCGCCGCGCCGCAGCACGAGCGTCGGCGACATCGGTGGCAGCGTGCCGGAGAACGGGTGGGCCGCCGACGCTTCGACGAAGGCCATCCCCTCGGTTGCACCGGGCGCGCGCGCGGCGAGGGCCGAGTCACCGTACACCCTCAGTGCGGCTCGGGTCTCCAGTCGAATCGTCCGGACCACCCCCGAGTCCGCCGCGCGACGGGGCATGCCCTCCCTCGGCTCGACCCGGATCCGGAGCATCATGCCGCGCATCCCCATCACGGTGTGATCCACGGCATCGGGCGACCCCGGGTCATCGGGCTCGGCCACGCGCTCGGCCGAGAGGAAGTGCGAGGTGTGAAACGCGAAGTGACAGTGGATGACCCAGTTGCCGGGTTCGGTCGGGACGTAGCGGGCCTCGAACGTCGAGCCGGGCATCATCAGCTCGGTGACGACCTCCTGCCCCCACTGCCCGGTGTCCGCCGCCCAGGTGCCCCGCCGGGTCACCCGGAAATGGTCCCCATGCAGGTGAATCGGGTGGGCGGACTCGCTCGGGTTGAGCCACCGCCACGTCACGGTGTCGCCTTGCGTGAGATGCATCGTCCCGTTGTGCGGGAACGAGCGGCCATTCACCACGAGCCAGTCACGCGGGACGTACGGCTCGCCCTCGATCGAGTCGACCGCGGTGAACCAGCTCTGCGCCATGAAGACACGGTCCGGGGTGCGACCGGATGCCGGGTCGACGATCAACGCGCCCGCGAGCAGCATTTCCTCGGCGGGGAGATCCTCCCCCATCGGATCCCAGCTGCCGGCGTAGAAGTAGCTGCCGGCCTCGCCCGCCAGGAAGCTGATGGTGACGCTGTCAGCGGGCGGCACCCGCAGGGTGTCGGTGACTGCCATCGGCCGCGTCCCGAGTCCGAGCACGCGCAACGTGCGAGCAGGGTCCGGATTGACGATCGTCACCTCGAAGGCACCGCGCTCGCCGGTCCGGAGCATCGGCCCCGGGATCATCGGGGCGCCGCCGTCGGCGGCGAAGGCCCAGACGGCCGCACCCGGATCGCTCGGCGTCTCGGGATACCACATCGCCCGGACCGGCTCGAGGCGCACCCGGACGGTGTCGCCCGCCCGGCTGCCCGAGGCCTCGGTGTTGTCGTGGATCGTTGCCACGGGGATCGGCGGGGGGGGCGGTGTCCCGCAGGCGAGCAGCGTGGCCAGCAGGAGCAGGGCGGGGGCAAAACGGGGGGGGCGACGCATCGCAGCCTCTCGGTCAACTGTTGCTGCCTCTGGCCGGCCGACCTCCGTGGCAGTAAACTCGAAGATCCCACCTACCCAGGATCCGTCAATGGCCACCGTCCGGGAACTGCTCGCTGAGAAGGGCGCCACGATGCTGTCGACCGAGCCCGCGAGCACGGTGCTCGAGGCCGCCAAGCTGATGAACGAGCACGGGACGGGGAGCGTGCTGATCCATGAGGCCGAGCGGCTCGTCGGAATCTTCACCGAGCGCGACCTGATGCGCCGGGTCGTGGCGATGCAGAAGGATCCCGCGACCACCACCCTCCGCGACGTGATGACGACGGCCCTGGTGACCTGCACCCCCGACGCCACGATGGACGATTGCGGCACGCTGATGAGCGAGCGACGGATCCGGCACCTGCCGGTGGTCGACGGGACCGCGGTGGTCGGGATGGTGACCACCGGCGACCTGCTCGCCCACGAGCTGCGCGAGAAGGAGTCGGTGATCCAGCAACTGGAGAGCTTCGTCTTCTACGTGCGGCAGTGAGCCCGGCTCAGAGGTAGCTCACCACCACCACGATCGGCCCGGCCGGGACGCTCACGACGTGAGCGGCGCGGTCGGGGGGCAGCAGGCGCACCCGCCGCGCCGCGCCCGCCGCGCCTTCCGCCACATCCCGCGCCATGAGCGACAGCTGCACCGGGGCGCCGATCCGGGTCGTCAGTCGCCACTGCGGCCCCGCGGCAGCCGCTCCCCACGTCGTCGGCGTGATGAGCGAGCGCTCCGGCAGCCGCGCCGCCCCGACCGGCTCGAGGACCCGGGCCACGGAGTGAACCGTCGCCGATTGCGCGGCGAGCGGGCCGGTGGCGAGCAGGGTCATGGCGGCGGCCGTCATGGCCGCCCAGTCGGATCGTGCCATTGTCGCATCCCGGTGTCGGAGTCGCGCCATGGCCCATGAGGGGCGATCGGTTATCGGTCGTACCGCTCGCGAGTTGAGCCGGGACCGCCCCGGTCCGCGCGGAGCCGCCGCTCAGGGCGAGGCGTAGGATGCGCCGGTGATCCCCGAGATCCGGGTCAGGTCCGGGTCGAGTCGCCGAACGGGGCCCGGCCCGAGGGGCCGGATCGCGACCCGATCCCCGACGAGCCATGCCACCGAGTCGCTGCCCCAGCGGAACGGCGCCCTGCCATCGGGATCGACGCGCCGCGGGGTGCCGTCCGCGCCGGTGATGCAGACGCCGCCGCTGTCGCAGGGCGCGGCACTGGCGAAGCGCGGCGTCCCGAGCAGCGTCATCAGCGCGCTGTCGGCCGCCGCCCGCTCCGCGTCCGTCACCGGCCGCGGCTCCGGCGGCAGCGGTGGGGCCGCGACCCGCCAGGCCCCGGTGCTGGTGCGCACGTAGAGCGTCCGTTCGTCGTCCGACCAGCCGAGGCCGGTCAGCGTCCCCGCGGCGGGCGGCAGGTCGAGTCGCCGTTCGGCGCCGTTGAGCAGGTTCATCACCACCAGTTCGCCGTCGGAACGGGCGCTCCCCTCGCCGTGACGCAGGAACGCCAGGACATCGCCGCGGGCACTGAGCCGTGGCGAGGACTCGACCATCGCCGTGAAGGTGAGCTGGTGGATGTCCCCGCCCCCGGGGAGCGTCGCATAGAGATCGACATGCCCGTCGGTGCCGGTCCCGGCGAGGACCACGAACGGCTCCTCGCCGGGCTTGATCCGGTTCTGCAGCGGGGAAAGCGAACAGCCGACCAGGACGAGGCCGGCGAGCACGACGCCGGGACGCACCTACTTGCCGTCCAGCTGCTTCGCGAAGAACGCGTCGATGTCGGCGCGGGCCCGGTCCGCTGCCGGGGTCCCCGACCCGGTGCGACCCGGCTTCAGGAAGCCGTGCCCGGTCCCGGGGTACGAGTCCGCGACGAACGACTTCCCCATCTCCCGCATCAGGCGCGCGATCGTCGGCAGCGAGTTGGTCACCCGGCCATCGTTCTCGCCGTACACGCCGAGCACCGGGGCCTCGACCGAGCGCAGCATCGCCGTGTCGGCCAGCGGGCCGTAGCAGACGACGGCCGCCTTCAGCTTCGGGTTGTGCGAGGCGTAGGTCCACACGCTGCCGCCCCCCCAGCAGAAGCCGATCACGCCGGTGTTGTCCGGGGCGGTCGCGGGCTGGGCATTGATGTAGGCGTAGGTGGCGTCGAGGTCGCGCACGACCGAGGCGCGCGAGAGCTCGCTTACCAGGCGGCGGGCAGAATCGGCCACCTCGCGGGTCGAGCCGAAGCGCGACGAGAGCAGGTCGGGGACGATCGCGACGTACCCCTTCGTGGCGTAGTCATCGGCCACCGTCGGTTCCCAGTCGGTCATCCCGAAGATCTCGTGGATCACGATGATCGCCGGGGCCTTCCCCTGCCGCTCCGGGTAGGCGACATAGGCGCGGACGGTCTGGCCGTCGGCGTTGGGATAGCTGACCCACTCGCCGTGGGTCGTCGGGTCGGCAGCCCCGGGCTCGGGCAGCGGGGCGCGGGAGGCGAGGAGCCAGCCGCCACCGGCCCCAAGGAGGAGGATGCCGAGGGCGGTGAGCACGCGGGAAGGGTGGGTCATGGTCCGGTCCGGTTTGGGGTCGGGCAGGGCGAGGGTGAAGGATAGCCCCGGGGGGTGGCGAATCTCCCCGGTGTGGGGTCCGTAAGGTTACGGACGTCCCAGACGTTGTCGGGGGAGTGGGTCTCCCCGGCCGCCCGGTGATGACATCGTCCTTTCCCCTCGCCCTTCAAGGACCCTTCCATGCCCCTCCCCGCCAAGCGCTGGCTGTTCGCCGCGGCCGCCGTCGTCGTGATCGGCGTGCCGACCGCCCTCCTCCTCGCCGGTGAGAAGTCCACCGACGGCGCCGCGATCGAGACCACCGTCCAGCGCGGCGACTTCGCCGTGACGGTGACCACCTCCGGCGAGCTGCAGGCCCTCTCCGCGGTGGAAATCACCGCGCCCGAGAAGGCCCAGCAGGCGGGGGCGTTCCAGATGAAGATCGCCGAGCTCGTGCCGGAGGGGACGATCGTCGCCGCGGGCGACAAGGTCGCCGAGCTCGATCGCTCGTCGCTCGCCACGCGGATGCAGGAGGTCGGCCTCGCCGTGCAGAAGGCCTCGGCCGTCTACGAGCAGGCCCAGCTCGACTCGGCCCTCACGCTGAGCAAGGCGCGCGAGGACATCCGCACCATGGAACTCGGGCTGGAGGAGAAGAAGCTCGCCAAGGAACAGGCCGTCTTCGAGGCGCCGACGGTGCGCCGGCAGGCGGAGATCGACCTCGAGAAGGCCGAGCGGGCGCTGGCCCAGGCCCGGCTGGACTACGACACCCGCACCGAGCAGTCGAAGGCGAAGATGCGCGAGGTCGGGGCCGACCTCTCGCGCGAACAGAACCGGATGCAGGCGGTGCAGGACGTGATGGGCGAGTTCACCATCATGGCGCCCGCCCCCGGGATGGTGATCTACCGCAAGGAGTGGAACGGCAAGAAGCGGCAGGTGGGGAGCCAGGTGTCGGCCTGGGATCCGGTGGTCGCGACGCTGCCGGACCTCAACCACATGGAGTCGATCACCTACGTCAACGAGATCGACATCAAGAAGCTCTCGGTCGACCAGCCGGTGACCCTCACCCTCGACTCCGACCCCGACAAGGTCCTCACCGGGATCGTGACCAAGGTCGCCAATGTTGGCGAGGAGCGGCCGAACACGGACGCGAAGGTGTTCGAGGTCCGGATCGCGATCGAGCAGAGCGACACCACGCTGCGTCCGGGGATGACCACCGCCAACGTGATCCGCACCCTTGAGGTGCCGGACGTGCTCTTCGTCCCGATCGAGGCGGTCGACAACGCCGACGGCGTGCCGTTCGTGTACCTCCGCCGGGGCCGCTCCATCGTGCGGCAGGAGGTGGTGACGGGGGCGATGAACGACGACTCCGTGGTGATCACCCAAGGCGTCGCCGAGGGCGATGTCGTGCTGCTCACCGCCCCCGCCGACGCGGCCTCGCTCGACCTGGTGCGCCTCCCCGATTCGCCGGTCGGGCGACCGACCGCCGGTGGCGACACCGCGACCGGGACGGTCCCCGTGCCCGCCAAGGACTCCACCGCCCCCGACCAGGACTGAGCGGTGGACGCCCCGGACCCCACGGCACGCGCCTCCTGGCGCGGGCGCCTCGCCGCGCACCTGCTCTTCGGCCTCGCGACCGCCGTCGAGGCGGTGCGCCACAACACCCTGCGCGCCGCGCTGACCTCGCTGGGCATCATGTTCGGCGTCGCCTCGGTGATCGCGATGCTCGCGATCGGCAAGGGCGCCCAGCAGGAGGTGCTGGCGCAGATGCGCCTCCTCGGCTCGAACAACATCGTCGTCACCCCGCTCGTCGAGCAGGACGAGGGGAAGGTCGACGCCGAGGAGGCAACCCGGCAGGTGCAGCGCTTCACGCCGGGACTCAGCTACGGGGACGCGCTCGCGCTGCCCCGCGTGGTGCCGGCGATCGACGGCGTCAGCGCGGAAGTCGTGTACAACACCGAGTTCGTGCGCGGCGGTCTGCGGCGCACCGGCAAGCTCGTCGGCGTGGACACCGCCTACTTCCGGCTGCTCAACCTCGAGCTGGCGCAGGGCGCGGCGTTCTCGCCGCTGCAGGTGGAGCACGGCCTGCCGGTGGCGATCATCGGCAACGGCGTGCGGACCCGGTTCTTCAGCACCGAGCCCCCGATCGGCGGGCGGATCAAGGTCGGCGGGATCTGGCTCACCGTGGTCGGGGTGCTCGCCGACCGCCGCGTCACGGGCGAGGCCGTGCAGCGCCTCGGCATCCGCGACGCGAACATGGACATCTACGTCCCGGTGCGCACCATGCTGCGCCGGGTCCGCGACCGCGCCCAGCTCACCCAGCAGGACATCGAGCGCGCCGCCCGGGCCGACGAGGGCGTGGTCGTCGTCGGCCAGGATGAGGCGCCCGAGACCGAGGAGCAGCGGGCCGAACGCACCAACCGGAACCAGCTCGACCGGATCATCGTGCGGGTCAACGCCTCGGAGCAGGTGCCGGGCGTCGCCGATGTCACCCAGCGGATGCTCGCGCGACGCCACAACAGCGTCGTGGACTTCGAGGTGACGGTCCCGGAGTTGCTGCTGCGCCAGGAGCAGCGCACCCGCACGATCTTCAACATCGTCCTCGGCGCCATCGCGTCGATCTCGCTCGTCGTGGGCGGGATCGGGATCATGAACATCATGCTCGCCTCGGTGCTCGAGCGGATCCGCGAGATCGGCGTGCGCCGCGCCGTCGGCGCGACCCGTCGCGACATCGGGATGCAGTTCCTGAGCGAGGCGATCATCATCTCCCTCGCCGGCGGCCTCGCCGGGATCCTCCTCGGCACGCTGTTCAGCCTCGGGATCGAGCGGTTCGCCGACATCGACACGATCATCTCCGGGCTCTCGGTCGCGGTCGCCTTCGGGGTCTCGGTGACGGTCGGGATCGCCTTCGGGATCATGCCCGCCCGCCGCGCCGCCGCCCAGGATCCGATCACCTCCCTCCGCTACGAGTGACCGATGCGACCCTCCCTCCTGATCCGTCTCGCGCTCGTCGTCCTGCTCGCGGCGCCGCCGCTCGCCGCGCAGCAGGCGCTCACCCTCACCCAGGCGATCGCCCTCGCCCAGTCCGAGGGCTACCAGGCCCGCAGCGCCGAGGCGACCCGTGATGCCGCGGTCTATCGCGAGCGGCAGTTCCACAGCGGGCTGCTGCCGCAGCTCTCCCTGAACGGCACCGTGCCGGCCTACAATCGCTCGATCATCGAGGTGCTGCAGCCCGATGGCTCGACCCTCTTCCGGCCGCAGGACCAGACCAACGCCAACCTCAACGTGCGGCTCTCCCAGCGGCTGCCGACCGGCGGCGACCTGTTCGTCCAGAGCACCCTGTCGCGGTTCAAGGTGAGCGGCGGGAGTGCGTTCGAGACCTGGAGCTCGACCCCGGTGACGATCGGCCTCCGGCAGGATCTCTTCCGGCCCAACACCCTCAAGTGGGACCGGCGCGAGCAGGACCTGCGCGGCGAGCTGGCGGAGCGCCAGTATCGCGAGGCGCGCGAGGACATCGCGGTCACGGTGACCGGCCTCTACTTCGATGCGTACAGCGCCCGGGTCTCGCTGCAGAACGCCGAGACGAATGTCGGGGTCAACGACACCCTGTACACGCTCAACAAGGGGCGCTTCGAGGTCGGCAAGATCGGCGAGAACGACCTGCTGCAGAGCGAACTCGCCCTGCTGCGGGCCCGCAACGCGCTCGATGGCAGCCGGCTGCAGTATGACCGGGCGATGGCGTCGCTGCGCCTGGCGCTGAACCTGCCGACCGACGCGGCGATCGAACTCTCCGTGCCGACCGACATCCCGGTGGTGGAGGCCGACACCGCCGTCGCGGTGCGCGAGGCGATGGCGAACCGGGCGGCGGTGCGCGACGTCGCGCTGCAGCGCACCCAGGCCGAGCGGAGCGTCAACGCGGCGCGCCTCAACACCGGCTTCGCCGCGACACTGCAGGCGAGCTACGGGTACAACGCGACCGGCACCGACTTCCGGACCGCATACGACCAGTTGCAGGAGGCCCGCCAGTTCTCCCTCGGCGTGCAGTTGCCGCTCTGGCAGTGGGGGGCCCGGGGCGAGGGCGTCGCGGCGGCACGCGCCGACCAGGAGCGGGTGGTCGCCCAGACCGAGGCGACGATCGAGCAGACGGCGCAGGAGGCGCACTTCGCGGCGCTGGAACTGGCGCAGGCGCGCCGCTCGCTCGAGATCAGTGCCAAGGCCGACACCGTGGCCGGCAAGCGGTTCGAGGTCGCGTACAACCGCTATGTCATCGGGCGGATCGACATCGACAACCTCTATGTGGCCCAGAGCGAGAAGGACCAGGCACTGAACGCCTACGTGCAGGCGCTCCGCGGCTACTGGCAGGCGTACTACCGGCTGCGCCGGGTGACGCTCTACGATTTCGCGACGGGGGAGCGGATCCGGTAGGCCGCCATTCACCCCAGCCCCACGCGACTCGCCACCGCTGCCTTGCGGCATCCGGATCCTGACGGGACATTCGGCACATCCCCGTCCCGGAGCCCGCGTGCGCCACTGCCTGACCGTCACGGCCGTCCTGTGCGGAGTCATCCTGCCGCGCGTCGCCGTCGCCCAGGTCGATTCCGCCCGCGCCGACGCGTTCTT
>ERZ795053.482-NODE-482-length-51199-cov-11.788049_pt1 | contig 51199 bp, 51 predicted proteins | sample MGYA00375137_ERZ795053 | MGnify/ENA primary metagenome ERZ795053 (study PRJEB30182, sample SAMN05720284) | activated sludge metagenome | isolation source: Anaerobic digester | place: Hong Kong | collected 2014-12-17 ...
CTGACTTTTAATCAGTGGGTCACAGGTTCGAATCCTGTCGGGCTCACCACTGTTTTCAACAGCTTATGGCTTTGACGCCGGAGCGAATGCGACGCTTCGGTGCTGAGGTGATGGGTGACGCGCGCGTTGGGCCGTTACCTGGCTGCAGCCATTCTGGTGTTACGCTCTGCGGATCGTTGCAGGTTTCCTTCGGCCCGCGCTTGCGCGCCGGTGTGCCGAATGGTCGATGCAAGGCGGGAGTGCCGGGCAAGAGCCAAGCCGTGTTTCAGGCGTGGACCGCGGCATGATAGGTGGCTAGCACTGTCTCGATGGACCGCAGAACCAAGCTGTCGAAACTTGCTGCCTCGGCCCTCGTCAGCGCTGGCAGATATTGACGCAGGACTGGCTCAGGGATTGTCCGGCCGGCGAGGCGCGCCCTCAGGGCGGCCACCGCAGCCTCTGCTGCAGGATCGGGCCAATAGTAGCGGATCCGATCCGAGTAGCTGAAATGACGCTGCAGCCAAAGGTCGGTTGCGTCACCGTGGTAGTACTTCGCCCAGTTGTCCGGGCGGGCCTGCATGACCTGCTCAATGGCCCCCATCAGCCTGTTGCGAGGGGCGTGCCCGTCCAGAACGTCGGCGATCGCGTCAAGCCCGTAAAGCGCTTCACGCAGGGCGAAGGTGAGCCATGGGCCGACCTTGAGAATCGAAAAGCCGTCGGCGACGAGGTGCCGCAGCCCCTCTTCCGTCTGATAGTCGGTCGAATGCGCCTCGAATACGACGCCCGAAAGGTCCGAAAGGGTGGCCGAAAGCGCGCGTGCCTTCTCGGGGGAATAGTGGACGACCGCATCATGACCGAACTCCACACCCGGCTGAACGACAAGGGCGATGACGCGGCCAAAGGCTTCGATCTGCCCCGCCGCTGCGAAGGCTTCGCGGTGCACTTCGTAGGTCGTCGAGACAGATTCGGGTGCTGTGATCTGCAAATGGTCCAACCCATCGACCGCCCCACCGGGAACGGGAACCTCCGTCCCGATCACATAGACCGGGAGGTGGTCACCACGACGATGCGCCTCGGCCACTGCCGCAAGTCGGGCGGCGCGTTCTGCCGTCACCGAGTCGGGAAGTGCTATCGGCTCGCCCAGGCAGCCCATGGATGTGTCCAGGTGCAGCTTGGTGAACCCTGCCGCCGCGAAACCTGCGATCATCGCCTCGGCCTTGGTCATCGCCGTTTCTGCCGGCAGGTGCTTCCATGGGTTCGGCCCAAGGTGGTCGCCGCCCAGGATGATCCGCTCTGAGGGATAGCCGACGTGCCCGGCAATCGCAAAGACGAAGTCGCGGAAGTCGGCGGGGGTCATGCCAGTGTAGCCGCCATCCTGGTTGACCTGGTTGCAGGTTGCCTCGATCAGAACGGGAAGGTCGACCACCAGTCCATGGCGTAGCGCCGCCTCGATCACCAGCGGGTGGGCCGAACAGACTGAAGTGATTCCCGATTTGTGGCCCGCACGGTAGGAAGGGGCAAGGCCAAGAAGTGGATGTGCCATCAGATCCGTCTTCCTTGCGATGTGGCAAATGCGGTTATGGTTTCAAGCATCGCCGCGCCCTCCATCGGGCCCCGCTTGGTGACAGCCAGCGCGCCCGCAGCCGCGGCGAGTGTCAGTGCGCGGTCGATATCTTCATTGCGCAGCCACAGCGCGGTGAAGGCGCCGCCGAAACAGTCACCAGCGCCAGTGGGATCGACTTCCTCAACCGTGAAGGCGGGAACAAAGCGGCTGCCGGAAGCATCGAAGTAGGTCACGCCTCTTGCGCCCTGCTTGTGAACAATCGCTTGGATGCCGCTCTCCAGAAGTTCGGCAACGGCCGCGGTCTCATCCTTGGTCCTGGTCAGAAGCGTTAGCTCTTCCCCGCTTGGCAGGAAAAGGTCAGTGAGTGACAGGATCGCCTGCATCGCATCCGCCATGCCGGGCGCATCAAGGATTTCCTTGCGCAGGTTCGGATCGAAGGAAACCGAGCCGCCTTTCTGCCTGAGGGTGCGGGCCGCCTCGATGTTGAACGCGATGATCTCGGGGCTGGAAAGCGACGATCCCATGACGTGCAGGTGATCGGCACTTCCAATCATCGCCTGCACCGCATCGCCCTTGGGCAACGCGCCACACGCACTATGGCTTATGTTGAAGACAAAGTCGCGGGAGCCGTCGGCGCGGTACCGGACGAAAGCGCTACCTGTCGGCCGATCGCTGTCGATGCCGATGCCTGACACGTCGACTCCGTCGGCGGCGAGCCGGTCGATGTTCAGGTGACCGAAGTCATCGTTTCCAACCATGGAAATGATCCCACATGGCTGACCGATCCGGGCGACCTGGTCGATGAAGATGGCAGGCGCACCCGAGGGATACGGTCCCGTCAGGGCGATCGGGCCGCGAAAGCCGTCCCCGACCGTGTCCGCCATGATCTCGACCAGGATTTCTCCGGCAACGACAATCTTTTTCACGAACGCCTCTTTCCTGCGGGCGGGCAAGAACGCCCAACTCTCATGCTTTGTCTTGACCGGTGCCACTTGGGGCGCTTAGTGTCAACAAATAACTTTACGCGCGATAAGTTATCGCTGCATCCAGAAGGCGATCGACGCATTGTCGGGTTGATTTGCGCGTCTGGGCTGTGGCACGACAGGGATCGCAAGCGCAGGGTGCAGGGATGGAAGATCAGAAGATCCGGAATATGGAAGAGTTTTCGGCCGTGAGCGGGATTTCTCGCCCAACGGTGTCGAAGTACTTCAACGACCCGAGCAGCGTGCGCCGTTCAACCCGCGACCGGATAGAAAAAGCGCTTCGGCAGTATGACTTCCGCCCCAACCTGTTCGCGATCAACCAGAACCGGAAGCTGACAAAGACCATCGGGATCGTCGTTCCCTATCTTGCAGACCCTTTCTTTGCCGAGATGGTTCGACTTATCGAACGGCTGTGCATCGATGCGGGCTATTGGCCCATCGTTTTCAGCGCGCATGGCGAAGTCGAGCTGGAGAACAACGCCCTCAGCACGCTTGCCTCGCTTCGGCCGGCAGGTGCGCTGATCGCGCCGCTTGGCCGAAGTTCGGACCTGGAGGCGGTTCAGCGATTTTCCGAAGAGGTGCCGACCGTTGTCTTCGACAGCAACGTGAAAGTCGGAAAAGCCTTTGTAGGATCTAATAATTTTCAAAGCATTCCGATGATGGTCGACTATCTTTGCCGCTCTGGCGAGCCGCCCTGTTTCTTCGAGATGCCCCCGATCAACCCCAATGCCAACAAGCGCCGCGAAGCTTATCGCCAGGCGATGGAGCGATTGGGCTATGATCCGATGATCTTCAAGGTCGAGGCGATGGGATGGGATTTCGAGCGCATCGGCTTTGAGGATGGCGGGCGATTGATTGCCGACCGTGCCTTCCCGACCAATACCATCCTGTGCAGCAATGACCGACTGGCCATCGGGCTTCTTTCCGCGGCCTATCAGAAGGGGCTGCGCGTCGGCCGGGGCGAGGGATGTGCGCTGCGAGTCGCGGGTCACGACGACCATCCGTGGTCGCGTTTCTCCTGTCCGCCGTTGACGACGGTTTCGCAAGACTACCGTTCGATTGCGGAAAGCAGCGTGGAGATGCTTTTCAGGTTCATCGACGGGCAAGAGGTTGAAACCGAAACTGGCGAGCGCCCGGAACTCCTGTTCGAGGGGAAGCTGATCATGCGTGCTTCAGCCTGATACTTTCCGCGGTGCAGCGCAGTAATTTTCCGCGCGTAAAGATTTCGATTGACTCCTGACGCGACGAGTCGCTAGCTTCGCTGTACGTTCATCAGGGAACCAAGGGAGGAAATCCGATGAAGCTGAAGAAACTCCTGCTCAGCGCGGGAACCATGGCCATGATGGCCGTTTCCGGTTCGGCCTGGGCTGAGGAAATCACGATCGCGACCGTGAACAACAACGACATGATCGTCATGCAGGAGCTCGCCCCCAAATGGGAAGAGGCGACCGGCAACAAGATCAACTGGGTTGTCCTGGAAGAGAACGTCCTTCGTCAGCGCACCACCCAGGACATTTCCACGAACGGCGGCTCGTTCGACATCATGTTCATCGGCGCCTATGAAACCCCGATCTGGGGGAAGAACGGCTGGCTGGCCTCGCTCGATGACTTTGCGGACGACGCTGCCTACGATCTGAACGACATCTTCCAGCTGGTTCGCAACGGCTTGTCCGCCGAGGGCCACCTCTATGCCGTGCCGCTGTATTCAGAGACCTCGTTCACCTACTACCGCAGCGACCTTTTTGAGAAGGCCGGCATCGCCAAGCCGACCGAGCAGATCACCTACGATCAATTCGCAGAAATGGTCTCAAAGGTTCACGATCCCGAGAACGGCGTCTACGGTACCTGCCAGCGCGGCAAGGCCGGCTGGGGCGAAAACATGGCCTTCGTCGGTACGCTTGCCAACGCTTTCGGTGCCCGCTGGTTCGATGAGCAGTGGCAACCGCAGCTTGACAGCCCCGAATGGAACGCCGCGATCCACTACTATGTCGACCTGATGACCAAGTATGGCCCTCCGGGCGCGACCGCCAACGGCCACAACGAGAACCGCGCGCTGTTCAAGGATGGCAAGTGCGCGACCTGGGTTGATGCAACCTCGGCCGCGAACGACGTGAAGAACCCGGCCAACTCGAAGGTTGCCGATGTCACCGACTTCTTCCAGGCGCCCAAGCAGGCGACCGACAAGGGCACCGGCTGGTTCTGGTCCTGGGCGCTCGCAATTCCGGCGAGCTCGCAGAAGGTCGATACCGCAAAGGATTTCCTGAAGTGGGCGACCTCGAAGGAATACTTCCAGATGGTTGGTGAAACCAAGGGCTGGGTGGCTGTTCCGAGCGGCACGCGCGCTTCGATCCACGAGGATCCGCGGCTTCTGGAGGCTGCGCCTTTCGCCGAAACCATCAAGAATGCGATCTTCTCGGTTGACCCGGCCGACCCGACCCGCGATCCGGTTCCCTACACCGGCGTCCAGTTCGTGGCGATCCCGGAGTTCCAGGGTATCGGCAACTTCGTCGGCCAGCAGGTCGCCGCGGCGCTTGCGGGGCAGATGTCGGTCGAAGATGCGCTGTCCGCCAGCCAGGACTTCGCGGTTCGCGAAATGACCAAGGCCGGCTACATCAAGTAAGCTTCCTCCCGGGGCGGGTCGATCCGGATGGATCGGCCCGCCTTTTCTTTCGCATCTGACCATCCTTCGCATAGACTTGTGGCAAGGGCCATTTCGGCCCGTCCTTCAACGCTGCCCCATCTCAAACGGGAGACGAACATGGCGACCAAGGCTTCCCGTGCCGCTGCCAGGATGATGATTTCACCGGCCGTGATCCTCCTTTTCGCATGGATGATCGTGCCGCTGGGAATGACACTGTACTTCTCGGTCCTGCGCTACAATCTGCTGACGCCCGGTGCAAATCCGTTCGTCGGGTGGGAAAACTACTACTGGTTCCTGACCGATCCCAGCTTTTCCGCGGCGATGGTGAATACCCTGGTCCTGGTCGGGGGGGTTCTTCTGATCACTGTCATCGGGGGTATTCTCTTTGCCCTTCTTCTGGATCGCCCGATGTTTGGCCAGGGTGTCATCCGCATCATGGTGATAGCACCATTTTTCGTGATGCCCACTGTCTCGGCGCTCGTCTGGAAGAACATGTTCATGAATCCGGTGAACGGGATATTCGGGCGCATTGCCACCGGGCTCGGATTCCAGCCCGTCGATTTCTTCGGCCAGATCCCGCTGGCATCCATAATCATCATTGTCGCCTGGCAGTGGTTGCCATTCGCCACGCTGATCTTGCTGACAGCGCTTCAGTCGCTGGATCAGGAACAGCTTGAGGCTGCCGAGATGGACGGCGCCAACTGGACCAGCCGGTTCTGGTACATCATGCTGCCGCATCTGGCGCGCGCGATCACGGTTGTGATCCTGATCCAGACCATCTTCCTGTTGTCGGTCTTTGCCGAGATCCTTGTGACGACCAACGGCGGTCCGGGGACAGCGTCGACGACGGTGACCTACCTCGTCTACGTGTCATCCTTGCTGCAATACGACGTGGGGATCGGCAGTGCCGGTGGCGTCGTTGCTGTCATCCTCGCCAATATCGTTGCGATCTTCCTGATGCGGATGATCGGCAAGAACCTTGACGCGTAAGGAACGGTCTCATGGCACGCGCAGTTTCGAACAAGACCAAGACCATCAACACGGTCATTGCCGGGACGCTTGGCGTTCTGATGTTCTTTCCGATCCTCTGGATCATCATCTTGTCCTTCAAGACGGAGGAGGACGCGGTTCGCGCCCCTCTTGAGGTTCTGTTTCAGTCAGGCTGGACGACCGACAATTTCAGCACGGTCCAGGCACGGTCTGATTACTTCCGGCACTTCTCGAACTCGGTGATCATTTCACTTGGCTCCACGCTTCTTGGACTGGTCGTCGCAATCCCGGCCGCCTGGTCGATGGCCTTCGTTCCAGCAAGACGAACCAAGGATGTGCTGATGTGGATGCTTTCGACCAAGATGATGCCGCCGGTTGGTGTGCTGGTTCCGATCTATCTGATCTTCCGCGACACCGGCCTTCTGGACAGCCGCGTCGGCTTGACCGTTGTCCTGATGCTGATCAACCTGCCGATCATCATCTGGATGCTCTACACCTACTTCCGCGAGATTCCGGGGGAAATCCTTGAAGCGGCCCGCATGGACGGGGCCGGCCTCAAGGAAGAGATCCTGTACGTCCTGACCCCGATGGCCGTCCCGGGGATCGCATCGACCATCCTGCTGAACATCATTCTCGCCTGGAACGAGGCTTTCTGGACGCTGAACCTGACGGCGGCAAATGCCGCGCCGTTGACGGCCTTCATCGCCAGCTATTCCAGCCCGGAAGGCCTGTTTTACGCGAAACTGTCGGCGGCGTCGATCATGGCGATCGCCCCGATCCTGATCATGGGCTGGTTCAGCCAGAAGCAACTCGTCCGCGGCCTGACATTCGGCGCGGTAAAGTGAGGACATAATGGGACAGATCACGCTCAGCCAGGTCCGTAAGTCGTTCGGCGAAGTTCATGTCATACCAGGGGTCGACCTGACGATCGAAGACGGAGAGTTCGTTGTCTTCGTCGGCCCGTCAGGCTGCGGAAAATCCACCCTCCTGCGCCTGATCGCAGGGCTTGAGGATACGACGTCGGGTATCATCGCGATCGACGGCAAGGACGCGACGGCCCTTCCTCCGGCAAAACGTGGCCTGGCAATGGTCTTTCAATCCTATGCGCTTTACCCACACATGTCGGTGCGCAAGAATATCGCCTTTCCCCTGAAAATGGCGGGGATGTCGGAAAGCGAGCAGGCCACAAGGGTCGAACGTGCGGCCAAGGTGCTCAATCTGACAAGCTATCTTGACCGGCGTCCGGGCCAGCTTTCCGGGGGGCAACGTCAGCGCGTGGCGATCGGGCGCGCCATTGTGCGAGAGCCAGCGGCATTCCTTTTCGACGAACCCCTTTCGAACCTCGATGCAGCGCTGCGCGTCGGGATGCGGCAGGAAATTACCGAACTGCACCAAAGCCTCAAGACGACGATGGTCTATGTGACCCATGACCAGGTCGAGGCAATGACGATGGCCGACAAGATCGTCGTCCTGAATGCGGGCCGCATCGAACAGGTTGGCAGCCCGCTGGAACTCTACCGTGCGCCGGTCAATCAGTTCGTCGCGGGCTTCATCGGTAGCCCGAAGATGAACTTCATCGAAGGCGCCGAAGCCAAGAAGCATGGCGCCTCGACCATCGGGATTCGACCCGAACATATCGAAATCGTGGAAGACGGCCCCTGGACGGGCACCGTGGGTCTGGCCGAACACCTCGGCTCCGACACATTCCTCAGGGTAACGGTTGATGGGATCGGCACCTTGACGGTCCGGGCGAACGGCGAAATCGACCGCCATCGCAATGATCGCATCACGCTTGCGCCGCAAACCGACAAGATCCATCGCTTCGACAAAGACGGAAGGTCCATGAAATGAGACTGCAAGGAAAGACCGCCCTGATCACCGGCGCTGCGCGCGGGATCGGGCTAGAGTTCGCACGGGCCTATATCGCGGAAGGCGCGACCGTCGCACTGGCAGACATCAATGCGGAAGCTGTCGAAATGGCGGCCTCCAGCCTTGGTCCGAACGCCGTGGCGGTTCAGATGGACGTGACGAAACAGGCAAGCATCGACGCCGGGTTCGCCAAGGTCGTGGCGAAGTTCGGCAAGTTGGACATTCTCATCAACAACGCGGCGCTCTTCACGGCAGCACCGATCGTCGAGATCTCTCGCGAAGACTATGACCGCGTCTTCTCTGTGAACACCGCTGGCACCTTCTTTTGCCTTCAGGCCGCCGCCAAACAGATGATCGCCCAGGGAACTGGCGGCAAGATCATCAACATGGCCAGTCAGGCTGGCCGTCGCGGCGAAAGCCTTGTCGCCGTATACTGCGCGACGAAAGCCGCGGTCATCAGCATGACCCAGTCGGCCGGGCTGAACCTGATAAAACACGGGATCAACGTCAACGCCATCGCGCCCGGCGTGGTAGACGGCGAGCATTGGGATGTGGTCGACGCACACTTTGCGAAGTACGAGGGCCGCCAACCCGGTGAGAAGAAGAAGATCGTCTTCGAAAGCGTGCCCATCGGGCGCGGTGCCGTGGCCGCAGACCTGACCGGAATGGCGATCTTCCTGGCCACGCCCGAAGCCGACTACATCGTCGCCCAGACCTTCGGGGTAGATGGCGGCAACTGGCTGGCCTGATGGCCCCGCTGCTTTAAGGAGCCTCGAATGGTCCGGTCCGCGACTTTGCCTTCCTATGACCGCAGCCGCCTGAAACCAGGCATCGTGCACATTGGTCTGGGAAATTTTCACCGCGCGCACATGGCGGTCTATCTGGACGACCTGTTCGCGCAGGGCAAAGACCTAGACTGGGCCATCCTTGGTGCGGGCGTCCGCCCGGCCGATGCGAAGATGCGTGATGCCCTTCTCGCACAGGACTGCCTGTCAACGGTGATCGAGTTGGACCCGAACGGCAAGACCGCGCGCCGCATCGGGTCGATGATCGATTTTCTTCCTTTGGAAGCGGCCAACGGGCCATTGATCCGTGCGATGGCAAGGCCGGAGATCCGCATTGTGTCCCTGACGGTGACCGAAGGCGGATATTTCGTTAACCCTGCGACCGGAGAATTTGATCCGACTGCCGCCGAGATCGTCGCGGACAGCCGCGATCCTGCCCGTCCTTCGACGGTCTTCGGGGCCATCGTTGCCGCGCTCGCGCTTCGCCGGTCCGCGGGCATCAAGCCTTTCACTGTCATGTCCTGTGACAACCTGCCCGGAAACGGCCATGTCGCCCGCGCGGCCGTTGTTGGCACTGCCCGACTGTCCGATCCCGTCCTGGCGGACTGGATTGCACGGAACGTCGCTTTCCCGAACGGAATGGTGGATCGAATAACCCCCGCCACTGGCCCGCGCGAGCGCAAGATGGCCGCTGAGTTCGATCTGGCCGACGATCCTGTCCCTGTAACCTGTGAGCCCTTCCGCCAATGGGTGCTGGAGGACGACTTTCCCGCGGGCCGCCCCGCGCTTGAAGATGTGGGTGTGACCTTTACGCCAGATGTCCATGCGTTCGAGGCGATGAAGATCCGCATCCTGAACGGCGGTCACGCGATCATAGCCTATCCCGGAGGCATACAAGGCATCGAGTTCGTTCACGAGGCGATGGCCGACCCGACGATCCGTGCCTTCCTCGACAAGGTCGAGACGACCGAGATCCTGCCGATTGTCCCGCCGGTGCCAGGCCAGGATCTGGAAGACTACAAGGCCCTGATCATCGACCGTTTTGCAAACCCCGAGGTCGCCGACACGGAACGCCGCTTGTGTCTCGACGGCTCGAACCGACAGCCGAAGTTCATAATCCCGTCGATCCGGGACAATCTGTCGCGCGGGGTGCTGCCGCGTGGGTTGATCCTCGCCAGTGCATTGTGGTGCCGCTACTGCTTCGGAGTAGACGAAACGGGTACGGAGATCGCGCCAAACGATCCCAACTGGGACGACCTTCGGGCCACGGCCCGGAGCGCAAGAGACCATCCGGCAGAGTGGCTGCGACAGCGGGCGATCTATGGCGATCTCGCGGACGACACCGCATTCGCCGCGGCATTCTCCGAAGCACTCAGATCGGTATGGGAACATGGCGCGGATGCTGCAATGCGCGCTTACCTTGACAGCTGACATGGATCCGGACGCCCGGCGGATAGAAGAGATCTACAAGGACTATCTGGCCTGTCTGAACCTGCAGGACTGGCATGACCTTGGTCGGTTCGTCACCGAAGGCGTTTGCCACAATGGTCGCGCTTTTGGCCTGGCGGGCTACAGGCGGATGCTCGAAGGTGACTTTCGCGCGATCCCCGACCTGCGCTTTCAGGCGATGTTGATTGCAGCCACACCGCCGGTGCTTGCCTGCCGCCTTGCGTTCGACTGCACTCCGGTGGGGGATCTGTTCGGCATGCCTGTGAATGGCCGGCGCATCCGCTTCGATGAACATGCCTTCTATCGTTTCGAGAATGGCCGCATCGCGGAGGTCTGGTCGATCATCGATCAGGCCGCGATCGCGCGGCAACTGTCTGCCTCGGGCAAGAACTGACACCCTTTCAAGGAAAGGCAATCACATGCGGGCAATCGTTTTCCGTGAGGGTCGCAAGGTCTCGTTGGAATCGCTGCCCGACCCGGACCCTCGGCCCGGCGAAGTGATCATAGCGGTGAAAGCCAGTGGCATCTGCCATACTGACATCGAAATCCTGAAGGGAAATTACGGTGGTTCGGCGTTTCCCCTCGTCCCGGGTCATGAGTTCGCGGGCGAGGTCGTCGCCATCGGAGCCGATGTGACGGGCATCAACCCGGGGGACCGGGTCGTCGTGGATCCGAACCTTGGATGCGGGATCTGTCATGCCTGTCAGCGCGGGCGCATCAACCTGTGTGAAAACCTGGGGGCCTACGGCGTGACCCGGAATGGTGGCTTCGCCGACTACTGTGCCGTCTCGGCCTCGAAGCTCGCTCCGATCGGCGCCCTCGACTGGGGCGTCGCGGCGCTTGCCGAACCCTTGGGCTGTGTCCTGAACGGGCTCTCCACGCTCGACGGGCGCATCTGCGAAACCGCCACGGTCTTCGGAGGCGGGCCGATCGGATTGTTGATGGCGCTGGCCCTGAAGTGGCGCGGCACGGCCCGGGTCACGGTCGTGGACCTTTCTGAGGACCGCCTGCAACTGGCCGGGACCTTCGGTTTGCGTGCTGTGTCCGCTCTCTCTTCAGACCTTGTGGCCTTGCGCCACACTCAGGACTTCGTCGCAGATGCCACCGGTGTTGCGGCAGTAGCGGCAGACCTGACCGGCTACATCCGCGACGGAGGTGCCGGCCTCTTCTTCGGCGTCTGCGATCAGTCGGATCGGATCGAGATTTCTCCGTTCGAGATGTTTCGACGCCAGCTTTCGTTGTTCGGAACTCATTCGCTGAATGCGAACGTCGCGGATGCCCTGCCGCTGCTGAGCAGACACGAAGCGGAAGCAGCGCGGATCGTGAGCCATCGGATGACGCTCGAAGAGATCCTGTCAAGTTTTCGCAACGGCGCCCCGGTCGGCGCTTTGAAGGTCCAGCTTTTCAATCATTGACCGCAACGACGGCGCCCGCCGGGCAGCGGGCGCCACAAGGTTCCACCGCATGCCGGCCAGATCACTCTGCCGGAAGCTGCCGTACGGCGCCCTTGTCGGCAGAAGTCGCAAGCAGAGCATAGGCTTTGAGCGCCGCCGAAACCTTGCGCTGGCGCGGTGCAGCCGGTTTCCAGCCCTTCGCGTCCTGTTCGGCGCGACGCAGGGCAAGATCGGCGTCGGAAACCCGCAGACTGATCTTGCGGCCCGGGATGTCGATGTCGATCATGTCGCCTTCACGAACCAGCCCGATGGCGCCACCCGCTGCGGCCTCGGGGCTCACGTGTCCGATCGACAGGCCAGATGTCCCGCCCGAAAAGCGCCCGTCCGTCAGAAGCGCGCAGGCCTTGCCCAGCCCTTTCGACTTCAGATAGCTGGTCGGATACAGCATCTCCTGCATCCCGGGACCGCCCTTGGGCCCTTCGTAGCGGATCACCACGACATCGCCGGCGCTGATCTTGTTGGTCAGGATCGCCGAGACGGCTGCGTCCTGCGATTCGAAAACGCGGGCGGGGCCGCTGAAGACAAGGATCGATTCATCGACGCCCGCGGTCTTCACGATGCAGCCATCCAGCGCGATGTTGCCCGTCAGAACCGCAAGCCCGCCATCCTTGGAGAAGGGGTGCTTGGCCGACCGGATCACCCCATTCGTGCGGTCCAGGTCAAGTTCGTGATATCGCGATGCCTGGCTGAACGCGGTCGCCGACCGCTGATTTCCGGGTGCGGCCATGAAGAAGTGACGGACGTTTTCATGGTTGGTGCGGCTGACGTCCCAGTGGTCCAGTGCGGCACCCATCGTTGGGGCATGAACGGTCGTGCAGTCGCGGTTCAGGAGACCCGCGTTGTCCAGCTGCCCAAGGATCGCCATGATGCCGCCCGCCCGGTGCACGTCCTCCATGTGGACGTCCTGCTTGGCGGGGGCGACCTTGCACAGGCAGGGCACCTTGCGGGAAAGCCTGTCGATGTCGTCCATGGTGAAGTCGATGCTTCCTTCCTGCGCGGCGGCAAGGATATGGAGCACGGTGTTGGTGGACCCGCCCATCGCGATATCCAGCGCCATCGCGTTCTCGAACGCCGCCTTGTTCGCCACGTTGCGCGGCAGGACGCCGGTGTCGTCCTGTTCGTAGTAGCGACGGGTGATGTCGACGATCAGGTGGCCCGCCTCGACGAAGAGACGCTTGCGGTCGGCATGGGTGGCCAGGGTCGATCCGTTGCCGGGCAGCGACAGGCCCAGCGCCTCGGTCAGGCAGTTCATCGAGTTCGCGGTGAACATGCCCGAACACGACCCGCAGGTCGGGCAGGCGGCGCGTTCGATCTCTGCCACCTCTTCATCGGAATACTTGTCGTCGGCCGCGACCACCATGGCGTCGATCAGGTCAAGCGCGATCTCCTTGCCCTTGATGACGGCCTTGCCGGCCTCCATCGGGCCGCCGGAGACGAAGACGGCGGGGATATTCAGCCGCATCGCGGCCATCAGCATGCCGGGCGTGATCTTGTCGCAGTTTGAGATGCAGACCATCGCGTCGGCGCAATGGGCGTTGACCATGTATTCCACGCTGTCGGCAATAAGCTCGCGCGACGGAAGGCTGTAGAGCATCCCGTCATGGCCCATGGCGATGCCGTCGTCCACCGCGATGGTGTTGAATTCCTTGGCGACCCCGCCCGCGGCCTCCACCTCGGCGGCGACAAGCTGGCCAAGATCCTTCAGATGGACATGGCCCGGCACGAACTGGGTAAAGCTGTTGACGATGGCGATGATCGGCTTGCCGAAATCGCCGTCCTTCATCCCTGTGGCGCGCCATAGGCCACGCGCGCCAGCCATATTGCGGCCGTGGGTTGTGGTGCGGGAACGGTAACTGGGCATGATGTGCGACTCCGTCTTGGGCCTATTGTTCCGAACGGCGGCGGCTGCCAGGAACCGCGCGTCCGTTCCGAAGATTGACTGACCCTAGTTACGCGGACGCTGCCACATTTACCAGAGCGGGCTTGCACGCAGTCATCCCCCCTGGGTGTTCCTTTTCGCAGCAAACAGCCTTGCCGCCGTGGGGCGGGCTCATTAAGCCAAAGAACAAGCATTCGTTTGGAGCATTCCGATGAGGCATCGCCATGTCTGCCTGGACCGATAGGGCGCGCATGCTGACGGCTTATGTTGCCTGCGCGGTCTGGCTGGTTTCCGGTCAGGCTGCGGCAGCCGGCGATTCCGCGCCGCGCAAGATTACCGTCTCAGACGGGGCGATCACGATCTCCGGTCCCTCCGGCTATTGCGTTGACACCCGGTCCTCGCGCGATGCGCCAGAGGGCGCATTCGTCCTTCTTGGAAGTTGTGTTTCACTGAACGGATCGGGACGGGCGCCGGGGACGCGTGCGCTTTTGACCGCCACTATCCTGCTGGGCGCGCCGCCGGGCGAGGACCTCAGGGTCGAGTTCCGTCGAATGGCAGACTTCTTCGTCACCGAAGCGGGGCGCACGGCGCTGTCGCGTGACGGTGATCCCGGCAGCGTTCGGATCACGAAGATCGTTGCCTCGGGCGATATCCTTTACGTGCTCGCGCAGGATAACGCACCGCTTGCCGGCTATCCGGTCGAGCCCGAATACTGGCGCGCGATCTTTGCACGCAGGGGCCGGATGATCAGTCTTTCGGTGCTTGGACTGCCCGAGGCACCGATCGACACAAACGACAAGCGCAGGCTGCTTGACCGCTTCGTGTCGCGGATTGTCACCGAGAATTCGTGAGCCGCCGCGAAACCAATGGTTGCATTGCGGTTGCGAACGCCCTTAGAAACCAGGCAATGACACGCGGAATGGAACGCGGGCAATGGCAGGCAGGGTCGCCAGACTGATCGGAGAGTTGCTTCACCGCCGCGCGGTCGCGCGCTGGCGGCAGACCGCCGCGCTTGCCGCGGAGGCTGATGTCACCACGCTTCGACTGATCCGAAACGGTGGTCGGCAGTTGCGCGCCGAGATCGACGTGGCGCTAGGCGCAGTCGAAAGCAGGCTTGCACATCCGAAGGGGCAGGACGCCCGCATCATGCGGCGTCCCGGCATGGATTGGGCCTGGCGACCGGAACTGTGGAGTGGCCCGGTCCATCCGCCTGGTCTTGCCCCGGCGCCGCGCCACGCAAGCCTAAGCAGGCATGGCAAGGTCTACCATGACTGCGACCTGGGCGAGATCGCACTACGCCAGTTCCGGAACAAAGGGGTAGAAGACCTGAGCCCCTTCGGCTGTGCGATCGAGGTGCTCGGCTTTCACGGCACATTCCTGTCGTTGGTCATCGATCTACCCGAAGCTGGGATGAAGGATCTGTCCACCCGCCATGTCCTGCGGCTTGAGACGCTGCTCGAGGCGGAGAGGCCATTGACCGTCTATGCGCGGCTGAACCTGCGTTGCGGCCCCAACACCGAACAGATCGCGGCGGAACTTGACCAGTCCGGAAAACCCGCCGAGGTCGAGTTTGACCTGGCCTATGCCGATTTCGCGACCGATCAGCTGGATCGCGCCTGGATCGACCTGTTCTTCGAGAACCCGGCAATGAACCGTGTGGCTCTGCGCGACCTGACACTGTCGCGCGTCGTCCGCGCCGCCTACTGAAGGAGATGCGATGACAGCGCCGACACTGACGCGATCCGTCCTGACCGCCGGCGTCTGGGAAGGCGTTATCGAAGGCGACCCGTCAGGGGAGCCCGCGGTCGAGGTCTGCCTGGGCGATCGTGTCCTGCCGGGTCTGAAGGTCGCGAAGACGGGCCCCGGAACCTGGTCCCTGTCGCTGCCGATCCCGGCGGACTGCATATCCGACGGGGTTCGGACCTTTGTCATCCGCGATCTGACGGATCGCCTGCCGATCGGCCATTTCAACCTGATCGCCGGCGCGTCTGCCGACGAGGATCTGCGGGCGGAAATCGCGCTACTGCGAGCCGAGATGGATATGCTCAAGCAGGCGTTTCGGCGCTATTGCCTGACTTCGGCGCCCTGACGGCCGCGGCGCGCGGACGATGTGACGCGGCGTAGGGGATGACAGGGGCGCAAGGCGCCGTCATGCTGCCCTTCGCCCGGAGGTCCCCATGACGCGCTATCCCCATCTTCTTCGTCCTCTCGACCTTGGCCACGTCACGCTTCCGAACCGGGTGCTGATGGGGTCGATGCACACCAACCTGGAAGAAACCCGTGACTGGAACCGCGTGGCGGAGTTCTATGCCACGAGGGCACGCGGCGGTGTCGGGCTGATGGTCACGGGCGGAATGGCGCCGAACCGCGAAGGCGGGGTGTTTCCCGGTGCAGCGGGGCTGTTCACGCCCGAGGATATCGCCAACCAGCGGATCGTGACCGACCGGGTGCACGAGGCGGGCGGGCGGATCGCGATGCAGATCCTTCACGCCGGGCGCTATGCCTACGGCCCGGACTGCGTCGCGCCATCGCCGATCAGGTCGCCGATTTCCCCCTTCCCGCCCAAGGAACTTGACGAAGCCGGCATCGAAAAGCAGATCGCCGACATCGCGACCGCCGCCGCCCGCGCCCGCGAGGCGGGCTATGACGGGGTGGAGGTTATGGGGTCGGAGGGCTATTTCCTCAACCAGTTCCTGGTGACCCGGACGAACCGGCGGACCGACCGCTGGGGCGGTGCCTACGAAAACCGCATGCGCCTGCCGGTAGAGGTCGTGCGCCGCGTGCGCGCCGCGGCCGGGGCGGATTTTATCCTGATCTACCGGCTTTCGATGATCGACCTAGTCCCCGAAGGATCGTCCTGGGACGAGGTGGTGACGCTTGCGCGCGCGGTCGAAGCGGCGGGCGCCAGCATCATCAACACCGGCATCGGCTGGCATGAGGCGCGGGTGCCCACCATCGCGACCTCGGTGCCGCGCGCCGCCTTCGCGTGGGTGACGCGAAAGCTGATGGGGCAGGTCGCGATCCCGCTTGTCACCTCCAACCGGATCAACACGCCCGAGGTGGCCGAACGCGTGCTGGCCGATGGCTGCGCCGACATGGTGTCGATGGCGCGCCCCTTTCTGGCCGATCCGGATTTCGTGCGAAAGGCAGCCACGGGCCGCGCCGACGAAATCGCCCCCTGCATCGCCTGCAACCAGGCTTGCCTCGACCATACGTTCAGCGGCCGGATCTCCACCTGCCTCGTCAATCCGCGCGCGGCCCACGAAACGGAACTGGCGATCGGGCAGACGGAAACCCCGCGCCGTGTCGCGGTCGTCGGGGCGGGACCGGCCGGCATGGCCTGCGCGCTGGCGGCGGCCGACCGGGGCCATGCCGTCACGCTCTTTGAAAAGTCCGGTCGGATCGGCGGGCAACTGAACCTCGCGCGGCGGGTTCCGGGCAAGGAGGAGTTCGACCTGCTGGTCGAATGGTTCACGACGATGCTGTCGCGAAAGAACATCGACCTGCGCCTGGGAGAGGAGGCGGACACGGCGATTCTTGCGGGGTTCGACGCCGTTGTCGTTGCGACCGGCGTGCGGCCACGCGACCCCGCCATACCGCAAGGCGACGGCGCGCGGGTGCACGGATACGCGGACGTCCTGTCTGGGCGCGTGACGGTCGGGCGTACGGCCGCGATCGTCGGGGCGGGCGGGATCGGTTTCGACGTGGCCGAATACCTTGTGCAGAACGCGCCGAGCCCGACCCTTTCGATCGACGACTGGCGCAGCGAGTGGGGCGTTGCCGATCCGGCTGCGCACCGCGGCGGGCTTGCCGACGCGCATCCCGAACCGGCCGCCAGAACCGTGACGTTGTTGCAGCGCAAACCCGAGAAACCTGGGCGAAATCTGGGCAAGACAACCGGTTGGATCCATCGCGCCACCCTGGCTGCCAAAGGTGTCAGGATGCTGGGCGGCGTCAACTACGAACGGATCGATAGAGAGGGTCTTCATGTGACCTTCGGGGAGGCACGCGAGAACCCCACCTTGATCAAGGCGGAAAGCGTGATTCTCTGCGCTGGTCAGGAAAGCGAAAAAACCTTGGCCGACACGCTGCGTGCTGCGGGGGTCGAACCGCATGTCATCGGCGGCGCGGACCATGCCGCGGAACTCGACGCGAAGCGGGCCATCGATCAGGGAACAAGGCTCGGCGTGGCGCTTTGAGCGCCCCGAATGGGGCTCGAACGGCCGAATTGCCATCTTAGGTTCAAGACAAAACCAAACTCTTGTCCGGGTCGCTCCCAAATCTTGCCTGAATTGGACCCGATACCGGTCACCGGCGGGCTAATGTCAATAAAGGGTATACAATGGACCGGCTGACCGAAATGGAAGCCTTCGCCACGGTGGTAGACCAGGGGGGGTTCACGGACGCCGCGAAGAAGATGGGGATCTCCAAGTCCGCCGTTTCCAAGCATGTGTCCGCACTGGAGGCGCGACTGGGCGCGCGGCTCTTGAACCGGACGACGCGGCGTGTTTCGCCGACCGAAATCGGACTGGCCTATTATGACCGTGCGCGACGCGTGCTGAACGACGCAGGCGAGGCGGATGCCCTTGTCACTTCGATGCAATCCGCGCCGTCGGGCTTGCTGAGGATTTCTGTCGCGACGGATTTCGGGGTGAACCTCCTGTCGCCGATCCTGGGGGATTTCCTTCTGGAATATCCCGAGATCACGGTGAACATGGTGCTTAACAACCGCTATGTCGAACTGATCTCCGAAGGGTTCGACATGGCAATCCGCGTCGGAGAGCTTGAGGATTCGACGCTTCGCGCGCGCAAGCTGACTGACACCGCCAAGCGCATGATCGGCGCGCCCTCCTATTTCGAACGATACGGACGGCCGACCAAGATCGACGATCTGAACGAACACAAGCTGCTGCACTATTCGAACCAGGCCTCCGGCAACGTCTGGAAGATCACCGCACCTTCGGGCGAAAAGCGGCAGGTGCGGACCGCGGGATGGCTGACTGTGAATGACGGCCAGTCGCTTCTGAACGCGGCCATCTCAGGGCTTGGAATCGCATACCTGCCCTCGTTCCTTTATGCCGATGCGATGCGTCACAATCTGGTCGAGGAAGCGATCCCCGATCTGCCGGTCGAAACGCTGGGAATCTACGCGGTCTATCCGCCGGGACGGTTCACCCAGCCGAAGGTCCGCGCCTTCATTGATTTCCTGTCCGCGGCCTTCGCGGAAAAGGGCCCCACGAACTGGTAAGCGGTTGCTTGGGTGCGATCAACGGGTCGAGGCAAGCATTGCCTCGACCCGACGATTCTGTTTTCGTCCATCTTCGGTCAGATTGGACGCCCTCGGCGCAAGAAAGCCGACGCCATCGGCAGAAAGCTGCGTCGGGCTGACCGCGAAGTCCCGGATCAACCGCTCCATTACCGATCGCGCGCGCTTTTCCGAAAGCGAGATGTTGGCGGCAAGGGACCCCTCGGCGTCGGTATGTCCGACAAGCGTCACCTGCGCGGCGGGATGACCGGCAAGATAGGCCGCCAGCCCGCGCAACGATGCGAAATCGCCGTCGCCAAGCTGTGCCGAACCGGTCTGGAACACAAGATCGTCAAGCGCGACGGCGCCCCGCGTCTCAAGCTGCGCGCCGATCGAAGACCCATCCCCCGAAGAGACTGCCGTGGCCGTTTGCGGCGCAACCGGGACCGGCGGGGCCGTGGCGGGGCCGATGGTCGCGATCTGGATGAAGCCGCGCTGGCTGGACCGGCTGACCAGCAGGGTGACGAATTCCTGGCTGGCCCCCGTACCGCGCTCGGCGCAAAGGAAAAGGAAGTCGCCAAGGTCGACATGCATGTCGGGTTCGGGAAGCACTTCGATCGCATAGCGGAAATCGAAGCCGCCGCAGCCGTCGGTCGCGCATTCGACAACGGGCGTGAAGCCGTCGCCGATAAGCTGGTCACGCAGCGGCGTATAAAGCGCAGTCGTCGTGGCATCGCCCTCGACCTGCCAGGCGGTCCGGCTGACCGCCCCCTCGACCTGCCGCATCGGTACGCCGCCGCCCTGGAAGACGTCCAGTGGCAGCGCATAGCTGTCCAGTGTGGTCGCGCGTCCCGCCGACTGGACGGCGCCCGCCGGCATCGAAAGGTCGGGTGCGGCAAGGGCGACTGCCGGCGCAAGAATGAACACCGGCAGCAGCCCGCCAGACTTCAACGGTGCGCCCCGTGATAGTCCGGGTTCGGTTCCATCCCGGTCGCCGACGCAACGCGGTTGGTCATGTTGAAAAAGCCGGTGACCGAAGCGATGTCCCAGATGTCGCGTTCGCTGAACCCGGCGTCGCGCAACGCCTGGCGGTCCGCCTCCTCGATCCTGGAGGATGAGAGCGTCAGCTTTTCGGCGAAGTCCAGCATCGCGCGCTGCTTGGCTGTCAGCGGGGCGACCCGCCAGTTCATCACCAGCGCCTCGCCCAGAACCGGATCACCGGACAGTTCGCGCACTGCCGCGCCATGCGCGACCTGACAGTACCAGCACCGGTTCAGCGAAGAGACCGCGACGGCGATCATCTCGCGTTCCAGCTTCGAAAGGCCGCTGTCGGCCAGCATCAGGTCGTTGTACATCGACGTGAAGGCATTCAGCTTGCCGATGTCGAAGGCATAGGCCCTCAGCACGTTCGGCACCATGCCAAGCTTTTCGGTGCAGATATCGAAATACTTCCGGGTGGCGTCCGGAAGCGGCTCGACCATGGGCAGGTCAAGCGCGGTGGGGCTATGGGCGTCGTTTGTCAACTGCTCTTCCGGGGTGTTCAGCGTCTGAGGATACGGTAGTGATACTGTCCCACAATCCGCATCCCTAGGGAAGCATAGAGCGTATTGGCAGGCTGATTGGCCGCAGTCACCAGAACCGCAAGCCGCGCCGCGCCATTGTCCTGCGCCCAGGCGGCGGCGGACCGCATCATCCGGCCGGCAAGCCCCTGACGGCGCTCCGCGGGTACCACGACCAGCGCATGCAGCATCGCCACATCGCCATGGATCGCGACAAAGGCGGTGCCCGCCGCGCGATCGTTGATCCGGCCAAGGATCGCGGTCTTTGGGCCGCGCACGCGATCCATCACCGCGATCCGGTCGGGTCCGATGCCGTCATCCGCCCAGATGTCGCGCTGGATCGCCAGCGGCGGCCAGACGGCGAAGGTCGAAAGCCGCGGTACCTCGGCGACAAGATCGGCGGTGGCGGCCTCATAGGCGTGCACCGGATCCTTAACGGCATAGCCCCGCGCCGCAAGCGCCCGGTCAAGCGGCTCTTCGTCCGGGCGGATCAGGAACAGCGGCACCTGGCCAAGCGCCGCCTGGCACGCCTCGGCGCGGTCGATGTCGGTTTCGGCCCATGCCGCCCGGACGGTCGCGGACGACACGCGCTGCCCGCCGCCCAGACCTTCGCGCACCACGAAGGCGCCCGCCTCGTGACGGGCCGCGGCGGGCCAGGTGGCATCGGTCAGGTCCAGGATGTCGGTCACGCCGGTTCTCCGGGGAAAAGAGCGGCAAGCCGGGTCATGGCGGTATCGATGCGCGCGGAGTCGGTGCCGCGGATCACGATGTTGGTGCCATAGGCGCCATTCTGGATGAAGGGATAGGATCCCATCGACAGGTCCGGGAAATCGGCCGCCAGCGCGGCCAGCGCCTCCGCGATCGTGCCTTCGCCGCGGTCGATGCGCAGCGACTGGCTAAGCATCGGCTTCCCGCCGGTCAGCCGCGGCAGAACCGATGCGACCATAGCCTGAAAGATGTTCGGCACCCCCGCCATGACATGCACGTTGCCGATCGAAAAACCGGGCGCGGCCGAAATCGGGTTGTCGATCAGCGTCGCATCCTGCGGCACACGCGCCATGCGCAGGCGGGCGGCGTTGAACTCCAGCCCGCTGGCGGCGTAATGCTCCGCCAGAAGGGCGCGCGCGTCCTCACGCACGTCCAGCGTCACCCCGAAGGCATGGGCGACCGCATCGGCGGTGATATCGTCATGCGTCGGCCCGATGCCGCCGGAGGTAAAGACATGGTCATGGGCGGCGCGCAGCGCGTTCAACGCCCCCGCGATCGCGGCCATGTCATCGGCGACGACCCGTATTTCCTTCAGGTCGATGCCGGTGCGCACAAGTTCCCCCGCAAGATAATGGGCATTCGCCTCGCGCGTGCGGCCAGACAGGATTTCATCCCCGATGATCAGGATCGCGGCGGTGGGGTTTGGCATGGGGTTCTCCTCGGGCCGACGGGGATGGGCCGGTGCGGGATTCGGTATAGGCGCGGCGCCGGTTCCGGGGAAGGGGGCGCCTCTGGCCAAGGGGGGATTTCTTCACTATCTAGGGGCGGTCACAACGAAAGGAATAGCCCGTGGACGACCCGCGCGGCCGCATGACCAAAGACGGCATCAGGATTCACGAAGCGGCGGACTTCGCCGGGATGCACGCGGCCGGACGGCTTGCGGCGGAGATTCTGGACGAGGTCGCCCCGCTTGTCGCGCCCGGCGTGACGACCGGCGAACTGGACGATTTCATCCGGACCCGGGTCGAGCTTGCGGGGGCGAAGTCGGCGACCATCGGTTATCGCGGGTACCAGCACGCGTCCTGCATCAGCGTGAACCATGTGGTCTGTCACGGCATTCCGGGGCCGAAGCTGCTCAAGGACGGGGACATCCTGAACATCGACGTCACGGTGATCGTCGACGGCTGGTTCGGGGATACAAGCCGGATGTATGTTGCCGGATCGCTGAGCCGCAAGGCAGAGCGGCTGGTCCAGGTGACCCATGACGCGCTGATGAAGGGGATCGACGCGGTGCGCCCGGGCGCCACCTTCGGCGACATCGGCCATGCGATCCAGACCTATGTCGAGGCGCAGAGGATGAGCGTGGTGCGCGACTTCTGCGGGCATGGTCTTGGCCGGGTTTTCCACGCGCCGCCGAACGTCCTGCACTACGGCAGGCCCGGCACCGGTCCGCGGCTGGAAGAAGGCATGTTCTTCACGATCGAACCGATGGTGAACCTGGGCCGGCCGGAAACCAAGGTTCTGGCGGACGACTGGACGGCCGTCACGCGCGACAAGTCGCTGTCGGCGCAGTTCGAACATTCCGTGGGCGTGACTGCCGACGGATGCGACATCTTCACCCTGTCGCCGGCTGGGCGGTTCCACCCGACCTGGTAGGTCCACAGCCCGCCCTGCGGCTCAAAGCCCAAGCAGCGCGGGCAATTCGTCCATGTGACGGAACGGCCGCGCGCCCACGGCGGCCAGTGCCGCGCCGTCGTCGTGCGGTGCATAGCCAAGGCAGCGCATGCCGGCGGCGCGGGCGGCGCGGGCGCCGGTTGCGCTGTCCTCGATCACGATGCAGCGCGACGGTTCCGCGCCGATCCGGTTCGCCGCGTACAGATAAAGATCGGCCGCGGGCTTTGGCCGTGCCACGTCCTCGCGGGAATAGATGCGCCCTCTCAGGCGGTCGTGAAGGGCCGGGTGCTGGCCCAGCGTGATCGCCATCTTCCGGTGCGGTCCGTTCGATCCGACGGCATAGGGGATGGCGGCCGCGTCCAGCGCATCAAGGACACCGATTATCCCCTCGATCAGCGGCGTTCCGGCGGCCAGAGCATCGAACACTTCGGCATAGACGGCATCGACCCAGCCTTCGCCCAGGTTAGCGCCGCGCGTGCGCGCCGCATCGGCGACGCCGAACATCGTGCCGCCGCGAAAAAGGCTGCGGACGCCGTCGGGGTCCATCGGCAGGCCGTGGCGGGTCAGGTTTGCGGCGATGACGCGGTCTGTCGTGGGTTCGCTGTCCACGATAACGCCGTCGCAGTCGAAAAGGACGGCTGCGGGCCTCATGCCGGGGCCCTCAGGATGGTCACCATAGTGTCCCCATAGCGGCGCTGGTCAAGCTGTTCGAACCCCTCGGGCAAAGTCGGCGCCTGACCCTCTTCCCACACGATGCAGGCGCCGGGGGCAAGCCAGCCGCCAGCCAGGGCCGAGGCAAGGGCGGCCTCGCCCAGCCCCTTGCCGTAGGGCGGGTCAAGGAAGACAAGACCGTAGCCCGGCCCGCGGTTCGGGCCCAGCCGTGTCGCGTCGCGCCGCCAGACATCGGTGACGCCCATCGCCTGCATCTTCTCGATGTTGCGGCGCAACAGCGCGCGCGCCGCCGCGCCATCATCGACAAAGGCCACGCGCGCCGCACCGCGCGACAGCGCCTCGAGCCCGAGCGCGCCGGTGCCCGCGAACAGATCCAGGACGCGCGCGCCCGACACCGGGTCGCCATGCGTCCCGTTCACCAGCAGATTGAAGATCGCCTCGCGTACCCGGTCCGTCGTCGGGCGCAGATGCGCGGCCTCGTCACCCGCGCCGACATCGGCCAGCTTCAGGCCGCGGCGGGCGCCCCCGATGATCCTCATGCCTTCAAAAGCGCCTTGAGATCCGTCGCGGGGTTTTCGACCGCCGCCGGATCGGGGGATTTCCCCATCTCGATCAGACGCTTGCCGACCATGTAGGCGCGGCTGTCGTTCATCGCGTCAAGCGCCAGAAGCCTGTCACCCTGATAGTACCAGAAGCTGACGGCATCGCCCTCGCCCCGGCGGGTGACGATGCGGTCGTAGCCGGTGTTCAGCCCGGCGATCTGCAGCTTGACGTCATACTGGTCCGACCAGAACCAGGGTTTCGCCTCATAGGGTTTCGCCGCGCCAAGCATGTTCTCTGCCACGACTTCGGCCTGGTCGATGGCGTTACCCACGCTTTCCAGCCGCAGCCGCCCGCCGCGGTAGGGAAACGACGCGCAATCGCCCGCCGCCCAGATCGCCGGGTCCGAAGTGCGGCCCTGTTCGTCCGTCCGGATGCCGTTGTCGATGGCAAGTCCGGCGGCTTCGGCCAGTTCGGTGGCGGGCGCGATGCCGACCCCGACGATGACGAAATCGACCGCAAGCTCGGTTCCGTCCGACAGGCGCGCCGCGCTGACGCGGTCTTCCCCCAAAAGCCGTTCAAGGCCGGTGCCCTCAAGGATCTTCACGCCGTGATCGCCATGCACATTGCGAAACCATGCCGAGGTTTCGGGCGACGCCACGCGCTGCAGGATGCGGGGGGCCATTTCGACCAGCGTCACCTCCAGCCCAAGCTTGGCCGCGACCGCCGCCGCCTCAAGCCCGATATAGCCGCCGCCGATCACCAGAAGCCGGCGGCCCTGCCGGAACTCGGGCGCCATCGCATCCACATCGGCCAGCGTACGGACCGTGTAGACGCCCCCCAGCGCGCCGCCGATCGCGGCAGGCAGTCGGCGCGGCACCGACCCGGTCGTCAGCGCCAGCTTGTCGTATCCGATCGTCTCGCCGTCGAAGGACAGCGTCCTGGCCGCGGGGTCGATCGCCGTCACCTTCGCGCCGAGCCTGAGCGTCACGTTCTGCTCCTCCCAGAACGACGGCGCGCGCAGGTAAAGCCGTTCCAGTTCCATCTCTCCCAGAAGGTAGCCTTTGGAGAGCGGCGGCCGCTGGTAAGGCGGCGCGGATTCCTCGCCGATCAAGGTCAGGCTTCCGGCATATCCCAGGGCGCGAAGCTTTGCGGCCAGTGACGCGCCCGCCTGGCCGGCGCCCACTATGACAATTCCCGACATCCGCGCATCTCCTCTGGTGTTCGCCGGGGCGGAGCCTATATCGCTCGTTCAGGAAAACGCAACTGCGGGGGAAGGAATGACGATCGGATTCGGAGACCGGCTGCCGGCCGCCACAGTCCTGGAAATGACCGAAGACGGGCCGAAGCCGGTCGATCTGGCCGAAAGGCTGAAGGGGCGGCGGGTCGTGATCTTCGGGCTGCCCGGGGCATTCACCGGCATCTGCTCGACCTCTCATGTCCCAAGCTTCATCCGTACCCGGCAGGGCTTTGCAGACAAGGGCGTGGACGAGGTGATCTGCCTGGCGGTCAACGATCCCTTCGTGATGAACGCCTGGGGCGAGGCGACGGGGGCAACCGCTGCAGGGATCGTCATGCTGGCGGACGCTTCAGGTGCGTTCGCAAAAGGCATTGGCATGCTTTTCAGCATACCGGAACGCGGATTGATCGACCGGTCCAGGCGCTATGCGCTTCTGGCCGAGGATGGGGTGGTAAAGGTCTGGCATCCGGAGCCCGACCGGGGATGCAGTATTTCCGGCGGCGAGGCGCTACTCGAAGCGATCTAGGCGAAACGGCACTGGTGGCGGGCGATGGTGCGCCATATCTTTCCACCACAGGACAACGTGCAAAGGATCTGGCGATGACGATCGAGGTTGGAGGGCGCCTGCCCGAGGCGACTTTTTCGAAGATGGGGGCCGAAGGCCCCGAACTGGTGCAGCTTGGCGATCTGACCAAGGGGCGCAAGGTGGTGCTTTTCGCGCTGCCGGGCGCCTATACCGGACCCTGTTCGACCATCCATGTGCCAAGTTTCGTGCGCACCGCGGCGGATTTCCGCGCCAAAGGTATCGCAGACATCTATTGCGTGGCGGTCAACGACCCCTTCGTCCTGAAGGCCTGGGGCGAGTCCACGGGCGGGACGGCGGCGGGGATCACCTTCCTTGGCGATGCCGACGGAAGCTTTACCCGCGCGCTGGGGATGGACTTCACCGCGCCTCAGATCGGCCTGCATGGCCGGTCGAACCGCTATGCCGTCGTCCTCGATGACGGGGTGATCGCGGCGGCCAATGTCGACAAGCCCGGCGTGTGCGACATTTCCGTCGGCGAGGCGCTTCTGGCCAAGCTCTGAAGAAGGCGGACAAGCTGTAGGGAAAGGGGGCTCAGGCCCCCTTTTTCGCGTGCAATTCGCACAGGCAGGCGACGGGTTCGGAATGGTCCTTCTGAACCTCTGCCGCGCCGGCGATCTTGTCCATGCGCCGCGCGAGCGTCAGGTCAAGCGCCGACAGGCCGCCGCAGTCATGGGTGGTCAGCGTCACGTCCACGGTGTTGTAGACATTCGTCCATTCCGGGTGGTGGTTCAGCTTCTCCGCCACCAGAGCCGCGCGCGACATGAAGCCCCAGGCTTCCGAAAAGCTGCGGAACTTCCAGATCTTGCGGATCGCATCGCGGTCGGGCACGGCGCGCCAGCCGGTTTCATCCAGCGCCGGCAGGCACTCCGCACGCTCTGCCACCGTCAGCAGCGCGGCCATCTCAGACTTCCTTTTCCTTCATCGCGGTGTTGTCGGCGGCGGTCGCCCTGATCAGTGCCGGCCGTTCCCTGATCCGGTCCCAGTATTCGGTAAAGGCCGGTCGCGCCTCGACCGTGCCGAACTGAAGCCCGTAGCCGATCTGCGATCCGGTCGCGACATCGGCGGCCGAAAATGCCTCTCCCGCAAGGTAGGGTGTCTTGGCCAGCTGGCCTTCGAGTGCCGCGAAGGTCGTTTCGAGCGTGCCGAACCCGACCATCCCGCGCCGGTCGTCGGGGACGGTGAAGCCCAGCACCTTGGCGATGATCGCCGCCTCGAGCGGCCCCGCGCCGAAGAACAGCCAGCGGTAGTAGGCGCTGCGGTCCGCAGGCGCCAGACCCGCATCGGGGAAGGCATCCGCAAGATAGGCGCAGATCGCGGCGTATTCCGTGACGATCCGGTCGCCGTGCACAAGCGCGGGCACCTTGCCCATCGGGTTGATTGCCAGGTATTCCGGTGCCTTCATCTGCGGCCCGTAGTCGAGATAGCGGACTTCGTAGGGTTGCCCGATCTCCTCGAGCATCCAGCGCGCGACCCGTCCGCGCGACATCGGGTTCGAATAAAGGATCAGATCCGCCATGCGCGCCTCCCGGGTTCGACGGGGCGATTGTCCTGCCGGACGGCGCAAAACGCAATGCCCGCGTGGCCGGCCCCTGGCACCGATGCCTCAGCTTTCCTTTCGGAAGGGGCCGTAGTCCGCCAGTGCCGCGATCTCCTGCCCGACCGCATCGCCCTCGGCGCGCAGGTAGCGCGCGACGGCGTCGCGGAAAGAGGGTTCGCCGATCCAGTGGAGCGAATGGATCTTCGACGGCAGATATCCGCGGGCAAGCTTGTGTTCCCCCTGCGCGCCGGCCTCCACCCGCGCCATGCGGCGCTCGATGGCAAAATCGATCGCCTGGTAATAGCAGCATTCGAAATGCAGGCAGGGGTGATCCTCGACCGCGCCCCAGTAGCGGCCGAAAAGCGTGTCGCGGCCGACCATGTTGAGTGCCCCCGCCACGGGCCGCCCGCCGCGTTCGGCCAGAACCAGAAGCACGTCGTCGCGCATCGTCTCGTGCAGCTCGTCGAAGAAGGCGCGGGTCAAATAGGGCCGGCCCCATTTGCGGCTTCCGGTGTCCTGGTAGAAGCGCCAGAACGCGTCCCAGTGTTCGGGGCGGATGTCACCCCCCGTCAGCCGCCGGATGGTGCCGCCGAAGCCCTGCGCGACCTCGCGTTCCTTGCGGATGGTCTTGCGCTTGCGCGACGACAGCGCGGCAAGAAAATCGCCAAAGTCCGCATAGCCGCGGTTTTCCCAGTGATATTGCTGCGTGACGCGGTGCAAGAGGCCCATCGCCTCGCCTGCCGTGGCCTCCGCCTCCGTGCAGAAGGTCACATGAACCGAGGACAGGCGCGCCTGCGCGGCGACCTGCACCGCCCCTTCGACCAGCGCCGCGCGGCCTGCCGTTTGCCATCCCGGCGCGGTCAGGAAGCGGCGGCCGGTCGCGGGGGTGAAGGGGACCGCGATCTGCAGCTTCGGGTAATAACGTCCCCCCGCGCGTTCCAGCGCATCCGCCCAGCCGTGATCGAAGATGTATTCGCCCTGGCTGTGCGACTTGACGAACAGCGGCGCGACCGCCACCACCCGCCCCTCGGCGCGCGCGACCAGCGGGCGCGGATCCCAGCCGGTGCCCGGCCCGACCGAACCGGAACGTTCCAGCGCCAGGAGAAAGCGGTGGGTGGTGAAAGGGTCCACCGGGCGACCTGCCGCCGCCTCGGGGCAGGCACAGCTGTCCCAGTCCTGAGGCGCGACGGCGGAAAAGCCCGTCAGCAGGGAAACCTCGATTTCGGCTCCGGTTCCGTCGGGCAAGGCCGTCTCCTTTCCTGCCCAAGATGGAGCGGTGGTCTCCGCCGTCAAGCCGGGATGGCCGCGTGGTAGCCTTCGAAGGTGATGTTGTCGGCGTATCTGCGTGCCTTCGCCTCGATCTCGGGCGAGCGGACCGTCCAGCACAGGATGGCGGCGCCGGCGGCCTTCAGCTCCGCCACGCGCGGCGCGGCAAGGTCGGCCACCTCGTGCGAGATGAAGGACGCGCCGACCCGGTCATAATCCGGGATGCCGCGCAGCCGGTCGCGCGCCGCGCGGCTGAGAAGCGGCCAGTCCTCGCCATAGGCGCTTGTGGTGATCCCGCGCGCAACGCCGGGGGCAAGGGCCGCAAGCGCCGCGACCGAATGGGGATTGAACGACATCAGCGCGACATCGCCCGCATAGCCCGCCAGAACCTGTGCGATGGCGTGCTCCAGCGGCCCGACACCGGGGCCCATGTCGCCGTCCTGGTCCTTGACCTCGATCAGCAGCGGCACCCGGCCCGCGACGATTTCCAGTACCTCCGCCAGCGTCGGAATGCCGTCTTCCGCGTCCAGGATCCGGATCGCGCCCAGATCCCGCGCGCTGTGGGCGCGGATGCGCCCGCCATGCCCGGTCAGCCGGTGAAGGTCGTAGTCGTGAAAGACCATCGGCACGCCGTCGCCCGATGGCTGGATGTCGATCTCGATCCCGTAGCCCGCCGCGACGGCCGCCCGGACCGCCGCGCGCGAATTTTCGGGCCGGCCTGCCGACCGGTCGTGCAAGGCGCGGTGCGCGATAGGCAGGCGCCGGAACGACGCGGGCAGCGGAACCGTCTGCGCCATCACTTCACCTGGAAGATCGCCTCGATCTCCACCGCGACTCCCAGGGGCAGGGACGGGGCCGAAACCGCCGAACGGGAATGGCGCCCGGCATCGCCCAGGACCTCCACAAGGAAGTCGGAACAGCCGTTGATGACTTTCGGCTGATCAGTGAAGTCGGCGGTGGAATTGACGAAGCCGGTCAGCTTCACCACCCGCACCACCCGGTCAAGATCGCCGCCGCAGGCCGCGCGCGCCTGCGCCAGAAGGCTCATCCCGCAGCGTTTCGCGGCCGCCGCACCGGCATCGACCGCAAGGTCCGCGCCCAGCTTGCCCTTGATAAGCCCGTCTGGCCCCTGGCTGATCTGCCCCGAGACGAAGACAAGGTCGCCGACCTGAACGAAGGGCACATAGTTGGCGGCCGGCGCGGGCGCGTCCGGCAGCGTCACGCCAAGTTCGGCAAGGCGGGCGTCGATCTTTCCGGTCATGGAATCCTCCTGTCTGTCCGGCGCGGAAGCTAGCGGCGCGGCGCCCTGGGGGGAAGGGGAAATGCATCTCGGGCCCGGAGGGCATGCGCCGGACAGCGCGGCACCGGCGCAACGGCGGTGTCTGAATTTCCGCAATTCGCCCCGAAAAGCGGCCGTCGTTCTTGAATCGTGCCCGGTCGCCGCATATTGCACCCCCAGACATTGCCGGGGCGGGCCTGTTGGGCCTAGTCTGGTAGACGAGTCCTCGGATCAGGGTTTTTTTGGTGCCACGTTTGACTTCGATCTTTCCGTTTGCAGTGCGCCTTGGCGCGATTTCCGTCGCGTGCCTCTTGTCGGCCTGTGCGCATTTGCCCGAAGGCGCCGAATACAACGACCCCTACGAGGCGAAGAACCGGGCGGTTCACGCGACCAACCTGGAAATCGACACGACGCTCTTTGGCGACGGCAAGAAGAAGGGGATCGTTCCGACCTTCCCGCGTCCCGTGGCGAAAGGATTCATCAACTTCGCCTCGAACCTTGCCGCGCCAGGCGACGTCGTGAACCGCGTCCTTCAGGGTAAACCCGGCCCGGCGATCGAAACGACCGTCCGCTTCGTGATCAACACGACGGTCGGGATCGGCGGCCTCTTCGACCCGGCGACCGCGATGGGGCTTGAGAAGGACGAAACCGATTTCGGCGAAACGCTTACCGTCTGGGGCTCTGGCGAGGGCGACTACATCGTGCTGCCGGTCCTTGGTCCCTCGACCGAACGCGACGCCATCGGCATGGTCGTCGACCTCGCGCTCGATCCGCTGAACACCTTGCTGCCGCGACCTGAATCGACCTACGCCCTCGGCGCCGCCGCGGCGTCCTCGGCCGCATCGCGCCAGGTGAACGCCGATCTGGTGGAATCGATCCTTTACGAAAGCGCCGACAGCTATGCGCAGGCGCGGATCATCTATCTCCAGAATCGCCGCTACCAGCTTGGCGAGGACATCTATGTCATCGACCCCTACGAGGATCCCTATGGCCAGTAACCGCATCAGCCGCCGCCAGGTCATGGTTCTGGGCGCCGCGGGCGCGTTCTACCTGGGTTCCACGCTGCCCGGTGCCGCGCTGAACGTCGAAGAAGCGCGTTCGCTGGTCGGCAAGCTGGTTGGCGACATCAACGCCGTCATCGCATCGGGCAAGTCCGAGGGTGCGATGATCAAGGATTTCGAGCGTGTCTTCGCGCGGTATGCCGATGTCCGCTATATCGCGCAAAGCGCCCTTGGCCCGGCGGGCCGGGCGGCGTCGAAGGCGGACGTGGCGGCCTATACGACAGCGTTTCAGGGATATATCGCGCGCAAGTACGGCAAGCGGTTCCGCGAATTCATCGGCGGCCAGATCGAGGTGACCGACGCGCGCCCGCTGAAAAGCTTCTACGAGGTCGTTTCGACAGCGCGGCTCAAGGGGCAAAGCCCGTTCGATGTGCGCTGGCATGTGTTCGACAAGTCCGGCAAGGATTTGTTCTTCAACATCATCATCGAAGGCGTCAACATGCTGGCGACCGAACGTACCGAAATCGGCGCCATGCTGGATCAGGCGAAGGGTTCGATCCCGGCGCTGACCGCCGCCTTGCGCAAGGCGGGCTGAACGCAACGCGGCGGCCTAGTTGCCGCCGCGAAGGATCGCACCCAGAAGATCGACGAGGAATCCCTCTGTGCCCGAAGGGCGCTGCCGGCCGGGCTGCGTGGGCTGCGGAAGCGGCCGGGTGTCCGGATAGACGCCGTAGTCCGGTTGCATGACGTAATCGCCGGGATTGGCCATCGGCAGCGGCGTCGGCGGAACGCCGTCTTCGACGCGTGCCATGACCTCGTGCCAGATCTCCGCCGGCAGGCCGCCGCCGGTGACTCCGGTCAGCGGGGTGTTGTCGTCATAGCCCATCCAGACGCCGGTGACGTAGTCGGCGGTAAACCCTATGAACCAGGCATCCCGCGCGGCCTGGGTGGTGCCTGTCTTGCCCGCGGCCTGCCGTCCGTCCAGCCGTGCGCGCCGCCCGGTCCCGTTCTCGATGACCTGGTACATCATGTAGGTCAGTTCCCGCGCCGCCTCGTCCGAGATGACGCGCTCGCCCATCCCGCCCTCCTGACCGGCAAGCGCGCTATCCTCGCCCTGCAGGCGCAGTTCGACCATCCCGTAGGGCCGGACCGAGGTTCCGCCGTTCAGGATGCCCGCATAGGCGCCGGTCATCTCCAGAAGCGTCGTTTCGGACACGCCCAGCGCCAGCGCCGGCCCTTCGGCCAGGTCCGCCTCGAAGCCGAAATTGTTGGCGACCTCGCGCACGGCATTGCGCCCCACGGCCTCCGACACGCGCACGGTCGCGGTGTTGACCGAATGGGTCAGCGCCTCGGTCAGGGTGATCGGTCCGCGATATCCCTTGTCGTAGTTCTTGGGGGACCAGTCCCCCGACCCGGGGACATGGATGGTCAGCGGCGCGTCCTCCACGATCGTGTTCAGGTTCCACCCCATGTCGAGAGCGGCCGCATAGACAAAGGGCTTGAATGTCGATCCGGTCTGCCGCTTGGCCTGGGTCGCGCGGTTGAAGGCGCCCGACACCTGCGAATCCCGTCCGCCGACCATCGCCCGCACCGCGCCGTCCGCGCTCATCACCACGATGGCGGCCTGGGCCTTGGACCCGTCCTTGAGCCGCGTGGTGAAGATCTGCTTCAGCGCGTCTTCGGCCGACTTCTGAAGGTGCTGGTCCAGGGTCGTGCGGATGATCACGTCCTCGGTCGTGTCCGAGGTCAGGAAGGCGGGCCCGGATTCCATGACCCAGTCCGCAAAATATCCCCCCGCACGCGCCGAGGCAGCCTTGGACAGGCGCGCGGGATTGGCCAGCGCGTCCTGATATTGTGCATCGGTCAGATAGCTCTGGTCGTGCATCAGGCCCAGAACGACCGCCGCCCGGTCCTGCGACCGTTTCAGGTTCGCTGTCGGCGCATAGCGCGTCGGCGCTTTCAGAAGACCCGCCAGCATCGCGGCCTCCGCCGGGCCGACCTCGTTCGCGGACTTGCCGAAATATCGCTGCGCCGCCGCCTCGAAGCCGCGCGCGCCCGCGCCAAGGTAGGCGCGGTTCAGGTACAGCGTCAGGATCTCGTCCTTCGAGAACTTCGCCTCGAGCGCGAGTGCGAAGGGAACCTCCTTGATCTTGCGCCAGACGCCGCCGCGGCGGCAGTCGTCTTCATAGTCGCCCTCGGTCTTCCACACGGCAGGGTCGTACGCAACGCCAAGACACAGAAGCTTGGCCACCTGCTGGGTGATGGTCGAACCGCCGTTCCCTTCCAGCGGGCCGCGGCCCTCGGCCAGGTTGATGCGGATCGCTCCGGCGATGCCGCGCGGGCTGATGCCGAAATGGCTATAGAACCGCTTGTCCTCGGTCGCGACCACCGCGTTGCGCAGATAGGGCGACACAGAGGCGGCGTCGATCTGCCCGCCAAAGGTTTCACCCCGCCAGGCAAAGACCTGTCCCTCGCGGTCCAGAAGCGTGACCGATCCCTTCGTGCGCGCATCCACATAGGCGCCAAGCGGCTGAAGCTGGGCGTAGAAGAAAAGCGTGGCCAGCAAAAGGACGCTGACCACGGCGAAGCCCGCGCGCCAGCCGATTCCCCAGATCCCGCGCGCCAGGAAGCCGGCGGCTCCGGCGATCAGGCGGACGGGCCAACTTGCCTTGCGCCGGGGCCGCCTTGCAGCCGTGCGCCTGCTTGCCGCCGCCTTGGGTTTCGGCGCGGCTTTCGGCTTTGCGCTGCCGTATCGCTTGTCGGCGACCAATGGGGTCCGCCGTCCGCCTTTTCCGCTCATCTTCGTTCCGATGCCTGCCGCGTTTTGCGCGACCATAGCCGCAGCCCGATGGAATGTGGAGAGCCAGGTAGCTTTCGGCAATTTTCCGCCCGCCCAAAAAGAAGGCAAAAGTCGAAAAAAGCGCCAAAGCTTTGTGTTTTTCCGCGTCTTGCGGCCCGATCCTTCTACGCTGTTGCTTGTAATGCTGCGCCGCAGAATCTCCGATCACCACGTCGGCCCCCCGCGGGGCCCTGTCCCAGGCAAGGAGGGAGACGTGAAACTGATCATCGCGGCGATCAAGCCGTACAAGCTCGAAGAGGTGCGCGAGGCGCTGACGGCAGTCGGCGTGCGCGGGATGATGGTGTCCGAGATCAAGGGCTTTGGCAGCCAGTCCGGCCATACCGAAATCTATCGCGGGGCCGAATATGCCGTGAACTTCGTTCCCAAGATGAAGCTGGAGATCGCGGTGGCCGATGCGATCGCCGACGAGGTGGTCGAGACGATCGCGAAGACCGCCCGCACCGACAAGATCGGCGACGGCAAGATCTTTGTCCTCGACCTTCAGGCGGTCCAGCGCGTTCGCACCGGCGAATCCGGCGAAGACGCGCTTTAGGCCCCAACCTTCACGAAAGCGGAAAACCATGATGAAACTGACCAAACTTACCGGGCTTGCGGCCGCCATGCTGGCCGCCGCGCCCGCCTTCGCCCAGGACGCCGAACCCGTGATGGACAAGGGCGACGTGGCCTGGATGCTTGTGTCCACGGTCCTGGTACTGTTCATGATCGTGCCCGGTCTTGCACTGTTCTATGGCGGCCTCGTGCGCGCCAAGAACATGCTTTCGGTGCTGATGCAGTGCACGATGATCGCCGCGATGGTGATGGTGATCTGGGTTGTCTACGGCTATTCGATGGCCTTCGGCGGCGGTACCGGCGCCTATTGGGGCGGCCTTGGAAAGCTGTTCCTGGCGGGTGTCGGGCCCGACAGCATGTCTGCCACCTTCACCGATGGCGTGGTCATCCCCGAATATGTCTTCATCGCCTTCCAGATGACCTTCGCGGCGATCACGCCCGCGCTGATCGTCGGCGCCTTCGCCGAACGGATCAAGTTCAGCGCTGTCATGCTCTTTTCGGCGCTGTGGGTGACCTTCGTCTACTTCCCGGTCGCGCACATGGTCTGGGACGGTGCGGGCCTGATCTTCAACATGGGCGCGCTCGACTTCGCGGGTGGCACCGTGGTCCACATCAACGCCGGTATCGCGGCGCTGGTCGGCGCAATCTTCGTCGGCCCCCGCATCGGGCTTGGCAAGGACATGATGGCCCCGCATTCGATGACGCTGACACTCGTCGGTGCGGGCATTCTGTGGGTCGGCTGGTTCGGCTTCAACGCCGGTTCCAACCTCGAAGCCAACGGCGGCGCGGCGCTTGCGATGATGAACACCTTCACAGCGACGGCTGGCGCGATCCTTGCCTGGGCCCTGCTTGAGGCCGTCCTGCGCGGCAAGGCATCGATGCTGGGCGCGGCCTCGGGCATGATCGCCGGTCTGGTCGCCGTGACCCCGGCGGCGGGTTCGGTCGGGCCGGTGGGCGCCATCGTGCTTGGCGCGCTCGCATCCTCGGTCTGCTACTTCTTCGTGGCGGTGGTGAAGAACAAGTTCGGCTACGACGACAGCCTCGATGTCTTCGGCATCCACGGCGTCGGCGGGATCATCGGCGCCATCGGCACCGGCATCTTCACCGCGCCGGGCCTGGGCGGAACGGGCGGCGAGGACTACTCCATCGCCGGCCAGACCTGGATCCAGATCGAGGCGGTCGCGATCACCGTGATCTGGTGCGCTGTGGTGTCGGCGGTGCTGTACTTCATCGTCAGCAAGACCGTCGGTCTGCGTGTGGTCGCCGACGACGAACGCCGAGGGCTTGACCTCACGGCGCATGGCGAAAGCGCCTACCACTCCTGATCCCAACAGCTATCCTGCCGCCCGCTAGTCTGCGTGGGCGGCAGGCACGGCCCCGGCCACCGGGGCCGTTTTCGGTTTTCGAAGCACGAAGACCAGCGGCAGTGCCGCCAGCGTGATCAGCATCATCGCCAGGAAGTCGTTCACATAGGCGACCATCGCGGCCTGCTGGTTGACCAGCCCGTCCAGCCGCGCAAGCGCCGTCGGATCGCCCGCCGCCGCCGTCGGCATTGCCGCGCGCAGGACGGGGTTCCAGGGGGTCATGAGGGCCGACATTTCCGCATGGTTGACCTGCACGTTGCGGGTGAAGAGCAGCGCGACGATCGAGATGCCTATGGAAGATCCGATATTGCGCACAAGGCTGAAAAGGCTTGTCGCGTCGGCGCGGAACTCCGGCGCGAGTGTTGCGAAGGCGACGGTCGACAAGGGCACGAATACCAGCCCCAGGCCCACCCCCTGAACCACGCCCGAAAGGATCACCGGCGTCGCATCCATCTGCGGGGTGAAACCGGTCATCATCCAAAGCGACAGCGCCGCCAGAAGCAGCCCGAGGACGACAAGCTTGCGCGCGTCGATCCGGTGGACCAGCCGCCCGACCACGATCATCGAGGCCATGACCCCGACCCCGCGCGGCGCCATCACAAGCCCTGTCGTCACCGTCGGGTAGCCGAAGATCCCCGACAGCATCGGAGGCAGCAGCGCAAGGCTGGCCAGAAGGACGATCCCGATCACGAAAATGAAGACAAGGCCCGCGGCAAAGTTGCGGTCGGCGAAGATGCGCGGGTCGATGAAGGGCTTGCGCGCGCCCGCGATATGGAAGGCAAAGATCCAGAAGCCGGAAATCGCGAGGCCCAGTTCGATCCAGATCTCGGCCGAGGCGAACCAGTCCCGTTCCCCGCCGCGATCCAGCATCAGTTGCAGCGCGCCGACGCCAAGCGCCAGCATCGCGAAGCCGAAGAAGTCGAAGCCCCGGGCGCGCCGGGCGACGCTTGGCAGATAGGCCGACAGCCCTGCAAGGGCAAGAAGGCCCACCGGAAGGTTGATGAAGAACACCCAGCGCCAGTTGAAGGATTCGGTCAGCCAGCCGCCAAGCGTCGGGCCGATGATCGGACCGACCATGATACCCGCGCCCCACATTGCCATCGCCTGGCCGTGCTTTTCCCGGGGGTTGATGTCCAGAAGGAAGGTCTGCGACAGGGGAACGATCGCCGCGCCGAAGACGCCCTGCAGCATCCGGAACCCGACCATCGAGGACAGGTTCCATGCCAGCCCGCAGGCCATCGAGGTGACGACGAAGCCCGCGACGGAAACCGTGAACACCTCCTTGCGCCCGAACCGGTCCGACAGCCACCCGGTCATCGGCGTGACGATCGCCGAGGCGACGATGTAGGACGTCAGGACCCAGTTGATCGTATCGAGCGAGGCGCCAAGGTCGGCGCGCATCGACGGCAGGGCGACGTTCGCGATAGTGGTGTCCAGAACCTGCATGATCGTCGCCAGCATCAACGCCAGCGTGATCAGCCCGCGATGGGGCTCGGGCGCGCTTTCGGTTCCGGGGGTCACTCCGTGGCGCCCGGCTGACCCGCCAGGGCTGCCAGCAGGCCCGGCTTGCCGGTGTCGACGCTGACCTCGGCACTCAGGCCCGAACGCAGGCCCGCGACCTCGCTCCCGGCGTCCAGCCGGAGCCGGACCGGGATACGCTGGGTCACCTTGACCCAGTTGCCGGTCGCGTTCTGGGCTGGCAGCAGCGCGAATTCCGCCCCGGTCCCGGCGCCGATCGTCTCGACCGTCGCGGTCAGGTGGCGGTCGGGAAAGGCATCGAACGTGACCTCGGCGTGCTGGCCGGGCGTGATGCCGGCAAGCTGGGTTTCCTTGAAATTTGCCTCGATCCAGTAGTCGCCGGTCTCGACCAGCGCGAAAAGCGGCGCACCGGCTGCGACGAACTGGCCCGGCTTGAAGGACGCGGCCTGGTAGATGACGCCATCCGCCGGGGCCTTCACCGTCGTGCGCTCCAGATCATAGGCGGCATGGTCGCGCGCGACCTGTGCCGCGACGACGACCGGATGGGCGTCGATCTCGATCCCGGGGTTGCCGCCAAGCGCGGCGCGGGCGGATTCGACCTGCTGATGGGCGATGGCAAGCGCGGCGGTCGCCGCGCGGGCGTCGTTGCGCGCCCCGTCAAGCGAGGCGGTGGCCGCGACGCCCTTCGCAGTCAGCGATTCCTGTCGCACAAGCTCGGTTGCGTAGTAGTCGGACCGTTCCTCGGCGGCGGCCTCGGTCGCGCGGGCGACCGCATAGGCGGCTTTCATCTGCTCGACGTTCAGCCGGGCCGACGACAGCGACGCATCGGCCTGCGCCAGTGCCAGCCGGTAGGGTTCCGCATCGACCTGAAACAGCGTCTCGCCGCGTGTGACGTTCTGGTTTTCCTCGATGCCGACGGCAACGACCCGCCCGGACAGGTCGGAGGCGACCGAAACCCGCGCCTGGTGCAGGTTGGCGTTGTCGGTTGTCTCGTAGCGGCCGCCCGAAAGCCAGACGACCGCCCCCGCGACGGCAAGTGCAAGCGGAAGCGAGATCATCAGGATCTTGCGGCGCGGGCGCCGGGCGGCAGGTTCAGCGGACATCTCGGGTTCCTTCGGGCGCCACGTCGGCGCCTGTTTTCGTCTCGGACAGATTGAAGATCATCGCCCGCAGCGCCTGCACCAGCGACTCGCGCGCCTGGGCATCGACGCCCTGCAGCGCCTCGGCATAAATGCCCTCGGCAAGGCGGCGGGCGTCGGAATAGGTTTCGCGCGCGGCTGCGGTCGGAAGTACCAGTTTCGCCCGCCGGTCACGGGGGTCCGCCTCGCGCGTGACCCAACCCGCTTCCTGCATCCGGTCGACCAGGCGCGACACGGAAATGGGCTCGACCTCCAGAAGTTCGGCAAGCCGGGCCTGGGTCGCGGCACCCTCGCGGTTCAGATGCACGAGAAGCCGCCACTGGGCGGAAGACAGGCCCAGTTCGGTCGCACGCACCTCGAAACGCCGCCGCAGAAGCCGCGCGGCATCATGGATGAGAAAGCCGAGTGATTCGGAAGGGCAGGTGTTCATAAGCACGCCATATAATAAGCGTGCTTATGAATTCAATCCCGGTTCTGCGTCAGACCCGGATCCAGACCGCCGCGTCAGACCCCGACGGCAAGGATTGCGCGGGCCAGGATCGGAACCGTCCGCGCGTTCAGACCGGCGATGTTCAGCCGGGAATCCCCGACCATGTATATCCCGTGCTCCGTCTTCAGCCGTTCCACCTGTTCGGGCGTCGCGCCAAGGCGGGAAAACATGCCGCGATGCTGCGCGATGAAACCGAAACGGTCTGACCCGGACAGATCCCGCAGTTCCCGCGCGAGCCCTTCGCGCAGCGCCAGCATGCCCAGACGCACCTCCTCAAGCTCTGCCTGCCAGTCGGCGCGGAGTGCGGGGTCGGTGAGGATCATCGTGACAAGCCGCGCGCCGTGGTCGGGCGGGAAGGAAAAGTTCTGGCGGTTGAGAAACGCGAGCGACCCCTGCGTGACCTCGCGCCGCGCGGGATCGGACAGCGCAATGAGCGCCCCGGTGCGTTCGCGGTAGATCCCGAAATTCTTCGAGCAGGAGGCGGCAATCAGGACCTCGGGCAGGCGACCCGCGACAAGCCGCACGCCTTCAGCATCGGCGTCCAGCCCGTCGCCGAAACCCTGATAGGCGATGTCGATCATCGGGACGGCGCCCGTCCGCTCCAGGTGATCCGCGACCGCCTGCCATTCCGGCAGGGTCAGGTTCGCGCCCGTCGGGTTGTGGCAGCAGCCGTGCAGCAACACCACATCCCCCGCCTTCACCCCGGCCAGATCGGCCATCATCGCGGTGAAGTCGACGCCGCGCGACTCGCCGTCGAAATAGCGGTAGGGGCGCATCTTCATGCCAAGGTAGTTCAGGATCGACAGGTGGTTGGGCCAGGTCGGGTCCGATACCCACACGGTCGCCCCGGGCGACGCCATGCGGATCAGCTCGAAGGCCTGGCGGCAGGCGCCGGTCCCGCCCGGCGTCGCGACCGATGAAATCCGGTCGGCCGCGACGGTGCCGCCCAGAACCAGATCGGCCAGGGCGGCATTGTATTCAGGTTCGCCCGCAAGCCCGGTATAGGCCTTGGTCCGTTCGGTTTCCCACAGCTGCCGTTCCGCCGTCTTGACCGCGCGCATCACCGGCGTCAGGCCCGTCGCGTCCTTGTAGACGCCGACCCCCAGGTCGATCTTGTCGCTGCGCGGATCGGCGCGGAACTGGCCGATCAGCTGAAGGATCTTGTCCGCCGGTTGCGGTTTCAGATTGCCGAACATCGGGAAACTCCTATCCCTTCGATACCTTGAGGTCGCCGTACATCCCCCATTCGGACCACGACCCGTCGTAGAGCGAATGATCGACCTTGCCCAAGCGTTCCATCGCAAGGCTGAGGATCGCGGCGGTCACGCCAGACCCGCAGGTCGTGATCGCGGGCTTGCGAAGATCCACCCCCGCCTCTTCGAAGGCCGTTCGCAGATCCGATACCGATTTCATCGTCTTGTCGGCGTTCAGAAGCCGCGTATAAGGCAGGTTCTTCGAATTGGGGATATGGCCTGACCGCAGGCCGGGCCGGGGCTCTGGCGCCTCGCCGCGAAAGCGTTCGGCCGACCGCGCATCGACGATCTCGTGGTCGCACAGCTTTGCGGCGGCGGCCACCTGGGTGACGTCGCGCACCAGATGTGCCTGGCGGCTGACGGTGATGTGGCGGTCACGCAAGACCGGCGGCATATCCTCGACCGGGCGGCCCTCGGCCTGCCACTTGGGAAAGCCGCCATCCAGCACCGCGATGTCCGTCTTGCCCATCAGGCGGAACGTCCACCACACCCGCGCGGCAGAGAAGAGCCCCGACCCGTCGTAGACGACGATCTGATGACCGTCGCCGATGCCCATCGCGCGCATGCGGCTGATGAACTTCTCGGGCGGCGGGGCCATGTGGGGAAGGTCTGAGCGCTGGTCCGATATGTCGTCGATGTCGAAGAAGCGCGCGCCCGGGATATGGGCGGCCATGTACTCGGCCCTGGGGTCGCGGCCGGAATCCGGCAGATACCAGGAGGCGTCGATGACCCTCAGATCGGGGTCTTTCAGATGCGCTTCGAGCCAATCGGTCGAAACGAGCGTTCTGGGATCGTCTTGCGCCATGGGTCCCCCTTGATCCTGTCACACCCGAAATACGCGCCGGTGCCAGACCGCGCAAGCCGCTTCGCCGGGTGCTTGCGCGCGCCGCGCGGGCAGGTCAATGCTGTCGCGAACCTTCGGTGGAGGCAGGGATGCGGAACGAAAGTGCGATCTGGGGTCTGGTCGAGGCGCATGGCCCCGATCTCATCGGCCTGTCGGACCGGGTCTGGGCGCTGCCAGAGACGCTTTACAACGAATACCGGTCCTGCGCGGAACATACCGCGATGCTGCGTGACAAGGGGTTCCGCGTGACGGAGAACGTGGCCGGCATTCCCACCGCCGTGATGGGCGAGGCCGGTGCGGGCGGGCCGGTCATCGCGATCCTCGGCGAATACGACGCGCTGCCGGGGCTGAGCCAGGTCGCCGGCATCGACTACCCCGAGGAGCTTGAACCGGGCGGCCACGGTCACGGCTGCGGTCACAACCTTCTGGGCTCCGCCGCGCTTCTGGCCGCGACAGCGCTGAAGGACTGGCTGGCCGAAACCGGCACGCCCGGCCGCGTGCGCTACTACGGCTGCCCGGCCGAGGAGGGTGGTGCGGCCAAGACCTTCATGGTGCGCGCCGGCGCCTTCGCCGATGTGGACGCGGCGATCACCTGGCATCCCGACTGCATGACCCGGGTGGACGACGCGCTCAGCCTTGCCAATACGCGGATGGACTTTGCCTTCACCGGCCGCGCCGCCCATGCCGCGGCCTCGCCGCATCTGGGGCGCTCGGCGCTCGATGCGGTCGAACTGATGTCTGTCGGGGTCAACTACCTGCGCGAACATGTCCCGCAGGACGCCCGCATCCACTATGCCTATCTGGAGGCGGGCGGCACCGCGCCGAACGTGGTGCAGGCCCGCGCCCGCGTGCGCTATTCGATCCGCGCGCTGCGTCTTGCCGACATGATGGCGATCGTCGAGCGGGTGAAGGACGTGGCGCGCGGCGCCGCGCTGATGACCGGGACGGGCGTCGAGATGACGGTGTTTTCGGCCGTGTCCAACATGCTGGGCAACGGCGCGATGGAACGCACGATGCAGTCGGCCCTGGACGAGCTGGGCGGCGTTCCCTTCGATGCCGCCGACCGCGCCTATGCCGCCCGCATCCAGGCCACGCTGAGCGAGGCGGACCTCACCCAGCCCTACCGCCGCGTCGGCATGGCCCCGCGCAGGGACGAGCCGCTGTGCGACTATGTCGTCGGGCTTTATCCCAAGGGCGAGGTGATGATCGGCTCCACCGATGTGGCCGATGTCAGCTGGGCGGTCCCGCTGGTGCAGGTGCTGGCCGCGACCCATGCCATCGGCACCCCCGCCCATAGCTGGCAGATCACTGCCCAGGGCAAGGCCCCGGCGGCGCACAAGGGCATGGTCCATGCCGCCAAGGCGATGGCGCGCTGCGCCGAGAAGCTGTTCGGTGACAGGGCGTTGCTGGCCGAGGCACAGGCCGAACACGCCGCCCGGATGGCGCGCGAACCCTATGTCTGTCCGATCCCGGAGGGGGTCGAGCCGCCGCTTGTCCCGCGCCCGACGGGGATCTAGCCGCCCTGCTTCAAAAGCCGCTGCTTCTGGCGGTTCCAGTCGCGCTTGGCCTCGGTCTGGCGCTTGTCGGCGACCTTCTTGCCCTTCGCGACGCCGATCTTCAGCTTCACCCGACCCTTGTGGTTGAAGTACATCACCAGCGGTACAAGCGTCATCCCCTCGCGCCCGACCGCCTGCCAGAGCCGCGCCAGTTCGCGCTTCGACACCAGAAGCTTGCGCCGCTGACGTTCCTCGTGCCCGAAGACGCCCGCCTCCTTGTAGGCTGCGATGTAGCTGTTGATCAGCCAAAGCTCGCCCCCCTCGACCGAGGCGTAGCTGTCGGCGATGTTCGACTGGCCGGTGCGCAGCGACTTGACCTCCGACCCGGTCAGCACGATGCCGACCTCCAGATCGCTTTCGATGAAGTAGTCGAACCGCGCCCGGCGGTTTTCTGCGATGATCTTGTAATTGGGGTCGGATTTCTCGGCCATGATCCGCCCGAGATAGGCGAGCGGCGCGAACAAGTCCAGATGGCGTGCCGGGCAGGGCCGGGCCCCGGTCTGCGCAGGGTCGGCCCAGGGGCGGACCGGGGTCGGCGAAATGTCGGCGAAGTGTCGGCAAAACGTATGGCAGCGCCGCATGTGCGGCATCCGGTTGCGCCGGGCCATTCCATGGCTAACATCACCGCAAATCGGGCAGCAGGGCGCGGTGGCGATCGGGCCATCGCGGCCGCAATCGGGTAGGGGTGGCATGTTCGTTCAGATTGCGCTGGGCACGGCGTTGATGCTTCTTTCGGTCATGGTGTCGGGGCTGGCGTTCTGGGCCTTCGAGGTTCTTCTGGTTCGTCATCTTCCGTGGCTGATCAGGGAACCGCATCGGCCCAAGCTTGCGCTTGTGCTGGCCGTGGCAGCGATCTGGGTTCTGGGCATGGTGACTGCCGGGGTCTGGATCTGGGCCATCGCGCTTTGGGCAATGGGGATCTTCATCACGATAGAGGCGTCTGTGTATTTCTCGCTTGTCGCGTTTACCACGCTCGGTTTCGGCGACATCCTGCTACCGAAGCAGTGGCGGCTCCTTGCTGGCATGGCTGCTGCCAACGGGCTTTTGAACATGGGCCTTCTTACGGCCATGCTGGTCGAAACGCTGCGGCACATCCGGCTGGGTCAGATCGAGGGCAAGAAAAGGAGAGGCTAGGCGATGGACTCCATTGGTTTCGCCAGAATCGCCGGCGGCGATGGCCGGTCTTGCGGCGCGATCTGGCAACCGGCCGTCGGCAGGGGCAAGCCCGGATTGGATGATCCGGCCCGACCCGATGCGCCGGGTCGGATCTGCTCAGGCCCGACATTTCCCGGGCGGGGCCGCGCCACGTGAGCCCGGACCTGTCTTTCGCCGGTGCCGCAGCGCTTTTCGCGATGGGTCTTCTGGCGGGGGCGGTGTCGGCGGTCGCGGGCGGCGCTTCGTTCTTCACCTTTCCGGTCCTGATCCTGTCGGGCCTGCCGCCGCTTGCCGCCAATGCCACCAATTTCATCGCGCTGATCCCCTCGAACATCGCGGCACTGCCCGCCTACCGGAGCGAGCTGCGCCAGATCGGGCGGGGGCTTTGGCCGCCCCTCGTGCTGGGCGCGCTGGGCGGGACGGCGGGGGCGGTGCTGTTGACGGTGATGGGCGCGGGCGCGTTCGAGACGGCAGTGCCCTGGCTTTTGATGTCCGCGACGGCGCTTTTCGCGCTTGCCCCGTCGATGCGCCGGCTTGCGCTGCGGTTCCTCAAGCCGCGCCCCGGCCGGCGCTGGATCGCTGCGGCGGGGCTATTCCTGATGTCGGTATACGGCGGTTATTTCGGCGCGGGCCTTGGCCAGATCGTCCTCGCCGCGCTGGTCCTTGTGGGCTACGGCGACTTTCTTCAGGCGAACGCGCTGAAGAACGCTGTGATCGGCACGCTCAGCCTTGCCGCCGCCGGGGTCTATGTGCTGGGCGGCGCGGTGTCCTGGCCCCATGCCGCCGTCATCGCGGCGGGCGCGTCGCTGGGCGGCTACCTTGGCGGGACCGCATCGCGCAGCCTGCCGCAAGGGCTCCTGCGCGCGGCTGTCATCGCCATGGGGGCGGCCATGACGCTCAGGGCCTTCTGGGGCGGGCTTTAGGCAGCTATCCCCGCCAGGTGACGCGCCCGCCGCAGATGGTCAGCGCGACCGACATCGCGGCGATCTCCTCGTGCGGCGTCGCCTCGATGTCGCCTGACAGGACGACGACATCTGCGGCCAAACCGGGCTTCAGCGTGCCTGTCAGATCTTCCCAATGCGCGGCCCAGGCGCCGGCCGCCGTGTAGGCGCGCAGAACGTCGGCGAGCGGGATCCGCTGATCCTTGGTGCCTTCGTAGGTGGGCCGGGTCATCGCCGCGCCGATGCCGCGCAGGACCGAAATGTCGGTCACCGGCCAGTCCGAGGCAAACGCGATGGGCGCGCCGGCCTCTGCCAGCGTCCGGCACAGGAAGAAATCCTTCCAGCGGTCCCGCCCCACGGTGTCGAGCGTCGGCTGCAGGGCGAAATCCATCGCGCCCGGCGCATGGACCGGCTGGATCGAGGCGGTGATGCCCAGCGCGCCCAGACGCGGGACGTCGGCGGGGTCGATCATCTCGATATGTTCGATCCGGTGGCGGCTGTCGCGCGGGCCGTTGGCCACACGCGCCGCCTCGTAGCCGTCGATGGTGGTGCGCACGGCGGCATCGCCGATGGCGTGAACCGCGATCTGCATCCCGCGCCGGTCGACCTCGGTCGCGATCTCGTTGAAGCGGGGGGCGGGGAACAGGGGTTCGGAGCGGTGGCCGGGGCATCCGGGGTAGTCGTGCAGCATATAGGCGGTGCGGCTGTCCGAAACGCCGTCCATGAACATCTTGACGAAACGGCACGACAGCCAGTCGTCGTCGAAATCGCGCGTCATCTCGTCGGCCCGGTCAAGCTCGGAAAGCTCCATGTGCGGCTTGAAATGGAATGGCACCTTGACGCGGGCGGTCAGCCCGCCCTCGCGCTGAAGCCCGCGCAGAAGTTCGAGCGTGTAGCGGTTGCCGTCCATGTTCACCATCGAGGTGATGCCCTGCCGGGCGGCATGGGCCAGGCCACGCGCGGTCTTGGCGCGGTCGACGGCCTGTTCCGCCTCGGTCGGCCAGGGCGAGGGTTCGCCCCCCGTTGCGATCCCGAGGTAGAGCCTGGATTCGCCGCCAAGGGCGACGACCGGCGCAAAGGCCTCGAATTCCCGCAACTCGCCTGTCGCGGTGCCGTCCGCCCCCATGACGACCTCGTGCCCCGGCGGGGTCTTGCCGCCGTGAAGGATGCCGGCGGCGGTCAGCGCGGCGGTGTTGGCCCAGACGGTGTGATGGTCGTGCGCGGTGATCGCGATGGGCCGGTCGGCGATGATCCGGTCAAGGTCGTGGCGCGTCATCGGATGGTCGAGGATCGCGTAATCCCCGCCCTGCGCCATCAGAAGCGGCTGGTCCGGGTTCTTGGCCGCGAAGTCGCGGAACGCCTTCGCCAGCGCCGTTTCGCCGTGGACATGGGTCAGCTGCAGATGCGCAAGCTCGGTCCCGCCCAGCACCAGGTGCAGGTGGCTTTCCACGAAGCCCGGCATCAGCGTCGCGCCGTTGCAGTCAAACACTTCGGTCCCAGGCCCCGCCAGCGCCTCGATCTCGGCCCGGGTCCCGATGGCGGCGATCCGTTCGCCGGCAAGGGCGACGGCCTCGGCGCGCGGATGGGCGGGGTCCATGGTCAGGACGCGGGCGTTCGTCAGGATGAGATGCGGTGTCATCTGTGCCTCCGGCATGATCCACCAAGGGTTAGCGCCCTCAGGCGGCCCCTGCCATCCCCCAAAAGGGATATCCGGCCTAGGCGGTCAGCCCCTGGCGAAGCATCCGGCGCAGGATCTTGCCCGAGGCGGATTTCGGGATCGCATCGATGAAATGGACGGCGCGGGGCAACTTGTAATGGGCCAGCCGCGCCGAGAGATGATCGGCGATCTCTGCCGCGCCGGTCGCGGCGCCGGGCGCGCGGACAAGGAAGGCAACGGGTACCTCGCCGGCCTCCTCGTCGGGGACGCCGACGACGGCCGCATCCGCAATCCCCGGACATGACAGAAGCTCTGCCTCGACCTCGGCGGGGGCGACCTGAAAGCCCTTGACCTTGATCAGCTCCTTCAGGCGGTCGCGGATGAAGAGATAGCCGTCTTCGTCGAAGGCCGCGATATCCCCGGTCCTGAGCCAGCCGCCCGGCAGGAGGGTGGCAGCCGTCGCTTCCGGGTTGTTCAGGTAACCCTTCATGACCTGCGGGCCGCGCACCCAAAGTTCGCCCTCTTCGCCCGGGCCAAGATCGCGCCCGCTTTCTGGGTCGACGATCCGGCATTCGGTCGAGGGCACGACCTGCCCGGCCGAACCGTGGCGGCCCCGGTCGAAGGCGGTGGCGTGGCTCGCGGGGCTCATCTCGGTCATGCCGTAGCCCTGTTCGCTGCGCGCGCCAATCCGCGCCTCAAGCGCCTGCGACAGGGGGGCGCCAAGGGGGGCGGCGCCGGAGAAGACATGGCGCAGCGCCGACAGGTCGTATTGATCGACCATCGGGTGCTTGGCCAGCGCCAGTGCCACCGGCGGAACGACGAACGCCTGCTTTGTCCGGTGATCCTGCAAGAGCCTCAGGAACAGTTCCAGGTCGAAGCGCGGCATGGTGATGACCCCCGCGCCCGCCGAGAGGAAAAGGTTCATGATCACCGTCATGCCGTAGATATGGAAGAACGGCAGGAAGCCCACGGTCCATTCCCCTGGTTCGACGGGCCGCATCGACTGGACCTGATCGAGGTTGGCGACAAGGTTGCGATGGGTCAGCATCACGCCCTTCGGCAAGCCCGTCGTGCCCGAGGAATAGGGCATCACCAGCGTGTCGTTCATCACATCGACCGCCACCTGATCGGCAAGGGGTGGCCCGAAAAGCTCTGACAGGGGCAGGGTTCCGGGGGCCTCGCCCAGCGTATGGATCGCGCCCACGCGGGTCCCTTCGGCCCCGGCAATCGCGGTTTCGGCGAAGGCGGGGATGGTGATCAGGATCTCGGCGCCGGAATCGTTCAGCTGGTGGCGCAGTTCGGCCGCCGTATAGGTCGGGTTGACGGTGGTGATCGTCGCACCGGCCCAGGCAGCGCCGTGGAAGCAGATGAAGAACTCCGGCAGGTTCGGCAACATGATCGCGACCACGCGTCCCGGACCGAACCCTCGCTGGCTAAGGCCACCGGCCAGCGCGCGCGTCCCGTCGGCCAGCTGCCCGGCGGTCAGCCGCCTGCCGGACGGCCCGTCGATCATCGCATCGCGGTCGCGGTCGCCAAGGTGCTGGAACACACGCTCTGTGATCGTCAGGTCGCTGGCCGCGACAGCGCCGAACGGGCTGGTGAAGATGGTCATCGCGCGTCCCTCCCCCAAGGCGGCGTGGGTGCCCCTGGGGCCAAGCCTAGCACGGTTTCGGGGGATCGCGCGGCGAAACTGCCGGGCGCGCCGGGGCCGTTGGACATGGCGTCCAAGAACCGCCCGCAGGCCTCTTCTCTGATGGGCGGGTCGCCATCCCTTCCGGCGCGCAAGGCGGCGGCTCGGAAAGGATGGCGCGGGTTCAGCGCGGGGGCCGGCGCCTTGTCAGTTGATCAACCCGGCGTGGCGCATCGCGGCGTCGATCCGGGCCTTGGTCGTGTCAAGAAGACCGGTCAGGGGCAGGCGTACTTCGTCCGAGCACAGGCCAAGGCGCGACAGGCCGTATTTGGCGCCGCACAGGCCCGGCTCGACAAAGATCGCCTCGTGCAGCGGCATCAGCCGGTCCTGGTATTCCAGCGCCTTGGCGTAGTCGCCACGCAGCGTCGCTTCCTGGAACTCGGCGCAAAGCCGGGGCGCCACGTTCGCGGTGACCGAGATGCAGCCAACTCCGCCATGGGCGTTGAAGCCAAGCGCGGTCGCGTCCTCGCCCGAAAGCTGGACGAAATCCGCCCCGCAGGCGGCGCGCTGCTGGCTGACCCGTTCGATCTTGCCGGTGGCGTCCTTGACCCCGACGATGCGCGGCAGCTTCGCCAGTTCGCCCATCGTCTCGGGCGTCATGTCGACGACCGAACGGCCGGGGATGTTGTAGATGATGATCGGCAGCGCCGAGGCGTCGTGCATCGCCTTGAAATGGGCATGGAGCCCGCGCTGGGTCGGCTTGTTGTAATAGGGCGTCACGACAAGCGCGGCATCGGCGCCGACGCGTTCGGCCTCCCGGATCAGGAAGATCCCTTCCTCGGTCGAGTTGGAGCCGGCCCCGGCAATGACCGGAATGCGGCCCGCCGCGGCCTTTACCACCTCTTCGATGACGCGGACATGCTCTTCGTGAGACAGGGTGGGGCTTTCGCCGGTCGTGCCGACGGGCACGAGGCCGTGGCTGCCTTCGGCCACATGCCAGTTCACGAGTTTCTTGAGCGTGTCCAGATCCAGCGCGCCGTCCTTGAACGGCGTGACGAGGGCTGGGAAGGACCCTTTGAACATGACACGCTCCTTTGGATATGGGCTGACTCGCCCGGTTGAATGCGCGCGGAACCTAGCCGCAGTCGCGGGGATTGCCAAGTTTGTGTGTTGCGGCCCCCTCGCGGTCAGCTAGGATTGGGAAAAACCGAAGCAGTCCAAGAAAACATGATCCGCAGCCTTGTCCTTGCCGCCGCCCTGTCGGCGATCGCCACGCTTTCGGCCCGGGCCGACGACCCGGGCGCCTTCGCCGTTGCGCTGCGCGCGGCGGCAGACGGCGACTGGCCAGCGGCGCTGGGGCAGGCGGCGCGGTCGGGGCCGCTTGCCCAGTCGGTGATCGAATGGCAGCGCCTGCGCGACGGCGCGGGGACGTTCGCCGAATACAGGGCGTTCCTGGATACCCACCCCGACTGGCCGGGCCTGCCGCTTCTGCGCCGGAAGGGCGAGGCGAAGGCGAAGGCGGCCGAGGCGGCGGCGGTCGTCGCCTTTTTTGCCGCCCTGCCGCCGCAGACAGGAGAGGGAAGCCTTGCCTATGCGGCGGCGCTGGCCGCGCAGGGCCGCAGCGAGGCCGCCGCGAAGGAAGCCGTGCGTGCCTGGCGCGGCCTTTCGCTGACGGCAGAGGAGCACGCGGCCTTTCTGGACCGCTACGGCACGCTTCTGGCCGATCACCACGACGGCCGGGTCGCCGCGATGCTGCGCGCCGGGCTGACCGCCGACGTGCGCCGGATGCTGCCCCTGGCCAGCGCCTATACCCGGTCGGTCGCGGCGGCGCGCATTGCCCTTCAGGACGACGAAAACGGCGTCGACGGGCTGATCGCGGCACTTCCCGAAAAGGCGGTGAATTCCGGTGGCCTGGCCTATGACCGGTTCCGCTGGCGCATACGCCGCGATCTTTACGACAGCGCGGACGAACTGCTTCTGGAACGGTCGGGCAGCGCCGCTGAACTCGGCGATCCCGAACAATGGGCCGACTGGCGCCGACGCCTGGCGCGCAAGGAAATGCGCGAGGGCGATCCGCGCCGCGCCTACAAGATGGCCGCCGGGCATCACCTGAAGGGCGGCAGTGACTATGCCGACCTGGAATGGCTGGCGGGATACATCGCGCTGCGCAAGCTTGGCGACGCGAAGACCGCGCTGGACCATTTCGCCCGGTTCGAGGCGGCGGTGAACGGGCCGATCAGCCTGTCGCGGGCGAACTACTGGGAAGGCCGCGCCTGGGAGGTTCTGGGCGACAGGGCCAAGGCGCAGGCCGCCTATGCCGAGGGCGCGCGCTATCAGACCGCCTTCTACGGGCTTCTGTCGGCTGAAAAGGTCGGCTTGCCGATGCCGCCGTCGATGGCCGGGGGGGAACGCTATCCGGACTGGCACGGTGCGGGGTTTACGTCCTCGGGCGTGTTCCGGGCCGCGCAACTCCTTCAGGCGGCGGGCGACCGCGAACTGGCGCTGCGCTTCCTTCTGCATCTGGGCGAGGGCCTTTCGGGCGAGGATATCGCGCGGCTTGCCGGGCTTGCGCTGGAATGGGGCGACGCCAACACCGCGCTCTTGCTGGCAAAGGCGGCGGCAGAACGCGGGGTCATCCTGCCCACAGCCTACTTTCCGACCAACGGGATCGAAACGCTGAAACTGCCGGTTGCGCCCGAACTTGCCCTGTCGATCGCCCGGCGCGAAAGCGAGTTCAACCCGCGCGCTGTATCGCATGTCGGCGCGCGCGGGCTGATGCAGGTGATGCCGGCGACGGCCAAGAAGGTCGCGGGCGAGATCGGGGTGGGCTACGACCTCGCGAAGCTCTCTTCGGACTGGCAGTACAACGCGCAGATCGGCAGTGCGTATCTGGCGGGGCTCGTCAAGGAATTCGGACCCTCGCCGGTCTTGGTCGCCGCCGGATACAACGCCGGCCCGGGACGGCCGCGCCAGTGGATCGAGGCGCTGGGCGATCCGCGATCGGACAGCGTCGATGTCATCGACTGGATCGAGGCGATCCCCTTCCGGGAGACGCAGAACTATGTGATGCGGGTCGCCGAAAGCCTGCCTGTCTACCGGATGCGGCTGGGCCTATCGGACAGTTCGCTGAACTTCACCGCGATTCTGAAGGGGCGCTGAGGCAAGCGGACCGCGCTTCGGCCGCAGTGGTCGTGGCCGGGTGCAGGGGCGAAGGATCGATGGGTTCGGCAACGGCTTCCGGCCATCTGCGGGCGGCCGGGGTTCGGAGTTGCCCGCAAGCCTTTGGACTATATCTCCGTCACGATGACGGTCTTGCCCCGCTTGGCATGGAACCAAAGCTGGATCTTGGGCTTTTTCTCGTGCACTTCCAGGAAGACGTCCT
>ERZ795053.484-NODE-484-length-51040-cov-8.464490_pt1 | contig 51040 bp, 51 predicted proteins | sample MGYA00375137_ERZ795053 | MGnify/ENA primary metagenome ERZ795053 (study PRJEB30182, sample SAMN05720284) | activated sludge metagenome | isolation source: Anaerobic digester | place: Hong Kong | collected 2014-12-17 ...
GGCTGGACCAGCCCGCAGAGCCCGGTGAGGCAGACGTCACCCGGCACGGGGGGCCCGTGCGGGGCCAGGAGCGCGAGGAGCGGCAGGAGGGGGGCCATGCAGAAAAGATAGCGCGGCCCGGGTCCGCCATGGGGACCGCAGGCCGCGCTGCGAGCGGACAGGGAGGGATTCGAACCCTCGATACCGTTGCCGGCATACCGGTTTTCGAGACCGGCGGTTTCAACCACTCACCCACCTGTCCGGGGGTGCCACTGGAGCCCTGCAATATGCCCCCGGTCGCTGTGCGGATCAACCGTGCCCCCGAGCGCACCGCGGCGGTCGACCGGGGGGATTCCGGTGCCCCGGCCGTGGTGGTAGAGTCCGGCGGCAGTTTCCCCCACTGTGGAGCGCAGATGTCCGGCATCACCTTCTCCGACCCGGTGCGCCAGGTGCTGATCACCGCCCGCGCGCTCGCCGGGCGCCGCAACCAGCAGGCGGTCGGGCCCGAGCATGTGTACCTCGCCCTGCTGATGACCCCGGGGCCGATCGTCACCCAGGCGCTCGAGACGCTCGGCACCGGCGTTCCGCAGCTGGTGGGCTCCCTCAACCGCCACATGTGGCCGGAGTCCCCGCAGGCCTCGACCCCGGCAACCCTTCCCTACCGCGATCTCGCGAAGGACCTTCTCGAGGAGGCGATGCTCGAGGCGACCGAGATGGCCCACGCGGTCGTCGAGCGGGAGCATCTGCTGCTCGGCATCGTCCGCCACGCCGATGGCCGGGTCCAGCGCGACCTGACCGGGATCCCGCTGGCCCTCCCCGCCCTGCGGCGCGCGGTCCGTCTCGCCCGGCACGAGCCGCCGGTCGCCGTCCCGGGCGCAACCCAGCGGCTGGTGCGCGAGATCCAGGTGGTGGTGGGCTGGGACGACGGCTCCTCCGACGCGCTCCGCTTCGAGACCGTGCGGGAGGCACGGGCCTACCTCGAGCTGCTCTGAGCCGCGGGTTGCCGCGGCTCCCGCGATGGTCGATACTTCCCGGACGCGGAGCGACCCGCGCGCGCAGACGGCCGGACCGACCCGGGTCCGGGAGTGGTGCCGCCCCTCACGTCGAACCCGCAGGCCCGCGATGCCTCGCATCGCCGGCCCCGCGCGACCGCCACTCGCGGTCGTCCCCCGGCCCACCCGATCGGAGCAGTGCATCATGGCCCTCTGGAAAGACCAGACCTCCTCCCGCAAGGATCCGGCGCCCGCGCCGACCACCGCGCCACGAAAGGAACCCGAGATGCAGACCGGCATGCCCCCGCGTGATGAGTTCGCCCAGCGCTCGAGCGAGCGCGGCGGCAAGGAATCGGTGATCGCCACCGACCTCGCGATCGAGGGGACCATCCAGGGCAGCGGCAGCGTCCGCATCGCCGGCCGGTTCACCGGCGACGTCCACGTCAAGGGCGACGTGACGATCGAGACCGGGGCGAAGGTGACCGGTGGCATCCGCGCGAACGCCGTGATGATCGCCGGCGAGCTCGAGGGGAACATCGAGTCGGCCGCGCGCGTCGAGCTGCTGGCCAGCGGCGTCCTCACCGGCGACGTGAAGGCCGGCCAGCTCACCGTGGCCGCCGGGTCGCGGATGCGCGGCCAGGTCGAGTTCGGCTGGGATGAGAAGGGCTCGGCGTCGGCGCGTCCGGCGGTGGCCGTGGAGAACTCCTCGGCCGCATGAGCCCCAAGCCGCGCAGTGCCCCGGGGGCGACGCGCACCTGCCCCCACTGCCGGACGACCATCCTCGAGAGCGCCAGCGTCTGCCCCGCCTGCCGGCACTACCTGCGGTTCGAGGCCGGCGCGGAACGCAAGGAACGCGCGACGATCCAGCCGCTCCGGATCGAAGGCACCGTCCGCCACACGGCGGGCGGCGAGGCGTGGGAGTATGCCGTCGTCGTGACGATCACCAACGAGCGCGGGGAGGAGGTCGGCCGCCACGTCGTCGGGGTCGGCGCGCTCGGCGTCGGCGAGCAGCGACACGTCGGCCTCACCGTCGAGCTCTACACCCCGGACGGGGTCACCCTGCCCCAGGATCCGGCCGCCGCGGAGTCCTGAGCGCGGCGGTCAGGCCACCGTGCGGAGCAGGCGCGCCAGCCGCGCCGCACTCCCCTCACCCCAGCGGAAGAAGAGTTCCGGTTCCACCAGTTCCAGTTCCATCAGCAGGAAGCGGCCCCGCTCGACCACGCCGTCCACCCGCGCGTACCACCAGTCGTGCGACACGGCCGCGAGCACCCGTTCCGCGGCGACGACGATCCCCCGATCGGGGTGTGCGATCTCGACGGTGCCGCCATGCTCCTCCTGCACCCGGAACTCCCCCGCGCGCACCCGCTTGCGGACCGCGTGCGAATAGCCATCCCGGAACCAGGTCAGCGAGAGCTCCCCGTCCTCGACGACGCCGGGCACGAAGCGCTGGACCAGGCGATCAACCCCGGCGCCCTCGTGCCACCGGGGGTCCCCGGGGTCCGCGCTCCGCCACGCCCCGATCCCCGAGGCGCCGACGCACGGCTTGACGACGACCTCACCACCACCGAGGTCGGCGATGACCTCGGCGAGGGATCGTGGCGCGTCGGCGGGGACGTGGACCGTCTCGGGCATCTCGACGCCCGCCGCCGCGAGCTCGCCCAGGTAGCGCTTGTCGAGGTTCCACCGGATCGTCTCGAGGGGATTGAGCAGGCGACCCGCCGCGGACCATCCCGCACATGCATCGAGGAACCCCACGGGATCGGCGGCATAGTCCCAGCAGGAGCGCACCACCGCCACCGCGTCCTCGAGCACCGGTCCACGCCATTGGGCCACGCGGACGCGGGCACCACCCGCCTCGAGGGCCGCGAGCAGCAGCTGGTCGTCCGGCGAGAGCGCCGGCAACGCCGGCTCGGTGAGCAGGACGATGTCGGCGCGGGCCGACGGGGACTCGCCGGTCAGCGCCGCACCGGCACGAGTCGCAGGTCCTGGAAGTCGTAGGAGAAGTCGACATCCGGACTCGCGGGGGCCATCCGCGCCTCGGCGACCTTTCCGGTCGGGTCGAGGGTGAAGGTGATGAACGCGTCGGCCCGCAGCTCGCGGTCGCGCCAGCGGACGAGGAAGGTCTCGTACTGCCAGGGCACCAGGTCGCCGACGAGTGAGGGGGTGTGGCCGAACCGGATCACCAACCCCGAGGGCTCCGCGGCGATATCGATCCCGCCATACCACGCGTCGCGGTAGGCACCGGCATACGAGGCGAGCGGCAGGGCCGGGCCCGCGGTGCTGTCCCGCGCGGCGCTCGCGCCGCGCCGGGCCGCCGCGATCTGGTCGGCCTGGACCTTCGCGAGCGTCGCGTACGCCGAGCGCCAATCGTGGTTCGCCCCGAGCACGTGATCGACGATGCGCCAGGTGATCGGCTCCATGGCGGGGGATTCCATGTTGGTCATCACGGCGATGCCGAGACGCTTTCCCGGCAGCATCGCCACCCGCGAGATGAATCCGGGCAGGCCACCGGTGTGAGTCACCACCTGCTGGCCACGATAGAGCCGCACCTCGAACCCGAGGGCATAGCCGCGGATCGGGGTCGCCAGCGGCGCGAGGAGCGGCGGGGCAACGACCTCGGGCTGCGGCGTCACGATGCGCCACAGCTCGCGCGTGGTCGTGGGACGGAAGAGGCGCGTGGCCCCGGCGACGCGACCGGAATCGAGCTGCACCTGCAGCCACTTCGCCATGTCGGTCGCACTCGCGGTGATCCCGCCGGCCGGGTTGGTGTTGTCGCTGGTGAACGGGGTGATGGCGCGGACTGTACCCTCCACCCGGGCATGGGTGCCCGAGATGTTCGGCGTCCCCATGATCCCGGGATGCCGGATGCGTGAATCGGTCATCCCGACCGGGTCGAGGATCCGCTGCTGCACGAACGCCTCCCACGGCATCCCACTCACCGCCTCGATCACCTCGCCCGCCACGGTGTAGAGGACGTTGTCGTAGGCGTACGCCGACCGGAACGAGGTGACGAGCGGGAGGAAGCGCAGCCGCTCGGCGACCTCGCGGCGCGTGTAGGTCGAGCTGGGCCACCACAGCAGGTCCCCGGCGCCGAGTCCGAGTCCGCTGCGGTGCACCAGCAGGTCACGGATCGTGAGCTGCGACGTCACCCACGCATCGCTCAGCCGGAACCAGGGCAGGTGCTCGATGACCGGGTCCTCCCAGCCGAGCTTCCCCTCCTCGACCAGGAGGGCGAGCGCCGTCGCGGTGAACGCCTTGGTGTTGGAGGCGATCCCGAAGAGGGTGTGTGCATCGACCCGGTCGTTCGCGCCGAGAGCACGCACCCCGTAGCCCTTCGCGAGGATGACGCGGCCATCCTGCACGACGGCGATCGCGAGGCCGGGGACCTCGTGGTCCGCCATCACGCCGGCGACGTAGGCATCGAAGTCGGCGGGCAGTTCCGGCGCCTGGGCGGCAACCGGGGCCGCGAGGGCGGCGAGGATCAGGGCAGTCGGGCGCATCGGCATCTCAGCGTCGGGGCCAGTGGTTGTTGTCGCGATCGACATCGGGGAGGGCGGCAGCGGGATCGAGCGTGGCCGATGTCACCCGGCGTCCGGGCGGTCCGTGCCAGGTGAAGCGATCGCCCAGGTTCCACATCTCGACCGGCAGCTCGACCCGTTCGGCGGTGCCATCGGCGTAGCGCACCTCCAGCCGCGCCGGCATCACCATCGTGCCGCGATTCTCGAGCTCGACGACGCTGCCGCCGTCCGCCGACCGGATCCCCGCGATCGCCTGGTCGAGCCGTGCGGTGGTGAAGACCCAGCCGCGCCAGAACCAGTCGAGGTCCATCCCGCTCCGGTCGCGCATCAGCCGGAAGAAATCGGCGGGGGTGGGATGCCGGTAGGCCCAGGTCCGCATGTAGTCACGGAAGGCATCGTCGAATCGGTCGGGCCCAAGCACCTCGTCGCGGAGCAGCGAGAGCATCAGGGCCGGCTTCTGGTACGCGCCCCAGAACAGGTCGCGCACCTCCACTGGCCGCGTGATCAGCGGCTGCTCGGCCCCGGGCACCGCGTGGTCCGGATGGAGGTGCAGCGGGTGCACGCCGATGGTGTCGCCGTAGGCGGTGCCGGCGAAGTACTCGGCGACGTTCGCCAGGTCGATGAAGGTGTTGAACCCCTCGTCCATCCAGGGGTAGAGGCGCTCGTTGGAGCCGACCACCATGGGGAACCACTGGTGGCCGAGCTCGTGCGCCAGCACCCAGTGCAGGTCCTCGCGCGTGGGCGAGTCCGGCACGAAGGTGAGCATCGGGTACTCCATCCCCTCGATCGGCCCCTCCACCGACGTCGCGTGCGAATAGGGGTAGCGCATCCAGCGTTCGGAGAAGTGCCGGATCGCGCCGCGCGCCATCCGGTTCGCCTCCTCCCATTTGGTGGCCGCCGGGCGGTAGAGTGTCTGGATCAGGATCCCGTCGTACCCGGAGGCGTCCCAGCGGAGTCCCGGACCCGCGGCGAACGCGAAGTCCCGGACGCTGTCGGCCCGGAAGTGCCAGGTCAGCGTCCCCGCGATGGCGGGTCGGTGCCGGGCGGGGACCAGCGCCTCGGCGGCGGTGACGATCGCCACCGGCTCCTCGGAGTTTCGCGCGCGGGCGAGTCGGGCGCGGGTCTCCGTGGTGAGGACGGCCTCGGGATTCATCAACTGCCCGGTCGCGGCAACGGTCCACGCCGCCGGCACCGTCAGCTCCACCTCGAAGCTGCCGTACTCCAGGTAGAACTCCCCGGCCCCGATGTACGGCTCGTGGTTCCATCCCCGCACGTCGTCATAGACCACCATCCGCGGGTACCACTGGGCGACCTCGTGCAGGTCGCCGTCGCGTCCCATCCGCGCGGCGCCGCTTGGCGGCACCGTGAAGTGCCAGGCGATCGCCAGGTCGGTCGAGGCCCCGGGTGCGAGCGGCTCCGGGAGGTCCACCCGGAGCGTCGTGCCGTAGCGGGTCGCGCGCGCGGCGCGACCATCGACCGCCAGCGCGGTCATCGTGCCGCCGCCGGCGAAGCCCTGGCACGAGAAGTCAAAGGCCGAGCCGAGGAAGACCAGCGGCGGCTGGTTGAGCCGGTTGGTGATCGACTCCGGCGCGCAGATGTTCTGCTCGACGTGCAGCCACAGGTGCGGCAGGGCGTCGGGCGAGCGATTGTGGTAGGTGATGACCTCCTCGCCGGTGATGCGATGGGTCGCCGGATCGAGGGTCGCGCGGATGCGGTAGTCGGCGCGCTGCTGCCAGTAGCCCGCGCCCGGGCGCCCGCTCGCCGTGCGCACGGCACTCGGTGCGGGGAGGTCGAGCGGCCGGAACGGGGAGGAGTCGGCGACGGCGGTCCAACGCGCCTGGGCGCCGAGCGGTGCGGCGAGCAGCAGGGACGCGACGGTGACGCGGACGATGGCGGGTTGCATGGGGCCTCGCGAGGGGAGACCCGGGGAAGCTAGCGCCGTTCGCGGAAGAAATCCCGCAGCAGCTCCCCGCAGGCGACCTCGTCGACGCCCCCGACGACCTCGGCGCGATGGTTGAGCCGCGGGTGACGCAGCAGGTCGTGGAGCGAGCCGGCCATCCCCGCCTTCGGGTCCCACGCGCCGAAGACCACGCGCCCCACCTTGGCCAGGACGATGGCTCCGGCGCACTGCGCGCAGGGCTCGAGGGTCACGTAGAGCGTCGCCCCGGGCAGGCGATCGGCCTGCAGTGCCTCCAGGGCGCGCCCGATCGCGAGCACCTCGGCGTGCGCGGTGGGGTCGCGCCGGGTCAGCGTCTCGTTGTGCGCCGCGCCGTGGACGACGCCGTCCTGCATCACCACGGCGCCCACCGGGACCTCGCCCACCGCCGCCGCCCGACGCGCCTCGGCGAGGGCAAGGGCGATCCCGTGGAGGTCGGCGGGCCTGGGCGGCAGGGTCGTCACGCCGTGAACGCGCGCGTGATCCGGAGTCCCTCGTCGGCCGTCTCGACCCGGATCGTGTCACCCTCCGCGTAGTCGCCCTCGAGCACGGCGAGCGCGATGGGGTTCTGCAGTTCGCGCTGGATGACCCGCTTGAGCGGCCGGGCGCCGTAGAGCGGGTCGTATCCCGCGTTGCCGAGCCACTGCATCGCCTCGGGGGTGATGTCGAGCACCAATCCCTTCGCCGCCAGCAGCTGGCGCAGCCGGGCGAGCTGCAGGGCGACCACGCCGTCGAGGTCCTCGCGCGTGAGCGGGTGGAAGACCACGATGTCATCGACGCGGTTGAGGAACTCGGGGCGGAAGTGCGCCCGCAGCGCCTGCAGCACCTGCGCCTCCACCAGCGGCCAGCTCTCGGCATCGGTGCCGCCGGACTCGAGGATGTGCTGCGAGCCGATGTTGCTCGTCATGATCACGACGGTGTTCCGGAAGTCCACCACCCGACCCTGCGAGTCGGTGAGCCGGCCGTCCTCGAGGACCTGCAGCAGGATGTTGAAGACGTCGGGGTGGGCCTTCTCGATCTCGTCGAGCAGGATCACGGCGTAGGGGCGGCGCCGGATCGCCTCGGTGAGCTGCCCCCCCTCCTCGTAGCCGACGTACCCCGGCGGGGCACCGATCATTCGCGCCACCGCATGCTTCTCCATGTACTCGGACATGTCGAGGCGGATCATCGCGCGTTCATCGTCGAACAGGAACTCGGCGAGGGCGCGCGCGGTCTCGGTCTTCCCGACCCCGGTGGGGCCGAGGAAGATGAAGGAGCCGGTGGGCCGGGCGAGGTCCTGGAGGCCGGCACGCGAGCGGCGCACGGCATTGGCGACCGCGGCGAGCGCCGCCGGCTGGCCGACGACCCGCCGCCCCAGCTCGCGCTCCAGGTGGGCGAGGCGTTCGCGCTCGGACTCCAGCATCCGGGTCACCGGGATGCCGGTCCAGCGGGCGACCACGCCGGCGATGTCCTCGGTGCCGACCTCCTCGCGCAGGTAGCGCCCGCCGGACGCGCCGTCCCCCATCGCCGCCTCCTCGCTGGCGATCTCGCGCTCGAGCTCCGGGATGCGCCCATAGCGCAACTCGGCGGCTTTCTGCAGGTCACCGCTGCGGGAGGCCTGGTCCACCTCGGTCCGCAGGCGCTCGACTTCCGCCTTGGCGGCCTGCAGCTTCTCGATCGCGGACTTCTCCGTCTGCCACTGCGCCTTCATCCCCGCGCTGGTCTCCTTCAGCTCCGCGATCTCCTGCTCGAGCGCGGTCCGACGCTCGACGGCCGCCTTGGCGGTCTCGCGCAGCAGCGACTGGCGCTCGATTTCGAGCTGGAGGATGCGGCGCTCGACCTCGTCGATCTCGACCGGCAGCGAGTCGATCTCGATCCGGAGGCGCGACGCCGCCTCATCGACGAGGTCGATCGCCTTGTCCGGCAGGAAGCGGTCGCCGATGTAGCGATCCGAGAGCGTGGCCGCGGCCACCAGGGCATCGTCGGTGATCCGGACGCCGTGGTGCACCTCGTACTTCTCCTTCAGGCCGCGCAGGATCGCGATCGTGTCCTCGACCGAGGGCTCGCCCACGAGCACGGGCTGGAACCGGCGCTCGAGGGCGGCGTCCTTCTCGACGTGCTGGCGATACTCATCCAGCGTGGTCGCCCCGACGACGTGCAGCTCGCCACGCGCCAGCGCGGGCTTGAGCAGGTTGGAGGCGTCGACCGCCCCCTCCGCCTTCCCCGCCCCGACCAGGGTGTGCAGCTCGTCGATGAAGACGACGTAGCGCCCCTCCGCCTCGGTGAGCTCGCTCACCACCGCCTTGAGCCGCTCCTCGAACTCGCCGCGGTACTTCGCCCCGGCCAGCAACAGGCCGATGTCGAGCGCGACGATCTCGCGCCCGCGCAGCGAGTCGGGGACGTCGCCGTCGACGATCCGCTGGGCGAGTCCCTCGACGATCGCGGTCTTGCCGACGCCCGGTTCGCCGATCAGGACGGGATTGTTCTTGGTCCGCCGCGAGAGCACCTGCATCACGCGACGCACCTCCTCGTCGCGGCCGATGACCGGATCGAGCTTCCCGTTCCGCGCCGCGTCGGTGAGGTTGCGGGTGAAGCGCTCCAGCGACTGGTACTTCCCCTCCGGCTCCTGGTCGGTCACCCGGTGCCCGCCCCGGATCTCGTCGAGCGCCTCCCGGAGCGCGGTGACCGAGAGCCCCTCCTGCTCGAGGAGCCGATGCGCGGTGGTCCCCTTCTCCTCGGCCAGCGCGAGCAGCAGGTGCTCGGTCGAGATGTACTCGTCGCCGAACTCGGCCGCGAGCTTCTCGGCGCGCGAGAAGACCTTGCTGGTCCCGCGATCGATCGTCGGCGTGCCGGAGCCCCCCTCCTGCCGCGGGAAGGTGGTGATCTCCGCCTCGGTCTGGTTGGACAAACGCGGCACCACGACCCCCGCCTTGCGGAGGATCGGCTGGACGATCCCGTCCTCCTGGGCAAGGAGCGCCGCGAGGAGGTGGGCATCGTTGACCACCGGATTCCCCAGCTCGCGCGCGCGTTCCAGCGCGGCGCGCAGGGCGTCCTGGGCCTTCAGGGTCAATCGTTCTGGGCGAATCATGCGGGCCTCCTCCTCGGATATCCCCGAGCAGTGGCAATGACCGGACCACGCGAAACCTGCCGGATCGGCAGGTCAGGGGTCAGAACGCCGGAACCAGGACGCGTCGAGTGCGGAGAACCGGGGCGGCCCCGCTGCGGCCTGTCCGGGAGGTATCGACCGCCATCTGGAGGTACCAGAGGCCCGGGTCGGCGACCCGCAGCGGCCCGGCGAGCGTGCCGTCCCAGCGGGCGACGTGGTCGCCGCAGCGAATGGCGCGGCCGTCGAGGGGGAGCCCGTCGCGCCCCCGGAGGACCAGCGTGTCGAGCGGCTGGGTGAGCCGGTCGAAGATCCGCAGGAGCACGCCCGGCGAGCGCCCCCCGCGGCAGTACTCGTCGGGGATCGAGAACGGCACCACGAGGGCCGGGAAGAGCGGCATCGGCCGCGCCTCGTCGAGGGTCGGGAGTGGGAGGGTCGCCGGCCGCTGGCTGTTGGCCGACCGCGGGGCGGCCAGCAGCAGCGCAGCGACGGCCACCGGCAGGACATGCCGGCGCATCGGCTACCCCCAGCATCCGGATTCGGGTCGCGGCGCGGTACACCTCCCATCGATGACACGGCGCGCAAGTCGCGGCGCCCCTTGAACCTAGCCGACCCCCAGCGGACTGTCATCGCCGCGGACCCACCCCTCGACCGCCGGCAGCGGTCCATCGGTCACGTGCCGGGTGAGCCAGCGGCCGAGCAGGCGGCGGTGGGCGCGGGCGTAGCGTGCGTCGAGGTCCGGTGGCGGCGCGTCGCCCGCGAGCAGGAACGCCAGTGCCTGCAGGTCTTCATGGGCGAGACGGGTTGCCCCGCCCCCGCTGGCACAGGTCGCACAGAGGACGCCGCCCTCCTCGATCGCGAAGGCGGCGCCACCCGCCGCGTCGACCGGCCGACCATCGCGGACACAGCGGTCGAGGACCGGCGCGTGGCCCAGGGCGGCGACGAAGCGCCACAGCGCGGCGAGGCCGGCGATCTCGGCGGCGGGCTCCGGGGCGGCCTCGATGAGTCGGATCCCGTGCCGGAGCGCATCGTGGACCTCGGGGTGATGCGCCGGGGGGATGGCACGCCCTGCCACGGCGGCGAGGGCGGACGCCGCACGAAAGGCGATCAGTCGACTGGCAAGCGGGGTGTGGAGGTCGAGCGGATCGAAGGCGGTAAGCGTCGCCAGCTCACCGCGGCCCTGCAGCAGGTGGGCCGTCCCCTCACTGAGCAACTGCAGGCCCACGAAGCGGGAGCGCGGCCGGGCGACCCCCTTCGCGATCGCGGACTGCAGCCCCAGCTCGCGGGTCGCGAGCCGGACGATGCGCGACGTCTCGCCGTAGCGCACCACGCCGACCACGATCGCCGGCGTGAGCGTCGGGGACCCGGCCACTCAGGGCTGGTCGAAGAAGCGATCCGCCGGCACCTCGGCGATCGCGGCCGCGATCGGGCAGGAGCCCGCCTGGATCGAGAGCTGCTCGATGAGACTGGTCCCGAAGACCCGCACCCGCCCCGGGGCGGCCGCGCTGCAGCCGCCACGCTGCAGCACGTACGCGCGGCCGATCGCGTCGCCAACAAGATCGGTCGGGAACTCCAGCGGGATGCCATTGCCGAACGGCAGCGTGAATCGGCGCAGCCGTGTATTGAAGACCAGCAGGCCACCCGGTCCGCTGGCGATCAGCATGCGCTCGCCACCGTCGTTGATGATCCACGAGGGGATCAACGGTCCGACGCCCCCGAACGAGGCGATCTCGGAATTGCGGATGGGGTCGACGATGGACAAGCGCCCTTCGCCGTTCGCAAAGTCGTCTCCCTCGCTGAGGACATAGACCAATCCATCCGCGCCGATCGCGCTCGGCCCGGCATTCCCGGGGCCCGAGAGCGGGACCGAGTCGCGAGGAAGGTCGGGCTCGGCCTGTATAAGCCAGCTTGGACCGCGCCCGCACGCGATAGGGTCGATGGCACAGGCCTGCCGGTTGCCGATTGTGGCGAACACCTTTCCTCGGGTCACGGCGAAGCCCTGGGGGCCGCCAGGAGCTGCGAGGAGCTCGACCGCACCATTGGCGAGGTTGATCCGGCTGATCGCGCCGCTCGTCCAGCTGCCAATGAAGGCGTGATCGTCATCCGCGATGGCGACCGCGGCAATCTGGCCATCGAGGAGGGTGACGATGTCCTGGATGCCGGACGCGGCGAGGTCCACGATCGCGATGCGCGCCGTGGAACCGTCATTCCCCGCCACGACCGCCTTCCGTCCGCGCGCCGCGAGGAACGACGGGGTGAAACCGAGTGCGCCGCCGAGGTCGATCTCGCGGACGACGGTCGGTGAGTCGACGGGGATCATCCGCAGCGTGTGGTCCAGGCTGTCGAGGACCACCAGCACCTCGAGGGGCAGCGAACCGGTGCTCGTCGTCGGGGCACAGGCCCCGAGGGCGAGCGACGCGGCAGCAAGCAACGAGGCACGACGCATGGTGACTCCGGGTGACATCAGAACGTGAGCCGGGCCCCGGCGTGCAGGGTGCGGCCGCGGGCCTCGAAGCCGAACACCTGCTGGTACGCGGCGTCGAACAGGTTCTCGACCCGGGCCAGCAGGACGGCTCCCACCCCCGGTGCGTGAGTGAGCGGCAGCTCGAGCGCCGCATCGAGGGTGCCATAGGAGGGTAATGTCACGCGGCTCGACGGGAAATCCCGGAAGTCGGCGTCCTCGCGTGCCCCGACCCAGGTCGCGGTCGCGCTGGCCACCATCCCGCGGCGCCGGACCGTGGCGGTGACCCCGCCCCGCGCCCCGGGACGCCGCAGCAGCCGGGCCCCCTGGGTGAAGACCACCGACGAGGTGGCCCCGGTGTCGGTGACCTCGGTCTCGAGGAGCGAGAGGTGCGCCCGCAGGTCCAGCCAGCGGCGCGGTGCAAGCGCCAGCGACGCCTCGAGGCCCCGCGCCCGCGCCGCCTGCAGGTTGGCATAGGTCGGGTCGCCCGGCGCCCCCGAGACGTACTGGATCAGGTCCCGCATCGATTGCCGGAACGCGGTCACCGCGAGGGTGACGCCGTGGAGCGTGGCCTCCGCCCCGGCATCGATCGTGGTGCTGGACTCGGGCGAGAGCCCCGGGTTGCCGACCTCGAAGGGCGACGCCGCGAAGAGTTCCGAGAACGTCGGCGCCTTGAAGCCGCCGCCCGCGGCGGCCCAGAGGCGCACGCCGCGGCCCGGCGAAAGGGTGACGCCGGCCCGACCGGTGAGGAACCGTCCGAAGGCGGAGTTGTCATCGGAGCGGACCCCGACCTGGAGATGGGCTCCCGGGGCGAGGGTCGCCAGTGCCTGGACCCAGGCGTGCCGCGTGCTCCGCTCGGCGCGGAAGGCGGCGCTGTCCTCCAGCACGCCGAATCCGAAGTCCGAGCGTGTGACGCTCTCCTGATCCTCGGATTCGCGCTCGATGCCGGCCCCGACCCCGAGACGGAGCCAGGGTGCGGCGCGCCAATCGCCACGCAGGGAGACGCCCTGCCGCTCGAGCACGGCATCCCGGGTGCCGGCGAATCCGAAACCGGTCGTGTCGGCGGCCGAATCCTGCTCGTCCCGCGAGGCCGAGCGGAGGCGGTGACCCCATCCCTCGAGCGCGACCTCCACGTCGTCGCCGAACGCGCGCCGTGCCGCCACCTGAGCCGCCAGGTCGGCTGCCTGGCGTCGGGCGTTGCGGTCCACCAGCGCGCCGTTGCCGTCGGTCGGGAACTGGTTGAGCGCGTCGCTCCACCGGACCACGACCCGGGCACTGCCGCGGCGGCCGCCATCGACGCCGGCGTGCAGCGAAGCATTGACGTCCTCGAAGCCGCTGTTGAAGGCGTAGATCCCGTCGCTGGCGAACCGGGAGACCGCGGCGGAGGCGTGCCAGCCGCGCGAGGCGCCGGCGAGCCGGGCGCGCACGTCCTGCCGCCCGAAGCTGCCGCCGCTGGCCTCGACGTCCCCGTGCAGCGGACCGCGTCCCTGGCGGGTGAACACCTGGATCACCCCCGACATGGCATCCGCACCGTAGAGCACGCTCACCGGACCGCGCACGATCTCGACGCGCTCGACATCCTCGAGCGACAGCGAGGCGAAGTCGAACGCGCCGCCCGGATCGTTCATGGTGACGCCATCGACGAGCACCTTGACGTGATCGCTCTCGCCGCCGCGCAGGAAGAGCGAGGCCTGGGCGCCATAGGACCCCGCCTGCGCGACGGTCGCGCCGGGAACGTCGCCGAGGGCGTCGAGCAGATAGGTGATCCCCCGGGCGCGGAGCGCGTCGCCGTCGAGCACCGTGATGGCCGCGGGGACGGTCGGGCGCGCGGCACTCGCCCGCGTCGCGGTCACCTGGAGGTCGGGGAGCTCGCGGGCCTGCGCGCGCAGCGCCCCGGGAACGGGGGCACACAGGACGGCGGCGAGCGCCACGGTGCGAAGCGTCATCGGGCGGGATCCTCGGGGATCTGGACGGAATCGGGAGGGACGGCGCCGGCCAACCGCCGACGCGGCACCAGGTGCGGCGCGCCGTCGCCGAGGACCTCGAGCGCGATCGGCCAGCGGAAGACCGTCGTCAGCAACTCGGCCGTGAGCACCTCGCGGGGCGGGCCGTCGGCGGCGACGCGGCCGCGATCGAGCAGCACGACGCGATCGGCGTAGCGCAGCGCGGCGTTGAGGTGGTGGGTGATGGCGAGGACGCCGAGTCCGTCGTCGACGAGTCGCGCGAGGAGCTCGTAGAGCGACATCTCGTGGGCAAGATCGAGCGCGGTCCCCGGCTCGTCGAGCAGCAGGAGCTCGGGCTCCGCCGCGAGCGCGCGCGCCACCCGCACCCGTTGCCACTCGCCGCCGCTCAGCGTGTCGGTGCTGCGCGTGGCGAATTCCTCGAGCGCGGTGGCGGCGATGGCGCGCGTCACCGCCGCCTCGTCGGCCGCGCCGGGCCGCCCGATCGGGCCGAGTCGGGCCCATCGTCCGAGCGCAACGGCCTCCCGCACCCGCAGCGGGAACGCCGGTTCCTCGCGCTGTGGCAGCGCGCCGATCCGCCGCGCCAGGTCGGGCCGCGTCCACCCGTCGATGGCACGGCCGTCGAGCTCGACCACACCGGTGGTCGCCGCCTGCAGTCCGAGGAGGGCGCGGAACAGGGTCGTCTTGCCACTGCCGTTCGGGCCGGCGACGACCACGAACTCGCCCGACTCCACCGCGCAGGAGACCCGGTCGAGCGCCGGGCGCTCGCCTCGTGGGTAGCCGGCGGTGACCTCGCGCGCGGCGAGCCTCACGCCACGCTCCGGCGCAGCAGCACCGCGAAGATCGGCACCCCGACCAGCGCCGTGACGACGCCCACCGGCAGCTCGCCCGGGGCGACCACCGTGCGGGCGGCGGTGTCGGCGAGCACCGTGAACGCCCCGCCCGCGAGGAAGACCGCCGGCAGGAGCCGGTGATGGAGCGGGCCGACCAGCCAGCGAATCGCATGCGGCACGACCAGGCCGACGAAGCCGATGATCCCGGCGACCGAGACGGTGGCAGCGGTGAGGACGGCGCTGGCGAACACCGCGAGTCGACGCACCCTGGTCACGTCCGCGCCGAGTGCCGCGGCGGGCTCGTCGCCGAGGGCGAGGAGGTCGAGGCCGCGACCGAGCCACCAGGTGAGCAGCAGGGCCGGGGTCGCGATCGTGACGAATCGCCCTGCGCCGGTCCAGTCGGCGCCCGCGAAGCCGCCGAAGAGCCAGAGGGCCGCCGCCCGGAAGGTGAACGGGTCGGCGCGGGCGAGCAGCGCGGCACTCACCGCGCTGGCGAACGCGCCGACGACGACACCGGCGAGCAGCAACACCCGCGGATCGAGTCGCCGACCGGCCACCAGCGCGACACGATAGACCAGCAGGATCGCCACCCCGGCCCCGATCGTGGCCGCCGCCGCGACACTCCACCCCGGTGGCAGGCCGAGCACCACCGCCACCACCGCCCCGAGCGAGGCGCCGCCCGACAGCCCCAGGAGCCACGGTTCGGCCAGCGGGTTGCCCACGACCGCCTGCAGGGTCGCCCCGGCCACCGCGAGCGTCCCGCCGACCGCGAAGCCGAGGACCACGCGCGGGGCCCGGAGGCCGCGGATGATCGCCCCGGACGGATCCCCCGGCTCGAGGAACGCGCGGAGGACCTCCGCCGGGGTGTACCCGACCGCGCCGACGAGCAGCCCGATCACGCACGCGAGGAGGCTCGCGAGGACGAGGAGCGGAACGACGGTTCGACGCGATGTCGATGTGGCGGTCACGAAGGGCGCCCGGGTCCTTGCTGGGACGGAGCCGGGCGCGCGGACGGTGAGTGGACCTCGACACCACCGGGTGGTGGCGACTCACGACCACGCCACCGTTCCCTCCCCCGAGGGGTCATGGTGGCGCGAACGGAGAGGTCTCCTGGCTTCGGGTTCGCGGCTCGCCTTCCCGGGACGTGCCCAGTGGCATCTGGAGCCGCGATCATCCTGCACCCGTTACAGTGGCGGGGCCGCACCGGTCTTGCACCGGACTTCCGATCGTCACCGTTCGCTGGCTTGCAACAACCTCGCGAAGGTACGGGGTCAGGATCGCCGCGGCAAGAGCGCGCGGCGCGTGGCGAGCGCCAGACCGACCAGCAGCCCGCCGAGGAGGAGGTAGAGGGTCCATCCCGGCGCGGCGGTGCGCCCGGCGAGCGTCACCACGACGCGCGCCGCGAGGCGCTCGCCGCCGCCGGTGCTGCGCTGGAACACGCGCCCGGCGACCTCCTCCTCGCCCACCGGTTGCGGTCCGCCCGTGATCCGCAGGTCGCGCTCCTCGGTGAGGATCGACATCGTGTCGGGGCGTGGCCCCAGGGGCACGTCGAGGGTGCGGGCGCCGGGCGCGAGCTGGTAGCTGAGGAAGAACTGCCGCTCGCCGGGCGGGATGGCGGCGTGCAGCAGGAGCGTGTCGCCGTGGACGTCGAATGCCTCGGGCGAGAAATCGGCGTCACCAACGGTCACGTTGGCGATGTGCGGCGGCAGCGGCATCCGCCACGTCGCCGTGAGCGAGTCGGGGGCGACGCGCGTCCGGTCGCCGCGATTGGCGAGGATGAAGAGATCGACCACGTCGCGCGCGCCGTCGGGCGCCGGCCCTGCGATGATCAGGTGGCGGGCGGCGAGCTCGACGGCCTGGGTGCTGGCGGTGTCCACCACCACGACGGTGACATCCGACGATCCGCTGAGCGGCGGCGCGAAGTACTCGATCCCCGCCCAACGGGCGCTGACGAGGAGGATGGTCCCTGAATCAGGGGTGACCCGGAACCGGAAGGCACCCGTCGCGCTGCTGGGCAGCGAGTCGAGCGGCCCCTGCCGCTCCGGGCCGACGCCGTGCAACACGACCGACGCGCCGCCGACCGCGAGCGTGTCCCCATCCACCACCCGCACGACCCGGCCGGTCACGAGCACCGGATCCGGTGTCGCGCTCGCGAGCCCCGCGAGGAGCGCGAGGAGGACGATCATGGCTCGAAGCGCCCGAAGTCCTCGGGCCCGAGCCGGCGCAGGTGCGCGCGCAGGGCGGCGTCACTCAGCGGTTCCGGGGCGAGCGGCGGCGCCGCGCCCTCGACCGTGAGCAGCGACTCGGCCGCGACGAGCGACGCGCCGAAGCGGAGGGCCAGCGCGATCGCATCGGAGGGACGCGCGTCGAGCACCACGCTCGGCGCCGCCTCGCGCGCCAGGGTGAGTTCCGCGAAGTAGGTCCCGTTGCGGACCGCGGTGATCGCCACCCGATCGACCGTCGCGCCGGCCGCCCGGAGGGCCGAGGCCGCGAGGTCGTGCGTCATCGGCCGGCTGGCATCCTCCCCCTGCAGGGCGAGGGCGATCGCATTCGCCTCGGCCGCCCCGATCCAGATCGCCAGTCCCCGGTCGCCGACCACCTCGCGGAGGAACACGACCGGGGTGTTGGTGGTGCGGTCCATGGCGAGCCGCGCCACCTCGATCCGGAGCAGGGGCTCAGGTGCCAGCGTCCCAGCTCGCGAGGTAGGTGACCTGCTCGTCGGTGAGGGTGTCGATGCCGACCCCCATCGCCGCGAGCTTCAACCGCGCGATCTCCTGGTCGACCTCGGGCGGCAACCGGTGCACCGCGCGCTCGAGGGTCGCCTCGTGAGCGATCAGGTACTCGGCGGCGAGCGCCTGGTTCGCGAACGACATGTCCATCACCGAGGCCGGGTGGCCCTCCGCCGCGGCGAGGTTGATGAGCCGCCCCTCCGCGAGGACCAGGACCCGGCGTCCCTCGACGACGTACTCGTCGATGAAGCGGCGCACCTCGCGCTTGTCGCTCGCGAGCACCTCGAGGCCGGCGATGTCGAGCTCGACGTTGAAGTGCCCGGAGTTGCAGACGATCGCGCCGTCCTTCATCGCGCGGAAGTGCTCGGGCCGGATGACGTGGAGGTTGCCGGTGAGGGTGCAGAAGAGGTCGCCGAGGGGCGCGGCCTCGGCCATCGGCATCACGTCGAAGCCGTCCATCCGCGCCTCGAGGGCCGCGACCGGCTCGACCTCGGTGACGATCACGCGCGCCCCCGCCCCGCGGGCCCGCATCGCGAGGCCGCGACCGCACCAGCCGTAGCCGGCGACGACGATGGTGCTGCCGGCGACCAGCATGTTGGTCGCCCGGATGATGCCGTCCAGCGTCGACTGCCCGGTGCCGTAGCGATTGTCGAACATGTGCTTGGTGCGCGAGTCGTTCACGGCGATGACCGGGAACTGGAGCACGCCCTCGACCGCCATCGCCTTGAGCCGGATCACGCCGGTCGTGGTCTCCTCGGTCGAGCCGCGCACGCCGGCGACCAGCGCCTCGCGCTCCTCGGCGGACATCTCCTCGACCATCGCGCGGACCGGACCGGAGAGGTCGCCGAGGCGGCCGAGCTTGATCATGTGGAGCGAGCCGACGAGGTCGGCGCCGTCATCCTGGGTGAGGTCGGGGCCGAACGCGAGCGCCTGCGCGATATGGGTGTAGTAGGTCTCGTGGTCCTCGCCCTTGATGGCGTACACGTGCACGCCATGGTCGCGCACGAGGTGGGCCGCGACGTCGTCCTGGGTCGAGAGCGGGTTCGAGGCGCACAGCGCCACCTCGGCCCCCGCCGCGCGCAGCGTGATCATCAGGTTGGCCGTCTCGGTCGTGACGTGCAGGCAGCACGCGATCCGGCGACCGGCGAGCGGCCGCTCGGCGGCGAACCGGGCGCGGATCTGGCGCAGCACCGGCATCGAGCGCTCGGCCCACTCGGTGCGGCGGCGTCCCTCGTCGGCGAGGGCGAGGTCGCGGATGTCGTGCGGAGCGTCGAGGGACTTGGTGGTCATGCGGTCCTCAGGCCTTCGCGGCGGTCAGGAGGTCACGGACCCTGGCGGTCCGCTCCCAGGTGAACTGGTGCACCCGCCGCGGGCGAAGGTCGCCGTCGGCGTAGGTGGTCCGGGTCGGGGTGCGCCCGAAGTGCCCGTAGGCGGCAGTGGCGCCGTAGATCGGCTGCCGCAGCTCCAGGTCGCGGATGATCGCGGCCGGGCGCAGGTCGAACACCTCGCGCACCGCGCGCTCCAGCCGGCGATCCGGCACGACACCGGTGCCGAAGGTGTCGACCAGGATCGAGACCGGGTCGGCGACGCCGATGGCGTAGGCCACCTGCACCTCGCAGCGGCGGGCGAGGCCGGCGGCGACGATGTGCTTGGCGACCCAGCGCATCGCGTAGGCGGCCGAGCGATCGACCTTGCTGGGATCCTTGCCGCTGAACGCGCCGCCGCCGTGGCGGGCCATCCCGCCGTAGGTGTCGACGATGATCTTGCGGCCGGTCAGCCCCGCGTCGCCCTGCGGCCCGCCGATGACGAAGCGCCCGGTCGGGTTCACGTGGATCCGCGGCCGACCCTCGCCGAGCTCGAACTCCTCGAGGATCGGGAGGATCACGTCGGCCCGCATCGCCTCGGCGATCCGGCGCTGGGAGAGCCCGCGGCCGTTCCAGCGATCCTCGTGCTGGGTCGAGACGACGACGGTCTGCACGGCCACCGGGCGATCGTCCTGGTAGGCCACCGAGACCTGGGTCTTGCCGTCGGGACGGAGCCACGGGTGGTGGGCGTCGGCCGTGCCGCGTCGCACGGCGGCGAGCTGCTCGGCGAGGCGGTGGGCGAGGACCGCCGGGAGCGGCATCAGCGCCGGCGTCTCGTCGGAGGCGTAGCCGAACATCATCCCCTGGTCGCCGGCGCCCTGCTTCTCGGGATCGGCCCGATCGACGCCCTGCGCGATGTCGGGCGACTGGCGATCGATCGAGGTGAGCACCGCGCAGGTCCGGAAGTCGAAGCCCATCCGGGCATCGGTGTAGCCGATCTTCCGGACGGTGTCGCGAACGATGTCGGGCACGTGGACATACGCGGTGGTGGTGACCTCACCGGCCAGGACCGCCATGCCGGTGGTCACCAGCGTCTCGCAGGCGACCCGCGCGTCGGGATCTCGCGCCAGGATCGCGTCGAGGACCGCGTCGCTGATCTGGTCGGCAACCTTGTCGGGATGGCCCTCGGTGACCGATTCCGAGGTGAAGACGTGGCGGGCAGCGCTCGACATGGAATGTCCGGACTGGAAGGGGCTCAATAGGCGTCCGGCAAGCTAGTCCCCGACGAGACGCGGGGCAACGCGCCCCCCGGGTCTACCAGCCGCAGGTCGAGGTAGCGACCGAGCACCTCACGCAAGCCGGCGTGGATCGCCGCCGGATCGTCGGCCGCGACCGCCGCCACCGCGGCCTCCCGGGCCACCGCGTGGGGGACGTTCCGGACGACCCACTTCACCATCGGCACCGCGGGCGGCGCGACGCTCAGCCGGTCGAACCCGAGGCCCAGCAGCAGGGTGACCGCGACCGGATCGGACGCCATCTCGCCACAGACCGACGAGGCGATGCCGGCACCGGCCGCCGCGTCGCGGACGGCCGCCAGCTGCCGCACCACCGCCGGGTGGAGCGGGTTGAAGAGTCCGGCCAACCGGGCGTTGCCGCGATCGACCGCGAGGGTGTACTGGGTCAGGTCGTTCGACCCCACCGACAGGAAGTCCACGTCGCGCGCCAACCGCTCGGCGAGGAGCACCGCCGCGGGCGTCTCGACCATCACGCCGAGGGGGACGGTGCGGGCGGCACGGATCCCCGCCGCGGCGAGCGAGGAGGCCTCCTCGGCCAGCAGCTCGCGGGTCCGGAGCACCTCGTCCGGCGTGATCACCAGCGGCAGCATCACATGAATCGCCCGGTCGGCGGCGGCGCGCAGCAGCGCGCGCAGCTGGGGCCGGAAGATCTCCGGGGAATCGAGGCAGACCCGGATCGAGCGCCAGCCGAGGAACGGGTTCGCCTCCTGCGGGGCGTCGAAGGCCGTGGGGAACTTGTCGCCGCCGAGGTCGTAGGTGCGGACCACCACCGGGCGACCGCCGAAGGCGGCCCCGACGCGGCGGTAGTACTCGGTCTGCTCGTCCTCGGTCGGCATCGCGGTCCGGCCGATCACGAGGAATTCGGTCCGCAGGAGGCCGACCCCCTCGGCACCGAGTCGCACCGCGGTCTCGACCTCCTCGGGGAGATCGACATTCGCGAGGATCTCGACCCGCACCCCATCGGGGGTCGTGGCCGGCTCGTGCACGATCGCCTCGAGCTGCATCTCGAGCTTGGCACGGCGCGTGGCCTGGATCTGGGCGACCTCGAGCTCCTCGGAGGTCGGGTCGACGATCACGGTGCCCGCCTGCCCGTCGATCATCACCAGCGCGCCGGGCGGGATCGCTTCCATCGCGGAGCGCACGCCCATCACCGCCGGGATGCCGAGCGAGTGGGCGAGGATCGCGGCGTGCGAGGTGCGGGTCCCCTCCTCGCTGATCAGGCCGACGACCCGGTCGCGATCGAGCTGCACCGTGAGGCCGGGCAGCAGCTCGCGCGCGACGAGGATCATCTGCTCGTCGACGTCCCCGAGCCAGACCTCCTCGGTCGTCCGGCCCATGAGGTAGGCGAGCATGCGCAGCTGGATCGCGGTCAGGTCGGCGAGCCGCTCGCGCAGCACCGCCGTGCGCGAGCTCGCCCAGGCGTTGCGCAGCTCGAGGGCCTTGAAGTCGTAGGCGGTCTCCGCCGCGAGGTTGTTCTTGCGGATCAGCGCCTCGACGCCGGCCAGGAACGATTCGTCCTGGACCATCATGACCTGCGCGTCGAAGATCCCGGCCTCCTCCGGGCCGGCGCGCTCGAGGGTCCGCTGGCGCAGGTCACCGAGCTGCTCGGCGACGACGCTCACGGCATCGTGCAGGCGCAGGATCTCCTGCTCCACCTCGTCGGGCGCGACGGTGCGATCCTCGACATTCGGCAGCGACCACCGCACCGCGACCGCGTTGGCGATCGCCAGCCCGGGGGAGACCCCGACCCCGCGCAGCACCCGGGAACTGCTCACTCGCCGAACCCCCGATCGACCAGCTCGCCGAGGGCGGTCACCGCCGCCTCGGCATCATCGCCTTCGGCCCGCAGCGTCAGCTCGCAGCCGCACTCCGCCGCCAGCATCATCACGCCCATGATGCTCTTGCCGTTGACCGCCATCCCGTCGCGCTCGATCTCGACCCGCGCCCCGAAGGTGGAGGCGAGTCGCACGAACTGGGCGGCCGGGCGGGCATGCATGCCGAGCTCGTTGCGGATCGTCACCGTCCGTTCGACCATCACCACCCCCCCATCAGGAGAATCGCCGCGCCGAGGAGCGCGAGCCCAAAGCGCAGCCCCGTCACCCTGGTGCGGGTGCCGGGCGCCAGCGTCAAGACGGTCCCGACCAGGACCAGGGCGAGGATCACCTCACCGCCCTCGTGAATCCCGTCGAGCCAGAGCCATGCGGCGGTGACGGGGAGTGCGAGGCCGACCGCGAACGCCGCAACCCGCTGCGCATCCTTCGCGGCCCGCGGCAACCACGACTGCTGCAGCGCCGCGCCGACGCCGAGCCCGTGGGCCAGCCCGAGATCGAGGCTCCACCGGGTGAGCCGGAACCGCATCACGTTGTGCACCAGCACGGCGGCCGCCACCGCCCACCAGCCCACCACCGGCAGGAGCGCGAGGGTGAACCCCATCAGGGCGGGGACCTCTCCGGTCCAGATCAGCTGGTCGCCGAGGGCGCCAAGCGGTCCGGAGAGGGCGGTCCGCAGGCGGGAGATCGCCCCGCCCGGGACCCCGTCCCGTTCCGAGCGCACCACGGCACCGACTGCGATGCCGGCGAGGTACGGGTGCGAGTTGAAGTACTCCGCCGAGCGCGCGACCGCGGCGCGCCGCTCGATGGCGTCGCGGTCGCGGAAGAGGTCGCGCAGCATCGGCGCGGCCGCATGTCCCACCCCGATCCCGGCCATCCGCTCGTAGGTCCACGCGGCCTGGACGCCGTAAAGGCGGATGATCGTCTGCCACCGGGGACTCAGGCCCACAGCACCACCACCATGCCGGTCAGCAGCCCGACCGCGAGCCACCGGCGCCGGGCCCCCTTCCCCGCGATGCGCAGGGCGCCGCCCAATCCGGCCGTGAGCCCCCCCGCGAGGACTGCCCAATCGAGGTACTCGCGCCGCGGCACCAGCCCCCAATCGATGAGGTGGACCGCCCAGGCCACGGCGAGCCCGACCGCGGCGAGGACGCTGCCCCGCGCCGCATCGCGCCAGAGTCCCTCGCGCTGGAGATGCCAGATGGCGCGCGCATCGCCCGCGGACACCCGATCGAGCTGCGCCCCGACCCGGACCGCGTTGTGGCGCCGGTGACGGTGGACGCTCCAGCCGCCGAGCAGCCCGAGCGGCAAGCCGATCAACCCGGCGATCCCCAACGGCCCCGCCTCGGGGATGAGTGCCGCCGCGGCACCCGCCGCCACCGCCCCGGGACCGTAGTCCGGATAGCGTGCCGCGCCGATCGGCAGCACCTCCAGGTTGTACAGCTCCAGCACCGCGCCGGCCATCATCCCGGCGACGACGTCGCCAGCCATCGCCCCCGCCACGGTCGCTGCGACCAGGGGCCGCGACAGGAGGCCCTGGGGGACGGTGATCAGGTCGAGCGCCACGACGCTCCCCCAGAGCAGCAGCGCGATGGCCAGCCACGGCGTCACAACAGGTCGTCCAGCGCGACGGCCGGGGCGGTCGGCAGGTCCTGCGCGGCCACCGACGCCCCGGCATGGCGCAGCCGCTCGAGTGCCGCCACCTCCGCGGGTCCGAGATACAGGTACGGCAGCTTCTCCACGCGCCCCGGCTGGTGATGGATGCCCCCGAGGTTGATGCGCGGCACCAGCGCGGGATGGGCCTCGCGCAGGGCGACCATGGTGTCGAGGTCGCCTGTGAGGAGGAGCGTGCGATCGGCGGCCTGCGCCCACCCCGGCAGGCCGGCGATGCCCTCGACGGTCGAGGCGAAGGTCACCCGGAGCCCGTCCGGCGCCGCCATCCGGTAGAGGTCCTGTTCCCAGGGACTGGTCGCGACCGTGTCGTCGACCAGCACGACGTGGTCCACCGACATCGGCCGACCCCAGCCGATGACGACCTGGCCGTGGACGAGCCGATCGTCGACGCGGAAGAGGACGATCGCCATGGCGCGCTAGCGCAGGCCGACGGCCCGCGCGCCCGCGTCGGCGACGGTGGTCGCGACCTCGTCGACCCCCTCGTCGCGGTGGAACACGAACTCCAGCAGCATCGCGAGGTTGACCCCGGTGACGATCCGGACGCCCGGCATCCCGGCCAGCCGGCGCATGGCCGCGAAGAGGCACGACCCGCTGGGCATGTCGATGAAGATCACGCTCGGCCGGTCGCCCACCGCGGCGAGGATCCGTTCCTCCAGGGTGCCCCGATCGCAGTCGGTGTTGCTCACGGCGACGAGCCCGTGCTCGGCGCCGGCGATCTGCTCGACGGCGCTGATCAGCGCCGCCGCGAGGTTCGCGTGGCCCACGACCACGCCGGCCAGCCCGCTCATTCGAAATCGTCCCGCAGGTATTCGCGCACGCCGCGCTTCTCCCGCATCTTCTTGATGAGGCGCTCGTTGAACGCCGACGCCACGTCGACGCCGCTGTAGCGCAGCAGGTGCATCATCGCCACGACCTCGGCGACCACGGTGATGTTCTTCCCCGGGTTGAGCGGGACCATCACCTTCGGGATCGGCACGTCGAGGATCGACTGGGTGTCGCGCTGGAGCCCGGTGCGATCGGCGTCGCGGGCGGTCTCCCAGTCCTCGAGCTGCACGACCACCTCCAGGCGCTTCTGCTGCCGCACCGCGCGGACGCCGAAGATGGCCGGGATGTCCACCAGCCCGACCCCGCGAATCTCCATGTGGTGCCCCGCGAGCTCGTGCCCCTGCCCGATCAGCACGTCGCTGCCGCGCCGGGTGACCTTGACGACGTCATCAGCGACCAGCCGGTGGCCGCGCTCGACCAGGTCGAGCACGCACTCGCTCTTGCCGATCCCCGAGCGCCCGACGAAGAGCAGCCCGACGCCGTACACGTCCGCGAGCGAGCCGTGCAGCGTGGTGCGCGGGGCAAAGGCGTCCTCGATGATCGGCTTGACCCGCCGGTAGAACTCCGCCGTCTTGAGCCGGGTCCGCAGCACGGGGACGAGGCGGCTCCGGGCGAGGTCGAGCAGCGGCTCCGGCGGCTCGAGGCCCTTGGTGATGAACACGACGGGCAGGTCATACTGGAAGAATCCCTCGAGCGAGGTGCGGCGCGCCGCCGCGTCGAGCGAGGCGAGGTAGGTGATCTCGGTCTCGCCGAGGACGTGCAGCCGGTCGGGGATGAATCGTCCGTGGAACCCGGCCAGTGCCAGACCCGGCGACGCGATGTCGGCATCGGGGACCAGCCCGTCGAGGCCGAGCTCGCCCGTCAGCGGTTCGAGCTGCAGCGTCTCGCCGGTGGCCAGGAAGTCGCGGAAGCGCACGTCGGCTCAGGTCGCCAACGCGTGCCGGTGGGCGCGCGGTCGGGTGTGCGAGCGCCGGAGCTGCCGCCGCATCCTCGCGTCGGCGAGATCGAGGGCGGTGCGATGGTCGTCGGCGCTCGCCGTGGCGACGAGGAGCTGCCCGGGCGCGAGGTGGAGGCGAAGCTCGACCCACGGCATCCCCCCGACGACGTCGAGGATCGCGTGGGCGGTGATGATCCGCTCGCCGATCCGGTCGAGTCGCCGGACCACCTCCTCGACGCGGTCGCGGATCGTCGGCTCGAGCGGCATGTGGCGGGCGGCAATGTCGATCTGCACGGTCAACCTCCTTCAGGATGCGAAGGATGGCGGGGGGAACGCCCCCGCGGCGAGGTCCCGGAGGTGCGCCTCGACCCGATCGGTGGCCGCGTCCCACGAGTGCTCCAGCGCATGCTGGCGCGCGGCGCGGCCGAGACGCGCGACGAGGGCGGGATCGCCGGCCAGCCGCACCATCGCGCGAGCCAGCGCCGCCGCATCGCCGTGCGGAACCAGGAGACCGGTGAGGCCGTCCCGGACCGAGTCGCGCAACCCGGGGGCGTCCGACGCGAGCGACGGCGTCCCGCAGGCGGCGGCCTCCATCACGGTGATCCCCCACCCCTCCTTGGGAGAAGGAAATACGTTCGCCACCGCCTGCCGCAAGAGCGACAGCTTGGCCGCCTCATCGACGAAACCGAGAAACCGCACCGCATCGGCGATCCCGAGCGACCCGGCCAGGGCCTCCAACCGGGGCCGGTCGTCGCCGGAGCCGGCGATGTCGAGGGAGAGGTCGCCTCGCTCGCGCCGGGCGAGGGCGAGGGCGCGGAGCAGGTGCTCGACCCCCTTGTACCGCTTCAGGCGACCGAGGTACACGAATCGCGGCGGATCGGCCCGCTCGACGGCCGGGTCGGGCGCGTAGCGCTCGGCATCGACCCCGGGATGCACCACCGCGATCCGGTCGGCCGGGATCCCCCGGGCGACGAGGTCGTCGCGCGTCGACTCGCTGATCGCGTGGAACCAGGCGCGCCGGTACGCGACGGGAATCAGCCGCTCCGCCGCCCACACGGTGGCGGCCATCGGCCAGGAGACCTCCTGGAATGCGGTGGTCCCGAACAGGTGCGGGATCACGGCGTACACCGGCCGGTCCGTGAGCGTCGGGACGCAGAGCGGCAGCTTGTTGACATCGTCGACGACGACATCTGGACGCTCCGCGCGCAGCGCCCTCCGCACCGCCCCGCGGCCGCGCAGCGCAAACGAGAGCCGGTCCCCGGTCCGGTGCACCTCGATCCCCTCGACCACCTCGACCGCCGGGGCCCCGGCGAAGCCCGAGCAGACCAGCCGGACCCGGTGGCCGCGATCGGCCAGTCGCCGGAACAGCTCGAACAGGTGGATCTCGGCGCCGCCCGACTGCGGGTTGCGCAGGTCCTGCCAGTTGACCAGGAGGAGGTTCACAACCGCCCGAGGGAACGGGCGACGCGGTCGAGCACCCCGTTGACGAAGCCGGGTGCCCGCGGCCCGGCGAACCGCTGCGCCAGCCAGATCGATTCGTCGAGCACCACCTTCGGCGGCGTCACGCCCACCAGCAGCTCGGCAACGCCGAGGCGGAGGATGTTGCGCTCCACCATCGCGATCCGATCGAGCCGCCAGTTGTCCGCCGCCGCCTGGGCCAGTCGATCGAGTTCCCCCTGGCGCACCGCGACGCCATCGGCCAGCTGGCGGGCCTCCTCGAGGATCCCCGGCTCGGGCCCCACCAGCCGCGCGAGGCCGCGGTAGGCCGCGTCGTCGCCCTGTTGCGGACAGGCCTCGCGGGCGCAGAGCAGCTGCAGGGCCCGCGCCCGGCGCCGGGACTCGGGCCGGATCACCGGCGCACCTGCGCCAGCAGGGAGGCGGTGCGGAGCGCGGCCTCGGCCGCCTCGGCACCCTTGTTCCCGGCCGCGCCGCCCGAGCGTGCCTCGGCCTGCGCCAGGTCATCCGTGGTGAGCAGGCCGAAGCCGATCGGGACCAGGGTCTCCGCCGCCGCCGCCGAGAGGGCGCGCGCCGCCTCGCCGGCGACGAAGTCGAAGTGCGGGGTCTCGCCCCGGATCACGATGCCGAGCGCGACAACCGTGGAGTAGGCCCCGCTCCGGGCGAGCGCCGTGCAGGTCACCCCGAGTTCGAAGGCCCCCGCCACCCAGCAGGTGTCGACGTCCGCGTCGGCGACCCCCGCCGCGCGGCACGCCTGTCGCGCCCCCTCGGCGAGCCGCCGCGTGAGGCGTTCGTGGTAGCGCGACACCACCAGGGCGACCCGCCCGGTCGCCTCGAGGCGTCCTTCCAGTTCGGCCATCGCTCAGCTCGTGAAGAGGTGGCCGAGCTTGTCGCGCTTGGCCGCCAGGTAGGCCCGGTTCTCGGGCGTCGCATCGGCCTGCAACGGCACGCGCTCGACGATCTCGAGGCCGTACCCCTCGAGGCCGACCAGCTTGCGCGGGTTGTTGGTCATGATGCGCAAGGTCGAGAGGCCGAGGTCGCGCAGGATCTGCGCCCCGATCCCGAAGTCGCGGAGGTCGGCCTTGAAACCGAGGCGCTCGTTGGCCTGGACGGTGTCGTCGCCGTCGTCCTGGAGGGCGTAGGCGCGGAGCTTGTTCAGCAGGCCGATGCCGCGTCCCTCCTGGTCGAGGTACACGATCACTCCCTGCCCCGCCTCGGTGATCAGCTCCATCGCCCGGTGCAGCTGCACCCCGCAGTCGCAGCGCCGCGAGTGGAAGACGTCGCCGGTGAGGCAGCGCGAGTGCATCCGCACGAGCACCTCCCGGGCGCCCTCCACGTCGCCGTGCACCAGCGCGACATGCTCGCGGTCATCGACGTCGTTGCGGTAGCCGATCACCCGGAACTCGCCGAACTCGGTCGGGAGGCGCGCGTCGGCGACCCGGTGGACCAACTGCTCGGTGCTGAGGCGGTACGCCACCAGGTCGGCCACGCTCACGAGCGCGAGGCCGTGGGTGCGGCAGAACGCCTCGAGCACCTCGCCGCGCGCCATCGTGCCGTCGTCGGCGAGGATCTCGCAGATCACGCCGGCCGGGCGGAACCCCGCGAGGCGCGCCAGGTCCACGCTCGCCTCGGTGTGACCGACCCGCCGCAGCACCCCGCCCGGGCGGGCGCGCAGCGGCGAGACGTGGCCCGGCTTGCGCAGGTCCGCGGGTCCGGTGGCGGGATCGGCGGCGACCCGGATGGTCGTGGCGCGGTCCGCGGCCGAGATGCCGGTGGTCACCCCGAACTGGCGCTCGGCGTCGATGGTGATCGTGAACGCGGTGGCCATCGACTCGGTGTTGTGCTCGACCATCTGCGGCAGCTCGAGCCGGTCGCAGTCCTCGGAGGTGAGCGAGAGGCAGATCCAGCCGCGACCGTGCTGCACCATGAAATTGATCATCTCGGGCGTGACGACCTCGGCCGCGCAGACGAGGTCGCCCTCGTTCTCGCGGTCCTGGTCATCGACGACGACGATCATCCGTCCCGCGCGCAACTCCTCGAGCGCGCGCTCGATGGACGCGGTCTTCATCCGGCCTCCTCCATGGTGCGCCAGGCGGCGGCCTGGGCCCGGACATGCTTGCCCACGAGGTCGCCCTCCAGGTGGACCGGGTCGCCCGGCCCGAGCGCCCCGAGCGTGGTCTGCTCCAAGGTAAACGGCACGATCGCGAGCTGGACGACACCCGGACGGGGGATGGCATTGGCCGTGAGCGACACCCCCGCCACCGTGATCGACCCGAGCGGGATCGTCACCGCCGCGACCTCCGCCGGCATCGCGACCTCGATCAACCAGGTGTCGTCGCGCCGGGCCACGGCGAGCACCTCGCCGACGCCGTCGACGTGCCCCTGCACGAGATGGCCCCCGAGTCGGTCGCCCACCTGCAGCGCCCGCTCGAGGTTGACCCGGTCACCCACCCGCGTCCTGCCGAAGGTGGTGCGCTCGAGCGAGGTGGCGACGACATGCACCGCGAAGCCGTCCTCGACCACGGCCGCGACCGTCAGGCACGCCCCGTCGACGGCGATGCTCTCGCCGAGCACCAGGTCGGGCCAGTCGACCGCGATCTCGAGGTCGAGGCCGCCGTCGCGCGGGTCGGCCACCCGCACGGTACCGATCGCCGTGATGAGTCCGGTGAACATCAGGGTCGCTCCAGCGTGAGGATCGCATCACCATCCGCGACGCGAGCCTCGGTGAGCGTCCAGCGGCGCGCATCGACGATCGACGGCGCGCCCAGGCCAGCCCACGCCGGGACGCCGTCGCCCAGCCAGAGCGGGGCAACCACCTGGTGCACCCGATCGATGAGTCCCTCGCGCCAGAGCGCCCCCGCCAGGCGGCCGCCGCCCTCCACGAGCAGCGCGTCCACTCCGTGCGCGGCCAGTTGGCGCAAGGCGGCCTCCAGCGTGTCCGCGTGCAGCACGGTCACGCCCTCACGGGTCTCGAGGCCCGGGGTCGGCGCCAGCTGCGAGTTCCGGATCACGATGACGGGAACGTCCGCGGCGTCATGGAAGATCCCCTCCCCGCCGGTGAGCCGTCCGGAGCGGTCGAACACGACACGGGTCGGCGGCACCCGGGGGGTGATGCTCCCCCGCACCGTCAGGCGCGCGTCGTCGGCGATCACGGTCGCGGCTCCGGCCCCGATGGCCGCGTACTCCGCCCGCACGCGATGGACCCATTCGCGGGACTCCGCCGAGGAGAGCCAGCGGGCGGCGCCCGCCGCGTCGGCGATCCGGCCATCGAGACTCACCGCCAGCTTGACCGTGACCCAGGGCATCCCGGTCGAACGATGCGAGTGGAAGAAGCGGAAGTTCTGCCGGCGCACCTGGTCGGCCAGCAACCCGGTCTCGACCGCGATGCCCGCCGCGCGCAGCCGCTCGGCCCCGCCGCGCGCCACCGGGTTGGGGTCCTCGGCGCCGATCACCACGCGGGCGATACCCGCCGCAATGATCGCGTCGACACACGGCGGGGTCCGACCGTGATGGGCACACGGCTCCAGCGTCACGACCAGGGTGGCACCGCGGGCGCGATCGCCGGCCTCGGCGAGTGCCATCACCTCGGCGTGGGGGGCCCCGAGTTCGGCATGCCAGCCGCGCCCGATCCACTCCTCGCCCCGGAGCACGACGGCGCCGACCAGCGGGTTGGGATGCACCTGCCCGAGCCCGTGCCGTGCGAGGAGGCAGGCGCCCGCCATCGCCCGCTCCTCGGGCGAACGCCCGCCCGATCCGGGATCAGTCGGCGAAGCGGACACCGCGGGTCCCCCGGGTGATCTCGCCGATCACCCATGTCGGGACCCCGGCGTGCGCCGCGGCCTGGCGCACCGCATCGACCTCGGCGGCCGGCACCGCGGCGATCATCCCGACGCCGAGGTTGAAGACATCGCGCATCTCGGCGAGCGACACAACGCCGCCGGTCATGATGGCACCGAAGATCGGCGGCCACTCCCAGCTCGCGGGGTCGATCACCGCCTCGGCCGCTTCGGGGAGGACGCGGACGAGGTTCCCCGCGATGCCGCCCCCGGTGATGTGGGCGAGCCCGTGGATCCGGTCGAGCACGGGGCGGATCGCCCCGACATAGCTGCGATGCACGGCGAGGAGGGCGTCGATCACGGGCTCATCGCCGCCGGGCAGCGTCGCGTCGAGCGCCAGCCCCATCTCCTCCAGCAGCACGTGGCGCGCGAGGGTGTAGCCGTTCGTGTGCAGGCCGGTGGAGGCGTAGCCGACCAGCACGTCGCCGGGGGTGATCGCCTCGCCGTGGATCGCGGCTTCGGCCTCCACGACGCCGATGATCGTCCCGGCAAGGTCGAAGGTCGACTCGGCGTAGAGGCCGGGCATCTGGGCGGTCTCGCCACCGGCGAGCACCATGCCGTGGGCCCGGCAGCCGCGTGCGATCCCCTCGACCACCGCCGCGATCATCTCCACCGGCAACCGGTGCCCGGCGATGTAGTCCATGAAGGCGAGCGGGGTGGCACCATGCACGAGGATGTCGTTCACGGAGTGGTTGACGAGGTCCTCGCCGACGGTGTCGTAGCGTCCCGACTGCTGCGCCAGCAGCACCTTGGTGCCGACCCCGTCGGTGCTCATCACCAGCACCGGCTCGCGCATCCCGGCGGGGACGCGCACCATGCCGCCGAACGCGCCGACGGCGCCGAGGGTGAGCGGCGTCGCGGTCCCGGCGACCAGGCGCCCGATCCGGGCCTTGGCGTCGTCGGCCTGCGCGAGATCGACGCCGGCCCTCGCGTAGCGGGAGTCGGTCACGTGAGCGGTCCGGCCGCGGGAATGTGCGTGAGCGCGACGAACCGCTCGACCCGCTCGGCGACATCGGCGGCGGTGACGCCGTCGAAGCCCTTCACCGTGAACCCGGAGACGGCGAACGACCCCATCGTCGAGCCGTACACCATCGCGCGGCGCATCGCGTCGGTGCTGGTGGCGCCGCGCTGGGCCATGTAGCCCATGAACCCGCCGGCGAAGGCATCCCCCGCCCCCGTGGGATCGAACACCTCCTCGAGCGGGTAGGCCGGGACGGCGAACGTCTGGCCGTCCTCGATCAGGAGCGCGCCGTACTCGCCCTGCTTGATCACCACGCGCGACGGACCCTGCTTGAGCAGCCAGCGCCCGGCGCGATGGATGTTCCAGTCGCCCGAGAACTCGCGCGCCTCCGCATCGTTGACCATCAGCAGGTCCACCCGCGCGAGCAGCGCGAGCAGCGCCTCCCGCTTCGACTGGATCCAGTAGTTCATCGTGTCGCAGGCCACCAGCTTCGGCGCCTTCACCTGCTCCAGCACGCCGAGCTGCAGCTCGGGGTCGATGTTGCCGAGGAAGATGTACTCCGCCGCCTCGGCGCCAGCCGGGAGGCGCGGGCGGAAGTCGGCGAACACGCCGAGGCGGGTCTCCAGCGTCTCGCGGCTCTGGAGGTCGTAGGAGTACTTCCCCTTCCAGCGGAACGACTCGCCCGGGGCACGCTCGACGCCGCCCCAGTCGATCCCGAGCGGGGCGAGCCGCGTGAGCTCCTGCATCGGGTAGTCGTCCCCGACCACGCCGACGACCTGCACCGGATGGAGCCGCGAGGCGGCGACCGAGAAGTACACCGCCGAGCCGCCCAGGGCGTCGGCGGTCTCGCCGAACGGCGTGTAGACGGAGTCGAGGGCGACGCTCCCGACGACGAGCAGGCTCATCGGATCACATCCGATCCGGCGCGGAGACGCCGAGGAGGGTGAGGCCGTTGGCGAGCACCTGTCGCGCGGCGCGGGCCAGCAGCAGGCGGGCGTGCTCGACCGCCGCCGGTTCGCCAAGTACGCGGCAGCCGTGGTACCAGCCGTGGACGAGGCGGGCGAGCTCCTCGAGGTAGGTCGTGACCTGGTGCGGCTGGAGGTCGCGCGCGGCGCGCGCCACCGCCTCGGGGAAGGCGGTGAGCCGCTGCAGCAGCTCGCGATCCTGGTCGGTCAGGACGCCGAGATCGATCGGGCCGGTGACCGCCGCCGGCTCCCGCCCGGCGGTGCGGAAGATGCCGGTCATCCGGGCGTGCGCCATCTGCACGTAGTACACCGGATTCTCGTCGGTGTGCGCGGTCGCCAGCTCGATGTCGAAGACCAGGTGCGAATCGCCGCGACGCATCAGGAACCAGTAGCGGGCGGCGTCGACGCCGGTCTCCTCGAACAGGTCGCGCAGCGTCACGAACTCGCCCGAGCGCTTCGACATCTTCACCTCGTCGCCGCCGCGCACCACCTTGACGAGCTGGACGAGCGAGACCTCGAACCACGCGGCCGGGATGCCGAGCGCGACGAGCGCGCCGCGCACCCGCGGGATGTAGCCGTGGTGGTCGGCCCCCCAGACGTCGATCACGCGGTCGAAGCCGCGGCCGTGCTTGTCGAGGTGGTAGGCGATGTCGGGGACGAAGTAGGTGTAGCTGCCGTCCTGCTTGCGGAGCACGCGATCCTTCTCGTCGCCGTAGGACGACGTGCGCAGCCACAGCGCGCCATCCTGCTCGTAGGTCAGCCCGGCGGCCGCGAGGCGATCGAGCGCGGCGGCGACCTTGCCGTCGTCGTACACCCGCTGCTCCGACGACATCACGTCGAAGCGCACCCCGAACTCGGCGAGCGTGGCGTCCTGCTCCGCGCGCTGCATCACCAGGGCCGCCGCGCGGCAGCGGGCGACGCCCTCCGCCTCGGGCAGGTCGGCGAACGCCGCGCCCTCGCGCGCGAGGAGCTCACGCGCGCTCTCGACGAGGTACGTGCCGTGGTAGCCGCCCTCGGGGATCGCGGCCTCGCGCCCGACCGCCTGCTGCACGCGGGCCCAGAGTGACTGCCCGACCCGGTCGATCTGCACCCCGGCGTCGTTGATGTAGAACTCGCGGGTGACCTCGTGCCCGGTCCACTCCAGCAGCGCGGCGATGGCATCGCCCTGGGCGGCGCCCCGGCCGTGGCCGACGTGCAGCGGACCGGTCGGATTGGCGGAGACGAACTCGACGTTGACCCGCTGCCCGGCGCCGCCGTCGGAACGCCCGTAGCGCTCCGCCTCGGCGAGGATGCGCGCGTGATCGGCCGCCAGCGTCCCCGCGGCGAACCGGAAGTTGATGAAGCCGGGACCGGCGATCTCGGTCGCCTCCAGCATCCCGGTGGGCAGCTGGAGCGCCGCCACCACCCGCTCGGCGATCGCGCGGGGATTGCCCCGCGCCCGCCGCGCGAGCTGCATCGCGAGGTTGGTGGCGAAGTCGCCGTGCGACGGGTCGCGCGGCCGCTCGAGGGTGAACTCGACGTCACCCTCCCCGAGCAGCGCCGCGACCCGCGCGAGTTCCTCGCGCAGCAGGTCGCTCACGCGTCGGCCTTCGGCGTCGGCGCGGTTGCGGCGGGAGCCGCCGAGTCGCCAGCGGCGGGGGTGGAGGCCGGCTTCTCGGCAGCGGGCGCGGCCTCGCCACCGTCGGCCTTGCGCGGGCCCTTGCCATCCTTGCCGTAGTCGGTGATGTAGAAGCCGCTCCCCTTGAAGATCAGCCCCTGCCCGCCGCTCACCCGGCGGCTCGCCTTCGCGCCGCACGTGGGGCACTTGGCGATCGGCCGGTCACTCATCTTCTGGAACTGCTCGAAGGCATGCCCCTCGGCGCAGACATACTCGTAGGTCGGCATCACCACTCCCGGGATTACGCGAACTCCGCACAGCCCTTGAATTTAGCGGCGCGCGAGTCCCCCCTCAACCGGCCAGATCGGCCAGGGTGGCGGGGTCGATCCCGTGGCCGCCCTCGACCTCGCGCAGTTCCACCGCCACCCCGGCCTCCCGCAGGCGCCCGGCGTCCGCGGCGACTTGGGCCGGCGTCACCAGCCGATCGTCGCGGCCCACGACGAGCCGGACCGGATCGCGCGCGGCGAGCGACCGGAACCGGCCAAGGTCGAGCTCCGGCGGGACGGTGCCGGCCCAGAGCACGAGCCGATCGATGGGGCTGGGCGTCCCCGCGACCCACCGGCAGGCCGTGGCGACCCCCTGGGAGAAGCCGTGGACTTCGAGGCGCCGCCGGCCGCCCAGCCAGCGCGCCGCGACCGCCTCGAGGTAGCCCTGCTGGTCGGCGATCTCGTGGTCGCGATCATCGCGGGTCATCCAGGAGGCACCCACGGTCCGGAGCCCGCGGCGCTCCTGGTAGAACCGCGAGAGACCCTCCGGGGCGACGAGGAGCCGGTCGGCGCGGGCGGCGGCGCGGAACCAGTGGAGGATGCCCCGGGCGGTCATGCCGTAGCCGTGGAGCACCAGCCAGGCCTCGCTGGCCCGCACCGGGTCGCCAAGCAGGGCCACCCGCGCGTGGCGGGAGACGACCAGCGACTCGACGTGGATCGGGACGCGGTCGTCGGGAGCGCCGTCACTCACCCGCGGTAGGTGCCCCACGTCTCGCGGAGCACGTCGCTGATCTCCCCCAGCGTCGCGCGGGCCCGCACGGCCTCGATGATCGGCGGCATCAGCGGGGTGGCGCCGGCCGCCGCCTCGCGCACCGTGGCGAGCGCAGTGACGACGGCAGTCCCATCGCGTCGTGCACGCGCGGCCTGGAGCCGCTCGACCTGTTCCGCCTCGAGCGCCGAGAAGTCGGGGGTCTCCAGGTCGGGGGGGGGCTCGTCGGTCGCGAAGCGGTTCACCCCAACGATGACCGTCTCGCCGGCCTCGACCTGCTGCTGGAAGCGCCAGGCACTGTCGGCGATCGCCTGCTGGGGGATCCCCTGCTCGATCGCCCGCGCCGCCCCGCCGACCTCGTCGATGGCCTCGATGAGCGCCCGCGCCTCGGCCTCGATCCGGTCGGTGAGCGCCTCGACATACCAGCTCCCCGCGAGCGGATCGACGCTGCGCGTCATCCCGCTCTCGTGGGCGAGGATCTGCTGGGTGCGCAGCGCGAGCGTGGCGCTCGAGGCCGTCGGCAGCGCGAGTGCCTCGTCGTAGCCGTTGGTGTGCAGCGACTGGGTGCCGCCCAGCGCCGCCGCCAGCGCCTGCACGGTGACGCGCACGACGTTGTTGAGTGGCTGCTGCGCCTGCAGGGTGACGCCACCGGTCTGGGTGTGGAAGCGGAGGCGCGCCGAGGCGTCGTCGGCCCCGAACCGCTCGCGCATCAGCGTCGCATAGAGGCGGCGCGCCGCGCGGAACTTGGCCGCCTCCTCGAACAGGTCGTTGTGCGCCGCGAAGAAGAACGAGAGGCGCGGCGCGAACCGCGCCAGTGGCACCCCCGCGGCGACCCCGCGCCGGACGTACTCCAGCGCGTTCGCAAGCGTGAAGCCGACCTCCTGCACCGCCGTCGCCCCGGCCTCGCGCATGTGGTAGCCGCTGATCGAGATCGGGTTGACGTTCATCTCCTCCTCCGCCACGAAGCGGAAGAGGTCGGTGGTGAGCCGCAGCGACGGTTCGGCCGGGTAGATGTAGGTGCCCCGCGCGACGTACTCCTTGAGCACGTCGTTCTGCACCGTGCCGCTCAGCTGCCGACGATCGACCCCCTGCTCCTCGCCCACCACCACGTACATCGCCAGCAGGATCGCCGCGGTGGCATTGATGGTCATCGAGGTGCTCACCTCGGCCAGCGGGATCCGGTCGAAGAGCGTGGCGAGGTCGTCCACCGTGTCGATCGCGACCCCGACCCGGCCGACCTCGCCGGTGGCCATCGGATGGTCGCTGTCGTACCCCATCTGGGTCGGCAGGTCGAAGGCGGTCGAGAGCCCGGTCTGGCCCGCCGCGAGGAGCGCGCGGAAGCGGACGTTGGTCGCGGCGGCGGTGCCGAACCCGGCGTACTGGCGCATCGTCCAGGGCCGCCGGGTGTACATCCCCGGATAGGGGCCGCGCGTGAACGGGAAGCCGCCCGGCTCGCCAAGGGCATCCGCCCGCTCCGCGGGCCAGTCGGCGGGGTGCGCGAGCGCGGGGACGTCGACCCGCAGCGGGACGTCGCTCACGCCTCGTCCCCGTACTCCATCAGGGTCCGGCGGACGAACTCGACGTCCTCGACGCAGCCGATGACGAGGGGCACCCGCTCGTGCAGGGCCTGCGGCACGAGGTCGAGGATCCGCTGCCGCCCGTCGGTGGCCGCCCCGCCGGCCTGCTCGGCGAGGTAGGCCATCGGCGAGCACTCGTAGAGCAGCCGCAGCTTGCCGCGCGGGTTGCGGGTGTCGGCCGGGTAGAGGAACACCCCGCCCTTCACGAGGTTGCGATGGAAGTCCGCCACCAGCGACCCGATGTAGCGCGAGTTCCGCGGCCGGAAGCGATCCGGCTCGGCACCCTTGAGGCCGCGCACCGCCGCCTGCATCCCCTTCGACCAGCGCGGGAAGTTGGACTCGTTGACGCTGTAGTACTTCGCGGCGGTCGGCATCCGCATCTGGCGGTGGCTGAGCACGAATTCACCGATCGTCGGGTCGAGGGTGAAGCCGTGGACGCCGTGCCCCGCGCTGTAGACCATCATCACGCTCGAGCCATAGATGACGTAGCCCGCGGCGACCTGGCGATGGCCGGGCTGCAGCAGGTCCTCGAGGGTGCCGTGCCCGCGGGGCGTCACCCGCCCGTACACGGCGAAGATCGTCCCGACCGCCGCGTTCACGTCGATGTTGCTCGACCCGTCGAGCGGGTCGAACAGCACCACGTACTTGCCCGGGGGACCGCCGGTGTCCCGGACGGGGATGATCTCCTCGTCCTCCTCGGAGGCCATCGCACAGACGCGACCGGTGTGGTTGAGCGCGTTCTTCACGGTCTCGTTGGCGAAGACATCGAGCTTCTGCTGCTGCTCGCCCTGGACGTTCTCGACCCCGGCGGCCCCGAGGATGTTGACGAGCCCGGCCCGCCGGATCTGTGCGCCGATGATCTTCGCGGCGAGGGCGATGTCGTAGAGGAGGTTGGTGAGCTCGCCGGTCGCCTCGGGATGCTCGCGCTCCTGGTCGAGGATGAAGCGCTCGAGGGTGGTCACCTGGGTGTCGTGCAGCACGTCGGGGCCTCTGGGTCACGGGTCGGCCGCGTCGAACGTCGCGTGGGTGCGTTCGCCGCGCACGGTGAAGGTACGCCCATCGGTCGTCATCGTCACCGGCCCCTCCCGATCGGTGCGCCAGACCCGGGTCCGCGCCGCCGCGAGCCGTGCCATCGTTTCGGGGGCCGGGTGGCCATAGCGATTGCGTCCCAGCGAGACGACGGCCGCCTCGGGCCGGATCCGCGCCAGCAGGGCCTCCCCCGTGGCGGTCCGGCTGCCGTGGTGGCCGACCTTGAGCAGGTCGACGGGCCCCAGCGCCGTGAGATAGCTGGGCTCCGCACGCTCCCCCGCATCACCGGCGAACAACGCGACGAACTCGCCCCAGCGCACCTCGAGCACCACGGAGTCGTCGTTGAGGTCGATCCCGCGGCCGGTCCACCGCCGCCCGGGATGCACGACCCGGAAGGTCACCCCGTCGATCGTCCATCTCGCCCCGGTGACGCCGACATGCCAGCGGACCCCGCGTTGTGCGGCCCGCTCCAGAACCCGCCGATAGGCGGCCTCCTCGAACGGCTCTCCCGGTTCGAGGAGTGCCCCGACCGGAAAGGCGTCGAGCACCGCCTCGGCCCCACCGACGTGATCACGGTGCGCGTGCGACAACACCAGCAGATCGACCCGCCGCGCCCCGGCACGCCGGAGGAACGGCACGACGACCCGTGCACCGGCGTCCCAGCGGGCATCGGCGGGTCCGGCATCGACGACGATCCACCGCCCCCCGGGGGTGCGGATCACCGCAGCGTCGCCCTGGCCGACGTCGAGGAAGGTGACCTGCAACTCCCCCGCGGCAGGGCGCGCAGCCCCGAGACGCAGCGGAGCGAGGAGCGCTGCCCAGGCGAGGACCGCGCCGCCCCATCCCAGGCGCCGGAGTGCTTCGCGCGGGGTCGCCCGCCCCCGGATCGCGACGACACAGACGAGGAGCAACCCGAGCCAGGGCAACGCGGCCATCAGTCCATCCGGGCCGGCGACCCCGGCACCCGGCAGGTCGCTGCCCCACTGTCCCAGCGCCACCAGCCGATCGAGCAGCCAGTCGGCCGCCGCCGCATACGCCGAGGCCATCGCCGGGACGGCTCGATGCGCCGCGAGGGCGAGCCCGATCGCCGGGACGGCGAGCGCCGTGAGCGGCATCGCGACCAGGTTGAGCACCACGCCGACGAGGGCGACCTGCCCGAAGAACGCGGCGGCGAGCGGCGCGGTCGCGACGGTGGCCCCGAGCGACGCCGAGAGCAGGTCGATGATCGGATGGCGTCGGGGCCACGCCATCCGGGTCCAGCGGGTCGCGAGGAGGACCCCGCCCAGCGCGACGAACGACAACCACGCCCCGATCCGGGTGATCGCCCACGGATCGAGCAGCATCACCACGATCGCGCTGCTCCCGATGGTGCCGTCGGGCCGCCACTGCCGTTGCCGCCACCGGCCGATGAGCAACACGGCCATCAGCACCGCCGCCCGGGTCGCCGGGGCTGGCCATCCCAGCCAGGCCGCGTACCCGAGCGCCGCCAGCGCTCCCGCCCGGGCTCCCCAGCGACGCGGCAGGCCGATCACGCCGACACCGAGCGCGACCCATCCCGCGAGGAGGCCGACGTGGAACCCGGAGATGACCAGGAGGTGGACCAGCCCCGCCGCCGCGAAGTCCCGTCGCAGCTCGCCATCCAGCCCACCCCGCTGTCCCATCACCAGTGCGACGACGAGGGGCGCGTGGCTGCCGAATCGCGCCACGATGGCGTCGCGCATCGCGGAGCGGGAGCGCGCAACGAGTCCTGGCCGCCCCGAGGTGGAATGGACGCGCCCGACGACAAGGGTCCCGTCGGCACGCCCGAGGGGACCGCGGCGCGCCTCCCAGCGCGCCGTGACGCGGGCGACCGTCCCGGCCGCGACCGTGTCGCGGCGGGGCCACCGTGCCTGCACCACCCCGTGGCACCCGGCACCGAGGGCGGCGACGCGCCCGCTGCCCGGGCCGGGATCGACCGAACGGAGGGTCAGCTCCGCCGATTCGACCGGCAGGCGCTGGGCACACGAGCCCCTCGCGCGGTGCGCCGCGACCGCCCCGAGGAGCACCCCGACCGCCGCGGCCGCGCAGCACGCGCGCCGCCGCAGGTCACCCCGCAGCAGTGCTCCCGCGCCGAGGGCCAGGAGCCACACGACAGGGTCCAGAAAACGCGAAAGGCCGGTCGCGAGACCGGCCCCCAGCAGTAGTGCAAGGTGCAGCGTTCCGGCGCCGCTTCTCACGACCCCGGGGTATGGTCGCGTCGGACCTCGCGCGGCACGCGGGCCACCAGCTTGAGCGCCTCGATGACCTGCACCTCGATCGCCGCCCGCTGTTGCGGGGCGTCGAGCGCGACCTCGGTCACCGCCTTCCCTTCCTCCGAGACGACGTACTTCGGGGGGAGCCGGTTGAGGGCGTACACGACGACGTCCTCCTGGTGCCCCGGCGTGTGCTTGAAGCCATCGACCCGGTCGCGGAGTCGATGGTACGCCTCGAGGACGTGATGCTCCATCACGTTCAGGATCATACGACCGCCAGCATCTGGCGCTCGAGGGCGCCGGTGAAGGTCGACCCGGTGGTGCCGTTGAGTCGGACGGTGTGGTAGGAGCCGATGCTCTCCGGTGGCAGGTCCACGAGGACGAGGAAGTTCTGTCGCGTGCGACCGAGCATGAGGTCGCCGCGGCGCGCCGGCCGCTCGACGAGGATCTCGTGCCGCTGCCCGACCCGCGCCATGTTGCGCCGCCGCGTCTGGCTTCGCACCGTCTCGATCAACCGGGCGAGTCGCTCCGCCGCGACGGACTCGGGGACATGATCGCGGATCCGCTCCGCCGGCGTCCCCTCGCGCACCGAGTACTTGAAGGTGTACGCCTCGTCGAGCTCCGCCTCGGCCACGAGCGAGAGGGTCTCCTCGAACTCGGCCTCGGTCTCGCCGGGGAAGCCGACGATGATGTCGGTCGAGAAGGTGATGTCGGGGATCGCATCGCGCAGTCGGGCGACGACCTCGAGGTAGTCGGCCCGGCGATAGCGGCGCAGCATGCGCTTGAGCACGCTGTCGGCCCCGCTCTGCACGGGAAGGTGGACGTGCTCGCACACGGCCGGGAGCTCGGCCATCGCCTCGATCACCCGCGGCGTGAACTCGGTCGGGTAGGGCGAGGTGAAGCGGAGGCGGCGGATGCCATCGACCGCCGCGACCGCGCGGAGCAGGTCGGCGAAGTCGTGCGTGCCATCATGATAGGAGTTGACGGTCTGCCCGAGCAGCGTGATCTCGGTGGTGCCGGTCTCAGCGAGACCCTGGACCTCGCGGACGACATCCTCGCGGCGCCGGGAGCGCTCCGGGCCACGGGTGGTCGGCACGATGCAGAAGGTGCAGCGGTAGTCGCAGCCCCGCTGGACGGTGACGAACGCGGACGGCCCCGGCTCCCGCACCTGGGGGAGGTCCTCGTAGTGCTCCCAGCCGCGGTACTCGGTGTCGGCCACGCGGCCGCCGGCGGCGGCGTGGACGAGGAGTTCCGGGAGGTTCCGATAGCCGTCGGGTCCGACCACGAGATCCACCTTGGGGACGCGTTCCAGCAGTATCGGCCCCAGCCGCTGGGCCATGCATCCCACGACCCCGAGCACCCCGCCGGGACGCTTGTGGCGCTGCAGCTCGCCGACCCGGCCGATGACCCGCTGCTCCGCGTGATCGCGGACGGCGCAGGTGTTGACCAGCATCACGTCGGCATCGTCGGGCCGGTCGGCGACGGCGTACCCCTCGCGCCCGAGCACGCCGAGCATGAGCTCCGTGTCGGCGACGTTCATCTGGCAGCCGTAGGTCTCGATCCAGACGCGCCTGGTCATGCGATGCCCCCATGCGAACGGGGCGCCCACGACGCGCCCCGGTGATCCCAACGATACCGCCGTGTCGGCCTAGTTCGACAGGACGCCGCGCAACGACACGCCGAGCGAGAACTGCCAGGCGCTCTCGGTGTAGTCGTCCCCCTGCGTCCGGCGAATCCGCTCGAGCGCGAGGTCCAGCCCGCCGATGCCGCGGGCAAACCGCAGCCCGGTGCCGATCGACACGCCCAGCTCGCGGGGCTGGCTGCCCTGGACGAGCAGGAACGGCAACTCGCTGCGCCGGATCCCGACCCGGAGCGGCAGCTGCTCGGGCCGCCGCAGGTTGCGGTACCACTCCAGCCCGGCGGCCACCTCGATGGTGTTCCGTGCGGCCACCCCGCCGAGGGCGACGATCCCATCGTCCGCGCGGGACCAGGTCCGCGCGGCGACATGTCCCGCGAAGGCCACCCGGGGGCTCGGCTGCCACCGGACCCCACCGGCGAGGGTCGCGGGCAGGTCGATGCTGCCGGTTGCCGCCGAATCGCGCTCGACATCGAGCGCGCCGTCATAGCGCGCCATCCCCGCGATGGCCAGCGCCGGGCTGAGCCGCACGACCACACCCGCCGAGACGCCGGTCCCGAGGTAGGTCAGCTCCGCGCTCTGCCGGGTCGGCAGGTAGGTGGAATCGGCCCAGGCCCGGTTGGAAAAGACCCGGTTGGATCCCGTGAGGAGGTGCACACCGACGCCGAGGTAGACCTTGTCACGCAGGTTGTAGGCGAGGGCGACCTGGAAGTCGCTCAGGCCACCGGTGGATCCCACCGAGTCGGTGACGGCGATCGGCTCGCCGCGCGGTGCGGCGGTACCCTCGCTGACGAGCAGGAAGTCGCGGTTCGCGTAGGTCGAGTAGTTGACGCCCACGCTGAAGTTCGAGCGCGGGATCGGCCCGGCGATCGCGATCATCGGGAAGCGCTGCTCGCGGGTCGAGCCGGAGCCGGCCGGATTTTCCGAGGTGCGCCACTCCTGGATCGTGGAGAACGAGGTCAGCGAGCTGTTCAGCAGGCCCAGGGCGGCGGGATTGAGCGACGACCCGGACGAGAACAGTCCGGTCGCCCCCTCGGTCCCGAGGGCATCGACCGAGAGCCCGCGACCGGGCAAGCCGAGGCCCCGGGAGCCGAACTGCGATGATTGGGCGCCGACGAGGGAGGCCCCGCCGAGCAGGGCCGCGAGGAGCAGGACGGAGGCCGTGCGCATCAGAAGCCCTCCAGCGCGAACGGCGGTCGGTAGGTGATCCGCAACCGCGGGGCGCCGCTCGCGCTGCGGGTCGAGCGGAAGATCGGCGTCATGAACGAGGACCACTCGAAGCCGTGACGAATCCGGAGCGCGGCCGGGAGCGGGGTGGCGCCCTGCCAGGTCCGCACGAGTTGCGTCACTTCCAGGCGAATCGTGTCGGCGCCGGGCTTGATCCACGTCAGCGAGGCCGGGCTGTTCAGCGGCACCGACTTCGCCCCGAAATCGGCGAAGAGGGCGTTGACGTCGAGGCGCGTGCTGTCGCCGGGAATCCCGACGATCGGGCGGTCGGGCGTCAATTCCAGGGTGGCGCGCAGGATCGTCGCGGAATCCCGGAGGAAGTCGGGCAGCGCGAAGCGGATCAGGGCGCGCGAGGCCGGATCGCCGCCGACCAGCAGCAGGTCGTCCGTGACCGGCGTCGGGGCCGGGCGCACCGGGAAGTTCTGCGCGACGGCCCGCTGCAGGAGCTGCCGCTGCTGCGCGGTGTCATCGACCGCGATCGTCCCCCAGGTCTGGAAGACCGGCGCGGCATCGCCCGAGCGGGAGGCCCCGAAGTAGGCACCGATCCCGGGCTGTGGCGCGATGAGGCGGAGGCCGATCGCCAACCGGGAACTGTCGGCCGGGGCGAAGTCGAACTTCGAGAGTTCGGCCCCGGTGAACAGCAGCGGGAACGGTCCCGAGCGCGCCGAATCCGGAATGGAGATCGTCCGGAGTCGGTTGGCCTCGGTCATCAGGGCGTCGAGTTCGGTCCACGTCAGCGTGGAGTCGATCGTCCCCGGCAGCCGGTAGATCGCCAGCTGCAGGTTGCCCACGGTGGTGTCGCGCTCCTGGAGCACGACCCGCACGATGATCGAATCGATCGCCAGCTCGAAGCTCTCGGCCCCGACGATGACCGAGTCGCCACGCTGGATGAATCGGATCACCGCACGCGACTCGCCCAGCGCCCCGCCGTTCGCGAGCGGGAACGAGCTCGCCTCGGTGAAGCTGCTGTAGCCGCTGAAGCTGCTGTCGCCCCCGGGAACCGCCGTGAGGACGGTGTCACGCACCTCGGGTTCCCCGCCGGGGCAGAGCGCCGGACAGTTGCCCGGGGTGGTGAGCCGTTCGGTGCATGCCGCGGCGGCGAGCGCGACCGCGGCGAGGAGGAGGAACCGCCTCACGAGAGGTGCGCGCGGGTGAAGGCGGCGGGGAGCAGCTCGGCCAACCGCCACGTCACCGAGCGATCACCTCCGACGCTCTCGATCTCGAGGTCCGGGGCGAACTCCAGCAGCGACTGCCGGCACATCCCGCACGGGGAGATCGGCTCGGCGGCGTCGCTGGCGAGGGCCAGGCGACGAAAGCGCTGGTGCCCGGACGCCACCGCCGCCGCCAGCGCGGAGCGCTCGGCGCAGATGGTGAGCCCGTACGAGGCATTCTCGACATTGCATCCGGTGACGATCAGGCCGTCCTCCGTCTCGAGCGCCGCCCCGACCCGGAATCCCGAGTAGGGCGCGTAGGCGCGTTCGCGCGCGGCCATCGCGGCCGCCACAAGTGCAGTCATCCGGTCAGGACCTCGCCGAGAAAGGACGATCCAGCCGCCAGTGCCGGCACGCCGAGCCACTCGGCGAGGGCCTGGCCGAGATCGGCGAAGCTCCGACGCTCCCCGAGCGACGTCGGTCGGACCCGGCCGCCGAGCACCAGGACCGGTACCCGCTCCCGGGAATGGTCCGTCGACGGCGTCGTCGGGTCGTTGCCGTGGTCGGCGGTCAAGATAATCAGGTCGTCGGCCCGGACCCGGCGCTCCAGCGCCGGGAGCCAGGCGTCGAGCTCCCGCAACCCGGCGGCAAAGCCGGCCACGTCGTTGCGGTGCCCCCAGCTCTGGTCGAACTCGATCACGTTGGCGAAGAGCAGCCCGTGCGCCATCGTGTCGAGCCCGGCCTCGATCAGGTCGTAGGCCGCGCGGTTGGTGGCGGTGTGGGTCGAGCGCACCCCCCGCCCGGCAAAGAGGTCATCGACCTTCCCGACCCCCAGGACCGGAATCCCGGCGGCCTCGCATCGATCGAGCAGGGTCTCGCCGGTCGGGGGTACCGAGAAGTCCTTCCGGTTTGCCGTCCGCCGCCAGGCCCCCGGTTCGCCGACGAACGGACGGGCGATCACCCGGGAGACCTGGTGCTCGCCGCGGAGGAGCTCGCGGGCCGCCTCGCAGGCGCGATGGAGCTCCGCCACCGGCACGACCGCCTCGTGTGCCGCGACCTGGAACACCGAGTCGGCCGAGGTATAGACGATCCACTTGCCGCTGGCGACGTGCTCGGCCCCGAGTTCGTCGAGAATGACCGTCCCGCTCGCGGCGCGGTTGCCGAGGACGCCGCGCCCCGTTCGCGCGGTGAACTCGGCGAGCACGTCGTCGGGAAAGCCCGCCGGGTAGGTCGGGAACGGCCGATCGAGGAGCACCCCGGTCAGCTCCCAGTGGCCGGTCGTCGAGTCCTTGCCCGCCGAAGCCGGCTGGGCGGTACCCCACGCCGCGCGAGGCTGGTCGGGACAGGGCAGCCCGCTGTCGCCGCAGCAGCCGAGGCCCAGGGCGGTGAGGTTTGGCAGGACGAGCCCCGGCGTGGCGCGGAGCACGTTGCCCAGCGTTGCGCTCCCGACGTCGCCGTAGGCCGCGGCGTCATGCGCGGCACCGACCCCGAGCCCGTCGAGGACGATCAGCGCCGCGCGACGGCTCAATGGCCCTTGCCGGTCGCGAACTGGAAACGCAGGGCGGTCAGCGACTGACTGAGCAGCTTCTCCTCGTCGCTGTCGAGGTTCCCGCGCGTCTTCTCCTCCAGCGCGGTGAGGGTGTCGATCAGCGCCTTGGCGAGCTGCTTCGGGTCGTTGGTCCCCGCCGCCTCGGCGCCGGGGGGCATGTTGCCGTCGAGGACCGACTTGGCCTGCGAGGCGAGACCGAGCACGAGGGAGGCGAAGTGCGGGTTCATGGCGTCCGGTGGTAGCGCCGAGGCAGGCGGGCCCCGAGCGAGGTGAGGAGTTCGTACCCGATGGTCCCCGCCCGAGCCGCCTGGGCGTCCAGCGAGACCAGCCCCCCGAAGATGGTCGCGACGTCGCCGATTGCCACCGGGAGGTCGCCGGCATCGACCATCGTCTGGTCCATCGTCACCCGACCGACGATCGGGACCCGACGCCCAAGCAGCTCGACCTCGCCGGCGTTGGAGAGGTGGCGGGAGACGCCATCCGCATAGCCGATCGCCAGCGTCGCGACGGTGGTGTCGCCCGGGGCGGTCCAGGTGGCGTCATAGCTGACGGACTCGCCGGCCGGCACCGTCCGGACCGCGACCACGCGGGCGCGGAGCGCGGCGACCGGGACGGTGTCGAGTCCCGGGAGCCGACCGCCGTACAGGTGGATCCCAGGGCGGGCGAGGTCCGCTCCCGCGAGCTCGCCCAGCCCGGCGCCGGCCGAGTTGGCGGCGTGGACGAGTGACGGACGACGGCCCAGTGCCTCGATCGCGGCCCCGAGTCGCTGCCACTGCACCCGGGTCGCCTCAGGGTCGCGGCCGGCGGAGTGGAAGTGGGTGAACACCCCCTCCCAGCCCGCGGCACTCGAGAGCAGGTTGGCGGCGGCCCCCAGCAGGTGACTATCGTCCCACCGCAACCCGGCCCGATGCATCCCGGTGTCGATCTCCAGGTGGAACGGCTCGGACGATTGCGAGGTCCAGGCCGCGAGTGCCTCCAGGTCGCCGATGACCGGGCGCGAGGCGATGGCTCGGTGGCGATCGATTTCCAGCGGGTTGAGTGCGGTGAACACGACGAGCGGGGCGACCACCCCGGCGAGGTGCAGCTCGCGCGCCTCCTCGACCGTGGCCACCCCCCAGCCCCAGGGGTCGAGCGGGGCCAGGGCGCGAACGACCGCGAGGGCGCCGAGACCGTAGCCGTCGGCCTTGACCATCGGGAGAAGCGGGACGCCGACCCTTGCCCGGTAGGACCGGGCGTTGCGCACCAGCGCATCGACATCGACATCGACCCAGGCCCGCTGGGTCTCGGGAGTGAATGGCATCTGCACGCGCGGAGACTAGGAGCCAGTCAGTGCCGAAGCAAGATGGGGCAGGAACCCCGCTGGAGCGGGCGATCGCGATGGTGGCCGACCTGCGGGCGCGCTGCAGCTGGGATCGCGTCCAGACCCGCCGGACCCTGCGCCCCTACCTGATCGAGGAGGCGCACGAGCTCTCGGCGGCCCTCGAGGCGGGGGAGCCGGGGCCGATCCGCGAGGAAGTCGCCGACCTGATGCTGCATCTCGCGTGGCAACTGGTGCTCGGCGTGGAGCACGGCGAGTTCACGCCGGACGAGGTCGCCGACGACCTCGTCGCCAAGATGCGTCGCCGCCATCCGCACCTCTTCGACCTGGGCGAACGGGAGCGCTGGGAGACCCTGAAGGCGCGCGAGCGGCGCACGGATCGGGGCGTCCTCGACGGGCTCCCCCCCACCCTGCCCGACCTGCTGATGGCCTATCGGCTCCAGGAACGCGCGGCAGGGGTCAACTTCGACTGGCCCGACACGACCGGCCCGCTGCAGAAGGTCCACGAGGAGCTCGCCGAGGTGGAGGCCGAACTCGCTGGTGGAGCGGGTGCCCATGATCGGCTCGAGGACGAGATCGGCGACCTGCTCTTCGCGGTCGTCAATCTCGCCCGCAAGGCCGGCGTCCAGCCGGGACTCGCACTCGACCGGGCCAACGCGAAGTTTCGGCGCCGGTTCGGCGCGATCGAGGCGGCGGCCGCCGCGCGCGGCATCGTGATGGCCGATGCGACGCTCGAGGAGCTTGACGTGCTGTGGGATGAGGTGAAGCGGGACGAGACGCGAGAAGCGTGAAGCGAGAGGCGAGAAGCGTGAAGCGTGAAGCGCGTCAGCCGCGTCCGTCAGGACGCGGAGGTGATGCCCGCCGCACAGGCGGAGCCGTCCGGACGGTTCCGCCCCCTCGCTGCGCTCGGGGTGACACGGTGCCCGTCTACGGGTAGAGCCGATGGATCTGCCGCGGGAAGGCGATCGCCTCGCGGATGTGCGGGATGCCGCAGATCCACGCCACCGTGCGCTCGAGGCCGAGGCCGAAGCCCGAGTGGACGAACCCGCCGTACTTCCGCAGGTCGAGGTACCAGCCGTAGCTCGCCTCGTCGAGCCCCTGGGCGCGGATCCGAGCCAGGAGCAGGTCGTAGTCGTCCTCGCGCTGCGAACCGCCGATGATCTCGCCGTACCCCTCGGGGGCGAGGCAGTCGTTGTTGAGCACCGTGCGGGGGTCGTCGGGGTTCTCCTTCATGTAGAACGCCTTGACCTCCTTCGGATAGTTCATCACGAAGAGCGGCTTGTCGTACGCCTTCGCCAGCGCGGTCTCGTCGTCCGCGCCGAGGTCGCTGCCCCACTGGATGTCGCTCCCCTCGGCCTGCAGCCGGGCGATCGCCTCGGTGTAGGTGATCCGCGGGAACGGGCCCGTCACCTGTTCCAGCGGCGCGGTGTCGCGCTCCAGCTCCTTGAGCTCCTCGGCCCGGCGGTCGAGCGCGCGCGCCACGAGATAGCTGATGAACTCCTCCTGCACCGCCATGTTGCCGTCGGAATCGACGAACGCCATCTCCGGCTCGCACATCCAGAACTCGGTGAGGTGCCGCCGGGTCTTGCTCTTCTCGGCGCGGAAGGTCGGGCCGAAGCAGTAGACCTTGCCGTGCGCCGCCGCGGTGGCCTCGACATAGAGCTGGCCGGTCTGCGCGAGGTAGGCCTGGCCGAGGTCGAAGTAGTCGGTGGCGAAGAGTTCGCCGGCCTGCTCGCCGATCGATCCGGTGAGGATCGGCGTGTCGGTGCGGATGAAGCCGCGCTCGTAGAAGAAGTCGTGGATCGCCTGCTCCACCTCATGGCGCACCCTGGCGATCGCCACCTGCTTGCGCGAGCGCAGCCAGAGATGGCGATGCTCGAACAGGAACGAGGTGCCGTGCTCCTTGGGCGTGATCGGATACTCCACGCTCGGCGCCGTCATCACGACGTCGCGCGCGGTGATCTCGTAGCCGCCGGGCGAGCGCGCGTCCTCCCGGACCGTGCCGGTGACGCGCACGCACGCCTCTTGAGTCAGCTCCCCGAAGCGCTCCCAGGCGCCGTCGTCGAGCTCGGCCTTCGGGAAGACGCACTGCACGGTGCCGGTGCCGTCGCGGATGACGAGGAAGGCGATCTTGCCGGAGGAGCGGGTGGTGACGACCCAGCCCTGCAGGGTGACCTGCGCTCCGGCGTGGTTGTGGAGGTCGGCGATGCGCGTCATCATGAGGGGATAGTAGCCGCGCCACGGGGCGCCGGAGAAGGTGCCCGACCCGCGTCGCGACCCCCGGACGATGGAGCCGCCATGTCATTCCCCTCCCCCAGCGTCTGGGGTGCCCTGCACTTTGCCCGTCGCCACTGGCGCCTGGTGCTTGCGACGGTGGGGGTCGCCCTGGTGGCTGCCGCCGCACTCGACATCCTCACCCGTCTCGGACAGCCGGGGGTGCTCGCGGACTTCCCGAGCTGGCTGCCGCGCGGGGACGCGACCGATCGGTTCGCCCCCATCGCAACCTCGCGCGCCGCCACGATCGCGGATCAACAGACCCTCCTCCGCGCCACCTCCGTGGTGCTGGCGATCCTGTCCGGGCTCGCGCTCGCCGGACTCGGGGTGATCCGCGCGGGGCGACAGGGGCACGACACGGCCATCCACCGGGCGGTCGGCGCGAGTCGGCGCGTGCTGCGAACCGCTGCGGGGCTCGAGGCCGCCTGCGTCGTCGTCCTGGTCACGACCGCTGCTGCGGCCCTCGCGACGTTCGGATGGTCGTGGGCCGAGCGAACCTGGCCGGGGTCACCCGGCTCCGCGCCGTTCGCGGCCTCCGCGCTGGCTCTCCTCCCGATTGGCGCGGCCATCGTGGCCACCCTCTGGCCCGGACGGGTCGGGAGTGCCCGCCGGATACACGCTCCCAGTGGCCCACCACTGGAACTCCACGTGGCAGGGTTGCTCCTCGGCGTCGGCGCCGCGGCCGTCGCGGCGGCCCTGCTCCTCGCCCCGAACGTGGTGCGGCGCCCCGTCACCACCCTGCAGCTGATGCACCTGCGGGCCGATCGGTCCCCTCCCGCCACCATCGCCGCCCTGCTCTCCGACCTCGCCCCCGGTCTCGCACTCGCCTCAGCCGGCACCGAGCTCGGGCTCGGCGCGGTCGAGCAGGCCACCACCGACTGCGGCCAGTGCCGCATCGGCTCCCTCCCGGCGCGCTTCCTGACCCCGCGGGTCGTGACGTTCGCCACGAGCCCCGACACCTTCGGGGCGATCGGTGCCCGCCTCCTCGCGGGGCGGCTGCTCACGCCCGAGGACGCGCAGGCAAGCGAACCGGTGGTGGTGGTCAATCGTGCCCTTGCGGCGAACGGATTCGAGGCCGCCGGCGCGGTCGGCCGCCGGCTCCTCCTCGATGCCGAGGGCTCGCGCTGGTACCGGGTGGTGGGCGTGGTCGATACGCCGACCCCGACAGGTTTCGGCGCGGCGCAGCTGCCCGCTGAACAGGCCTGGTTCGCCCTGCCGCAGCGCCCCGCGGCGTTCATGACCGTGATGGGCCGACCCGGGGTGACGCTGCCTGCCGATGCCCTCGTCGTCGGCGCGGGAGCCGAGGTGCTCGAGCGAACGTCGCTCGCCGCCCTGGCACGCGTGGAGGCCTCCCGACTGCGATGGCTGCACACCCTCCTGCTGCTCGCGGGGGCAACGGCGCTCGGGGTGGCGGCGCTCACGGCCGGACTCCTCGTGGCGGGCTGGCTCGCTGCCGTCCGGCCGGAAGTGGGCGTTCGCCGCTCGGTCGGTGCCACGCGAGCCCGCATCGTGCGCGAGCTCGGCGCCCATCTCGCGCGCATGGCGGCCATCGCGACGCTGGGTGCCGTCGTCGCGGGATCGGGCTTCCGCGCGAAGCTCGCCGAGATCGCGGGGCCCCAGCTTGCGTGGTCCCCGGCGCAGCTCCTGGTGGTCCTGGCCGCGATGTGGTGCGTCGCGGTGGCGCTGGCGGCCCTTCCCGCCACTGCACTGCTGCGCTGGTCGCCGTCGCGGCTCCTCAGCGCGGAGTCATGAGGGACTCGGCGTGCCGGGACGAGGGAGCTCGAGTGCGAGCCCATCCGCGATCCGCGCCACCCGCTCCGCCTCGCGCCAGTCCCGCTCGAGCA
>ERZ795053.488-NODE-488-length-50681-cov-6.022913_pt1 | contig 50681 bp, 26 predicted proteins | sample MGYA00375137_ERZ795053 | MGnify/ENA primary metagenome ERZ795053 (study PRJEB30182, sample SAMN05720284) | activated sludge metagenome | isolation source: Anaerobic digester | place: Hong Kong | collected 2014-12-17 ...
TCCGCGGGGACAAGCGAGAGTATGGCGAATGGGCCTATCCCTATTTCCTCTTCGCCAGGTCGTTGGCGGCGTATCGATTGGGACGCTACGAAGAGGCGGCGGCGCTGGCGTCGGGCGAGGCGGCGACGATTCTGGGCCCCGCGCCGGACCTGACTCTGGCCATGTCTCTTTTTCAACTGGGGAAGTCAGTGGAGGCTCGTCAGACGCTCGCGCGGGCCATCCAGAAGTTCAACTGGTCGCCCGATGAGGCCGTGATGCGCGAAGCGTGGATGTATCACATTCTGCGTCGCGAAGCGGAACGGCTCATCGTGCCGCAGGTGGAGGCGTTTCTGGAGAATCGTTATTCGCCTCGTGACAACGACGAGCGATTTGCGATGCTCGGCGCATGTCTGGCGAAGCAGCGATTTGGGCTCGCCGCACAGTTGTATCGAGACGCATTCGCAGTCGATCCGACGCTGACAGACGTCATGGAAGGACGCCGATTTGTCGCCGCTCGCCTCGCGGCGCTGGCGGGGGGAGAGGGCGCAGACGCCACAGTCAACGATACCGAGTTGAGTCGATCGTCGTGGAGACGGCAGTCGCGCGCATGGCTGCGCGAGGAACTGAACGCCTGTGCGTCCCTTGCAGCGTCGGGGGAACCGACGCGTCGCGCCTTCTGCATTCGGATGCTTGACCAATGGGCTTCAGATCGGAGTCTCTCGTCCATCCGCGACAACTCGGAGCGGCTGCCGGCGGATGAACAGGCGGAATGTCGAACGCTATGGCTGGAGGTGGAGGCGCTGCGACGGCGCCTTGCGGAGTGACGTCTCTCATGGATCGGATGCCGGTCGAGGTGGATTGGGGCGCCATTGGCGCCCATGCCGACGAATTGGCCGCATGCGTCCGACGCCGCAAATAACGTCGCCACTGGTGGTCAAACCACCAGTGGCGCGCGTGAGAAAGAAAGATCTCGCGGATCGAGTCCGCGAGCATTTGCTGGACGACGTTTCTATCGTCGGCGGCGCAGGAGGGCGACTCCGCCGATCAGGAGGAGCGCGAGGCTGCCCGGTTCCGGCGTGAGCATCACGTCATCGACGTACATGAGACCGTCGGAGCCGTCGAAGGCGCCGCCGTTCATGCGGATGTCGACCAAGGCCGCGTCGGCGCCGGCGGCGGCAACGATGCCCGTGAAACCGAAGGACTGATAGACATTCGTCAGCGAGCCGCCGAACTGCACGAGCCCTGACGATCCCTTGACGCCGCCGCCATCACTGCCGTCACTGTCGAGCCACTGAACTTCCATGAAAACGACGACGCCGGGGCCGATGTTGGCGGCCTTGGCGAGGAAGCTCAGGTCGTAGGATTCGCCCGGCGTGATGGAGTTCAGCGCCGTGAGCTGCTGAATTTCGGCGTTGGTGCCGACGGACATCGTCGAGCCCGTGACGGACAGTTCCATCGCCCAGTCGCCGGAGGCCGGCATTGTGTTGACGCGATCGACCGACACCAGGGCCGGCGGTGTCGCGCCTTCAAACTGGCTCCAGTTGTCGGCGTCGGCGCCGATCCCGAGTTCAAAGCCGCCGTTGGCAATCAGATCGGCCGAGGCGCGAGAGCCGCCGACGAATGAAGTGATTGCAAGGGCGGCGATCGCCACTACCACTTGAGTACGAGTCCACATGTCATTTCTCCCCTTGATTCCGGCGACTTTGTGTCGCCTGCAGACAAATGCGACGCGCCGCGAAATTGCGATACGCCGCGCTTCGGGGCGCCAATGCGCCATCAGGCGCCGATCAGCGTCTCGACAAACTGCTGAATATCCTCACCATCGGGACTCCCCGAGGCGTCCATGTCCGCCTGATCACTCAGGCACGACGGGTGCGCCAGATCAAAGCCGGCCGGATCGAGCAGCGCTTCGGCAAACAACGGAATATCCGCCGTCGTGACCTCGCCGCTGCAGTCCATGTCGCCGGGGATCGGCGTGTTGCTGTTCTGGGCCGATCCGCCATTGATCAGAGCGATGTCGTCGATCTCGATGTCGGAGATGGGACCATCGACGCCGAGCAGTTCAAAGAGCTGGCTGACGTCGGAGAGGTCCACTTCCGGGAAATCTGACATCGGAATTTCGAGGACATGCCACTGGCCGTCGCGCGCGAAGCCGTAGGGATCGGCGCCGCTGACGAAGTCAATCCATGTCTGGCCGATGTCATTGATGCCGCCGCTCTTCATGCCAATCTGGAACTTCACGGGCGATGACGTCTTCATCGCGACACGCAGCCTGCTGTCCGGGTAGCGGAACGCCGACAGGTCGTACTTGATGTTCGGCGTAAACGCCGCGCCGAACCAGAGCGGACCGGGGGCGGAGCCGAGCGAGATGCTCGACGATCCCTCGTAAGGATTCGTGGGCCGGTCGACGAGCGTGTTTTCCCAGATGTAGAATTCGCCATCGACGCCGAGACCGAATTCGCCGGCCGTCTTGTTCGACGGTGTCTCCGTGAAGATACCGAAGTTACCATTCTCCGGCGTCGGCTTTGCCACGCTGGCGGTCCATCGCACATTGTCGATGGAGAACTGAACTGTCGCCGCGGGCGGATCCCCGGCGAACATGAAGATCTGTCCGATCGTGTTGAAGTCAACGTTGGCGAATCGCGCCAATGGAATCGCGACCTCGTGCCACTGACCATCGCGGATCAGTCCGAACTGCTCGCCGCCTTCAATCAACGACAGCCAGAATTCACCCGCCGCCGAGCTCTTGACGCCGAATCGGATCGGATGCGTGCTCGTTGTCTTCATGTTGAATCGAAGATAGCCATTGGAGAAGTTCGCCATGTTTCGATCGGACAGGAGAAACACACCGCCACCGAACCAGTCGCCGGGATTGGCGACGAACGACCAGGCTTCGGCGCCTTCGAAGGGCGTCGTCGGCACGGCCGTCAGGTTATTCCACAGATAGAGTTCCGCATCAGCGCCGTAGGCCAGGGCGTTGTCGACGGGCGTTGTTTCCGTGAAGACGCCAAAGGTCCCGGTTTCCGCTTCGTCGGCGCCGTAGTGGAGTTCCGTGAAGGGATTTGCGTAGAGGCGGATCCAGTCCACCATCAGTTCGGCGGGCATTGGCGCCGTGATCTGGTTCGGATCGAGAATCTCGACGAAGTTGATTCCACCTACCGCCATGTTAAGCAGGATGAAATGGGGCCGATGAAACTCTTCCAGCGAATTGGATTCACCTGAGCTGATATCGAACGCCCAGTACTGGGCGCCGTCGACAGAGACAGTCATCAGTGTCGGCGTCCAGTCGAGTCGATAGTTGTGATAGCCGCCGGTCAGCGGTGTGGGAGTCGTGACCGCTTGGTTGTAGAGGGCGTAGGACCCCATGAAGTCCCAGTGCGCCGCGGCGGACACCCAACGATCGGTCACACCTGAGTTGATCGCCGTGCTGGACCCCATCTCAAGGATGTCCGTTTCGCCACAGGCGGGCCAGGTGTTCTGGCCGATGTTGGCGCCGAGCAGCCAGAAGGCGGGCCAGAGGCCGTTCGCAAGATTCGGGACCTTGATTCGGGCCTCGAGTGATCCGTAGCGGAAACTGAATCGCCCATGCGACTTGATGCGCGCGGACGTGAACTCCTTGCCCTGGTAGTTCTCGCGAATCGCCGTGATGACAAGGTTCCCGTTTTCGACCCTGATGTTCTGGTTCCGCGCCGTGTAGTACTGGAGCTCCTGGTTTCCGAACCCGCCGCCGCCCGTGTCATTGGTCCAGGTCGACAGATCGAGTGTTTCGCCGTTGAACTCTTCCGCCCAGATCGGCGGTGTCCCGGCCTGCGCCCACGAAACGGAGCTCGTCAGGATCGCGAGCGTTGTGATTCCAAGTCTGACTGATCGGGTCATAAGTACCTTCTGTTGTCGCGCGGCGACAACGCCCGCCTCAGTTGGCGGGCGTCGAACTGTGTCGCAGGGAGGCAATGGCGGCGCCGCAATGCGGGCGCCGCCATTGCGCCTGTCCATGTTTCAAAGAACGTTATCAGGGGCCGACAAGCAGGGCGGCGAAGGATGCAACGTCCGCGACCGTGGCCGACGAATCGGAATTCGTGTCCGCGTTGAGGATGTTGCAGCCGGGATACGCCGAGGCGTACCCCGCCGGGTCGACGATCGCGGTTGCGAACGCCTGCACGTCGAGACCGTTAATGGCGCCGTCGCAGTTGACGTCACCCGGGGAGACGGGCGCGCCTTCCGAAACGTTGAGGTTGTCGATGATCAGCTGACCGTCGCCATTGGGCCACGACGTCAGTTCATTGACGAACGACAGCGTGACTTCGTATTGATCGACGTTCGACAGATCTCGTCCCGTGAGGAAGAGGTTGTCGATGGTCAGCTTGCCACCCTGGCCCCAGTCGGCGCCGCTGCTCGTTCCGAGGAACGCAACCGTCACGTTGTAGGTCGCCTGGTTCACGTCGAAGACGCCATCGGATGCGCCGGGATCGGCGTTCGTCAGCATCGCCGTCGAGAGGGCGCCACCGACAGACTGGAATGTGCCGTCGGCCGTGACACGGAACGTCAGGGCGGTCGTGTCCGCGTCTTCAATGCGGAGCTCGTAGGGCCCCAGCACGCCACCGTTGAGTTCGCCCTTGATGTCGCCGGTCAGGAAGACCTGACTGAGATCGCCGGAAAGATCGGCGGGAACCTCTGCGAAGTACACGCCGGCAAACCAGCCGCCCGTGTTCGGCGGGACATCCGTGATCGTCAGCTCGACCGCATGGCCGCCGCCGACGCCGCAGGTTCCGCAAACACCCACTGTCGGTCCGTCGTTCACGACCGCGTTGCCATAGGTGCCGAAGAAGGCGAACTCATTGTCCAGCCCGTCATCGAACGGAACCGAGGCCGGCGCGGGAATGCCGCCCGGCAGTCCTGTCGCGGCTTCGAAGTCCTGGTCGAAGTTACCGACCGGAATCGGACCGTCGGACGACGTCAGCACGCCACCGACTGTCTGGAACGTGGCGCCATCGGCGACACCGTCAAAGGTGAACTCGGCGACAACGGCCGACGCCTCGACGGGCGTCAGGTAGAGGTTGTCCACCTGGAGCTGGCCACCGGAGAACCATGTGGATTCCGGATCGATGAAGGACACGACGACAGAGTAGTCGAGGCTGTCCGGATCCTGCGGATCGACGTCGAAGATGCCGTTGGAAACGCCGTCCAGCGCGGTTCCGAAGGTCGCCGTGCTGAGGAGCCCGCCGACGTCCTGCCATGTCGCGTCCGCCGTCATCGGGAAGTAGAGCCGATCACCATCGGCGTCTTCGATGCGAAGTTCGTAGTTGCCGAGGAATCCGGGGAAGCCGACGCCGAAGGGATCCGAAGGATCGCCAACGCCTCGAACACAGGCGTGAAGTTCAACCTGCGAGAAGTCGGTCGAAGCGAGCTTCTGTCCCGGCCAGTTCAGGCCGCCATACCAGGCGCCGCTGGTCGATACGCTTTCGATGACCAGCTCACCCGCGTGTGTCGATCCGTCGCAGCCGGTCGTGTCGATGCCGCGGGCGTAGGCGCGCGGGCTGAGGCCGACGGTGTCAACGAGACCGGAGATTCCGGCGAAGGCCTGCTCACCCTCGATGTCGGGCGACCAGCCGAGCGTGCTGCTGAACGCGTTCGGCTCGAGCGCCTGAATTGTTGCGGTATCCAGGAAGACAACTTCCGTCGTGTCAACAACGCTCTCGAAGTTCTCGTCGAGCCCTGTATTGAAGAGATCGAGCGCCGTGATCCTGAGCTGGAACTCACCGCCGGCGGTATCGCCGAAGATGTCCGCCGTCATGGAGATCAGGTTGGGATCCACTTCGCTGATCATGATCGGCTCGAAGACGAGGGCGGCGTCGAAGCCGCTGCCGGCCGGGTTCTGATTCGTCAGAACGAGGTTGTCCAGGTCGAGCGTGCCGCCGGTTCCCCAGGGATTGCCGGATTCGTTGTTCATGGCGACGACGACGTGGTAATTGGGCGACAGAAGGTTGAACGCGCCGGGCGTCGGCGTGCCGCTCGAATCCGCTTCGACACCCGTGTCGAGAGGTCCGCCCAGCTGCTGCCAGCCCGAAGTCCCGGAGGTGTTGAACTGAACGCGATTGCCGTCGCTGTCTTCGATACGCAGCTGCACATCGCCGAGCGTTTCACCCGCGGCGTTCGCGGTACCGCGCACGTCGGCCGTCAGCGAGAAGCTGTCCAGCGTGATCGGCTGCGGACCTGACACGAGCTTAAAGGAGAGGTCGTCCACATAGACGGCGCCGACGTTGCCGACGGTTCCACCCGGATAGACATAGATGACGAGTGGTCGGACCTTCTCGGTATTGGGTGGGGCGATGAACTGAAGCGCGGGGGCGTCAATCCAGACGCTCTCCGGGCTGTCGCCGGTGATAACCGACAACTCGGATTCGGCGAGCAGCGTGTCATTCTCCATTCGATATTCAATCTTGAAGAGGACGAAGCTGCTCTTGCCGGCGATCGAGTCGCCCGCGTTTGTTCGAACAAAGCCGTCCAGTTCCCAGACCTGGCCGGGCTGCGCCGGCAGATCCTGATAAACGCCGGCGCCGGCGCCGGGAACGAACTCATACAGGCCCAGATCCTGCGAACCGGATCGGGGCGTGACGTTCGAAATGAAGACACCGTTGCCGAAGTTGGCCCACGTCGTCGGTCGCTGGCCGAGCGTGTCGCCTTCGAAGCCGCCTTCCAGAAGCGCCGCGGCGCCGGGGAAAGGACCAATGTCGAACTGAAGACCCGCATACCAGTTCCCGGCGTTCAGAGAGATATCGTTGACATCGAGCTGGGCAAAGCCGCCGGGATTGCCGCCGGCGAGGACGCCCTGGGCCGACATGTTTCCGTTGAGCACAGCGCCGCCGAAGGTTCCGCCGAATGCGAACTCGTCCGTCAGGTTGTCGTCCCAGGGGGCGAAGTTAAAGGTGTCGGGGCCCGCGCCGCCGGCGAGGAACTCGCCACCGCCCGTTCCGGCGACATTGCTGAAGCTCTGATCGATCACGTTGAACGATCCGACTTCAAAGTCGATGGCGCCGGCGCCGGTTCCACTGACGCCGCCGCTGGTCAGGCCGTAGGCGCGAATCAGCGTTGAGATGTTCCCGGTCGTGCCGGCGAACGCGCTCTCCCTGAGAATGCCGGCGTCCCAGTCATCGATTCGCGAGAATCCCGAACCATCCAACACGATTGTCGGCGGACCGCCCACAACCGAGTCGAAATTCTCCATGATTCCCTGCGCCGACGCGACGGATTGCAGCCCTGTGCAAAGCAGCGCCGCCGCCAATACCCAAGACAACTGATTATTTCGATATTTCATCCTGATGATCCCTCCAATGTGTTCTGTGCCCCGTCGCGCGTCGCGTGATTGACTCTGCGTACGAGCCATGTACCCCGCGGGCGCGTGACGATTGTTCCGTTCATTCCGCCGCATCAGCGTGCGTGCGTCATGCGATCGTTCGTAACGTGGCGAATCCCGAATGTGGCGGAGTCACGGGATGCCGATTCGTCATGACGCGTGACTGTTCATCCGAAGGAAAAAGGCCCGCATCCCTGTGGGCGCGAGCCTTTTCGTATCTCCGTTTATCGTCGTCGTCGTCGAAGGACGACGATTCCACCCATACCGATCAGCGCCAGAGTCGTCGGCTCCGGGACCGCCGTAATGCTGGCGTCATCCCAGAAGATCGAGCCGCCGACAAACGCGCCGTTCCCGTCGCCAAGCTGGACCTGCACGATCACCGCCTGTACCCAGGCCGTGCCGGCCGGCGCGACGCCGCCGGCGCCGAGGAGCGTCCACTGATCCTGCGGTGTGCCGGCGTTGATCGGATTGGATTCAACAAAGCCGACACCCAGGCCGCCGGGAATGAGATTGAAGCCGGCGTCCAGAAATTCGAGTTTGAAGACGCCGAAGTTGTTGCCCTGAATCGCGTCGGCGCTGTTGTTGAGCGCCCAGATTTCACCCGTGTAGGGGGTTCCGGCTGTGGCGGGGACCGCCTGGACGGCGCCAACACCGCCGCCGATGAAATCGAACGGGCCGAACATTTTCAGAGACTGATTTCCGGTTCGCGCAACAGTAGACGTCGTGTAGCGCAGGCCGGGGTCATTGAAGCCGACCCATGGCGCCGCCGGCGCATCGAAGACGTCGCCGCCTGAGGCGTCCGGTGTTTCGAATCCGAAGTTTGACAGCAGGTTCGCACGCGCTGTCGTCGGGAATATCGCGGCCGCAAGAACGGCGGCGACGCCCGTCATGAGTTTCCTGTGTTGCATATCTCTCGCTCCTCCCATGGTCCTCTTTGAATTCCCCTCAATCGGGCGTCGTCGCCCTTCCTCCGCGCTAAGGCCTGTAGGGCGATACGCGGACGCGCGGTCCGTATTCCTCGGGAAGGCCGTTCGACGCGTTCAGCTTCGCCGGCCTCGTGGATCCGCCGTGCATATCCGTGAACAGAATGTTGATCATGCTCTGCGGATGTCGTGTCGTTGGCATTCGTGTCTGGTGAAACTGCTGTGAATCGCCCAGGTATCCACCGGCCGCCTTGGCGCTGGTGATCAGATTGGCAAATCCCGTGATATCCGAGTTGAGGTCGTCGCGACCCGCCTCGAAGATGAGCCCGACGTCGGACGGTTGGAAGACGCGGTCAACCACGCCGCGAAGTCGGCGACCTTCCGCTGCGCACGATGTGCCCGGCGGATAGTTGAATTCACCGCGGCAACCGAGTCCGTCGCCAACGCGACGCCAGCACGCGGGGTTGCCGTTGCTCTCTGACACTTCGGCGCCGAGGACATCCTCGTTGACGGCGTAGCTCAGATAGCCCCAGTAGGACGCTTCCGAACCGCCGCCGCCGGAGTCCGCCGGGTCGCCGGGGCCGAGCAGTCCGTCGTTGGATCCGCCCTTGTTTCGCGGGTAGTAAGACGAGGCAAGTCGAACGCGATCTGAGGGGCAGATCAGGAATTCGAGCGGCGCCTTCTTGTTCAGCAGGTCCGACTTGGCGGTCGCCTCATCAAAGGAAGAAGCGCGGACCGACCAGTCCCAGTTGTCGGCGACGGGCAGATTTGACGCGCGCGCCAGGGCCGTGGGCCAGGCGAGCAGTTCAGATCCGGAGCCATAGGCGTACAGATTCCGGCTCGGATCCGCCGCCTGAACGCCGACTTCATCCGTGACCAGCGGCATGCGACCGTAGTCGTTAAGGAAGTTCGTGCACGCGCCCGCGGCGCTTCGCATGTTGGCAAGGCACTTGATCTGCTTGCCGCGCTCCCTCGCCATCGACAGGGCCGGAAGCAGAACGGAAATCAACAGCGCGATGATCGCAATCACGACCAGCAGTTCGAGCAAGGTAAAGCCGCGCCGCGAAAGCCAGCGGAAACCATGATGGGTTTGGTTGTTCATTGTTCAGCCTTCCTTGGATTAGACGTCCCCGATTGTGCGTATCCCAGTCTGTCGGAAGCCGGCGCGAGCGACTGATTCAGTCGTCGACGACTTCGCGACGCGCTCTTGGCGCCTGCGCCATTATTTCGCCGCTTCTGGAGTCCCGGATTCGAACTCGGCGGCGCCGTTGTTTCATTGATTTCAAAAAAGGTCGGAATTGCCTTGCTGAGTCGCTGGGCCTTGCCGTCCGTCAGGATGCGTGTCAGCCAGAGCGCCGCCTCAAGTCCGAGGACCGACGCTTCCTGGCACACGGCCGTCATCGTCGGGTAGACGCTGTGCCGGATGTCGGTGTCGTCGAATCCCACAATCGACAGGTCTTCGGGAATGCGGATGCCCATCTCGTGCGCCCGCTTGATGGCGCCGACGGCGAGGAGGGGATCCGCAAAGTAGAATGCGGTCGGCGGCTCCGCGAGATTCATCGCCATGTCCATGACAGTGGCGCCACCGGACAGGGTGAACGGCTGCCAGAACACAAGGTCGTCGTCGATCGGAAGACCGTTCGCCTTCAGCGCGTCGAGGTAACCCACGTGGCGATCGATGTGGTCGAGGTCGGACACGTTGTGAGCGCCGAAGCCGATCCGTCGGTGCCCGAGGCGGATCAGATAGTCGACGGCCCGCACGCTGTCGGGCTTCGAATCGCAGTCAATGCAGCTGACGTTGGGCGAATCGAATCGCTCGCTGACGACGACATGGGGGAATCCCTCGTCGGCGATGGCTTCGCAGACGCTTCGGGATTCCTTCATCGTTCGCAGGATGACGCCGCGAACACCTTTGCGAATGAAAAACTGCGTGTAGGTTTCGTTCGATCGTTTGTCGCGGTTCAGATTGAGCAGCACGAGATCAAATCGCCGCTCATTCAGGCCGTGCATGATGCCTTCGACGACGGTCGCGTCATAGGGATGCGACAGCGTCATCTCCTGCGTATAGGCAAGGCCGATGTGGGTTGTGATCCGTCGACCGACAGAGGGCGTGTACCCCTTCTTGTTCGCCACCGCGAGAACGCGATCGCGTGTATCCGGGTGAACGCTGCTGTCGTTGTTCAGAACGCGCGAGACGGTGCTGATCGAAACACCCGCGTCACTGGCGATGTCGCGCACAGAAGACATGTTATTCGTACCGTTGCGAATGGGACTCGTGTAACGCCTGAAACGGTTTGTGAATCAGTTTCATTGGACGTAGGATACCAAAACTCAACTGGAAATTCAAGCATTTTTCATGCGGCGAACTCTGGGTTGTGATTTTGGAACGCCGGCGAACGAAGGCGCTACAGGGATCCAATCCAGGACCTGGGCGCCTCGTCTCCGCGCGACACCTGACGGTCGCCTGTCGCGCCCGCGTAAGTCGCTTACGATCCGAAGCCTACAGACGGTGGAAGGGCGAACCGCGTTCTCCGGGGCGTCGCTCCGCCTGGGAAACACGACGCTTTTGGTGCGATTTCGAAGGCGTCGCGCGACGTGAATTCGAAGGGGAATCGGCGGCGATCCGGCGAGCGGGAAACTGTTTCGGCGATCGCCGATCACAGATTTTTTCAGCGACCTGCGGCGTGCGCCGGGGCGGACAGAAACCCTGGCGGCGCATCAGCGAGTTGATCCGCGTACCAGCGCGGCGGCGAGGAGTGTCATCATGGCGTCGATGCCGGAGTGCTGACACAAGCGCCGCGTTCACTCACGCAGCGCGGCCGGCGACGCCATGTAACTGTTCGACATCTGTGTATGGCGCGTCCGCATACCGTTGCGGGATGTCTTGCTTATGTGCAGGCGCTATGCTACATCCTGTTGATCTGCAGAACGCAATCGCTCTGAAGAGTACAACTGTATCAACGGGGACTTCTTTCCAAACGCATACACCGGCCAGGCGCAGGTTTCGTCATGGCCATCACGCCCTGGAGACGCCCATGAATTTTCGAAGTCGAGCCCGAAGCCTGGTCCTGGTTCTTGCGATGATCACGTGCCGCGGGCTGATCGCGCGCGCGGAGACCGGCGACGCCACCAACGATCGCATGCGCGAAATCGATCGTCGCGTCGAGGCGCTGCTCCGCGAGATGACGATCGAAGAGAAGCTGGGACAGCTGACGCAGCAGTGGGGCGGTGAATCGCAGGATGTCAATCCGGGCGCCAAGACGCAGGCGCTCGAGGACATTCTCGGGGTCGTTCGCGCCGGTATCAGCGGCTCATTTCTCGGGGCGTACGGCGCCGAGTACACGAACAGAATTCAGAAGGTTGCGGTGGAGGAATCGAAACATCACATCCCCATGTTGATCGGCAATGATGTCATTCACGGTTTCCGAACCATCTTTCCGGTGCCGCTGGGCGAGGCGGCGACATGGGATGTCAGCCTGGTCGAAAAGGCGGAACGCGTCGCGGCCATCGAGGCGCGTGCGGCGGGCACGCACTGGACGTTTGCGCCGATGGTCGATGTCTGTCGTGACGCTCGCTGGGGACGCATCGTCGAGACCTCCGGAGAGGATCCCTTCTTCAGTTCGCAGATGGCCGCGGCGCGCGTCCGTGGTTTTCAGGGCCGGGGACTGGACCGACAGGACGCCATCCTCAGCTGCGCCAAGCACTATGTCGCGTATGGGGCCGCCGAGGGAGGGCGTGACTACAACACGGTCGATCTTTCGGAATACGCCCTTCGAGAAACGCATCTGCCATCCTTCGCCGCCGCCGTCATGGCCGGCACGGGAAGCGTCATGAGCGCATTCAACGAGATCAACGGGGTTCCCGCTTCCGCCAACGACATGACACTCCGACGCATTCTGCGCGACGAGCTTGGCTTTGGCGGATTTGTCGTCAGCGACTGGTCCAGCATCACGGAAATGATCAGTCATGGGTACGCCGCGGATCCGGCCGACGCCGCGGCGAAGTCCCTGGCGGCGGGCGTCGATATGGACATGTGCTCGTTCTCGTATCGCGACACGCTCAGACAGTCCGTCGAATCCGGCCGAATTCCTGTGCGGTTCGTGGACGAGTCCGTCGCCAGGATCCTGCGGGCGAAGTTCCTGCTGGGGTTGTTTGACAATCCTTACGCCGATCCGGAACTGGAAAAGCGTGTAACGCTGTGTTCCGAGCATCGATCGCTTGCCCGCCAGGTCGCCGCCAGATCGATGGTCCTGCTTAAGAACGACAACGGGATTCTTCCGCTCGATGATGGAATCGATTCCATTGCCGTCATCGGTCCGCTCGCAAAAAACCAGCACGACCCGCTCGGCACCTGGTCTCTCAACGGTCGCGACGAAGATGTCGTGAGTGTCTACGACGGGCTTCGGCGCCGCGTCGGCGACGCCGTCGAGCTGCACTACGCGCAAGGGGCCGATTTTCTGAGTTCCAGCGACACGTTTCGGCAGGCCGCTGTCGATGCGGCGAAGAAGTCGAAAGTCGCCCTGCTGTTTGTGGGAGAGTCGGAGGGGATGAACGGCGAGGCGCACTGCAGAGCGCACATTGATCTGCCGCCTGCGCAGGTTGAACTCGTCAAAGCGGTACACGCCACTGGAACACCGACGATCGTCATCCTGATGACGGGGCGACCTGTCACAATTCCGTGGGTCAGCGAGAATGTCCCCGCCATCGTTGCGGCCTGGCATCCCGGCGTGGAGTGTGGGAACGCGATTGCCGACGTGCTGTTTGGCGACGTCAATCCCGCGGCGCGGCTGCCGGTCACATGGCCGCGAGATGTCGGCCAGATTCCGCTGTATTACAACCATACGATGACAGGGCGGCCTGCGGCGCAGGACAATCGCTACACGTCGAAGTACATCGACATGCCGTGGACGCCACAGTACCCCTTCGGATTCGGTCTCAGCTACACAACATTCTCGTACGCGAATCTGACGATCGAGGGCGCCGCCGACGCGCCGGAGAAGGCGATCGGCGTCTTCGTGGATGTGACGAATACCGGGACGCGTGACGGCGATGAAGTTGTTCAGCTCTACGTTCGCGATCTTGTGGCGAGTCGGACCCGGCCGGTGCGCGAGCTGAAGGGGTTCCAGCGAGTGTCGATCGCGAAGGGGCGGACACGTCGCGTGTCCTTCGAGCTGACGCGCGATCAACTCAGTTTCCACAACACGGAGATGAAGCGCGTCGTGGAGGCGGGCCGTTTTCAGGTGTTTGTCGGGCCGAACTGTGCCGAGGGGCTTCAGGGCGAATTCGACATCAAGCGATCAATGGTCGTGAAGTAGCCCGCGCCATTGGTGTCTGGCGGCGACACGAACGCCGTGGTCCATGCCGGCGAAGGATCGTCGTCGATTCGCATGGTTCCCCGGCGAATCGTTTTGTGTTACGGGCAGGTGGACGACAACAGGCAGTTGACGAATGCGACGACGTCGTCCGTGATTTCGATCTGGCCGTCCTGATCGACGTCGGCGGCGCAGAGTTCGAAGATCCCGGCGCTCTGCGGATTGGCGAGCGCCGCGGCAAATCGTGTGATGTCGGCGCCGTCGACGACACCGTCGGCGTTGAGATCACCCGGCGTGCAGGTCGGCGTGAATTCGATCCAGTTGATATTGAATTCGGCCGACGCCGCATTGGCGAATCGAAGGACGTGTTCGCCGGCATCGAGCGTGGCCTCGTCATTGATCGTGGTCCAGTTCTGCCAGCCGTTTGTGTTCGGCACGCTCAGATCGGCCGTGACGGGAACATCATCTATTTCCAGCCGGAAGGCCGCGTTGGACTGCTGCGAGGCGACGCGCGCCGCAACGGCATAGACGCCCGTGTCGGCGACATTGACTGTGTATTCCACCCATTCGCCGGCGCACATCCAGCCAATGTTGAAACCGCCTTCGTTGCAGGCCTCCAGGTCGACGCTGTCCAGCGGGCGATAGGCGCCGCCATCGTTCGCTGTCGTGCAGTCGTTGTAGGCTATGCCTTGACCGCCCGTGTCGAAGTCCTCCATCTCGACGCGGCCGGGAATCGCCTGCGGCTGACCGCTGTAGGGCTCCTGCGTCGGCGTGTCCTGATAGACGCGTACCCAGTCAACGATCATCTCCTGCGGAAACACGCTTGAGCCATCCGGGTTCCCCGGGAAATTGCCGCCGACGGCGATGTTCAGCAGGACATGAAACGGATGATCGAAGGGGGCGTTCTCATCGTCAGGCGCCGCCGTCGAATACCAGTTCGACGCCACACGCGTGTAAAAGGCGATGCCATCGACGTACCATCGAAGGTAGCCCGGCGTCCATTCGAGGGTATAGACATGAAAATCCTGGGAGTAGTCGATTCCGGCCGTTCGCGTACCGCCTGAGTGTGTGTTCTGCGGCCAGGTTCCCCCGTAGTGAATCGTTCCGTAGATCGTGTCCGCGAGATTGACGGACTCCATGATGTCGATTTCGCCACTCGAGGCCCAGCCACCCAGGGGGGAATCCGTCGGCAGCATCCAGAAGGCGGGCCAGATCCCCTTCGTCGAGGGAATCCGGATTCGCGCCTCGATCTTCCCGTAGAGGAAGTCCGCCTTGTTCTCGGTTCGAATTCTCGCGGACGTGTAGTTGTAGCCGGAAAAAGACTCCTGTCGCGCGACGATGTGCAGTTCGCCGTCGGCGACATAGATGTTCTCGGGGCGCGATGTGTAGTACTGCAACTCGTTGTTGCCCCAGCCGGCCAGACCATATTGCGATCCGTCCCCAAGCTGGTAGGACCAGTTGTTCGCGTTCAGCGTTGTCCCGTCGAATTCGTCAGACCAGATCAGAGTCTGGTCCGCGCTCGCGATCGAGCTGATGGCGAGCATGGCGATGAGCGGGATGGCGGCGCGTCGGTGCATAAGCTTGGTTCCGTGGGTTCAAGAATCGAAGACGTATCCCTTATTACTATAACGGCACGACGTCGCTGTTGCAGGAATTCATCCCGAAACGGGGCGAAGTTGGTTGAAACAGTTTCAGCTGGCGGGTTATTCGGGCGGCGCATTGTCAGGATTCGGCGTGTCGATGGATCGCCGCGCCCCGGGCGCCGCCGACCAGACACGGATCGTCTGGTCGCCGGAAGCGGAGACGAGTGTGTCGCCATCCGGGCTGAATGCGAGCGCGTAGATGTACTTCGTGTGACCCGGCAGGACGAGCAGCTCATCGTAGGTGTCGGCGTCCCAGAGGCGAATCGTGTTGTCGTCCGATCCCGTGGCGATGCGCGTCTCGTCGGGTGAGAACACGGCGGCATAGACGTTATCGCTGTGCCCGCGAAGGACGGCGAGCCTGGCGCCATTGCCGGCGTCCCAGACGGCGGCCGTCCCATCATTCGACGCCGTCAGGAAACGATCGCCGTCGGGTGAGAAACTCGCGTGGATGACGGCGTCTTCATGGCCGGAAAACGAGAACAACGGACGCGATGTCATCGGATCCATCATGACGGCGGCGCCGGGTGTGGCGTCGATCAGGCGCAGACCCCTGGGGGACGCGGCGGCAATAAGCGGCGATTCGGACTCGAATCGTGAAATGACCTCCCCATCAGAGATTCGCCAGACCGCCGCGTGCCAGCTCGGTTGATCCTTCGCCGGATTGCCTCGCACCGCGAGCAGATACTGACCGCTCGGATCGAAGGCGACTGTCTTGACGCTGGCGGCCGGTAACTCGAATTCACGAATCAGCTCGAAGGACTCGGCGTCCCAGAGTTTCACCTTCGTCCGGCTTGTGCCAGTCGCCAGGCGGTCGCCGGCCGGGCTGAAGGCGAGGCATTCGACGCGCGCCGGGTCGATTTTCAGACAGCGCTCGCTCTCCCAGGTCGACGTGTTCCAGAGTCGAACTTCTCCATCCCAGGCGGCGGATGCGAGCATTCCGTTATTCGGCTGGAACGCGATGTCATAGACGTAGCTGCGATGTCCCGTCAGGACGCGCGAGCCCCCGGAGCGGGTCGCCTCGTCGAGGCGCCAGACACGGATCGTGCGATCCGCGGCGCCGCTGACGAGGAGTGATGTCCCCGGCACAAACGCAATCGCGTTAACGGCGCCGGTATGTCCGACGAACCTTGAGATTTCAGCGCTGTCTTCGGCGTTCCATGTTCGGACCGAGTTGTCGCCGCCGGCGGATGCGATCACGGCGCCTTCGGCGTCGATCGCCACGCTGTTGACGCCACCGAGAGGTCCTGTCAGGCGCCGGATGGGCCGGATGCGCTTCGCATCCCACAGTGTCATCGTGCTGTCCATGCAACTCGTGACGAAACGCCGCCCGTCTGTGCTGACGCGGATCGAGCTCGGATGGAAGTCGAATCCGCCATCCGCAAACGAGAGCCACTCACCCGTCACGGCGCTCCAGCAGGACAGGCCGCGATGTTCACCGATCAGGAGGCGCGCGTCGTCGAGACAGCAGATCGTCGAGATGGGTATTTCGTGCGGCGCCGATGTCACGACGATGCGCCCGCTGTCCAGATCCCATATCCTGATGCGCTGATCCGTATAGGTCGCCGCAACGCGTCGCTCGTCGGGGGAGATGTCCATTCGAATGGGAGACAGTCCCGCGCCTTCGAACACACGCAGCGGCTGAAGCGAATCGGCGTCCCAGATCCGAATGGTCCCGTCATCCGAGAGTGACGCGATTCTCGCCGAGTGTTTCAGGAGCCGTACCTGGCGCACGGGGCCTTCGTGACCGTGAATCACGCGACTTGTGTGATCGTCAATCCGCCAGATTCGGAGTGTGTTGTCCATTGATCCGGACACAATGAACGCGCCATCCCGTGAGACGTCGAGGGACGTGACTGGCGCCGTGTGTCCCGCCAGGACAACGGTGCTGACGTCAAGCCGCCGGCGCAGATACCGGTACTCCCAGGTATCGGCTGCGATCACCGCAAGATCGCGCACGAGCCGTCCCGCTTCGACCATGTTGTCACTTTGGAAGGCGAGTTGTGCGGCCAGGAGGGTTGCGCGATAGCTCCTGCGCTCAGCCATCTTTCGCAACCGGGACTCGCGCACGGCAATTGAACTGATCGTGAGTGTGGCGGCAATCAGGACGAGAAAAACGAAGGACGCGCCGGCGACCAGCCTGCGATGCCGGCGCGAGAAGCTCGTCATCTGTCGCCAGAGACTCGGCGTTCCTGCGATCGTCGGCTCGGCGTGCAGAAAGCGCCGGAGATCATTCGCCATGGCGCTGGCCGTCAGATAGCGACGATCGGGCGCCTTCTCCATCGCCTTCGAGACAATGGCGGCCAGATTCCCGGGAATCCCCGTGTCGACCCGCGACAGGGGCGTGGGTTCCGTCTCTCGGATCAGGCGCGCTGCGCTCTCGAAAGATCGCCCGCTCACGTCGAAGGGCAGGGCGCCGCACAACAACTCGTAAAGGACGACGCCGAGGGAAAAGATGTCGCTGCGGGCGTCGACAACTTCGCCATCGCCGCTCACCTGTTCGGGGCTCATGTAGGCGAGCGTGCCGACGAAGTGCCCGGTCTCGGTCCGCATCGTGTACGTCGATCGCTCCGTCCGCGCGATGAGGGACACGCCGAAATCGAGTATCCGCGGCTGACCGGCGTCATTCACGATGATGTTGGCGGGCTTGAGATCGCGATGCACGACACTCTGTTCGTGTGAGGCGTGGGCGGCGTCGCAGATGATCGCCATGAGCTCAACTTTCTCGCGGACACTTCGCGCTCCTTCCGCCGCCCACTCGCGCAGGTTGCGGCCGGCGATGAACTCCATCGCGATATAGGGATGGCTGCCGAAGATGGTCTCAGCGGAACCGACACCGTGCAGTTTGGCGATCGCCGGATGATCCAGCTTCGCCAGAATCTCGGCCTCACGTCGAAATCGGGCAATCTGTGACGGCGTGGAGAAGGCGGATTGAAGCAGCTTGACGGCGACACGACTGCCCGTCTCGCAGTCGATCGCCTCGTAAACGGCGCCCATACCGCCAACGCCGATGAGTCGTTCAACGGTGTACCGCCCGATCCGCGGCGGCGTTGTTCCCGCCGCAGTGTCATGGCGGATCGCCGTTGCAACCGCGGTCCGTCCGTCGTTGACGAGAAAATCCAATGGAGCTGACTGAGCGTGGCCGAGCAGCTGTTCAACGCGTGACAATAGCGCGGCGTCGTTATGACAGGCGGCGCGGACGAAGGCCTCCCTTTCCTCGCTCGCGCAGTTCAACGCGTCGAGGAAGATCCGCTCGGCGTCGAGTTCCAGTTGGTCAGGGGTTCGTGTCACGGCGCCCGTCCACCTCCTCAGCCAGTTCGGCGTGAAGGCGCGCACGAACATAGTCCCAGTCGCGGCGCAGGGTTCGTTCGGAGACGCCCATGGCGGCGGCGGCGTCGTCCAGTGAGAGGCCGGCGAAGAATCGCAGCATGACAAGTTGATACTGCCGCTGCGACTTGGCCTTCAGTCGTTCCAATGCGTCCGACAAGGCCAGCAGGTCCTCCGGCGCCGTGTCGAAGCCGATCGAAGCACTCTCGATCGGCCGGCGGTTCAGGGTTCCACCCCGCTTGATCGTGCATTTGCGGCGGGCGTCCTCAACGAGGATGTCATGCATGGCGCGGGCCGCCGAGTGATAGAAGTGGCCGACATTGTTCCACGCGTTGGCGCCGCGCCCGACGAGACGCGCATAGGCTTCGTGCACGAGCGCCGTTGGCTGCAGCGTCTGGCCTCGCGCGAGTGATCGCATTCGCGCCGAGGCGAGAGCCCGCAACTCGGCGTATACCAGCGGCAGCAACTGGGCGGCGGAGAGGCCGGCGCCGTCAGGGCCGGTTCCATCGGCATTCCTGGATGGTTGATTTTCGCCTTCAGGCATTTTTCTCGAAAAAAAATGTCCGGCCTCGTCGAGGAATCTCGGCTATCGGATAACTGGAGGCTGGATCGGTGGCGACAGGCCACATTGTATCCGAATCCGCTCCGCATGTGAAAACGTTTGCGGTCTTCGTCCGGGGTTCGCGCCTTGATGCGGGAATTCCGCGTGGCCATGCCGTTTTCGGGCGGGATGACTCAATTCCGAGAATCGTCTGCAAAGGGAGAGGTTCATGTTCGTCAACCATCGATCGCCTCGCGCCGCGCGTCAGCGCATCCTGGTCCTGCTGAACGCTGTCCTGCTCGTATTGCTTCCGCTGACGTCGGGCGGATGCCCACCGAGTTCGGAGCTGGCCGGCCTGGAGCCACCGTCATCGGACATCACGGTCGAGCCCGGGCGTGGACCGACGATCGGTGGCACGCCGGTGACCATCCTCGGCAGGAAATTCGAACGTGGCGTGAAGGTGCTCTTCGGAGAATTCCTCAGTCCACAGGTGGAGGTCGTGAGCGACAAGGAGCTGCGTGTCATCGTCCCGGCGCGCTCCAGTGGTGTCACGGACGTGGCATTGACGCTTCCGGGCGGCACGGCGATGGTGGCGCGAAACGCCTATGAGTACGTGCCCATCAGTGAGGCCGACGCGCAGATCATTTCGCTTGTCGAACGGAAGTTCCCCGGGGCGCCCAGGCTCGTCAGCGCGATTTCACTCGGGCCCACACGCGTTCGACTGACGTTCAGTGAGCCGGTCCTCGGGAGCCCGCGGAACGACGACGTCGCCAGCGAGACGGTGCTCTCCTCCGCGACGGGAGCGCTCGATCCGTCGAACTATCAGATCGTGATTCCCAACGGGGGCGGGCTTAGTATCGACGACGGGCGCGATCTCGACGATCCGACCCAGGCGCCGAAGATTCAGTTCAACGATGACCAGACTGTCGTCGAAATCGCAACGCTGTCTCAATCCGCTGTGGACTATGTTGTCACGGCGTCCGGCATTACCGATCTGTCCGGCAAGCCGATCTCGCCCCCGGACATCCTCGTCAACCCGGCGCAGGCCACGTTCCGCGGCATCGCCCCGGTTCAGTACGACGTTGATCCATCGTCGATTCAGGTCGATCGAGACGGTGACGGCATCGCGGATTGGTTCGAGATGGCGGGATGGGACGTGACGATCGAGCTGGGCAACGGCGTCGTGACACAGACGCACGTCACAAGCGATCCGTACGAGCGTGACACGGATTGCGACGGCCTCTCGGACAGCGAGGAAAACGCACGGCTGCTGGATCCACGCTCCAACGATACAGACGCCGATGGCGTGACCGACTGTGATGAGACGCGGGTCTGGCTGAGCAATCCCGCCGACCAGGACACGGATGATGACGGCCTGGCGGACGCGTCGGAAGTCAACCTGAACACATCGCTGGTTCTGGCGGACACGGACGGCGACCAGCTCGACGATCGAGAGGAGATCGTCCTGCGCAATCGCAATCCGCGACTCGCGGATCTGCCGCTTCCGCAGATCCGCATCGGCGAAATGAACCTCGAGATCGATGAGCGCTTCACCTACACGGACGAAGAGGGAGTCGAGCAGTCGATCGAATCCAGCACATCGCAGTCGTTCCTTCAGTCGGACACGACGACGCTGGCGGAGAGCAGCACGACATCGAATACGGCGTCGGAATCCTACAGCCAGGAGATCCAGGGCGGATACGGCGACGGCAGCTCCACGGGTGGATGGCATTTTCAGGTCGGCGTCGGGTTCGAGCAGAGTCAGCAGCGTGGCTACTCGTCCACCATCTCGGAAGAATCCAGCCGCACGGCGCAGCAGGAATACTCCGAATCGCTGGCCCAGGCGCTATCCACAAGTGAACGTCGTGAAGTGACGCGGAGCGTTGATGGGGCGAGGTTGAGCGTCGACGTGACCGTCGCGAATGCGGGCGACGTGTCGTTCACGCTCAGCAACCTGGAAGTGACGGCCCGCGTGCAGGATCCGCGCCATCGCGATCGCTTCCTCCCGTTTGCGTCGCTCGTGGCGTCGTCCGGCGCCAGCGCCATCAATCTTGGCACGCTGCAGTCGCAGCGAGGTCCCTTCGTCTTCGAGAACACGGAAATCTTCCCGAAACTGGCGGAGGGCCTGCTGCGTGAACCACGGCCCATCATCTTTGATATTGCGAACTACGACATCATCGACGAGTTTGGTCGCAACTTTGCGTTCACGTCGGAGGAGATCAATGACCTGACGGCCGGCATTCTCATCGACTTCGGCGATGGCCGTGTCGAACAGTATCGTGTCGCGACCGCCAGTGAGTTCATCCCGCTGGACAACGCCGTCGACCAGGTGGACGGCTGCGATGAGTGTCCGGCCGAAGGGCCACGCGTGGCCAAAGGCGTCACGATGCGATCGGCGCTGGCGGAGATCGGCCTGGCGCGAAGCGCCAACGAAAGTGATAACCTGTCGGCCGCCGAACTGGCGGCGGCGCGGGGTTCCTTCGGAACGTCCGAGGTCTCCATTGATGACGACGACAACAATCAGACGCCGGACATTTCCGTCGAGAGACTGACGCGCGTGCGCGACGTGCAGTCGGATGTTGAAAACAGTCCGCGTGACAAGCGGTACTGGGTCGTGATGACGCCGACGGGAGAAGTCAGTCCGACGGCGGACTTCAGCGACATCATGCTGCACCCGCGCGACGACTACCAGTTGTGGTACACGCGCGATCTCGATCAGGACGGACTCTTCGCCCGACAGGAATTCCTCGCGGGGAGTTCCGACGAATCCACGGACACGGACAACGACGGTCTCAGCGACTTCGAAGAAATCAAGACTGGCTGGGTCATACAGCTGCAGGGACAACTTCCTTATTCGGCCTACCCGCATCCGGCTCGGCCGGACACGGATTTCGACGCCGTCGCCGACATTGACGAACGTCGGTACGGGACGGATCCGCGGCTGCAGGACACGGACGAAGACGGTCTTCCCGAGCAGAAGGAACTGATCGGATTCGAGCTGGAGCGATTCGACGACGACGGTGATTCCAGCAACAACGACTTCATCATGATCGAACCGTACACGAGCGTCGCCATCATCGAACCCTGTTCGGGGGGGGATGGAACCGTCTCGACGACGGTTCTTTCAGGCAGCGACGACATTCAGTTCTTCGTTGTTGGTACAGCCGTCGGCGCGGGAACGCCGATCATCGGCGCCGGGGCGAACGGGATCATCGATACCGAGCCGACGGGCGATGACGAAGTCAGCTCGTTCGGACTCGCGATCGTCGCCTCGGAGGACGGGACGGCCCTGACGGCGGATGACGACGATGTCCAGGTCGCCACTTCCGGAAGCGATGTCGATGCCGGGGATCTGATCGCCACAGCCGGCTGCGACGGTCTGTTGCAGACGTCGGCGACCAGCGCCGCCATCGTTCGGGCGATTCATCGCGACCTCTTCGCGACGGACCCGCTGATGGTGGACACGGATCTGGACGGGCTGTCCGATGGACGGGAAGAACTCCTCGGCAGCGATCCGAACGATCCCAATGACGCCGCCATCGACAGCGACCATGATGGCCTGCTCGACAACGACGAAATCAACGGTTGGGACGTCAAATTCGTCCATCGGCACAATGCGTGCGACGGATCGACGACGTGTCTGACGACCGTGCACGTAACATCGGATCCCTTCGATCCGGACACAGATCGTGATGGCCTTCCGGACGCCCTGGAATTCGCCCTGAAGACGAATCCGAGACTGCGCGATACCGATGGCGACACGCTATCCGATCTGCGTGAATATGCGCCCGACTTCCGCCTGACGGAGTATTTTGGCGACGATATTTCCGATCGTCTGGACGCGTTCGAGAGACTCTGCGCGCTGTCGCCCGATTGCAGTTTCACGCCGGCAATGAATCCGATCGGCTCCAGCCCTCTGGATGTAGACTCTGATGACGACGGTCTGATCGACCAGTTCGAGGTCAACGGCTGGATGGTGGATGTCGTCGACAACGATCCACCGTTCCTCGTGACGTCCAACCCGGCGCTGGCCGACACGGACAACGACGGCCTGAGTGATCGGGAGGAATGGCGGGGCGCCGACGGGGCCGGGCCGAACCAGGAGGATGACACGTTCGACGCCACGGATCCGCGCGAACAGGATACCGACGGCGACGGCGTGAACGACAACGTCGAACTGAGCCAGAACGAAGGCAGTCAGATTGACTGGGGATCGCGGAATCCGCTGCGGCGCGATCAGCTGCTTCGAATCGACTTCGATCGATTCAAGGTCATTCGGGACTGTGACAATACCGGCAGCTCGGGCGACTTCCAGTTCCGGCTCTACCTCCGAACACAGAATGGAGACCGGCGAACGATTGTTCACTCGACGAACGATCGTCAGGACCTGGGAAGCGGTTGTGGCGGCTCGAATCAGCCCTGCTACGAACAGAACAGCTGCAATATCCGAGTGTGGAAGATGGGCGACGGCGATGAGGTCAGTATTCCGAACTCGTTCCGTCGGACTTTCGTCCTGGACTACGATCGGACGGCGAGTGTCGAAGTCTGGTGGACGGAGCGGACGGGTTGCAACCACGACTCGCGCTTCCCCTACACGAATGACCGCTCGATTGTGGCGCCGTTGGGTTCGGATCTCGATCGGTCCTTTGAGTACAACACGACGAGCGGCAACGCCTGCGAGACGCGGGTGGATTACAAAGTCCAGATCATCACCAACTGACGCCCCGTCGCCATATTCTGACGCGGGTGAGTGGGGCGCAGGCGCCACTCATCCGCGCCGATTTGGCATCGGCGCGAATCGCGTGGCTTACCGGAAGAGAATCATGAAACGATCGATGTCCATCCCTGGAAGCGTTGGCGTCATTGTAATCCTGTTCGCCGCCGTCGGCTGCAATCCGAATGACATGGCGCCGCCCGACGACAACGCCGCCGGGCTCCTGTCGCCCCTGCCGGAGAGCCCTTTTGTTTCGAGCGATCCAGCGTGCACACGGATGATTGAGCGCGTCACGGGCGAGCGGATCTGCCTGGATGATGTCATCGCGGCCATTCAGAATTCGAGTCTGCTGGATGAGGACAAGGACGGCATTCCCAATCTGAACGACGATGACATCGACGGCGACGGAATACCCAACAGTCATGACGTCGACATCGATGGTGATGGTCTCTTCAACGGTATTGACAACGATGTGGACGCGGACGGTGTTCCGAATGCGCTGGACGCGGATGTCGACGGCGACTTTATTCGCAATCGCTGGGACCTCGATATGGATGGGGATCTCGTCCTCAACCCCTACGATCGTGACGCGGACGGCGATGGGGTGGATGACGCCGACGCGTCGTCGGATTCGGACGAAGACGAGGAGTCCGACGCCAATGACCATCCCGAGGCGGAAGTGGACGATGTGACGGAGACCCTGGGGCTGAACACGCCCATGGAGACGTCAGTCGACACGACGTCGCCCGCTGAGCCGTCGATGGTCGAAGTGGCCAGGATCGACACACATCTGGCGACAACGCTCGGCACAGATGTCGACGAAGTGGTGGCGATGCGCGATGAGCTGGCGACGATCGATCCCGATCAGGGGCTGCCGGCGCTGCTTGACGCGTCTGTTCAGGTGGTGGTCGACGCCCTGGAGGATCACAACCCATCGGCCGCGGATGAATCGCCCGGCATTGTGCCCGTGGCGGCCACGGTGGTGCGCAGCGAGGTGCGGCTTCGGGTGCAGGTGGCCACGGACCTTTCCGAGATTGAGCCGGATCTGCCGGAGGTGTTATTCAACACGGACAGACTGGCGGATGCGGCGCGGGATCTGGGGGCGAAGATAGCCAACCTCGCGCTGACGGCAGTCGCCGCCAGCGCGAGGAACGCGACTCCGGATGTCACGGAAGCGGCGTCGATCAGCATCGGATTGCATGAGCGCGCAAGAAACAGCGGGATCAACGACAGCGACGCGGCCGAATTGACGCCCATCTGCGTCGAGATCGCTGATACGCTCAATGGACCGTCGGCGGACAACAATCCGATTCCCGTATTTGACATCATTGCCGAGCTGACGCGAGCGTTTCAGGATGAAAGCGGGGCTGCGACGTTCGCGCCGATTGGTATCGGGCAAGTGATCCGGCGTCTCGCGTCCATCGAGGCGACGCCGTCGCTGGACTCTCTTCTTGAGTCGGGGCGCAATCTTCTCACGGCGGCCGATGGCGTGTCGCCGCTCGATCCACTGGCGATCCTCGACGCGTTTGATGACCTCGGCATCGACGCGACGGACGGGGTCAGCGAAACGGAGGCCTCGACGGCGGCGGAGCATGTCGCGTCGGATGGGAACTCCGGCGGCTGATAGTCGATGAGAAACGACCTGGCGCCGGCGCCGGGAATCGCTGATAGGAAGCTGACGCCGCCACGGTATAATTCCGCATGACGGGCAATCGTGTTCCCGTCGGGAATCGCGAAAATGGCGCCGTCGGAACCGGTTAGCGATGCGGACCTGCTGAATCGTGCAATTGCCGGGGAGCCCCTGGCGCTCGATCGCCTGTTGCTCGACCATCATCGCGGGCTGAAGTCGATCGTTGATAAGAGAATTCCACCCACGCTGGGGGCGGTCATCTCCGCCGACGATATTCTCCAGGAATGTTATGCCGAGGCCTATCGGGACATCGGCAGGTTTCGGCCCGATGGTGACAACGCGCTGTTCCGCTGGTTGTGCACGATTGCGGAGCATCGTCTCCTCGACGCTGTCCGCGCGCATCGTGCGGCCAAGCGAGGTGGCGGGAAGGCGGCGCTGTCAGATGTCGCGGCCGCCCCGGGCGATTCCGCGGTCCTGGCTTTCTTGAACGTCGTCTTTGCGCATGATCGTACACCCAGCCGATCGGTCGCCCGGCATGAGGCGGCGGACGCGGTGCAGTCGGCGATTGAGGGCCTGAAGCCGGAGTACCGCGAGGCCATTCGCCTGCGCTATCTCGAGGGTCGAAGCGTGGGTGAAACGGCGACAATCATGGACAAATCTGAGCGCTCCGTGCACAAGCTCTGCAGTCGGGGCATCCAAAAGCTCCGGGAAGCGCTGGGCGACGCGTCGAGATTTTTTTCAGAATCTTAGGCGGCGCGACGCCTCGTTTTCGCTGAACAACGAGGAAATGTGCGCCATTTCCTTCGAGTGCGTGATCCATGTCAGATTCGATCGGTCCATTGTCAGGGGCGGCGTCATCCGATTCGCAGCGACGCGCTGTGCGCGTGCGCCGTGTGATCGAGGACTGCATGCGGCGGCGGGCCGCGGGAGAGGCGATCTCCGACGATGACGTCGCATCTTCCCACGCCGATCTGATGCCGGAGTTGCGCGAAGAGCTGTCGCTCCTCTCAGTGATCGAACGGGCGCGCCGATCGGCGCAGTCGCCCTCTTCCGTGGATCTTGACGCCGGACATACCACGACGAACGCGGGCGATGTGAGGCGACTGCTGGACGTGCGCGGCTTTGACGTCACGCATGAACTGCATCGAGGCGGACAGGGGATCGTCTTTGAGGCTATGCAGCGGACGACGGGGCGCAGCGTCGCCGTCAAGGTGCTTCACGAGTCGGGCACAGTCGATCCGAGGGGCGTTGCGCGCTTCGAGCGCGAGGCGCGAATCCTGGCGATGATCGATCATCCAAATGTTGTGAAGGTCATCGATTCCGGGACCATTGCCGGCCGACGTTACATTGCCATGGACCTGGTTCGCGGGATCGCATGGACGGAATACGAGCGATCGGCTGTGGGCGATGAAGGCTCCGCCGGGCGAACGGGGCCGGAAGCGCGGGGGGTACTGCGGCGATTCCGGACGATCTGTGACGCGGTATCCGCCGCGCATCTCCGCGGTGTCATCCATCGCGACCTCAAACCGGGCAACATCCTGATCGATGAAAATGGCCAGCCGCGTGTCCTGGACTTCGGGTTGGCGAAGCTGACGGAGGCGGGCGAACTGCTCGTTGAGTCGATGACGCGCGACGGTCAGTTTGTCGGGTCGTTGCCATGGGCGAGCCCGGAACAGGCCGCAGGTGAGGTCGACATGCTGGATGTTCGCAGCGACGTCTATTCGCTTGGCGTCGTTCTGTTCCAGGCGCTGACGGGGACATTTCCCTATCCCGTGGAGGGCAATTGGCGAGCCGTCGCGGACGCGATTGCGAACACGACGCCAGCGGCGCTGCGCACTCTGCGTCCCGACATCGATCCGGATGTTGAGAAGATCCTGTTGACATGTCTGGAGAAGGAACCCGCCCGGCGATATCAGTCGGTCAGTCAGTTGGGTGAGGATGTTCGGCGCTTTCTGGCGGGTGAACCCATCCTGGCAAGGGGCGGGGGGACAATCTATGTTCTTCGTCGGCTGGCCATGAAACATCGCGCGATCGTTGCCGTAACGATGAGTTTTCTGGTTCTGGTCGTGGTGTTGGCCATTACGACCTCCTTTCTCTACGGCAAAGAGCGACGGGCGCTGGCCCGGGCTGATGAGGAACGGCGGCAGGCCGATCTCGCGCGGGACGCGGCCCTGAAGGATCGCCGGCAGGCGGTGCTGGAGGCGGAACGGGCGACGGCTGTGGAGGCGTTCCTGAGGGGCGTGCTTTCCGGCGCTGATCCGCGCCGAATGGGGAAGGACATTACTGTCGCGGAACTGCTTGATCGCGCGTCGCAGTCGGCCGAGTACTTCAAGGCGCTCGAAGGCAAGCCACTCGTTGAGGCCGCGGTGCGACAGGCGATGGGAGAGACCTATTACGGACTTGGCATGAACGATCGCGCCGAAGCCGAGTTTCGCCGGGCGCTCGCATTGGAATCAGGCGAGGAATCCGAATCAGGGGTTTCTGAGGACGCGGTTCAGACGATGCACTCCCTGGCGACGGTCCTGTATTCACTTGGAGAGTATGGCGAAGCTCAGGACGTCATTGAGCGCGCGATGTCGGCGATGGGCGTTGAGCCGGAAACTCCGATTCGCGACGAGCCGACGGCCGAACTGATCAGCCTCCACAGCGTCATCCTGAGCGCCCAGGGGAAATTCGATCACCTAATCGACAACGCCGAACGTCGGCTCGATTACTACAGGGGGTTGTACGGCGCCGGCGACTGGCGAACGCTGTACGCGATGAACGACCTGAGTTACGCCTACGACTGCAACCAGCGATATGAGGACGCCGTCGAAACGTGCCGTGAGGCGCTGGAACTGTGTCGCGGCGCGAAAGGACCGGATGATCCGCTTACGCTGACGATCAGAATGAACCTCGCCATCGCGCTGGGTAAGCTGAATCGGACGGACGAAGTCGAGTCGATCGTTCGTGAGACACTGGAAGCGCGACGGCGAATCCTGCCGCCGGATCACCCCGTTCTTGCCGACACACTCGTTGAGTGGGCGAAGATCTGTGTGTCCGGAAACGACACGGATGGGGCGTGCGCCGCCATCGAGGAGGCGCTGGGGATTCAGGTTCGCGCACTGGGCGCCGATCATCCGAAGATTGCGGGCACGCGCGTGCAGTTGGCAAGTCTCTACGTGCATCTGCAGCGTTATGACGACGCCGAGACGCAACTGATCAGCGCGTTTGAGTATCTGAAGGACCACGCCTGCGAACAGCCGGACGTGGTCGATGGCCTGAAGACGCTCGCGCTGAAGGCGCATCAAAGCCACGGTACAAGCGAGGCCCTGGACGCATGGAAAACTCGACTTCATGCGCTCAACTGCGAATCGCAGGCCCCCTGAGCCGTCCCACGTCGAACAGCGCCTGACTCCGCCCGCCGGCGCCAAACACTCCCCAAGGTCTGACTCAGAACGCACTCCGCCAAGTGATCCCAGCCCGGAATCGGTGCACGGCAAAACCGTGTTTTCGACCGTGAAATACCGCTGCGGACGCCGGAATCCGGCCATTGTTGGAAATCCGCGACGGCGCGAGGCGGCGCATCGGCGCGTTTCCGCTGAATGACTCGGCGGTGGTTGTCCCGCGTGATTTGGCGCCGGGGCGCGACGCCGGCCTCGCGAAAGGACGTGAATGTCATGAACAGGTTCAGACTCCGACTTTCCTGTCTATGGGTATTGGCGATTGCCAGCGCCGTCGTTCTGGTGGGTTGCCAGACGATTCCCGATCCGATTCCCGACGACAACACCAATGACAATTCGGGTGTCACGACGAACGATAACGGCAATTCGAATGATCCCGCGAATCCGCAGATTGCGATGACGGCCAACAGCATCATGAAAATGGACGCCGGGGAGCGTAGCGATCCCGAAGGCGTCGCCGCCAGGGCGCGTGTGACGGATCTGACGTGGAAGGACGCCCGTGGCGAAGATCGAACGATGACACTCGGCGGTTATCTCTATCAGTACGACTTTTCGTTCGACGACAATCAACAGGTCGTGGAACGCAGCGTGAATGATGACGCGTGGGGGCACGAGGGATTCGGCTACGTCGTATCGCACAACGACACCAACGGCAATTCGCCGATCGGGAAGTCCAACACACCCTCCGGGATCGAAACGACGATCTTCGCCGGCGGGCATCACGCCATCCATCGTGTTGAACTTATGTACGATCGCGACAAGGAAGGGGGCGGCATGGGGATCAGGATCCCCGTCGTGATCGAGTGGTTCGTGGCGACGGGCCGCGATCATCCCGTCTGGTCGGTCACGTGGAAGATGAACGACGTGGTCAATCCGGGCGCCGTGGATTTTGACGCGTACCGAATGGACACTCGGGGGCCCTACGGCTCGCTGAACTTCGACGGCGCGGCGACGCGGGCAATGGGGGACGCCGTCGGTGGCGTCGCCTGGGGAGACGCCGGATTCCGATTTGAAACAACGAACGCCCAGCTGACGATGCAGTCGCCATGGTCGTACGATTCGGCCAACAGTGTTTGCTTCACCCGCGCATGGACGGAGAATGTCAACGCCGAGATGGGCATCGTGTTGACACGGGTGAATGACAAGTCGATGGGAAACCCGGATCGCGTGGACGGGCGTGAGCGGGGCAGAACTTCCGCGGCCGCTTTCACCAACAAGGGCGACTGCAACGGTTTCGGCGACGCGCGCGTCTATACGGCGCCCTGCGTGGCGGGCTGGCCCTATCAGTTGATGAACTTCGACTGGGATCCGGGAACCGGCAAGCCACTGACGGAGGCAACAGGCACAAAGCTCATCGCCTGGGGAACCCCGTATGGATTCCTCGGCGCGTCGAGTTTCTCCGGGATGGACGGTGTGGCAAGCGACGGCCGCGGCGATCGATCCTACGCGACCTTTATCGTGCTGGGCCCCAAGGCCCGGTACAACGCGATCACTGGGCTCTACGATCTGCCCGGAGATGTGATGTCCGAGCTGGGCGACGTGGAAGCGCTTTCGGCGGCGACGATATCAAATGTGACAGCTGGAACTGTGGCTGTGCAGCGACCGACGGGGCCTGGCGCAGCCAGCGTGAAAGGCGTGTCCAATGGATACGACGACACGTACGCTGTTTTCTGTCTGAACGCCGAAGCCAATCAGTCGACTTTCACGTTCTCACCCGCCGCGGGAGACAGGATCGAGAATCCGATCTTCCTTGTGCAGGGCTATTCGGAAAATACGCTTCCGAAAATCGAAGTTGACGGGACGGTGGTGAGTGTCAACAACGGGATGGCGAATTCCGGCGCGTTTGTGTCACTCGACTCGGAAAGACACGAGCTTTGGGTGACGCTTAATCGTGACGTGACGGACGCCGTGTCGATCGACATTCGCCCGGGACAATAGCCCGTCAGTTCTTCAGATCAGTACGCCGGAATTCTGGCGGGACAACCTGCGAACGGTCAGCGCCCTGTCGCCGACCGTTCTCTCGTATGGCGTGTCGATGCGCCACGTTCAAACGGGTTGACCAGAGAAGTACTGACGTCCGAACGCAGAAAGGTGTATCCGAATTCGATTCCGGACCCGGTTCCCCGGAGTACTTCCGAATGTGGATTCGAGCCCTTCAGCATTCACATTCGTCTCGCATCCCGATGCCCCGGGCGCAATTGGCGCCCCGAACGACCTGGAGATCCGCTTCGAGTTCGACGGCTCTGATCAGTGCGAATCCGCCAAGCCTATTGCGGACCCGTTCACATTCGCTTTCGACAATTCCGTCGCCACGACGGATGGCGCCTGGCGCCCGTTGTGCGACGAGTTCGGATACTTCGACATCGATCACGATGTCTGGTTTGACTGGACGGCGGGCCTGACGGGGACGACGGTGATGAGCATGTGCGCGCTCCCCAACGTCGTCGATACGAGAATCGCCGTGTACGACGGCGCAGGCTGCGCCGGGACGCTGCCTGCGTGCAGCGACGATTCGTGCGACACGCATTCCGACGCGGTGGCCGGCCAGGCTCACAAACTCCGTGTCGGGATGTTTCAGAATACTGTTCATGGGACAGGCGCCTTTGTCATGTCCGCTGAAGACGCGTACGCCCCGAACACAACCTGTGACAACGCTCCGACATTGACTACGGGCGATTATCCGGGGCTGTTACTCCAGCCGACGTCGGCGACCGGAGACGAGGGCCGGTGGCGGATCGATGCGCCCGCCTGGTCCCTGGTCAGCGTCGATCTGCTTCACGACGCTGAGTTTCCGTTTGCCGACAGCCAGAGTCTGCTGATGTACCGACGGGTCAGCGGGAGTTGTCCGGGAGAGACTGCCGCGAATCCCGACGCGCTGCCGGGGCGGTTGAACGTGACGGCGGAGAACAATGGGCCCGCGGCGATTTTCCGCGTCCGCGTGAAGAATTTCGACGACGTGTTCCGAGTTCCCGGCGCCGCAACGACGTGCGAGCAGGGTGGACTATCTCCCCGGGACCGGAATTCGTTGGACCCCGGACAGGGACGAGCGCGGCGTCCAGGCGCATGCGCGATCGACGAGTTTTGCAAGCGACGCGTCTTTGCGGGCGAATCTGGTAGGATGGGGAGCAGGTCGTCGGGCGGGCGCCGACCCCGACGGCCGGACAGGAAGCGCCCTTGGACCCGGATTCCCAGAACACGCGCGAAATCCTCGTGCGATTGCAGGCGGGTGACGCCGATGCGGCCGGCCAGTTGCTGCCCATTGTCTACCATGAGCTGCGCGCGCTGGCCGGGCGAATGTTCAGGGATGAGCCGTCACATCACACGCTTCAGCCGACGGCGATTGTTCACGAAGCGTACCTGCGGTTGATCGCGTCCTCCGGCGGTACATGGACCGGACGAGCGCACTTCCTCGCCGTGGCCGCCAAGGCGATGCGACAGATCCTGATCGACCATGCCAGGCGGCGCAATGCGGCGAAGCGCGGCGGGGCGGACTGGCGTCGGATCTCGCTCGATCGCGCTCTGGCCGCCGTTGAGGCGGATACCGTGGATGCGACGGATCTGGATGACGCCCTGACCCGACTTGCCGAGCGAAGTGAACGGCAGGCGACAATCGTTGAGCTGCGCGTCTTCGGGGGGCTGACGGTGGACGAAGTTGCGGACGTGATGGGACTCGGGCGAACGACAATCAATGGCGAATGGACGATCGCGAAGGCGTGGCTGAAGCGTGAGCTCCTGGGACACGGATCGCGATGAGCTCCTCGCTGCATCAACGCGCCGGCGAGATCTTTCTTGAGGCGATTGCGTTGCCGACGGAATCGCGAGCCGGATTTGTCGTGACCGCCTGCGCTGAGGATTCGATGCTGCGTGAGGAGGTCGAATCGCTGCTTAGGGCCAGTGAGGAGACGCTCCCGATTCTGGACGCGCCACACGAGGGCGCCGACAGCGCCATCTCGGCGGACGACGCCGATCGGTTCATCGGCTCACGCTTTGGCGGATTCCGGATCATCGGCAAAGTGGCGTCGGGCGGAATGGGAGTCGTGTATCGGGCCGAGCAGGACCAGCCGCATCGCATCGTCGCCATCAAGGTGCTGCGACATGGCCTCTCCGGTCGCTCGGCGGTTCGCCGTTTTCAGTTTGAGGTCCAGGCGCTCGGGCAGCTGCGGCACGCCGGAATCGCCCAGATTCATGAAGCCGGCGTCGAGACCATTGATGGTGTGAGCATCCCGTACTTCGCGATGGAGTACGTGGAGGGCGGAAGATCCATCACATCCTTCGCCGTCGAACGGCGTCTGTCGACGCGGGACCGGCTGACGCTGATTGCGAAAGTCTGCGATGCCGTGCATTCCGGTCATCAGAAGGGGATCATTCATCGCGATCTGAAGCCGGACAATGTTCTCGTGGATGATTCGGGGCAGCCAAAGGTAATCGACTTCGGCGTGGCCCGCGCGACGGACGCCGACATCCACGTCACGACGCAGCATACTGAAATGGGCCGACTAGTCGGCACGCTGCCGTACATGAGTCCGGAGCAGCTGTCCGGAGATCCCGCCCAGGTGGACACACGCGCCGACGTGTATGCGCTCGGCGTTGTGTTGTACGAGCTGCTGGCGGGGCAATTGCCGATCCACGGATCCTGGGAGTCCGTGATTGACGCGATTGACGCCATTCGCGAACGTCCGCCGCGCAAGCTCGGCGTCATCGATCCCCATCTGCGTGGCGATCTGGAGACGATTGCCGCGAAGGCGGTGGAAAAGGACAAGTCGCGCCGCTATCAGTCCGCCGCCGAACTTGCCGCCGACATTCGGCGTTTCCTGAATGATGAACCGATCAGCGCGCGGCCCCCGACTGCGATTTACCAGTTGCGCATGTTTGCTCGGCGGAATCGCGGGCTGGTGCGTGGCGCGGCGCTCGGCGGCGCCGCGATCCTGATCGGCGTCATCATTTCGGTTCAGCAGGCGTTCGTTGCCACGTCGGCGCGCGATTTTGCGAGGCGCGAAGAAGCGCAGGCGCGGTACCAGTCGTATCTTGCCGGCGTCGCCGCTGCGTCCGCGGCGATCCAGAACCACGATACGCCCCTGGCGCGACGGAGCCTGGCGCAGGCGCCGGAAGCGCTCCGTGGATGGGAATGGCGTTACCTGAACAGCCAACTCGACGAGAGTGTGCTGGCGATTCACGACGCGCGTCCTCTGAGCCGGCGTTTCGTACGATTCCTGGATGACAACATCATTGGCGCCTGGGATATCGGCGCCGGCGCGTGGCGCCGATGGGATGCGCGCAGTGGCGAGCGACTTGAAGATCTTCCGGCGGATGGCGTTGTAACAGGCGCGTCGTCCGGAACGGCGCAACTCACGATTCAGCGAGACGAAGTCCGCGTGGAACTCCTGAAGTCGGGCGAGTCCCGAGCCATTCGATTCGCCGACATGGGAATGCCCGACAATGTCGAGGTACACCTCAGCGAAAATGCCCGCTGGTTGTCGATCAATTCGCTGACAAAGGCGATCGTCATCAACGTCGAGACGGGAAAACGCTCAAGCGTGGGTCTTCAGATCTGGCCGGTCGGCAACGCGCCCTCGGCGATCAGCGCTCGCGGCCAGTTCGCGGTCGGGACGGGCCTGAATGGAATGCCCGCGATTCTCGATCTGGAAAACGGAAAGCTGCGGCCACTCGAGGGCGCGACGGCGGCGGGCGCTGACGTGGTGTTTGACGGCGCCGGCGAGCGCGTCGTGGGCGTGCTGAACGACGCGACGGTGCGATTGTGGGACGCCACGACGGGACGCCTGATCGCGACGGGGCATGGCCACACAAACGGCGCGACGATTGTCCGCTTCAGTCCTGACGGGACGATGATTGCCACCGCAGGGCGTGATCGAACGTTGCGGCTCTGGACGGCCGACACGCTGGAACCACTCGCCGTCTTTCACGGACACGACGACGCCATCGCTACGCTGGAATTTGACGCGACGGGCGCCCGCGTCGTCACGGCCGGAGCGGATTCTGATCGCTCCATTCACGTCTGGGATGTCTCGGCGCGCGGTGATCGATCGGTGCTGAACGGGCATGATGGCTATGTCTATCCGGTCGCCATCAGCGACGATCAATCGACGATTGCCTCCGGCGCATGGGACAACGAGATTCGACTCTGGGATGCGAATCGACTGATGTCAGCGAGACGACTGATCGGTCACACCGGGTACCTGACGCGGCTGGAGTTCAACCGGACGGGTCGCCGCCTGATGTCATTCGGCGCCGACGAGACGGTTCGGGTCTGGGATGTGGAGCGGGGCGTTGAGCTGCGTCGGCGTGACTGGCGACGCGGCGGCGCGTGTCTCGCCTGGCATCCGGATGGCGTGCACATTTATCTGCCGGGAACGGATACCGAGAAGATTGCGATGTGGAACAGCGAGACGGACGAAATCGTCGACCGTCCGTTTGCGAGCATCGCGGAGATCCGCCATGGCCCCGTCAGCGCTGATGGACGATTCGCAATTGTTGAGTTGAACGGAGAGTACCAGGCGATTCGCACCCTCGACGCAACGCGTGCGCTTCCGATTCCCATGACGAGAATCCATCGCCTGGGGCCGGCTGCGGCGGCGTCCCGGCTCGCGATGATCCGCCGGGACGATCCCTGCGCAGTGGACGTGTGGGATCTGGACGCAAAGGAATGTGTCGGAACGCTTCGCGGTCATTCGGGGCGCAGTGTCTGGGACATCGCGTTCACGCCCGACGCCACTCGCATTATGACAGCGGGCGACGACCAGGTCATTCGCGTCTGGGATGCGGTCACGATGGACGAGATCGTTCAGCTGCGCGGCCACAAGTCCTACGTCTGGTCGCTCGTGTTCAGCGCGAACGGGGATCGACTCATCTCGGGCTCGGGCGACGGAACGGTCCGCGTCTGGGACACGCTTTCGGTTCGAGATCGATTCGGGGGTCGCGGGCGGACTGTGGTGAGAGGGCGTGAGGGCGGCTGAAGGCCGCCGCGTTCAGCACTCCCTGACGTTGCTCCATCCTCTTCATATTGCGGCGATATTGAACTGCGATTCCCAGTCGTGAATCCTGGTCCGGTATTCATATGGGCGGGCCCGCGGGTTTTCATCCGGGGGGCGATCACCCACGACGCGCCGACGCCTCAAATAACAACAGGCCAAACGGCTGAGTACCGATATCGACTCGGAGACGACTGCGTATTCTGAGCGTCTCGGGAGGGAATCAGACGGGCGAAATTGGCCTGTCTGATAATCACGACCAGGCGATGTTGCCATGGAAGGCGCTTGCGTGACGAAGTTCGACTCTGATTTCGGCGTTCTCACTCCTCTGCGGCCTCGTGCGTCGGCCCAATCGATGATCCGCAAGGCGCATCGTCGCACTGACGACATTCCGGCGCCCGACGATTCCGATGATCTGTCGCAGGATCACCATCTTCCGGATGTCTGTGATTCGCTCGACCTCCAGGCGCGGGTGCGCCGAGTCCGTGCGGAGTGCGCCGCCATACGGGAAACGGGGCGACGTGGTGAAAAGTTCGGTCAGCGCATGGCGTTGGTTGCCGCCCGCACTCCGGAGATGACGTGATGGCATCGTCGAAGAGGCCCTCAAACCAGTCGAAGTCGACATCGGCGCGGGAAGCGAAGTCGACGCGAACAGGACCCGCAGGGCCCGGCGCGTCAGCCTCCAGGGCGCCTTCGTCCGTGTCGCCGCCACGCGCCAATGATGTTGAGAACGCCGAACGTCTGCGAGCGATCGTGGAAACGGCCGTCGATGGCATTATTACGATCGATTCCTTCGGGAACGTCGAATCGATGAATCCCGCATCCGAGAGGATGTTCGGCTACGCCGCGGATGAGGTCATCGGGCGGAACATTTCCATCCTGATGCCGGAACCGTATTGCAGCGAGCACAACGCATACCTTCGGCGCTACCTTCAAACGGGAGAACGGCGAATCATCGGCATCGGGCGCGAGGTGCTGGGACGCAGGAAAGACGGATCGACCTTTCCCATGGAACTCGCGGTCAGCGAGATGCTGCTGGATGGCCGGCGGATGTTCACGGGAATTGTCCGCGACGTCACGGAGCGTCGGGCGGCCGAAGATGAACTGCGTCGTCTGGCCGCGCTGCTCGACGACTCGAATGACGCCATCAAGTCACTCGACCTTCACGGCAATATCATTACCTGGAACGCCGGCGCAGAGCGACTCTACGGGTATACCCCCGCCAGGGCGCTGCAGATGAATATTCGGGAACTGCTGCCGATTGAACGCAGCGATGAAATGGTCCGCATGACAGAGCGGCTCCTGAAGGGTGATCGAATCCCCCCGTTTGAAACACGGCGAGTCGCCGCGGACGGCCGTCTTGTCGAGATTCAGTGCACACTGACGCTGCTGAAGGGGCGCGACGACAAGCCTGACGAAGTTGTTGTGACGGATCGCGATATCACGGAACGAAAGCAGAATGAGGCGGCGCTGCGAGGAAGTGAAGCGCAGACGCGCGCCATCGTCGAGGCGGCCGTCGACGGAATCATCACGATCAATGCGGAAGGTCAGATCGAGTCACTGAACCGCGCCGCCGAGCGGCTCTTCGGGTATGAGTCCACGGAACTGATCGGCCGGAACGTGAACATGCTCATGCCTTCGCCATATCAGGAAGAGCATGACGGCTACGTCAAACGGTATCTGCGAACCGGTGTCAAGAAGATCATCGGAATCGGGCGCGAGGTTGTCGGTCGACGCCGGGACGGCTCGACCTTTCCGATGGAACTTGCCATCAGTGAACTGACTGTCAACGATCGCCGGATGTTCACCGGCATTGTTCGGGACATTTCCGAGCGCAAGCGAATTGAAGAGGAAATCAAGGCGCAGGCGATGTGCCTGGAGGACAATAACCGCGTCCTCCAGGAGGCGAGCATCCGCGCCTCGGAGGCCACGGCCGCCAAGAGCCAGTTCCTTGCCAATATGAGCCACGAAATCCGAACGCCGATGACGGCAATACTCGGATTTGCGGACGAACTGATGGACGGATCGATGTCCGGCAATGAGCAGCGTCACGCGCTCAACATTATCCGTCGCAATGGCGAGCACCTGCTTCAGATCATCAACGACATTCTGGACATCTCGAAAATCGAAGCGGGCAAGCTTGAAGTCGAGAAACGCCAGTGCGCTCTGAGAGACGTCATCGCCGATGTGGAATCCCTGATGGCGCCACGGGCGGACGACCGGGGGCTCACGATTTCGTCGGAAGTCAGCGCCGATGTGCCCCAGGTGATTGTCAGTGATCCAATGCGGCTGAAGCAGATCCTCGTCAATCTGGTCGGTAACGCCGTCAAGTTCACGGAACATGGCGGCGTCAGCGTTGTCGCCAGCGTGCTGAAGACGCCACGAGTGCCAATGCTCAGGATTGATGTCGTTGACACCGGCATCGGTATTTCAAAGGAAGACGCCGCACGGCTGTTTCAGGCGTTCACCCAGGCGGACAATTCCACCACGCGGCGATTCGGAGGGACCGGCCTCGGACTGATGATCAGCCAGCGCCTCGCCATGCTTCTGGGGGGCGATCTGACGGTTCGCAGCACGCCCGGCGTCGGAAGCCGATTCACGTTGACGATACGCGCCGATGTATGCGATCCCCGCGGCGTCGATGCGGCGCCGGAACCGACGATTGACAGGCGGAAGGCTCCCGAAGTTCGCGACCAGCGTCTTGATTGCACAGTGCTTCTTGTGGAAGACGGGGGTGACAATCAACGCCTGATCTCACACGTGCTTCGGCGGGCGGGAGCGCATGTGACAGTGGCGGAGAACGGTCAGGTGGGCGCCGACCTTGCCCTGCGGGCCATGGAAGCCGGCGATCGGTACGACGTCATCCTGATGGACATGCAGATGCCCGTCATGGATGGGTATGAGGCGACTCGCCTGATTCGCTCGAAGGGGTACGCAGGCTGGATCGTTGCGCTCACGGCGCATGCAATGTCCAGTGATCGCAGGAAGTGTCTTGACGCGGGCTGTGATGAGTTTCTGACCAAGCCGATCGATCGCCGGAAACTGCTGGATGCGATCCGAATCTGCCTTGATCCTACCGTCGATCCGCCCCATCAGCGCAAGTCCGGCGCGTCCGGCGCCTGAGCGACGGTGTGCATCGTGGCCGCCGATATCGGTTTCTCGAAGGACCTCTGACAGAAGACGAGTTCGACCCTTCTCTCGCGAGAACGGGAGACGTCGCCGCACGCTCAGCCGCCACACGCGCCGAGCACGCAGGCGACGAATTCGTCGATGTCGTCGGATGTGACCAACTGATCAGGCGGCGCGTGGAGGTCGGCGGCGCAGCGTTCGTCGCTCGTCGGGGCGTCCCCCAGCAGCAATTCAACAAATCGGGCGATGTCGCGCCCGTCTGCGACACCGTCGGCGTTGGTGTCGCCTGGCGCGCACGCCAAGACGCAACCGAAGTCGTCGATGCAAACGGCGTCGATTGCCGCTTCTGTAAACGAGTTGTTGGGCGAATCCTGCGTCGAGAAGCGCAGGCGCACTGTCGCCGTGGGCGCTACGAAGTCGGCGATTCGAACCGTCACAGGCGCCCAGAAGTCGAATTCCGTCGTCTCCTCGACGAGCGTCCAGCTGGCGCCGTCGTCGTTGGAAAGTTCAACAACGAGCGTGTCGCCCACGCCGGTTTCCTGGAACCAGCGCGCGTAGGAGAGTTGCGGATCGGAGGTGTCGGCAAGATCGAACACGGGGGAGACAAGTCGCGTCGGCCCGCCATTGACGTCCTGGAAATTCGCCGCGCCTGTTACGTAGCAGTGGCCGGAGCCGTCGTAGTCCATCGTCGGATCACCGAGCTGGCCCGAGCCCGCGGGGATGGCCCGAACCCACGCGCCGTTGACAAGATTCTCGTTGACGACAGTCCAGCCCTGATCGCTTTCAAAATCATCGTCGAAGATCGTCGGGGCTTCGCCGACGCTGGCGGCAAAGACGGTTGTCGGCGCATCGGACGGGAGCGACACGAATGCGCCGGCGTCGCCAGCGACAGTGAGATAGAATTCCGGCGCACTGACGCAGTTGGCGGCTGGCAGCGTTGCGATATACCGATTTCCGGATTCGTGAACCAGTGGCGTCATCGCAAACGGTCCATCATGGAAGCGGTAACGCAGTGTCGGCGCGCCGGCGACGACATGCTGGGTCCCCTCGATGATGTCCACGGCGAAAGTCGTATCGGCGCCGGGCGCGACGATCTCCGGCGCGCCGTCGGGGAGGTGGATGGCGAGCGTGTCGACATCGGTCGACACGTCGCCCGTTGCAATCAGGGCGTAGCCCTGCGCGCCGACGTTGACTTCGATCGCGCGGATGCGAATCGTCCACAATCCGGCTTCAGGCGTCGGGATGTGGATCTGTTCCACGTTGTTGCGATCATCCCTTGCGCCATCAGGAACGCTGACACCATTGGCGAACCAGTTTCCGCGGTACAACTGTCCGCCGGGCGACATGGCCTCGAGATCCAGATCGTTGACCCAGGCGGGACCGCCACCAATGCCGACGCCACCGGGAGGCTCCGTGTAAGCCAGTGTGATCTTGAGGATCTCGTCGTCGCTCGCCACGAGCAGTGGATAGTCGGCGACGGCGCCAGTCGCCAGGCCGCTTGCATTGCGCGGGTCGTCGAGCAGCGCGAGCCTGCGGCGATCTCCCGGGAAGCAGAGGGCCTGGTCGGCGAGCAGCCGTCCCCAGCCTTCCGTATTGCTCGGATACCCGGGGACGCCCGTGAGATCGACAGTCGAATTCAGCAGCGTCGCCTTGATCAACGCGCCGCTCGGCAGGAGGGTGTCAGAGGGCTGTGGCGTTCCCGTCGGGTAGTAACCGTTCACGTAATACTGGCGAACCAGCAGCGCCGCGGCGGCGATGACCGGCGTCGCCATCGATGTGCCCGACAGCGTTGTCGTGGCGCAGGGCGAGAGGTTGGCCGAGAGCGTATTGCAGCCGGGGGCGCAGATCTCGGGCTTGCGTCGCCCGTCAGGCGTGGGACCGGCGCCGCCGACGCAGAACGCATCCTGGTCCGGCGCGTCCATCGTTGCGCTGACGGAGAGGCAGTTCTTGGCGTTCTGCGGTGTTTCGGCGATGGCGCCGTTACCACAGGCGAACGCAACGAGTTGTTCTTCGTTGTCGTAACAGAATGAATCGACACCGACAGCGAGGGCGCCGTAGTCCGTCGTATGATCGACCCAGCTGTTCGTGTGCACGCACGCGCCCTGGGACCGATGCAGTTCCAGCCGGGTCACGATGTCGGCCGTTGTCGCAGTCGGAATGCCGCTCCACACGAATCGCGCCTCGTAGGCGAGTCCGCGCGTGTCGTCGTTGACGCCGGCGTCGCCGACCGCGGTACAGGCGACGTGCGTACCATGTGTGTCAGGGGGCTCATTCCCTGAGAGAAGATTGATCGCCTCGACCTTGCGATGGGTCGGACCGACCGGCTCCGTGTCAGCAAAGGAACAGTGATCGATATAGACGCGCGAGTCCATGATCCCGAGGACCTGGCCGTCGCCCGTCAGGCCATTGTCGTACAACGGCGTTACGTTGAGTTCGTTGCTCTGCACGATCCAGCGATTTGAGCTGTTGCAGAGCGCGGGCGACTCGCTCGCCTCAATGAAGCGAACGGCGTCGAGCGCCACGAGCCGCTCGATCGCCGCATTGGGGACTGTGATGCGGAATGTGACATGATCGCCAACGGCCCCCGTGTGATGCACGACGGCGCCGTTGATGCGCTCGACAGCCCTTCGCGCCGCGACTTCATCGGCGCCGGCGAAGAGCGTTACGCTGAGATTCGACTCCCCGTCGCCATCGGTCCGTGCGCGGCGCCCGAGGTCCGGATGGCGCTTCCATGCGGGATCGAACGCGCCGACCCAGCGAACAAACGGCAGTGACCTCAGACGCGAAGCGTCGAACGTCGTCTCCGTGCGGAAGACGTAGGTGTGGAAGGGAAGGTAGTCGGCGGGAGTCACGCCGGCCTGTTCCAGAGCGCTCCGTCGGTCGGGGGTCATGGGACCATCAAGCTGGAGGAGGTACACGCCCGCCGGAAGCGCGGCGCGCTCCGTGACCAGCAGTGACAACTCCGGCGACGGACGGAGCGTCGCCGCCGCCAGGTAGATCGCCGATCGATCAAATGATGGCGAGACGGAGGGCGCCGCGACGCCGTTTCTTCCCCCGGAGTCCGCCGCCATTGCGGGGATCGTCAGGAGAAGAAACGGCGCCCACGCCCGGATGGAAAGGCGATTTCTCATGTCAGGGGGCGCCGCGCATCGGGTTTCGCTTCCTGGTCGCAACGCCTCGAATCGTCATTGGATTCAGTCGCAGATGCCGGGGGTTGCGCACGTTGTTCCGTCACCCTGGAAGACTCCGAGATTGACGGCGCAGTCCGTCAGGGTTGACTCTATGCACCCGGAACCGCCGGGTTCGCAGCACGCGCCGAATTCGTCACACGAGTCGGGGGCGCACACGGAGCCGTCACTGAGATAGAGACCGCCTTGCGTGCCGCACTGGGCGGCGGTCAGCGCCGCCTGGCAGTCCGTGCCGAAGCAACAGGCGCCCGTGGGACCGCAGGGGTCGGGGAAGCACGTCGTGTTATCACCGAGGTACGAGATCGTGGCGGCGCCGGCGCCGTTGTCGAAGCACTCCGTCTGAGTCATCTCGAAACACTCGACAAACGAACCGTCTCCGAGGTAGTCAAGACAGCAGGCGCCCGTTGGCGTCGCGAAGAAGGTGCACACGCCGGGAAGCCCCGGAGGTTCGAAGGTGGCGGGCGGGAGGAAGACAAACGTCTGCTCGCCCGCTTCGTCGCTGATGGCGTCGTAGACAATCCGACAGTCGCAACCATCGAAGCAGTCCTGGAATCCATGTTCGATCGACCAGCTCCAGAAGCCGCCACCCATGTCGGAGATGGCCCAGATGTTGCGTTCGCCGTTGACGCCGCCGATGCAGCCGTTTGGCTCGGCGTATTGCACTTCCTGAACGGCCGCCGAATAGAGGGCGCCGATCAGCGGGATATTCGCGTAACCCTCCGTCGGCAGGTAAAGGACTTCGATATGGAGGTCGCCCGGCTTGAAGTTCTGCAGATTGCAGCCGAATACGCACTGCACGCATCCACCGACGCATGTCTGGGGATCCATCGGATCGGGGACGCAGCATCCGCCGCATTCACAGGACGGGTTGCAGTGGACCGACGAGTCGATGCCGAAGAAGGCGTTGAGACACTCCATGTCCGGGTTCGGTCCCGTCGGATCATTGATCTGAATGAGGAAGTTGTTGCGGGCGAACAGCGTCTGGTTCGGTCCCTGGCCGGTCAGATCGGGGATACCGTCGCTGTTGAAGTCGCCCGACATCGCCACGATGTCGTCGAAGTCGCGCGCGATCCGATCGATCACGCTGTTGGGAACGAAAAAGCCCGTTTTGCCAAGCCCGAACGGGTCCGCGTCGACGTCGATGCTGGTGTTGTCATACGCAATCCTCGTCGCGACGTCGTTCGGATGGGGCGATTCGTAGGTCAGCGTCCCACCAAGACAGTTGGTGACGTAGTCGCAGATCAGACCCGACGGGTCGAGCAGGGCGTCGACGAACATCGTGACGTCCGTGGTATCGATCACGCCATCGTCATTCATGTCCGAAGCGCAGAACTGCTGTTCCGTCGCCCCCAGCGGGGACTGAATCGTATTCACGAACAGCTGGATGTCTTCGCCGTTGACGCGGAAGTCGTAGACCGTCTGATCCACGAAGCCGTCGCCATCGAAGTCGAACTCTATGCGATCGTTGGTGTTTCCCTTGACGCAGCAGACCTCGGCGCGGGCCGGCGCCGCCAGGCCGAGCGCCGCCATGCCGAGCGTCAACAGGAAGAGTGGTGTTCTGGACATTCGCTGCTCCTTCAGTGTCGTCTTTGAGTCCGGGCTGGCGCCGCTGTTGCGGCGTGCGCGAGGAACGCCCCCGGTATAGACCGCGGCATCGGAGGTCGAATCCCGCCAATTTCCCGGAATGAACCGCGAGTCGGTCGCGCCGCCGCTAATCCGGGGCCACCTGCGTATTCCCCGTCGCGGCGACGGATTGTGGCGACCGGCCATCCTCCGGTGCGTCGGGCTCATCGTGCGAATACACCTGCTCGATCAACGACGTCAGCAGGTCTTCGTAGGGGATTTCGGCGCGACCTGTCGCCGCGGCGCCTTCGTAGGCGAGCAGAAGCGCAGGCGTCGCCTCGTCATATCGGCCGATCGCCTCAAGCAGGCGTCCGATACCGATGCGGAGCTGGATGATATGGATGTCCGTGTCGGGTCGTGTCGCCGAGAAGATTGCCAGGGCCATTCGGTACTCAGCGATCGCCTCGTCAGGCCGATCCGTCGCTGCGCAGATCTGCCCCAGCAGGGAGTGTGTTCTGGCAATCTGCAGGTGCGTCGGCGGCAGGGAGGCTTCCTCGATGCACAGCGATTCGCGGATGAGGCGCTCCGCGGCGTCCAGGCGTCCCTTTCCCAGTTCGATGCGGGCGAGGTTGTTCATCGTCGCGGCGATCTCAGGGTGCGTCGGCGGCAGCACGGACTGTCGAATCCGCAGGGCCTCGGCAAGCAGGGGGCCGGCCTCGTTGTAGCGTCCCCTGTCGACCAGGATCGAGCCGCGATTGTTCAGGCTGGTCGCGGTATGACGGTTGAGCGCACCGACGCAGCTGCGATAAATCTCATAGGCCTCGGCCTGCATCTTCTCCGCTTCGTCGAGGCGGTTCATTTCGGAATAGAGCACGCCCAGGTTGTTGAGCGCGTGCGCCACATGAAGGTGTTCATCGCCCAGCACACGACGATTGATGTCAAGGGCTTCCAGAAACAGCGACTCGGCTTTGTCAAGCTCGCCTGAGTCGAAGTAGAGACCGGCAAGGTTGTTTCGAATCGTGGCGCCACTGAGGTCGTTCCTGTCCTCGATCAGTAAGAGCGCCTCCAGGTAGTAGCGCTTTGCTTCGTCACGCCGTCCGCATTCGTCGAGGATCAGGGCAAGGCCATTCAGGGACATCGGCTTGCGTTTCTCGGATTCCGCGGGAAATTGGTCCAGGATTGCCAGCGATTCTCGAATCATCCGCTCGGCCGCCGGAAAGTCCCGCAGCTGGCGGTAGACACCCGAGAGGTTCTCCTTCGACTGGGCGACATCCGGATGGACCGGACCATAGATTCGTTCGCGGATTTCGAGCCCCTCAAGAAAGAGCGCCCTGCCGTCGTCCAGGCGTCCGACTGTCGTCAGCACGGCGGCCAGGTCCGTGACGTCCTTCGCATACTCAGGAGAGTCCGGATGGCGCTTCGACGTGATCTCCAGCGCCTTGCGGCAGTGCGATTCGGCCTGGTCGTACGCCCCCAGCGCGAAGTAGGTCACGCCGATCACGTTGTGCATTTCCGCCTCGACATCGGGCTGCGACATCAGGTCGTTGTGCAGGCGCGGCGCGACGCGATCGAGCACTTCCCGAACCGTCGTCTCATGCCCCGGCTGCGTTTCCGGGTCGGCGGACCCGAGCATCTCCTTCAGATAGAGCATGATCTTCTCGGCCTTGGCGCGCTGCACGCGCTCGGCCTCGGCGCTCGCCTCGGCAATCGCCCGCTGCTCCCGTTCGGAGTTAGCGTTCTTCTCCGCGAGCTTTCGCTGCCGCTGGACTTCGACCATCGCCGTGGACTTCTGCCACCAGAGCGACGTCATGACAATGGAACTGAGCGTCACGAGCACGACGAACACGGCGACGGACGCCACCAGCACGCGATTCCGCCGCGCGAACATTCGAAGCTGGTAGGTCATGCTGGGCGGACGGGCGCTGATGGGTTCGTTGTTCAGAAAGTGGCGAATGTCCGCGGCGAGTTCGATGGCGGACTGGTACCGATAGCCGCGGTCCTTTTCGATCGCCTTCAGTGTGATCGTTTCGAGATCGCCTCGCAGCATGCGGTTGATCGACGAAGGTCGCCTTGGCGGCTGGTCCTGGATGAGCGCCGCCACCTCGGTAATCGCCTTGTTTCGCACATCGTAGGGCAGGCGTCCGCACAGCGTTTCGTAGAGGACGATTCCCAGTGAGTAAACATCGCTGCGCGTATCGATGTCATGCGGATCGCCGGAACACTGTTCGGGGCTCATGTAGGTCAGTGTGCCGATGAGCTGGCCGACGCCTGTCTGCATCGTCGTGACGGCGATGTCGGAGTCGAGAACACGAGCGACGCCGAAGTCGATGACCTTCGGACGGCCGCTGCTGTCCACGAGGATGTTGGCCGGCTTCAGGTCGCGATGAATGATGCCGCGCTGATGACCGTGGTGAACGGCGTCGCAGATCGAAACGAACAGCCGCAGGCGCTGTTCGATGGACAGCTTGGCGTGCTCCACATAGTCGGTAATCGGAAGCGCATCGGGAATGTACTCCATCGCGAAGAATGGGCGGCGCTCCCCGCCGTCGACGTGGGTCCCGGCCTCCAGAACCTGGGCGATCGCCGGATGCCGCAGGTGGGCCAGGACGGCGGCCTCGTGTTCGAAGCGGCGCAGAACATTGCGCGAACCGATTCCGCCGCGCAGCACCTTGATGGCGACACTGCGGCGTGGATTGTCCTGTTCCGCCTCGTAGACGGTTCCCATGCCGCCCGATGCGATGACGCGTTTGAGCGCGTAGCGACCGATACGCTTGCCTTCGACCGGAATATCGAGTTCGTTGGTCAGTTCGGAAGAGAGGAATCCCTCGGCGGGTGGCTCAATGAAGTGCGCCGCGTTTTCGTGTCCCGCGAGGAGACGCTCGACTTCGCCGCGGAGCTGATCGTCCTCGGCGCAGCGTTCCTCCAGAAAATCGGCGCGCGTGCCCGGCGGCTGTTCCAGCGCTTCGTGAAACAGCGTTTCGATCTGGGTCCAGCGATGCTGTCGGGCGTCCGGCGATTCGGGCACGGTATTCCTGATTCCTGGTTCGGGCGCCTTGGATTGCGAGGGATCGTTCCGGCCTCGACGCTCGACGGGCCGGTTTCTGACACGTCATTCTATGCGACAGGGGGGCGGCGCCGTTCACGCCGGGTCCGATCAATTCTCGGAGATTTCCGCGCGCAGCCAGGCTTTGGCCGTCGTCCAGTCGCGTTCGATCGTTCTCAGGGGGCAATTCAGGACCTTGGCGGCCTCGGGCGCCGACAGACCGCCGAAAAAACGCAGTTCCACGACACGCGCCTTCCGCTCGTCGAATTCCGCCAGTTTTTTCAGGGCTTCGTCGAGGGCGACGAGGTCCAGCGCCCGTTCCTCAAAGCTTGCGACGGCTTCATCGAGTTCGAGCTTCCTGGCGCTGGCGCCGCCCCGTTTGGCGGCCTTATGCATGCGGGCCCGATCGACAAGAATCCGACGCATCGCCTTGGCGGCGACGCCGAAGAACTGGGCCCGATCGTTCCATCCGGCGGTGCGCTGGTTGACCAGTCGCAGGTACGCTTCGTGGACGAGGGCCGTTGGCTGGAGCGTGTGATCGGACCTTTCCCGGCTGAGATAGTCGGACGCAATCCGGCGCAATTCGTCATAGACCAGCGGCAGAAGCTGATCGACGGCCTCGCTGTTGCCGCTGCTTGCGGCTTCGAGGAGTTGCGTGACGTCGCCGGGCGATGACATGGTTTCGACCCACCGGAAAAAAATCATTGTACTCCGGCGGCGGGGATGCGGCCAGATTTTCGCGGTCTCCCTTCGGGGGTACGTCGGCGAAGCCGAAAGCGCGAGCTTTGGGTACGTCCGTCTCCTTTGCGTAACCCGGACAATGCGAACGTCGGATGTGCCGGCCCGGGTCCGTTTTCGGTCTCGCCGCGATTTTTCCGCGACGCCGACCGCCGACGGGTGGAATGATTCGGTGGGAATCGATTTAGGAGGAATTCAGCGATGAGAAGCGTATCAATGGCGGTCGCGCTGACCGTCTGCCTCGTGGCCTCGACAGCGTCAGCCCAGGCGATCTACGACAACTTCGGAAACTCGCCGACGGCGGGTTATGTCGAATGCGGCAGTTTTGTGAACCAGAGCTGCGCTGACGACATGATCGTGGCCAATGCGGGCCGCCTGACGTCATTCAAGTACAAGTTCTTCAACAACGGCGGCGACTTCATTGGCGGAAGCGCCTTCCAGAGCTGGGACATCGCTCTGGTCCTCGACGACGGCAACGGCGCCCCTGATCCGGGCGATACGGTTCTTTACTCGAACACGCACTCGAATGTGAACATTCCGTTCGCATCTGTGTATGAGGGAACGGAAAGCCTGTTCGCGTCGAACATCGTCGTTTCCTCCGGCGATCGACTCTGGGCCGTCGTCAGCGGACTCGGATTCAACATGGGAATTCGTCTCAACGACGCCGCGCCCTCCGTCGGCAGCACCGACGTTAACATCTATCGATTCGGCGACGACTTCAACGATGTGGTCGACGCCTCTTTGCAGGGGAATTCCGGCTGGGAGCTGCAGCTCAACGCGATTCCGGTTCCCGAACCGGGAACACTCTCGCTGCTGGGCATCGGCGCGTTCGCGTTGATCCGACGCCGACGCAACTGAGCCGGCGTTCGATTCTCCGAACCGGAAATGTCTTGTCATTTGGGGCTCTCGTCCGCCGGTCGGTGCGAGGGCCCAACTTCTATTTTCGCGACGAGCCGCAGAAATCATGCAGTCTCGACTTCCGCAAACCCTGATCGCGGGCGCCGTCGCCATGCTGGCGCCTGTCACGACGCACGCGGGCCCCGCCTTTGTCGATGTCGCGCCGTCCTCCGGTCTGCAGTATCAATGCGACTACGGCGGCACGTTCGCGCAGATCATCAATCCCTACGAAATCCTCATGCAACGCAACATGGGGAATGGGGCCGCTGTCGGGGATTACGACAATGATGGTGACCTCGACGTCCTGCTTCTCGCCAATCAGGGGAACACGAGTCGGCTATTCCGCAACAACCTCGAACTGGGCGTCAGGACGTTTTCGGATGTGACGACGACGGCCGGTATCGACTTCGATGGGATCGCGCGTGTCGCGCACTTCGCCGATCTCGACAATGATGGCTGGCTCGACATCGTCGTCATCAACGACGACGACGGTACCCCCAACGCGTCGCCGAGTCGCATCTTCCGAAACAACGCCGACGGGACGTTCTCTGACAGGACGGCGGGCGCAGGGTTTCGACCTCTCGGTTTTCTCCATTGCGGCGCGACGCTGGCCGATTTCGATCGCGACGGCCTGCTCGATATCTATGTGACAGTCTGGGCTCGGAAGGGAACGTCTCCGATTGCCACGTTTCCGGGTGAAAATCAGCTCTTTCGAAATCTCGGTGACTTCACGTTTGAAGATGTGTCGGCGCCAACCGGGTTGGCGGGTGTATCGATCGACTGTTTCACACCGATCATGCACGACTTCAATGCGGACGGCTGGCCGGACCTGTTTGTCGCTGTGGACTACGCCGAAGACCTCTTCTACTGGAACAACGCCGGGATCTTTGTCGACGCCTCCTCGGCCGCAAACACGCTGCATACCGGCAATGACATGGGCGCCGCCCTCGCGGATTTCGACGACGACGGCGATCTCGACATCTATACGACCAACATTACAGATCCAGGTGTCCCGGGATTCGGATATCCGACGGACGGGAACTGCCTCTACATCAACGGCTCGGGCGTTACGGAAGGGGCGGCGTATGCGGATGAGGCCGCAAATCGTGGTGTCGTCGATACGTACTGGGGCTGGGGCGTCTCTTTCATGGATGTCGAGAACGATGGCGACCTGGACATCATCGCGGCCAACGGCATGGATGAGTATGTCGCGTTCCTCATTCCCGGTTCACAGATTCTCGATCGCCCGACAGTGTTGTTTGAAAACGACGGCGCCGGCGGATTCACGCGAAACATCGCGCCGGGGCTGGAGCCTGGCGAGGACTCCAGACCGCTCGTCGTCTTCGACTATGACCGCGACGGTGATCAGGATGTGCTGATCGGTAACCTGGCCCAACCGGTTCGATTGCTTGAGAACACCTCGGCGCCCCAGGGACATTGGCTGGAAGTTCGTCTCATCCAGGGGGCGGGAGGCGTTCGCGACGCCATTGGCGCAACTGTCAGTGTGCGGATCGCCGGCGTGACGAAGCGTCGCGAGATCCTGTGTGGCGGGAGCTACCTTGCCGGCGTGCCGGCGGAGGCGCACTTCGGCCTGGGCGAATCAGCAATCGTTGATGAACTGACGATTCGCTGGCCTGATGGTGAGCGTGTGACCTACAGCAACGTAGAGGCTGATCGATTCCTGACGATCAGTCGGATTCCGGGAGACTGTTACCCAGATGGCGTCGTGGATGGACGCGATATCGAGAGTTTCGTGCAGACGCTGCTCGATGATGACAACGTTCATCTTTGCGACAGCGGTTTTGGATCCCCGGGCGATGTTTCCCAGAGGCTCCAGTTATTTATCGAGTCTCTTCTGCAATGATGACCTCCAATCCTGACGTTTCGACCGCCGGACGCAGGCGGCAACCTTTCAATTAGCATCACACCGTCTGGAATCCGTCGCGGCAGAGGCGACTACCCTTGTTGAAAATCCGACGTCATGCGGCCCCGCGATGGGGGATTCCGCGCCATTGAATGGAGCGACTCACGGCGCCCTGCGCAGACGGCACGCCGCGGGGAAATTCCAATGGCGAGAAAGACAACTGCCACACGGATGTCGCTTCTATTGTGTCCGCCTCACGCAATCCTGACTGAAACGCCCGAATTATCTTGCGGCGCCCGACAATGATCACGACAATTCGGGCAAGGGCCTTCGCGGGGTAAGTCGTCTCAACGCGAACCTTAGAGCCTATCCCAAAAACCCGTTTTTCGTCGATATCTCTAAAGGGCAGGATG